>JGI12210J13797_10780639_pt1 | contig 12107 bp, 21 predicted proteins | sample ElkSlonscriptome_3_FD_13797 | JGI IMG/M metagenome (IMG submission 13797) | reverse complement strand
TTCATTCCCGATCCGCGTTACAACAGCCAATTGGTCAGTCAGCTGATCAACATGGTTATGAACTGCGGGAAGAAAACCTTAGCCCAGCGCATTGTTTACTCTGCCTTTCAACGGGCGAGCGAGAAACTGGAAAAGGGTGATCCCGTCGACCTGCTCCTCGGAGCGTTGGAGAATGCCCGCCCGAAGCTGGAGGTGAAAAGCCGCCGCGTCGGTGGTGCCACCTACCAAGTTCCGGTCGAACTCAGCTTCGAGCGCCAGCAAGGTCTGGCTCTCCGCTGGATGGTGACCGCAGCCCGCGCCCGGAAAGGGATCTCGATGGGCGAGGCACTGGCGAACGAAATTATCGATGCCTACAATTCAACGGGCACAGTCGTCCGCAAGAAGGAAGAAACCCACCGCATGGCCCAGGCCAACCGCGCCTTTGCTCACCTCCGCTGGTGAGGATTTGCTGATCACCGCCAAGAATTTTTAGCCGAACTCCGATCATGCCCGCCGCAATGGAAATACTCGATGTCAACGCCAAGGAGCGCAAGTGCCCCTTGGAGCGGACTCGGAATATCGGGATTGCGGCCCATATCGATGCGGGGAAGACGACCACGACCGAGCGCATGCTCTACTATACGGGCGTCGTTCACAAGATCGGTGAAGTCCACGAGGGCACTGCAGTTACCGACTGGATGGAACAGGAGCGCGAGCGTGGCATCACGATCACCTCTGCTGCGATCTCCTGTGAATGGACAGCGAATTGGGGCGCCTTCTCGGGTGAAAAGCATCGTATCAACATTATTGATACTCCAGGACACGTAGATTTTACAGCCGAAGTGGAGCGTTCGCTTCGCGTTCTCGATGGAGCGGTAGGAGTCTTTTGTGCCGTCGCGGGCGTCCAGCCTCAGTCTGAGACGGTTTGGCGGCAGATGGATAAGTATAACGTCCCCCGGATCGCTTTCATCAACAAGATGGACCGCACGGGTGCCGATTATCACGCGGCCATCGAGAGTATGCGAGACCGTCTCCGGGCGAACGCACATCCGCTTTATCTGCCGATCGGTGCAGAGGACCAGTTTAAAGGCTTGATCGACCTCGTTGCGATGAAGGCTCTTCTTTACGACGAGTCCGACGCCTCCGGTGTTCGTTTTGAGTTGATCGACATCCCCGCCGACTACCGCGACGAAGCCATCGAATACCGTGAAAAGTTGATCGAAGCTCTTGCGGATTTTGACGACGATCTGGCTAACCGGTATCTGGAAGGGGAGAATCTCTCTGAAGACGTCGTTCGCACTGCGATTCGCAAAGCGACTCTTTCCCGTGAGTTTGTTGGGGTGATCCCCGGGTCCGCTTTTAAGAACAAGGGAGTGCAGCGCCTCCTCGATGCGATTCTCGATTACCTCCCATCTCCAGTTGATGTTCCTGCGATTCGTGGCGAGAACAAGATGGGCGACGAGGTCACGGTTCATGCCGACGACAACGGTCAAATGGCTGGACTCGCATTTAAGCTGATGACCGATCCCTTTGTCGGGAAGCTGGTCTTCTTCCGTGTCTATTGCGGACAACTCCGCAAAGGGATGGCCGTTTTCAATCCACGCACGGGCAAGACCGAACGGATCAGCCGCCTCATGATCATGAAGGCCGACTCCCGTGAAGACATCGACGTTGCCTATTCCGGCGACATCTGCGCGATCATAGGTGCCCGCGATGTGGTCACCGGAGACACGCTTGCCGAGAAAAGCCTCGATATCCGCCTTGAGCCGCCTTCGTTTCCAGAGCCGGTCATTTCCATGTCCATCGAGCCACATACAAAGGCCGATTCTGAGAAAATGTCACTCGGCCTGCAGCGTTTGGCCGAAGAGGATCCGACTTTCGTCGTGAGCTCGGACGCCGAAACGGGTCAGACTTTGATCGCCGGTATGGGTGAGCTACACCTGGAAATCATCCGGGACCGTCTCTTCCGCGAATTCAAGGTCGAGGCCGATGCCGGGCGCCCGCAGATCGCCTACCGCGAGACCATCGTCGGCACCTCCGAGGCGGAAGGAAAATTCATTCGTCAATCGGGGGGTCGCGGTCAGTATGGTCACTGCGTGATCAAAATTGAGCCCAACGAGAAGGGTGAAGGCGTTGAGCTTATCAACGAAATTGTTGGTGGCACGATCCCGAAAGAATTTATCAAGCCGACCTTCGACGGCATCAAGGAAGCTTCTCACAACGGAGTCACCGCAGGATATCCGGTTATCGATTTCAAAGTTCATTTGATCGACGGCTCCTTCCACGACGTCGACTCGTCGGAGATGGCCTTCAAAATGGCAGGGATATTTGCTTTCAAAGAAGCAATGCGCACCGCGAGCCCCGTCCTCCTCGAGCCAGTGATGAAAGTCGATGTGGAGTCTCCTGAGGAATACCAGGGCGACCTCGTCGGTGACCTGAATCGCCGCCGCGGCCAGATCCAGAGCATGTCGACCCGTAACGAGCTCACCTCTATTCTTTCTTTTGTTCCGCTCGAAACCATGTTTGGCTATGCGACAGATGTTCGCTCGCTGAGCAAGGGCAGGGCAACCTACACCATGGAGCCGTCTCACTTTGAGCAGGTTCCCAACAGCGTTCTCTCTAAAATTGTCGAAACGACACCGCAAACCTTCCGCGGTGGAGTCAACTAATTTGCCAACGATGACCAAGCCACGCATACGCATTAAACTCAAGGGCTTCGATTACCGAATCGTCGACCAGTCCACAACTGACATCGTCGATACGGCGAAGCGCTCCGGTGCCCGGGTATCCGGCCCGATCCCGCTTCCCACCCGGATCGAAAAGTACACGGTGAACCGCTCGCCGCACGTCGACAAGAAGTCGATGGACCAGTTTGAGCTTCGTTCCCACACGCGCTTGCTTGACATTATCGAGCCAACCGCGAATACCGTGGATGACTTGAAGAAGTTAAACCTTCCCGCCGGGGTCGAGATCACCATCAACGTCTGATCTCACGACCCACTTCGCCCTCTAACTCTCCTGATTTGAGATAACACAAAACAGTAAATAATAAACCGCTAACGCAGGGCCCTTTGGGTTCAATGGAGGAATCTTTCCCGACAACCCCCCTGCCTCTTGGATATGAGCTTCTTACTGATCGGAAAAAAGATCGGCATGACACAGGTGTTTGATGAAAACAACCAGTTGTTGCCGGTAACTGTCTTGGAAGCCGGACCTTGTCCGGTAACCCAATTGAAAACTGTCGATGCCGACGGATACGACGCTGTGCAAATCGGTTACGGCCCTCAGAAAGAGAGTCGTCTTACCGGACCGCAGCTCGGTCACCTGAAAAAAGCAGGTGTCGATCCCGTTCGCGTCTTGCAAGAATTTCGCCTCAACGGCGACGAGTCCTACGACCTCGGCCAGACCCTCACCGTCGAGAAGTTCGAGTCGGTCGAGAAGGTCGACGTTGTCGGCGTGGGCAAGGGGCAGGGATTTCAGGGCGTGGTCAAGCGTCATGGATTCAGCGGAGGTCCCGCCTCCCACGGATCGATGACTCACCGCCGCGGGGGTTCCTACGGATTCTGCCAAGATCCCGGTCACGTGATCAAGGGCAAGAAAATGCCAGGGCACATGGGCAACAAACGCCGCACCGTGCAAAATCTTAAAGTCGTCAAGGTCGATACCGAGCGCAACCTACTCCTCGTCAAGGGGAGCCTGCCAGGACCCAATGGTAGCCTCGTCACCGTTCGCCCGGCGAAGAAACAACGCAGAAAGGCCGCCGCCTGAGGGTTCGACCCGTAGTTGAAGGAGCAAGAAAATGAATTTGAAATACTATTCTGCAGACGGAACCGGAGGCGACGAGCGCGAGTTCGCCAACTTCCCGAGTTTCGAAGGATCGAAGGGCCGCATGGCTCTGCGCCAGACCATCATCGCGATCCAGGCCAACCTGCGCCAAGGCAACGCATCGACCAAGACCCGCGGCGAAGTCTCCGGGTCGGGTAAAAAGATGTTCCGCCAGAAAGGAACGGGCATGGCACGTCGTGGACCGAAGCGCACTCCGCTCCTTCGTGGAGGCGGCGTAGCCTTTGGGCCGAAGCCTCGCGACTACTCACAAAAGGTGAACCGCAAGATGCGCCGCATGGCGCTGGCCCGCGCTCTCTTTGAGCAAGGCCAAGCGGGTGCGATCAACGTGATCGAGAAGTGGGAGGTTGAGTCATCCAAGACGAAGCCCTTCAACGAGCTCGTCTCCAAGATCAAGCCAAACCGCCGCGTTCTGATTGTTGACGACGAGATCTCGGACAACGTGGCGCTCGCCGGGCGCAACGTGCCCCGTTTCCATTTTGCTGAATCCAGCAACCTAAACGCCTACGACGTTGTTCGCTTTGATACGGTCATCTTCAGTGACCGTGCGATCAACACCCTGCTCGCCCGTGTCAATGGAGGAGAGTCATGATTGAACCATCCAAAGTATTAAAAGAAAGCCGAGTCACGGAGAAGGCCACCAACCTCACCGCTGAACTGAATCAATACACCTTCGAGATCTATCCCGAAGCCAATCGCACCCAAGTGAAGCAGGCTGTCGAGCAAGTGTTCAAGGTAGACGTCGCCAAGGTAAACGTGATGAACGTGAAGCCCCGCACGAAGCCTGATCGCATGCGCCGCAACCAGTCTGGGAAGATCTCCGGAATGAAGAAAGCCATCGTGACCCTCAAGGAGGGCAGCTCGATTGAGATGATCTAATTGGCTGCACGAAAAGGAGAAAGTAATCATGCCTAATATTGAATTTAATCCAATCACTCCCGGTCAGCGTCATTACGTGCGCAACCACCAGGAGCTGTCAAAGAAGCGTCCCGAGCGTCGCCTCACGAAGTCGAGCCACAACCCGAAGGGCCGCAACGTCTACGGGCGGATCACTTCGCGTCGCCGTGGGGGAGGGCACAAGCGCCTCTACCGTCAGATCGACTTCCGCCGCGACAAGCTCGACATCCCGGCAACCGTCCGCGAGATCGAGTACGATCCCAACCGCTCGGCTCACTTGGCTCTTCTGTTCTACGCCGATGGCGAGAAGCGCTACATCCTTTGCCCGAACAAGATCGGAGTCGGTGACACGGTCATTTCCTCCCTGAAGTCGGATGGCACCTTCCACCCTGGGCAGTCGTTTCCACTTTCTGAAATCCCTCCGGCCACCCGCGTTCACTGTGTCGAACTCGAGCCGGGCAAGGGAGCACAGATCGCCCGCGGAGCGGGTGCTGGTGCGCAGCTGATCTCGATCGAAGGAGATCGCGCGACGTTGAAACTTCCAAGTGGTGAAATCCGCATGGTTCACTCTCGCTGCCGCGCTACGATTGGGCAGGTCGGGAACCTCGGCCACGGCAACCAGTCGATCGGGAAAGCGGGTCGTAACCGCTGGAAAGGTCGTCGTCCCCGCGTTCGCGGTGTTGCGATGAACCCGGTCGATCACCCAATGGGTGGTGGTGAAGGCCGCACTTCTGGTGGCGGTCATCCGGTATCTCCATGGGGCCAGCTCTCGAAGGGCTACCCGACCCGTCGCAAGTCCAAGCCCTCCAACTCGATGATTCTCGTCCGCCGCAATGGCCGGAAGATGAAGCGCTAACCCATAATTTACTGATCGCACTATGGCACGTTCCATTAAAAAAGGTTTCTTCGTCGATCCCAGCCTAATGAAAAAGGTGGATGAGGCACAGCGGGCAAGTTCCCGCAAGCCAATCCAGACTTGGTCACGGCGCTCGACGATCACTCCCGACTTCGTCGGACTCAACTTCAACGTCCACAACGGTCGTTCCTTTGTTCCCGTGTATGTCACGGAGAACATGGTGGGCCACAAGTTGGGCGAGTTCGCTCTCACCCGGGCCTTCAAGTCCCACAACCCACGGACCCAGCGCTAGAGTCTTCCCATGCGTCATCGTATCTCCATCCGCACCCTCGCATCTCTACTTCCTTTAGTAGCGGCGGCGATGGTTGCGCCCTCGGCTTCGGCCCAGGAGAGCGTGCCCTCACGTCCGGCGTTCGTCGACTCTCTCGAGCCGTCGAATCTCGCCCAAGTGCAGCGCGTTGTGGTGGGGAGCGAGGCCGATCTGGTCGTCCTCTCATCGGGATGGCTGGAAGGGTTTCGCACCGGGATGGGATGCATTGCCTACCAAGGCAACACCCGCACGGGTGAAATCCTGCTCGTCGACGTTCGTCTCAATCACTCTGTGGGCCTCATTCTAAATCGCCCCGAGGACCCGGGAATCGCTCCCGGCCACCTCGTCACCATCAAAACTTTTTCCGTTTCCAGCTAAGAGCCATGCAAATCCAAGCTTACACGAAATATGCGAGAATGTCCCCGAAGAAAGTCCGGGAAGTCGCTCGCGAGATCCAGGGTCGCAACGCCGCCGAGGCACTCGACCTTCTCAAGTTCATCCCGCGCAAGTCGGCGCGCCTCTTGCGCAAGACGCTGGAGTCCGCCATCGCAAACGCCGAGAACAACAACAGCCTCGTCGCCGACAACCTCACCGTTGAGCGCGCGGTCATTGAGGAGGGTCCCGCACTCAAGCGATTCCGCCCGGCCTCGCGTGGTTCCGCACATCCTTACGCCAAGAGAACCAGCCACATCCGTATCGTCCTCAGCGACGAAGCCTAATCCCCCTTTCATTACATCATGGGTCAAAAAGTAAATCCAATCGGTTTCCGTCTTTCCGTCCGCCGCAACTGGCGTGCCCGCTGGTATGCGCGCAAGAAGGACTTCGCTCCTCAACTCAAGGAGGACATCACCATCCGCACTTTTCTCGAGAAGAAGTTGCGCACAGCCTCTGTGCCCCACGTCTTCATCGAGCGCGCCTCCAACCGTATCCGTGTGACCATCTACACCGCCCGCCCCGGTATGGTGATCGGTCGCCGCGGTCAGGATCTCGAGCGCATGAAGGCCGAGCTCAATAAAAAGGTCGGCAAGGACGTCATCCTCGAAGTGCAGGAAATCAAGAAGCCCGATCTGGTCGCCGCTCTCGTCGCCGAGAATGTCGCCTTGCAGCTCGAGCGCCGTATCTCCTTCCGCCGCGCCATGAAGCGCGCTGTCCAGACCACCATGGCCATGGGAGCCGAGGGAATTCGGATTCAGGTGAGCGGACGCCTCGGCGGTGCCGACATCGCCCGCACCGAGCAACAGCGCAACGGTCGTGTACCTCTCCACACCCTCCGCGAGAATATTGATTATGGCTTCGCAGAAGCCCAAACCGTTTACGGGAAGATCGGCATCAAGTGCTGGCTCTGCCTCAAACCCGAAGACGTCCAGTTTTAACCGAATTAGGGAGACGAAACTATGCCTCTTTTACCATCAAGAACGAAATACCGGAAGGTCCACAAGGGACGCGTCCGCGGCAGAGCAAAGGGTGGGGACTACCTCGCCTTCGGCGACTTTGGTATCCAGACCCTCGACCGGGGCCGGATGACCGCCCGCCAGATCGAAGCTGCCCGTGTGGCCATTAACCGTCACCTGAAGAGAAAGGGTAAAGTCTGGATCCGCGTGTTTCCTCACCGTCCGGTCACGAAGAAACCCGCAGAAACCCGTCAGGGTAAGGGTAAGGGCAGCGTGGAATACTGGGCTGCTGTCATCAAGCCGGGCACGATTCTTTTTGAAGTATCCGGCTGCAGCATCAGCGCGGCGCGCGAGGCGTTCCGCAAGGCAGATGGGAAGCTTCCCTTCCGCTGCCGTTTCATCAGCCGCGAGGTATTGGATTGATCCCGGGAGGTCTCACACACCATGAAGAGTAAAGACATTAGAGAATTATCGGTCGCCGAGATTGAGAAAAAGATCCGCGACCTCCGCACTGAGCTGGTCAACTTGCGCCTGCGCAAGCAGACGGGCCAGGTTGAGAAACCACACCTGCTGCAGGAGATCCGCCGCGATCTCGCCCGCTTGCAGACGATTTTGAACGAGAAGGCTGCCGAATCTGCTTCGGCCGCCTGAGTAGACTGAGGATTTCATTATGAGCGAACGCAACAGCCGCAAGGATTTGATCGGTGTCGTCAGCTCCCGTTCCGGGGAGAAGACGATCAAGGTCACCTATTTTTATAAGATCCCGCATCCTCTCTATAAGAAAGAGATTAAGCGGAAAACCGTGCTCCATGTGCACGATGACAAGAACGAATGTAAGGTCGGCGATAAAGTCGAGGTGATGGAAACCCGTCCCCTCAGCAAACTGAAGCGCTGGCGTGTAGTCCGTGTCGTTGAGGCGGCACCGACGGTATAACCCCTATTGGGAACGAGAGGATCCATCCATGATTCAAATGCAATCCAGAGTCGATGTCGCGGACAACAGCGGGGCGAAAGTCGCGCAAATGATCCGTCGTATCGGCCAGAGTAAGAAGACCGCCTCTGTGGGCGACATCATCGTCTGTAATGTTAAAGAGAGCTCGACCGATGCTACGGTGAAGAAGGGCGAAGTCGTCCGGGCCGTCGTCGTGCGCACGAAAGCACCGATCCGCCGGGCGGATGGTAGCTACCTGCGCTTCGACGGAAACGCCGTGGTCATCATCAACAAAGATGGTAACCCGCGCGGCACTCGTATCTTCGGGCCGGTCGCTCGTGAGCTTCGCGCGAAGTTCATGAAGATCATCTCGCTCGCACCGGAGGTTTTGTAATATGGCTAAACGAATTAAGAAAGGCGACGAGGTCGTCGTCATCGCAGGCGAGCACAAGGGCTCCAAAGGCAAAATCCTGCAGGTCAATCCTGCCAAGGACCGTGTCCTCGTCGAAGGCGTGAACATGCGCAAGCGTCACGAGAAGAAAACGCAGGATTCCGAAGGCGGCATCGTCGAACGGGAAGCCTCGCTTCATTCTTCCAACGTAATGCTTCAGACCAAGTGGGAGGAACGTTCAAAGAATTGAGAGCGAGCACCGCTGCGACTCAATCCACGAATTATTGGAAATTGACTTGCTTTAGAGGAGAGAGAGGGCATGCTCCCGACCTTTTTTCCACGCAAGCTTAACAACCGGGTCGGAAATCCGGAAAAACCATGAGCAAACCAAAATTACATACTGTTTATAACGAGACCATCCTCCCTGAGTTGATGAAGGAGAAGGGCTATAAGAATGCCCTGCAAGCTCCTCGCCTCACCAAGGTGGTCATGAATACTGGAGTCAGTGCCAGCCTCGACAAGGCTGCCGTCGAAGACGCCGCGCGCGACTTGGGGCTGATCGCGGGCCAGAAGGCCGTCATCACTCGGGCACGGAAGAGTATTTCAAACTTCAAACTCCGCGAAGGCATGCCGATTGGCGCAAAGGTGACTCTGCGTGGCGCACGCATGTGGGAGTTTGTTTACCGCTGCCTCAATATCGCCCTCCCGAACATCCGCGACTTCCGTGGGGTTTCGGCTAAGTTGGACGGGAGCGGTAACTACACGCTCGGCATCAGCGATCACACCATCTTCCCGGAAATTTCGACCGACGGAAGTCGCCGCAACATGGGGATGGACATCACTTTTGTCACCTCGGCTACCAACGATGAGGAAGGTTACAGCCTTCTGTCCCATCTCGGAATGCCTTTCCGCAAGAACCAGTCGTCAGAGGCCGACGGACAAGCAGCCGCATAACTTTAAGGAACGAATTACCATGGCAAAAAAGTCAGCAATCCAAAGAAATTTGAAACGAGTCCGTCTCGTCGAGAAGTACCAAGCCAAGCGCACTGAGCTGAAAAAGAAGCTTCTCGATCCGGATCTTTCCGACGAGGAATTCTTCAAGGCGCAGAAGCAGCTCTCGAAGCTTCCCCGCAACTCTTCACCGATCCGGGTTCGTAACCGCTGCGCGGTGACTGGGCGCCCCCGCGCTTATATTCGAAAGTTTGGTCTTTCCCGTCTCACCTTCAGGGAGCTTGCCGTTGAGGGCAAGATCCCCGGCGTCACCAAGTCATCGTGGTAATCACAGGAGGATCATAAGAAATGGCTATTCACGACACAATCGGAGATTTTTTGACCGCAATCCGCAACGGCAGCCGCGCTGGGCGGGAGTCTATCGAGACTCCCTTTTCCAAGATGCGTCTGGCGATCGGTGAGATCCTGGTCCGCGAAGGCTATATTGCCAAATGCGAGAAGATCGAAGTTCGCAAAAACGTTCCTGGCATCCGCATGGAACTCAAGTACGTAAACCGGGTTCCCGCGATTACCGACCTGCAACGCGTGAGCCGACCCGGCTGCCGCAGCTACACCTCCTCCACGGAGATGCCGAAGGTCTTGGGCGGTCTCGGGTTCACTATTATTTCGACTCCGCAGGGAGTGTTAAAGGATTCGGAAGCCCGCCGTCAAAAGGTGGGTGGAGAAGTCGTCTGCGAGGTCTGGTAACCCCAGAGATAAGAGGACAAATCAAATGAGTAGAATTGGAAAATTACCGGTATCCATCCCGGAAAAAGTAAAAGCCGAGATCACCGATAACACGGTGAAGATCGAGGGGCCGAAGGGATCTCTCTCTCAGGCGTTCGACAAGTCAGTGACCATCGAGTTCGCCGATGGCGAGATCCGTGTCTCCCCCGTGGGCGACAGCCGTCGCGCCCGTGCGATGTATGGGACCGCTCGATCAATCATCTCGAATATGGTCGAGGGCGTCGTCAATGGATACAGCAAGCTGGTTTTGATCGAAGGCGTTGGTTTTCGTGCCGCCGTTAACGGGAGCGTTCTCAACCTCGCCCTCGGTTACTCGCACCCGATCAACTTTGCCATCCCCGAGGGTGTGACCATCACCGTGAAGGATAACACCAAAGTGACCGTCGAGGGAGCGGATAAGCAAGCCGTGGGAGCATGTGCCGCACGAATCAAGAGCTTCTACCCAGCCGAGCCTTACAAGGGTAAGGGTGTCCGCATCGAAGGCGAATTCGTCCGCCGCAAGGAAGGGAAGAAGACGGCCTAAGGCCAAACCGGAGGAATTTAGATATGAAACTTGCCAAGAAACAAAAGCTCGCCCAGAACCGCCGTTGGCGGATTCGCAAGAAGATCCGCGGCACAGCCGAGCGTCCCCGCCTGACCGTTTGCTTTACCAACAAGCACGTCTATGCCCAGTGCATTGATGATGACGCGGGTAAAACCCTCGTCGCCGCTTCGTCGCTCGATAAAAACGGCGAAGGCGCAAAGCCCAATGTAGAGGGTGCCAAGGTGCTCGGCGGAAAGATTGCCGAGCTCGCCAAGGAAAAAGGAATCGAGTCGGTCGTGTTTGACCGTGCAGGTCGTCTCTATCACGGCTGCGTTAAAGAATTTGCAAACAGTGCGCGTGAAAACGGGCTTACATTTTAAGGTATGAGAAACCCATCAAAATCCCGCTCTCCGGCACCCGAACCGGAAGAATCCGAATTCGTCGAGAAAGTCGTCCACATCAACCGTTGCGCGAAGGTCGTAAAGGGGGGTCGCCGGTTCAGCTTTGCTGCGCTCGTCGTCGTCGGCGACCGCAAGGGCAAGGTTGGATTCGGTTACGGCAAAGCCAAGGAAGTGCCGGAAGCCATCCGCAAGGGGACCGAACAGGCCCACAAGCACATGGTCCCGGTCCAACTCAAGGGCGACACCATCCCGCACCCGGTCGTGGGTGAGGCGGACGGAGGCCAAGTCCTTCTGCGTCCCGCCAGTGAGGGAACGGGCGTCATCGCCGGTGGTGGAGTGCGCGCTGTGCTCGAAGCGTCTGGCGTGAAGAATGTTCTTTCGAAATCACTGGGTTCAAACAACCAGCTCGCCATGGTCAACGCGACGATGGAAGGGCTGTTGAGACTTCGCACCGCGGAGGCCCGTAAAGAATTGCACGAGGCATCCGCGTAGGATTGCCTCGAACAGGAGATACCAACAATGAGACTGCACGAATTGATCGATAGCAACGGTTCCAACCGCCCAAAGCGCCGCTTGGGTAAGGGCGAAGGCAATGGTCACGGCAAGACCTGTGGCCGCGGGCACAAGGGAAGTAAATCCCGCTCCGGTTACAGCATTCAGCCCGGATTCGAAGGTGGGCAGATGCCGATGTATCGCCGTCTGCCTCACCGGGGATTTAGCAACTTCAAGTTTCACAAGGGTTTTGCCATCGTCAACCTGAGCGACCTCGATCGCCTCGGCGACGATGTGAAGGACGTGGACCGCGCAGTTCTGGTAAAGGCCGGACTCGTTCGCGACAACTCCCTCCC
>JGI12210J13797_10297345_pt1 | contig 12108 bp, 5 predicted proteins | sample ElkSlonscriptome_3_FD_13797 | JGI IMG/M metagenome (IMG submission 13797) | reverse complement strand
GGCGTGCATATGTCGGCGGGCGACGCTCGGCAGGGAACCCAGCTGCCACTCGGCATAATAGGTGGCGGTCAGGCGCCGGGTTCGCGAGCCCATGTTGCGCAAGCTGAGGGTCGCGAGCTTGACCGGATCGTTACGCGCTACCGAAATTGTAAGCGTCTGTTCGATCCCGCGACCGTTCTGGCGCCACCGCGTATAGCCGGCGCCATGGCTGATCTGGCAGGTCGCATCGCGTCCGACCGGATCGGGCGTGACCGACCATATCTGCGCGGTTTCCTCGTCACGCAGGTAAATGACTTCGGTCTGCCGATCCGATACAGGGTCATTGGTCCAGCCCGTCAGCCTGTGTTCGCCGGAATTCTGGGCCCAGGTGAAACCGCCGCCCGCCTCTGTGACGAGAGTGCCGAATTGCTCGTTTGCCAGCACGTTGACCCACGGCGCGGGGGTGGATCGGCCCGGTTCCAGGTGGATCAGATATTCGCGGCCATCGGGCGAAAATCCTCCAAATCCGTTGTCGAACAGCAGGTTCTCCGGGCGAGAGACTGGCCTCTCGCGTTCCGGTTCGAAATCGAGCGACGGTATCATCGTCGGCGGTGCGAGGCTTTCGAATGGCTCTGGGGCAACCTGTTCGACGAGCTTTCCGCGAGTGCCATCGAGAATTGCCCAGGCCACGGCTTCGAGCAAGCGGACCTGTTCGCCACCGATCTTGTCCGCGAACGCCAAGTGGATGCCGCCCGGGCGACCCAGCACTTCGGTTGCGCCGATGTCCTGCAGCACATCGGTCAGCTCGTCGCGCAGTGGCTCGACATAGGATACGCCGAGCGTCTGCAAGATGACGATATCTACGTGCAATCCGGCCCTGCGCCAAAGCTGATGGGCGCGCACGACCGTCTCGAGCAGTCCCTCTTCGTCGGAATCGCGGCGTAGGAGAAGGATCGGATAGTCGCCGGACAGGGCAAGGCCCCACAAATGCGCCTGGCCGAGGCGATTTGCCCGTATCTGCTCTGGTGTCGCGCGGAGCGCCTTGTGCGGATATATCATCATGGAACCGAGCGCCTGGACATGCGGCAAATCGGCCGGATCGATTCCGGAACGTCGAATGGCACGCGACACGTTCATCTCGGTATCTTCAAACAGCAACTGGATCGAAGAAGGCGTCGAATGCCGCTCCAGCACGTCAAGCGCCGCCGTGCGCGAGGCCGCCGCGATCGTCACCAGTGAAAACTCTGCCGTTTCGCCGGGTCGCAGATCGAACGAGAGCTGGAAAACCGATACGGGGTCGAGCGTCCACCCTTCGGAGCTCGAAGGTGGGCGCGATGCGCCCAGTGGCTCGTGGATCGAACGATTGCGGCCCAGGAACGCCCGACGATCCGTTTCGAACGAAAAGTCTGCCACGATCCCGTCGTGTCCGACCAACGCCTGCAATACCACCGGCGGGGTATCCTCCGGCCGACGCGCCCGCCGCTCGAACAGCAGCGCTCCCGGCTCCTGCAGATGGGTGCTTTCGACGAAGAGCTTGTTGAAGGCGGGGTGACGCTCGTCCTCGAGGGGCGGAGCGATCACGATCTCGGCATAGGTCGTCAGGCGCAGGGACCGCGTGCGATCGCTCTGGTTCGCTATGGCGATGCGGCGGATCTCGATATCGTCACCCGCACCGACGAGAACCTCGAGATTGGTATGCACATCCTGATACTGCCTCTGGAACTCGGCTTTATGGGTATGGAAAGAGACCCGTTCGTCGTCCGCGTCGACATCGACAGGCTGTCGCGTCGCCGACCACACCCGTTCGCTGCGTTCGTCTCGCAGATAGAACCAGATGCCGTCGGCATCCCTGGTCGCATCCGGCACGAAGCGAGTGAGTGCCTGATCGTTCCAGCGAATCCCGCCGCCGCCTGCTGAGGAAATGACGGTCGAAAACCGTCCATTTCCCAGCATGTGCGCTTGCGGAAGATGGCTGTCGTTGACAGTCCAGCTCTGCCGGATACGCGATTCTCGCTGTTCGTCCTCGACCGGATCGACAGGTTCCAGACGTTCCAGTTCGGATGGCAATTCATGGGGAACGCGTTCGGCGAGCAGCAAGGTCGTGATCTGGATGCGCGGGTCGCGCGCGAAGCGTTCGATCAGCCGATCGCCCGTCAGAAGGTTGGCGACCGCGCACACGATCATTCCCTGGTGGTGCGCCATGAAAGCGTTGACCGGGCTGAAGCTCCCGTCGGCCGCGGCGCGTTCGGGCGTGAAATCGATCGCCTCCCAGAAACCGTATCGGCCAAGGGCGCCAAGTTCATCCAGCCGTTTCAGATTGGTTTGTGCCGCCCCGGGATCGACCAGCAAGGCAAGGGCGGAGGCGTACGGGGCGATGACGGTATCTCGTCCCAATCCTCTACGAAGGCCGAGCCCCGGTACGCCGAATGCCTGATAGCGAAACCGGAAATCGGGACCTCTTGCTGCAAAGGCACTTTCCGAAACACCCCATGGCGTGCCGTCCTTGCGCGCCTGGGCGCGATGTACGATCACTGCGACCCGGTCGCTCTCACCCAGCAAGGTATCGTCCTCACCGGGCAATAGCAGGCGCGGCATGAGATATTCGAACATCGAGCCGTTCCACGATACCAGGGCGATGCCGCCTTTTGCCCGGGTGATCGGTCTTCCCAGGTGGAACCAGTGCTCCATCTCGACATCTTGTTTCGCTATCGCGAAGAAACTGGCAATTCGCGCTTCGGATGCAAGCAGGTCGTAGTGATGGGGATCGATCCGGGCGGTGCTCACATTGTACCCGATTGAAAACAGCTTGCGTTCGCTGTCGTAGAGCCAGGTGAAGTCCATTTCCCAGGCCAGGCGCTCGACCTCGTCCGCCAGTTCTCGTAGCACGTCACCCGTGGCGGGGGCACCATCGGCATCGCGCAACATCTCTTGCAGATGGTGGTCAAACCGGTCGAGCCATGCCTCGATCTCTCCGACCGGTTCAGGTCGATCCAGAACGATCCGCTGCATCATCGCCTGACCTTCGACTATCAGGGCCGGATAATCGTGGTGATAAAGATTGCGAAGGACGCAAAGCGTTGCGCCGCAGTCCTGCGCTCCACGATCGGCCCGTGCGGATATTTCCCGCAGCGACCGCACGAAACTGCCGCTATCCTCCAGCTTTTCGGCGATCTCGGCCAGAATATCGTTTATGACTTCCAAACCCTGCCAGCGTTGCGGCTCCAGACCTTCGGATCGGCCTGCTTCGCGCAAGGTTTCAGCATAGGCGATGAGCGCCGCGGCAAGGTTTCCGCTGTCGACTGTAGAGACGTAGCGAGGTTCGAGCGGTCTCAAATGATGCGTTTCATACCAGTTGAGAAAGTGGCCACGATAACGCTTGAGGCGTCCCAGGCTCTGGAGCGCGTTGCGAGTTCGCGCCACAAGTTCCGCCCGACCAAGAAATCCAAGATCCCAGGCGCTGGCGGTAGAGAGCAGGAGCATGCCGATATTGGTAGGCGAGGTGCGGTGGGCGATCTCTTCGTGCGGAGGCTCCTGGTAATTGTCCGGCGGCATCCAATTGTCGCCGGGGCCGGCGAATGTCTCGAAATAGAGCCAGGTCCTGCGCGCCACGCCAAGAAGGTAGGCGCTATCGATTTCCTCGTCTTTGCGCTGTCTCCTGCGGATCGGACGTTCGATCCAGAGCGCGATTTCCGGCGCCAGCATCCACGGAAACAACAGTAGCAAGGCCGGCGCGAGGGCAGTCGGCCTGAAAGCGGCGATACTTGCCACAACGACGAACGCGAGAATCGATCCAAAACCCATCCGACGCCAGACGAGACGTCGTTGCGAGCTGTTTCCCTCGTCGAGAGCGACATGTGCAGCCGGCGTCCATTGAAGCAGGTATTGCCGGCTCACGTATCGACGCCAGAGCGTCCTTCCGATCGCATCGAGCGACAGAATCGCCTCGTGGAGCAGGAACGCGATGACGAGCAGCCAGCGTCCAGCCTGATCGGCGAGCCTGCGCCTCAAGCCGATAGCCGCGCCCAGCCGCCTCCCGCGTGCGAACCCGGTGCCGAGGTCGATGAACAATTGGCCCGCAGGCGCAAGCAGGACCATGACCGTCCAGAACCATGGGCTCCCGGGAAGAGTCAGCCACCCTACGAGCGCCAGCAACACCAGCCCCGGCGCAACGAGGGTTCGACGCAAATTGTCGAGCATCATCCAGCGTCCAAGCGAACCGATCGGCGAAGGAATTTCTGTTCCGCTGGATCCCGGCACGCGTCGTCTGAGCCAAGGTAACAATTGCCAGTCCCCGCGGGTCCAGCGATGCAGGCGCCTCGCATATTGCGCATAGGTGTCGGGGAAACCTTCATAGAGCACGATGTCGGTCGCGAGCGCTGCGCGCCCAAGCACGCCTTCGAAAAGGTCGTGGCTCAGGATCGCGTTCGCGGGGACCCGGCCATCGACGCTGCGATGAAACGCGGCGACATCATAGATTCCCTTGCCGACGAAGATGCCCCTTCCAAAAAGGTCCTGGTAAATGTCGGAGACGGCCCGGCTGTAGATATCGATCGCCGTTTCTCCAGTGAACAGGCGCGCGAACAGCGATCGTTCACCACTGGATGGGGAAATTTCGACACGCGGCTGGACCAGGGTATATCCGCGCCTCACTCGCCCCTGATCGTCGAAACGAGGACGGTTCAAGGGATGCGCCAGAGTCCCTGCCAGCTTCGCGACTGACCCGGGCGGCAGGACGGTATCGGCATCCACGGTAACCACGAACCGGGTCCGATCGAGTGCGCCCGTGTCCCCGGAAACGACGCAGAACGGACCCTGTTCGCCCTGAAGGACGAGACGATTGAACTGCTCCAGCTTCCCCCTTTTGCGCTCCCAGGCCATCCAGCAATGCTGAACCGGATTGAAAAGGCGAGGGCGCATCAAGAGAAGAAACGGGCGATGTCCATCTTTCGCGTGGCGCATATTCAAGTCCTGGATGGTAGATTCCAGAACATCGATAATCGCTTGATCCTCGGGCAGTTCTTCGACATCGGCGTCGACCGGGTCCGCCAGCAGCGCAACGTGAAGGTGTGGGTCGAAGCAGGCGAGCCAATGCATTTCCAGACGCGCTGCGATCGAAACCGCCTCGTCCGGCGTCGCGATTACCACCGGAACCACTATAGTCACCGGATAATCGGGATCTAGGCCCTTTTTGTCGTCGAGTTTCGGCAGAACGCTCGGCTCGGTAAATTGCGCGATGATCCAGTGGGCAAGAGTGATCGAGAGGATCGACGCTGGTATCTGACTGAGGATCAGCGCAATGATCCATTGCGGCCAAGGAGCCGCGATGCTCAAAAGGTAGAACACCGGCAATACCGCGCAAATCAGTCCGGTGACAATCAGCAGACCGGCGAATGCAAGACCCGGCTTCGCCAAAATCCGCCGCCTCACCTTTCGTCTGATGTCCGGTCGCGCCCCGATTTGCGATTCGAGCTGGCCGCGACCCCGATCGATCAACCAGTATCCGACATGACGCCCAATATCTTCCGAACCACACATCGCTGCCTTGGCGATGGCCGCTCGCGCGACCGCGATCTCGTTCAGATCGGACCATTGCGCGACTTCCTCTATCGCAGTGCGATATTGGTCACGCGTCTCGAAATCCATCGAGCGGTAGGCCCCGGCGGGATCGGATCTCAATATTTCGTCGACGAGACTGCACCGTTCGAAGAATTCGTCCCAGGGAATTCCCGCGATTTCGGCAAGGTTTGAAATCGAACGGGCGACCCGTTCGGTAGCGTCGAAGGAATGGCCCTCAGTCGCGAATGCCGAAACCGAAAAACCGGCGGCGAGATCGTCGGCCAACAGCGTATCGAACGCCACAGCGAGAATTTCGATACACGCGATGCGCAGCATCGTGGGAAACGCCCACAATTCTGCGATCGATAGAGGCTGATAACGCTGATATCCGCTGATGAAATATTCGGCACGCGCAAGGGATATCTGGAGATGACCGGTGTGAAGCAGCTCATAGGCCAGCGTAAAGATACGTGGCGCCCCCTCATGTCCGTCCGAGAGCGTGGGGAGCCTGGCGTAAAATCCCTCCGGCAGATCCTTCCTGACTTGCCGCAGGGCTCGGCTGACCTGATAATCGTTATCGAGCAGCCATTCAGCCGCTTTGGCAGCTTCCGGTTCGGGCCTTCGACACGCGGTCCGAACCTCGCTCAACCACTTCTCCGCGGATCTGGGATTCTGCAATACCCCGATTCGGCCGGGGCGTCGGCGGGATATGCTGTGCCGCTGAGCCAGCTCTGCGCCCGCCAATTCCACGGACGTTACCGGATCGGCCGCCTCTGCCACTAGTCGAACTGGAAGACCGACTGCCCGTTCGTGTCGGACGATCGCGAACCGAAATCGGTCAGCAGATCAGGCCTGACTATCATTACCGGCATCGTACAATGGGTCGCGAGATACTCCGCGACGCTCCCGCACGGCACATCGTTGAGCGCGGTCGCCCCGTGAGAGGACATGACGACCAGATCGACCGAAGCTTCGCTGGCCAATCGGCAGGTCGCGTGCCGGGGATCGTCGGGTCCCAGCAGGCGCACCTGGACATCAATTCCCTCTTCCTCAACTCGAAGGCGGAGTTGTTCGAGATCGGCTTTCGCATTTTTGTAGTTCTGACGGTCGATCTCCGCCCGAAGAGGCTTCAGCCGTTCAGCACGAAAACCATGGGACGTTCCGGACCTCGGAACGACATGGGCAAGCAACAGATCGGCGCCATTTGTCCGTGCGATCCGCAACGCGACGGGAAGAACGCTCTCAGCTCGCGGCGATCCGTCGATCGGAACTAGAATTCGTCGGAATCTCGAGGCTTTGGCAACGGCCTGGGGCGGCAATAAAAGCAGTGAAGTCGCTCCGCTTTGCAACACGCGCAGCGCGGTCGGGTCCATGGCGTACGGGTCCCGCGATGTTCTGGTTGCCAAGGCCATCAGGCCGGCCCCGTTTTCCTCCGCCCAATCGATGATTTCGGTCGGCGGGTCGCCAACCAGCACGACCCTTGATGCCTTTGTGTGTTCGCAAACGCGTCTGGCGAAAGAATCCAGTATCGCCTCGTGTCGTTGCAGATCGAGTTGCCATGCAATCGGATCCATCGGTCTCGTTGCATTTTTCCCAAGCTCGATAATCCGTGCGAAAGTGACATCCAGGCCAAGACTGCGCGCGATCTCGATCGCATTGGCGGCTATTGGTCCGGCTCTCTCGCTATCGTCGATATAGACGAGAATACGCGGTCTTTTCGCCATGCGAGGTGATGAGGGGACAAAGGCGGAAGAACGGCGCACTGGCGGCGGACCTCCGTCTCCGGCACACGGTTCGTGCGGGAGGGTTTCCATGTCGTTCTCCGGCTTCAGGAAATCGGTTCCGGTAGCATGCGACGGGCGCCATCCGGGGGATATAAGGAACGTCCCGTAAACTATGCTGTTTCGCTCATTGTCCAGGGCCTCGGCGGTTGTCCGCCGCATCGACGTATTCACCGGTTCGAGCGATTGCATCCCGCCTCGAAACGCACGAGCGAAGATCATTGAGTCCAGAGCGCCAGCCATGCGCCGAAAGCTCTGGCAGGAGGAGATCGCTACGTTACGGGATCGGAGGTCTTTGAATGCACGCGGGCGCGAGATCTTAAGACGCGACAACGAATGAACGATTCGATGCCCGAGGGAACCTGCTGCGCCGACCGGTGATCGAGATCAGGGCCGCTCGATTTGCGGGCCGATCGTGTCGCGAATTTTGCGCGCGTCGAACGCACGCGGATTGTCATTTGGCGCAACGCCGCAGCACATGCGGATGTCGGCGGTTGCTTCGAACCTTTCGATCGTTCGAATATCGTAGTGAGACGCCCAGAACGGGTCCCCGAAATAGGGGTACCAGTGATACCAGCCATGATCCCTGCGATAATATCGCCAATAGGGACGCCAATAGCGATCGTAGGGATGGAACCAGGGGTCGTAGAAGGGGTCGCGCCGGACTTCGCGCTGGATCTGGCGTTCGACTTCGCGATCCTCGATCTCGAAGTAGTCGAAACCGTTCTGCAAGGTGAGTTCGGCCGCTCGATACAGCAGATAGCTCTCGACCCGTTCGCGCGATGTCAGTCGGTTTCCGGCGAAGCTTACCCGGAAGTGGTCCGCGTCGATGCGCTGTTCGGAATACCCGCCCGTAATGCCGGTCGATGAGTGAAGCGGTTGGTATGGTGTGCTGCGCGTCGTGCACGCCGAGGTGAGCAGGACGAGCCCGATAACGATCGCGATGGGAACAAATCGGACAGGAATTGTCATGCCTCGTTTCCTTGCCGATGCCATCCCGGATTGCCGGCATCGGTGCTGGTGTCGCTGGCAATGGCCGAACCGGAATCGAAGGAGGGCGGCCGGACCTTCCCCAGCCGCCCGGTCGGTCGATCTACTTCTTCGAGCCGCGCTTTTGACTGCGGATCTCGATCCGGCGTGGTTCGGACGATGCCTCCTTGTTGCGCGGGATGACGATCCGGATCACGCCGTTCTCGGTGTTGGCCTCCACTCCTTCGCGCCTGGCATCCTTTGGCAAGGCGATGCGCCGTTCGAAGGATCCGTAGGAACGCTCCGAGATGGAATATTCCTTTTCATGCTCCTCGCGCTCGTCCTTCTTCTCTCCGCTAAGCACGAGCATGTCGTTGTCGATCGACAGATTGATGTTCTCATGCGGGATGCCGGGAACCTCGACCGAAACGCGATATTCCTTATCGGTTTCCGTAATCTCGACAGCCGGAACCGGCATCGATGCAAGGTGCCGTGACCCCAGCAGCGCGACGGGAAAGTGCGACGGAAATGCGTCGAACATCCGATCGAATTCGGTACGCAAGCGATTGAATGGATCGCGCGAGCGATTGGACATTTCGGTTCGATCGCGATTGCGTGTGGCAAGAGCCGTATCTTCAGCCATTTCCTCTCTCCAGATAAGGTTGTCATGAGGGCTGCTGTCTACGATTCCGCACAGCGCGAGAGGATACGGTAACCTCCGTATGCGATGCGAGAATTCGGATCCCGTTGCCGCGGATGCTCCAACCAGCACGACGCGCGCGATTGCGACCCATCCCGGCTGGAATTCCGGCAGCGTTGGCTATGAGGAAGCTCTGGCGCCAGGCGACATCCAGCACCGATCAGGTTTCTCAAGCACATCAGTCAATTCGCTTACCTCGTATTGTTCGTTTGACCTGCGACGATCGTCCCGCGGTTACGAGTGCGGCTCGGCAGGCTTCCGAATTGGAGGCCGGATTGGTGCCGAGCGCCCTCTTGACGACAGCGGCCAACCCGCGACCACTGCCTCGCCCAAAACCGTACTGCCGATCCTCATGCGCGCTGGCGCGGGCCGCTGCGAGGGCGAGCGTTAGCGGAACACAGCAGATGCCGTCACAGTGACTTTTCCGCCAGCACCAGAGTTGCGTCATCCGGGAACGAGCGGGTTTTGAAGCCCATCTCGCGCTCCAGCCTCAACGCATCGGACTGGGTTGCGCTTTCTAGCGAAGTGACTTTCTCGATGCCCATCGCCCTGGCATAACGGATGGCATGATCGAGCAGCGCCCAACTGATACCGCGCCCCTTCATATCCTCACGGGTAACGACGGCGAACTCGGCGGTTTCGAACGTCACGATGGCTCCCAGCATCGCGCTGGCCAAGACCTCGCCCGTGTCCTTGTCCAGCGCGAGAAAGTCGATACTCCGATCGTCGTCATCCCGAAGCATGTGCTGCAACCTTTCCTCATCGACATGACGCACCCCCGAAAGGAAGCGGTAATAAAGATCGTCGCGCGATACCTTATCGAAAAAGCTTTCGAGAGCATCGCGATCGGAAGGCGAAGCCGGCCTGATATCGATGTCCATTCCGCTTTTTGTTTGGACCGATCCACTCCATTCGCGAACGGCCAGTTTGTTCGAAAAACGCTTCTGCGAAGCCCTCTCGCTAGCTGCGGGACCGGATTGGGATTGTGATCTTGACGTGGACATGGATTGGCTCCTGCTGATGCCGCACAAGTGATCGATCGGCGCCCGGTGTGCGATCCGTAAATATCCGTAGGAATGGAATAAAACGAGATTATCCCGGCGATCCGTTCGCCGAGGCCGATGTATTCGAAGGCCGGACGGGCTCATTCTTCATGTGACCCTGTCGCGCCCATTTGAGCGCAACCGGGTGCTGCCGGCTTGGAGCCCTTCGAGGCGTTCGCGTATTCGGACGAAGCGCGACCCGCAGCGCGCTCATTCGATCACGAGCGCGAGCACCTTGTCATGAGCGCGCTCGACTGCTTCTCCTGCGGCCTGATCGATCCCGCTCGCCGCGCTCATGAGCGATGCCGGTTCAACATTTTTCGTGCCGTTGTATCACCGACTTATCATGAATATTCGCGGCCGCGCAGACGCCAGCGATTGACCGACAAGGCGGGTGCTCAGAACTCCTCGCGGTACCCGGAAATCTTGCCGGGAGCGGCCGGGGTCATTCGTTGAAGTCGACCCGCCTATCGCAAGCAATTAGAATCCTATATGTACCATTGCATCTGAAACGGACCGGTCTTTGGTAAAAACAATGCAAGACCATGACAACACCACGTCCCCACAACGCGAAGAAGATCCCTTCATCGCGCAGAGAAAGCTTAGCGAATTCCACGCTCTAATCGATACTGTTCCCGACGCGATGGTGGTGGCAGACGCGAAGGGTATCATTCGCTCCTTCAGCGCGGGAGCCGAAGACATGTTCGGTTATACCGAGCAGGAGGTTCGCGGCGAGAATGTCAGCATGCTCATGCCGTCTCCGGATCGCGAACACCACGATCACTTCATTCGCCAATACCACGAAACGGGGGTGCCGCGTACAATCGGCATCGGTCGCGTTACGACTGCGCGCCATCGCAACGGCAATACTTTTCCGATCAGCATATCCGTGGGGGAACTTGATTTCGAAGTCGCCACCGGTTTCGTCTCCTTCATCCGGGACCTGACCGAAAGCCGCGAGACCGAGCGGGAATTACATACGCTACAGAACGAACTGGCCCACGTATCGCGTATCACCGCCATGGGAAGCCTGGCGACCTCGCTTGCCCATGAACTCAACCAGCCTCTGACCGCCATTGCGAATTATTCCCATTCGGTGAGTGATCTCCTCGCCGATCCGACCGACGCTAATCTGGAGCTCGCCCGAGGAGCGTTGAACGAATGCGGAGACGAAGCGCTTCGCGCCGGACAGATCGTCCACCGTCTGCGGGAATTCATCGCCAAGGGCGAGACCCAGAAAGACATCACCAGCCTGCGCCGACTGGTCAAGGAGGCATCCGCGCTCGCTTTGATGAACGGCAATGGCAGAGGCGTCGATTTCGAGACCATGCTCGATCCCGAAGCGGATGAGGTTCTGGTGGATGCGGTACAGATACAGCAGGTCCTCGTGAATCTTTTGGGCAATGCTCTGGAAGCCATGCTGAAAGCGGATCACCGCCGACTGCGCGTTACATCGGCCAGGCGTGACGACGAATTCGTGGAACTCGTCGTCGCGGATTCCGGTCCGGGTCTCGAGCCGCACATTGCCGAGCGCCTGTTCCATCCCTTCAACACCAGCAAGGAAAGCGGCCTAGGGCTCGGCCTGTCCATTTGTCATACCATCATAAACGCTCATGGCGGGAAGATATGGGTGGAGCCCTCGCAGCTCGGGGGGACCGCTTTTCATTTCTCGCTTCCTTCCGCGTCGACAGGCGAAGCAGAATGACCGATCAGTACCCGATCTACCTGGTCGATGACGACGAGGCAGTGCGCCGGTCCGTGAGCTTCATGTTGAAGACTTCGGGGCTGGAGGTCGAATCCTACGTCGACGGCACTCACTTTCTGAAAGATTCGGGCGCGCTCGATCCGGGTTGCGTTCTACTGGACGTTCTGATGCCGGATGTGAACGGGCTGGACGTGCAACGCGAGCTGAAGGAGCGGGGGATCACCTTCCCGGTGATCGTGATGACCGGTCATGGCGACGTGGGCGTCGCGGTCAAGGCGATGAAAGCCGGAGCGGTGGATTTCATTGAAAAGCCGTTTGCGAAGGCTGAGATACTCGGGGCGCTGGAAGAGGGTTTCGACGCCATCAGCGAGACCA
>JGI12210J13797_10264668_pt1 | contig 12110 bp, 15 predicted proteins | sample ElkSlonscriptome_3_FD_13797 | JGI IMG/M metagenome (IMG submission 13797) | reverse complement strand
GGCAATGTGCCGCAGCCAGGCGTGCTCAGCGCGGATTTCGGCCTCGGTTTTGCCGCCGGGCCGATGCACCTTAAGCGCGTAGGATTGCCCCTCAGATAGGACACGGAAGACCGTGTTGTTACCGTCATACACCAGGGTGAGCGTGGCGGACATATGCCCCCAGGCAGCCAAACTCTTGTGGGCCAGGGCAGTGAGCTGGGCGGTTTGCTCGGCGGCGGGAGCATCATAAAAGGCAGAGGGCATGGTCGGTTCCTTGGGCGCTTGGTGGGCAATCTCACAGATTTTTAGTGGGCAGGTGTTACTGTAGGCGTTAGACTCACCTTTTAGCGGACAGACAATAACTGAGGAGACAGATTTTGGCGACAGCAACCACGAATTTGCAAGATTTGGCGATTAACACCATTCGCACGCTCTCCATTGACGCAGTCGAAAAGGCGAACAGCGGTCATCCGGGCCTGCCGATGGGCGCGGCCCCGATGGCTTACGCATTATGGATGGAGCATATGCGTTATAACCCACAAGGCCCGGACTGGTTTAACCGAGACCGCTTTGTGCTGAGCGCGGGCCACGGGAGTATGCTGATTTACAGCCTGCTTCACCTGACGGGCTACGACCTTTCGATGGAGGAGATCAAGAACTTCCGGCAGTGGGGCAGCAAGACGCCCGGCCACCCAGAATACGGACACACGCCCGGTGTCGAGACGACGACAGGGCCGCTGGGCCAGGGCATTTCCACGGCGGTAGGCATGGCGCTGGCGGAGGCGTTCCTGGCAGAGACGTTCAACCGGGAAGGCCACGAGGTTATCGACCATTACACCTATGTGATTGCCAGTGACGGCGACCTGATGGAAGGTGTCGCCAATGAGGCTTGCTCGTTGGCCGGGCACTGGGGGCTGAACAAGCTGATTGTGCTCTACGACGCAAACGAGATTACGCTGGACGGCGACGCTGAGATGATCTTCAGTGAGAATGTCGTCCATCGCTTTGAGGCGCAGGGCTGGAACGTGATTGACGTGGAGGACGGCGACGATTATGAAGCGGCGACGAAGGCCATCGCCCAGGCCAAGCAGGAGCAACAGCGCCCGACGATTATCGTAATGCGCACCACCATTGGGTACGGCTCCCCGAACAAGGCGGGCAAAAGCAGCTCGCACGGCTCCCCGTTGGGGGCGGACGAAGTGACGGCCACGAAGAAGAACCTGGGCTGGGGCAGCGATGAGCCGTTCTACATTCCGGGGGAGGCGCTGGAGCACTTCCGGGAGGCAATAGACCGGGGGCAGCAATGGGAATCCGAGTGGGATGAGCGGTACGCGGCTTACAAGGAAGCACACCCAGAAGTGGCCGAGCAGCTTGAGCAGGCCATTGCCCAACAGCTCCCGGATAGCTGGGACGACGACCTGCCGACATTCGAGGACAAGGCCGCGACGCGCAACGCGGGCGGGGACGCGCTCCGGGCGATTGCACAACACATCCCGACGATGATCGGGGGGGATGCTGACCTGGCTGGTAGCACGAAGACGCTCCAGCAAGATGCCGGGCACACGGGCTACCAGCAACCCGCAGCGAAGAACATTCGCTTTGGGGTACGAGAGCACGCCATGGGCGCAATTGTGAACGGGTTGTGGCTGCACGGGGGCATCATCAAGCCGTACAGCGCGACCTTCCTGACGTTTAGCGACTATATGCGCCCGGCGATGCGACTGGGGGCACTGATGGAAATCCCGGTTGTTTATGTGTTCACGCATGACAGCATCGGGTTGGGTGAGGACGGGCCGACGCACCAGCCGGTGGAGCACTTTATGGCGTTGCGGGCGATTCCGAACCTGTATGTTTTCCGTCCGGGGGACGCGAACGAGGCGGTGGCGTCCTGGCGCACGGCGATGATGCTGGACAAGCCGGCTGCGATGATCTTTACCCGGCAAAAGCTGGCCTCTCTGAAGGGCGACCATGTGCAGGAAGGGGTGGCTCATGGCGGGTACGTGTACGCGGACTGTGAGGGGGTGCCGGACGTGATTTTGATGGCGACGGGCAGCGAGCTAGGTATCGTGAATGAGGCGCACGAGCAATTGATGGCCGACGGCGTGAAGACGCGAGTGGTGTCTTTGCCGTGCTGGGAGCTGTTCGACGAGCAGGACGAGGTGTATAAGCAGAGTGTGCTGCCGAGCGAGGTGAAGAACCGCATCAGCATTGAGGCGGGGATTACGCAGGGCTGGCACAAGTACGTAGGAGACGCGGGCCGGGCGTTCGGTGTCGATCGGTTCGGGGCGAGTGCGCCGTATGAGCGGATTTTTGAGGAGTTCGGGTTGACGACGGAGGCGGTGGTGGACGCGGCGAAGCAGATGGTGGAGTAGGGCGATTGGCGACGGGGCGGGGTGTGATCAGACGGGACATGCCCCGTCCTTACAGCATATTAGAATGGGCGAATTTGGGGACGGGCCTCCCCGACCAGATCAATCCTGAGATAACGACGTTTGTGTCGTAGACGGCCCGCGTTTTCAATCCTGCTCGTCCTTCTGGGCGCTACGATGGGCCTTTACCTCCGCATCCACGAACGCCATGATCCGTTGGTCAAGCTCTTCCCTCAGCACCCGCAGGATGTCTTCTGCTGCCAGCATGTCAAAATCTGCCGCATCCTCGACGTAGTCTTCTGGTAGTTTAAGCGTTATCTCGATGGGTTTCATACCTCTCTCCGCGTGACGGTCTGTCTAGATTATACACGCTGGACGGGCTTGAGCAGCGACATATCGAAGGTGTCGATGTCGGCGGGGTCGGTGCGTTCGAGTTCGGCGCGGACGGCGTAGGCATCCTCGCGCAGTTGTTTGACATTGATGGTCTGGCATACGTCCGGGAGGGGTTCTAGCCACTGGACGGCCCGCAGCAGCATTTTGAGAGCGCCCCGATGATTGCCGCGTTCGATTTGGTAGTAGGCGACGCCCACCTGCAAGACGGCGCGGTACAGGTCGCGCACGGGGCCGTCGGTTTCCACCCACTGTTCCTCAAATAAATCGTGCTGCGGATAGAACTCGCGGTTGTTGAACTTCTCTACGCCCTGGACGGCCAGCGGCGGGAGCGGTTGGTCGCACTCGGTGAGGAGTTGCTGCTGTTGGGCGGCGTCTGCCACGCGGGCGTGCTGGGCGATGAGGCTGGGGACATCTGCTAGCAGGTCGTCTGGGCTGAGCGCGAGGTCTGCGCCGTGGGTGAGCGCGTCGGCGCGGGTGATTTCGTCGGCGGTGACGACGATGAGCGGGACGCGGCGGGTGGCGTTGTTGGACTTGGCGGCGGTGGTATAGAAGGGCCAGTCGTCGGCCTGGCCGTCGATGAGCACGAGGGCGGCGCGGTGGTCGGTGAGGTTGGCGACATAGCGTGCGCGCTGGGTGTAGTGGCGGAGTTGGATATGGGGCGGGAGGGCGCTGGTGAGGGCGTTTGCCCAGGCGGGGTTGCCGACGAGAACGATGGTGGTGGGGTCGGTCATAATGGCTCCAAACTCAGATGGTCTATGTAGAGGGTTTGCGGCCCTGGGACGTTGACAAGCCCCCAGCCGAAGTTGCCCTGGGGGGTGACGACGGCGTATTGGTTGTCTACCCAGGCGATGAAGCCCATAGCGCCGCCGATGTGAAAAGGCGAACGGAGCAGCTCGGTGTCGTCCAGGTAGAAGGTGATGCCGCGTGTTGTCCAGTCGATGCGGTAGGTGTGCGTTTCTGGCAGTAGGCGGGCGGGCAACGGGGCTTCTGTGACGCCGACGGCCTGCTGCCCAATCGGCCACAGCCGACGGTAGAGCGGCGGAATCCGCATGAGCACAAAGCCGGGCAGCGCGAAGGGGGCCAGGGCTAAAAATTGCCAGCGGGTGGCGTCTAGGGTGGCGCATTTAAAGCCGCTGCCGGGGACATCTTGCGCGAGTTTGATGTGGTTGGGCGGGCTGCCGTAGAAGAACCAGGCGGCGCGGGGCAGGCGCGGGAGGCCGCGCTGTTTGGGGTCGAAGGGGTGGTTCCAGAAGCCGAACCCGGCGGTGCCGTGGACGCTCTCTGTGTTGAAGCGGGCGACGACAGTGAGGCGGACGCCCGCCTGCCACTTGAAGGCGCGGGTTTCGGGGGTGTAGTCCGCGATTTGGGCGTTGTGGTAGTGCTGGCCGGGGTTGGGGGCGATGTGCAGGCGGTAGGTATCTCGGCGCTGGTCGACATCCCCGCTACCAACTTCGGTGTGATAAAATTCGACGGAGTGGCGGGTAAGTTTTCGCACAGATATTCTGTCTGTTCTTTCTTGCCGGCGAGCTATGCCCTATAATTTAACGAATGATGATGAGACGTATGTAAGGACAGACGACTTTGGATATTACATGGTATGGATTAAGTTGCTTCCGGCTGACGGAGCGTAACCAGACGACGGTGATGACGGACCCGTATGCGGCGGGGATGGGAATTGAGCCGGGGGGGACGACGCGGGCCGATGTGGTGACAATAAGCCATGATGCGCCGGGCCACAATAATGTTGAGATGCTGACGGGGAACCCGTATGTGCTGACGACGCCGGGAGAGTATGAAATCGGCGGGACGTTTATTACCGGGGTGCCGATGCATCATGTAGGCGAGGGGATACAGCGTTATAACGTGGGCTATCTGGTGAATTATGGCGGGCTGACGGTGTTCCACGCGGGCGACTTGGCCTATGTGCCAGACCAGACGGCGGTGGAGGCCATCGGGCAGGTGGACACGTTGCTGTTGCCGGTGGGCGGTGGGAACACGCTGAATGCGTCGCAGGCGGCGGATATTGTGGCGCTGCTGGAGCCGAGCTATATCGTGCCGATGCATTATGCGCTGCCGGGGCTGGGGCTAGAGTTGGACGAGGTGGATAAGTTCTTGAAGGCGATGGGCGTGAGCAGTGTGGAGGAGGAAGAAACGCTGCGGGTGACTAGCAGCTCGCTGCCGGAGCAGCCGCAGGTGGTTTTGATGAAGCCGAATCTGTCGGAATAGAACACGAGTACAAATACTAGACAATAGACGAGGAGAAGCCCATGATTGGCATGGATAGTGTGAAGTTGTTGATGTACTGGGATGTAAAACCGGGCAAAGACCAGGATTACTTTGAGTTTGTGATGCGGGAGTGGTCGCCGGGGGTGGCGAAGCTGGGCCTAGAGACAACCGGGGCGTGGTATACGTATTACACGTCTAACGATGATGTGCCGCGCTATATGGCGGAGGGCATCGCGGAGGATCGGCAGGAGATGCGGGAGATTTTGGAGAGCGACGAGTGGGAGCGCCTGCACGATGAGCTGATGGACTATGTGGAGAATTACAGCCAGAAGGTCGTGCGGGTCTCTGGCGGATTTCAGTTTTAGGCCGCGTGGGGCGTCTCGTGGGGTCCGGGTGAGGGGACCCCAAAAGGACTTTGCTAGGCCTTGCTAGGGGTAAGGGACTGGTGGAGCGCGTCGATGAGGGCGTCTACGCTGTCGAAGGGGCCGGCGTCCTGGTTGATAGTGCTGACGTAGAGTTGGACGTGGCTACCGTCGACGGCTTCGCGGACTTTTTCGCGGTCACGGAGCGGNTAGAAGTACTCGCGTGACTGGGTGACGCGGCTTTCGATGCGTTCGCGGATGCGTTCGACTTTGTCTGGCGTGGTGATGATGACGAAGGTTTCGTCGTCTAGGTGGCCGACAAAATCGTCTTCGCTGCCGTGTTCGCGGATGGCGTTACGCATCATGAGCGTGACGGCGCGCAGGACGTCGTCTGCGGCGACGAAGCCGTACTGCTCGCGGAACTCATTCAGGTGGGCGATGGTAAGCTGGAGCACCGCCCAACGGCTCGTGTTGTTGGTGAGGGTGTTGAGCTGCTCTGTGACGATGTCGCTCTCTGGCAGGTCGGTAATGGGGTTGGCGAGGGCGGTGCGCCCGGCGCGGTTGATGGCGTTGCGGATGCGCAGGCGGAGTTCTTGAATGTCGAAGGGTTTGGTGATGTAGTCTACCACGCCTAGCTCTAGCCCCTGGAGCTTATCGACACGGTCTCGCTTTTCCGTGAGGAACAGAATCGGGACATTTTCGGTTTGGCGCTGGTTGCGAAGCTGACGACAGACTTCGTAGCCGTCAATGTCTGGCAGGCGGATGTCTAGCACGACGACATCGACGGGTTCCTCTCGAGAGACGCGCAAGGCTTCCTCTCCCCAGGAGGCGGTGAGGACGTCGTAGTCCTGCACCCGGAAGTAGGCGTTGAGCATTTCTGACAGGTCGAGATCGTCCTCGACAATAAGAATACGTGGTTTATCCATCGGGTTTCCTTGTGTACGACTCGCTTGCTGTGGCAAGGCGGGGACAGCCTGCACTTTCGCCTAGACCAGCTTTTCTAGGTCTTCTACCGTGCGCCCGATGTCCAGGAAAATGAGACCCAATTTGGCCTCTTTACGAGCCATCACGGTGAGCACGGCCTCTTCCCCAACGGAGTTCAGGATGACATAGCCGTCCTCTCCCTTGACGTAGACCTGCTCCAAGTCGCCCCGGCCTAGTTCGCTGGCGATACGTTCGCCGAGCGAGATCATGGCGGCAGACATAGCGGAGACGCGATCTTCTTCGATATTGGGGGGCATGGACGACGCCATGCTGAGGCCGTCTACACTGACGACGGCGCACGCTTCCACGTCTCCAGAGCTACGCTGCAAATTTTGCAGGCGCTCAATTAGTTGTTCTGTACGTGATCTAGCCAAAGATGATTCCCTCTCCCTACTGTTGTGCGCGTCCGATACAACACCACCCGGAAAGTGATGTGTGAAACATTGATGATATTGATATGCGTTTATTCTAACACAAAATGTGTGTTTCGCATTTTCAATTGCCTTGCCTGAGTATAGCGTGCTGTGGCGCGGGGGTGCAACTGTAGGTCGTGTATTGAAATTGTTCGAAATAATACAACATTCAGATACGGTTGACGCACGGCGCACGGGTAGCGGGTTTCGCCCAGCGCGATAGCAGGAAGCCTGCCGTTACATAAAAGCCCCATCAGATTTTTTGTTCTACAGATTGACCAATAAGAAAATAAATTCTAAAATACGGCTTCCGCTGACGAGACAAGTCCATGCAGCCTTGGTAAAGCCTTGTTATTAGAATTGGGAAAGATTGTGTTGCAATTTAGTTACAAGGCGAGCCAGTAACAAGCGGATTGATTAAGATAGCTGTGAAGAGATGAGCAGAGGCAAATATGACCCTAGATAACACAGGCGGTGCCATTTGTTAAAGGTATGGCACCTGCTGAAAAAGGCATTGTTGCTAACGGCCATTTTCGCGGCCCTGGCAGCGGGGTTTGGCGTGTATCGGCTGGGGCAGGCGGTGGCACCGAGGGCGGCGGCCTCCGTGGCGCAGGTACGGGGGTGGTTCGGCGCGCCGATGCAGCCGCAGTCGGAGACGTTGATCGCGCCGTTGTTTACGCCGGAGGTGATGCACTGGCAGGAGGACATTGTGCGCTGGGGGGAGGTGCATGATGTTGACCCGAACTTGCTGGCAACGGTGATGCAGATCGAGTCTTGCGGGCACCCAACGGTGAACAGCCCGGCAGGGGCGCAGGGGTTGTTCCAGGTGATGCCGTTTCACTTCGCGGAGGTGGAGAATATGCTGGACCCGGACACAAACGCAATGCGCGGGGCGAGCTTTATCAATGAGTGTTCGCGCTGGGCCAGCGGGGATGTAGGGCTGACGCTGGCGTGTTACAACGGCGGGCCGAGTGTGATCGGCAAGGACAGCCGCCTGTGGCCGAATGAGGTGGTGCGTTATTACTACTGGGGCGTGGCGATTTATGCGGATGCGCTGGTGGAGAAGCCGCAGAGCGCGACATTGGACGAGTGGCTGAACGCGGGTGGCAGTCGGCTGTGTGATAGCGCCAGCCGGGTGACTGGGGCGCAGCAGTGAGCGCGTTTTCGGCTTAGCGAAAGATTTAACGCAGAGACGCAAAACGACAGCGTAGGCACCCCAAAAGTGATTTGATCGTTTATCCTTAGTCGTAACCGCGTAGATCGCACAATACCCTGAAAAGCACAAGTTTATAGGTCGGTTTCGCCGTCTNTGCCGGGTGTGTACGCCTGGTAGTAGATGATGGGGAGCGGGCTGGCGGGCAGCAGCAGGTTGAGGGCTTCTTTGATGCTGGGTGTTTCGTCTGCGCGGCCCAGCGGGGCGACGGCGACGCTGGTAATCCCCTCGATGAGATAATCCCGCGAGAGGCGTAGGGCGGCGCTGTCTACGTAGCGGGGGCGGGTGGCCCCGACGGACGAGGCGCGGACGACCATCACGGCCAGGCGGGGGACGCTCTCTCGCCAGACCCAGAGGTCGCCGGGTTTAAGCTGGCCGCTGCGGGCGCGCTTGCGGAAGGTCGCCAGGGCCGCTGGGTAGCGGCGTTGGAGTTCCATAGCCAGGGGGGTGTTTTCTGTGCGGGCCTGGACGTTGTAGCCGAAGGCGAGCGTTTGCTGGCGGGTAAGAAAGGGGTCGCCGGTGGTGTAGGTGAGGGGCATGGCGTGTTCCTGTGTGGGTATCGGGCGTGGGCTTGTTTTAACGCAAAGGTGGGCTGTCGCACAGGGGGTAAAGCGGCGTGTGGCAGTTGGAGGAGGTGACTTCGGTTGTATACTTCTGCTGGATATTGACCGACGAAGAGGTGGTAGCTTTGTGAACATGGAATTCTGGCATGATTTGTGGGCGGCGAACGAGATTGCGTTTCATCAGAGCAAGGTGACGCCCGCATTGAGGGCGCACCTGGACAAGCTGGGCGTGGAACCCGGCGGGCGTCTGTTTTTGCCGTTGTGCGGTAAAACACTGGACATCGGCTGGTTGCGCTCACAGGGGTATGCTGTGGCGGGGGCGGAGCTAAGCGAGATTGCGGTGCGGCAGTTGTTCGCGGAGCTGGATGTGACGCCGCAGGTAACGCCGCTGGGCAAGCTGAAGCACTATGGCGCGCCGGGGTTGGACATCTTCGTGGGGGACATTTTCGAGTTGACGCGGGAGATGCTGGGAGAGGTGGCGGCGGTGCACGACCGGGCGGCGATTGTGGCGCTGCCGCCGGAGGTGCGTGAGCGTTATACGGGGCACCTGGTGGCGCTGACGCGGGGCGCGCCGCAGTTGGTGGTGACGTTCGAGTATGATCAGCAGCAGATGGACGGGCCGCCGTTTTCTGTGCCGGACGGTGAGATTCGGGCGCACTACGGGGATGTGTACACGGTCGAGCGGCTGGAGCGGTTGGATTTGCCGGGGGGGATGCGCGGCAAGATCGACGCCAAGCGGAGTGTTTTTCTGCTACGGGGGTTGCCGAGCGGCGATTAGGCGGTTGTGCGGGGGATATGGAAACAAAAAGCGCCAGGGACTGTCCCTGGCGCTTTGGCGTTGGTGGTGCGAAACGACCTACTCTTCGTAGTCGTCCGGCAGCCACGGCGAGGAGAAGTCCACGCGCACGCCTGGCCCCATCGTGGAGGTCATGGTGATGCGGCGCACGTAGCGGCCCTTGGTTGAGGCAGGGCGCTGGAGCAGCACGGCATCAATAGCGGCCTGCGCGTTTTGGGCAAGCTGCCCNGCTTGGAAGCTGGCCTTGCCGATGGGCAAGTGCAGATTGCCGGACTTATCGTTGCGGAATTCTACACGCCCGGCCTTGAGTTCCTCCACGGCGCGGGGGAGCTGGTCTGGCTGGACGACGGTGCCCGCCTTGGGCGTGGGCATGAGGCCACGCGGGCCAAGCACACGGCCTAGACGACCGACGGTGGGCATCATGGACGGGACGGCCAGGGCGGCGTCGAATTCGGTCCAGTTGTTGTTTTGGATCTTCTGGATGATTTCGTTGTCGGCGATGATGTCTGCCCCGGCTTCTGTAGCGATGCGGGCGTCTTCGCCCTCCGCAAAGACGAGGACGCGGACTTCTTTGCCGAGTCCGTTGGGCATCATGACGGTGCTACGCACCTGCTGGTCGCTCTTACGCGGGTCGATGCCGAGGCGGAAGTGAAGCTCGACGGTTTCGTCGAACTTGGCCGTGGCTAGCTCTTTGATGAGCTTGACGGCTTCGTTCATGCTGTAATCGCGGTCACGGTCTACTTGCTTGGCGATGTCTGTATAGCGTTTGCCTGCCATGTGTTTTCTCTCCTAGTGGTGTACGGGCGTGGCGCGCCCTCCCACACAATGACGTGATGTATGTTTTCGTGCTTGTTGCGTCGCCGCGCCCCTGGTCAAGCGGGGTGGCGGCTGCGGGTGTTAGCCGACGACTTCGACGCCCATGTTACGGCATGTGCCTTCGATCTGGCGCATGGCAGATTCGATGTTGTGGGCGTTGAGGTCCTTCATCTTGGTCTCGGCGATCTCTTTGACCTGGTCACGGGTTAGCTTGCCGACGATTTCGCCCGGCGGGTTAGACGCGCCCTTCTTGATGCCTGCCGTCTTGAGAATGAGGAAGGCGGTGGGGGGGCTTTTGAGATCGAACTTGAAAGAGCCGTCCTGGAAAATGGTGATTTCTGCCGGGATGATATCGCCCATGCGGTCGCTGGTGCGGGCGTTGTAGTCCTTGCAGAACTGCATCAGGTTGATGCCATGCTGCGCTAGGGCGGGGCCGATGGGCGGGGCCGGGTTGGCCTTGCCCGCTGGAATTTGCAGCGTGACGATTGCTTTGACTTTTTTAGCCATGTTTACCTCGTTGCTTGATAGACCGTGTATTTACAGCAAACAACCCGCGCATGTGGGCGGGCTGCCGCTGGGTATTATGCCGGAAAGCGGCACAAATGTTTAGGTGAACTTCTCGACTTCCATGAAGTCTAGCTCGACGGGGGTGTCGCGGCCAAAGAAGTTGACCATAACACGCACCCTGGCCCGGTCGATGTCGATCTCGGCGACGGTGCCGGGGAAGTCGTTGAAGGGGCCGCTGGTGATGCGGACCTTCTCGCCCACCTTGAAGTTGACCTTCACCCGTGGGGTTTCGCTGCTCATGCGCTCCATAATCTGGTCGATCTCCTCCGGCTGGAGCGGGGTAGGTTCGTTGCCAGTGCCCACGAAGCCGGTGACGTTGGGCGTGTTCCGCACGACGTACCAGCTATCCTCGTCCATGGTCATTTCTACCAGGATGTAGCCGGGGAAGACGCGCTTTTCTACCGTTTTGCGCTTGCCGTCCTTAACCTCGATCTCTTCCTCGGTGGGGACGATGACATCGAAGATTTTGTCGGTCATGCCCATGGTTTCGATGCGCTGCTCGATGGAGTGGCGGACTTTGTTCTCGTAGCCGCTGTAGCAGTGGACGACATACCAGTAGCGCTCGGTGGTTTCGACGGGGTCTTCAGGGTTAACGGAAGGGAGGAAGCTCATCTCTTGAGTGGGTTTTTCCTCGGTTTCCTCGTCGATGTCGACGGGGTTTGGGTCGTAGTTGCTAAAAAAGTTCTTTGGCTCGTCATCGGCCATGATGTGATGTCCTCCGGGGGTTGTGTGTGAGTGGTGGGGGTGTGGGTGGGGCTGGTGTGGCCCGGCTGGACGCCACGCGGCGGCGTCCAGCGTAGAGCGGTGGGCTTAGAATTCTGAGCCAGTGCTACGACCATAACGGGAGTAGACGTACAGCAGAATCAGGAAGGCGACGAAGGCACCGATAAAGACGGTGGGCGTCTCTACGCCGATGTTAAACAGGCGGGTGAAGATGAGCGCCAGGCCACCCAGGAAAAGCGAGGAGGCGACGGTAACGACAGCGACGATGTAGCTAAGGCGCTGGGTTTCCTCTGGCGTGGGCCAGGTGACCTTCTCTAGCTCGCTGCGGACGCCTTCGAAGTAGTTGAGCGGGCCACGGAAGGGGCGGGTGAGTGCGTTGCCCTCATCAACTTCGCCCTCGCCCTTGCGGCGGCTGCGGGTGGCGTAGCCCTTCTTCTCGGTAATACCCTTTTCGAGTTCTGTGTTTTCGGCTTCAATCTCTCCCTGGCGGGCTTCACGCTTGCGCCGACGCCGACGGGCGCGTTTCTCCTGAATGCTCTCTGTCATGGGTCGTTCCTCACATTTTATGTTTAGGGTTGGATGAATGCCGCGCCATTATACAAGACGTTCGGCGGTAAGACGCCCCCAAAGTTTAGGCGGCCCAGCGTGGTGTTTCTGTAACCAAAACACCGCCTTGCGAAAGACGGTGTTTGCTATTACTACAGGG
>JGI12210J13797_10115933_pt1 | contig 12115 bp, 11 predicted proteins | sample ElkSlonscriptome_3_FD_13797 | JGI IMG/M metagenome (IMG submission 13797) | reverse complement strand
AACGCTTATTCTCCATGAACCAGCCGCTCTGTCAAGGGGCGCTTGCTGGCTTTACTGGCTTTTCGACGCTTCCGCCCCCCAACTTTTCAAGGTCCCGATCAACGCATCCCCTTGTCAGCACCGAAAAGTTCGAGCAATTTAGCGATATGACCGATCCAGCCAGCCTCTATCCCGACATCAAATTCAAAGTCGGCAATGAAAGGCTCGTCAAAATCTCGGACCAGGCGAGCAACAAACTGCGGAACCTCTTGACCCGTCAAGGCCGGGATTCCGGTGCGTTACGGGTCGCCGTCGTCGGCGGCGGATGTTCCGGGTTGCAATACAAAATGGATCTCGTCGACAGCCCTGCGAACCGCGATATCCTGGTGCAATCAAACGATGTCCGCGTCGTGATCGATCCCAAAAGTGCGCTTTTCGTCAGCGGTTCCGAACTCGATTACTCCGATGACCTGCAGAAAGGGGGGTTCAAAGTGACCAACCCCAACGCGGAAGCTCATTGTTCCTGCGGCGAAAGCTTCTCCGCCTGACAGATGGCGGCCCCGGATCCGTTCGCCCTGCTCGGCTTCGCCGCACGACCCTGGCTCGATTTGACTGCCGTCGACCACGCGGTGCGGGAACAATCCGCCCGCTGGCATCCCGATATCAATCGGGATCCCGAAGCCGGCCGCCACTTCGCTGAAATTCGCCAGGCTGGCCAGCTCATCACCGATCCCGAGCGACGCATTCGTTGGTTGTTGGAAAACGAAGGTCGCATGATCGGGAAGCCCCAACCCAACCCCAGCACTGCCGCTCTCTTTCAAAAACTGGGCCTCACGCTCACGCAGGCCCGCGAACTCATCCGAAAGCCGAAGCCAACCAGCGCAATCGAGCGGGCCGTGCATCAGCAAAAATGCACCCAAACCGCGCATGATCTGGCAAACAGACTCGAACCGCTCCAAAGCCGACTAGCCGAACTCGAAGCCCAACTCCGCGAGCTCGATCAAGAGTGGGAAACCGATCGGGCTACCGTGCTCGACACCCTTGCCCTCCTGCATAGCGAATGGTTGTTCCTCGGCCGTTGGCTCGGAACGGCTCGCGAAGCCCTCTTCGAATTGCGCCAACATTAAAACGATTCGACCGGCCGGAGCGCTCAATGCACCGCGCCTTCCCAGCCGCCCTCGCAAGGCCCTCCCCCCTGAGCGGCCTCGATGCGGCTGATCACCTCCCCTTCTTTATCGATGATGGGGTGATAAAATCTCGAGATACTCTCCGTCACTCCGTCGCAATAATGCCCGATGAACGTGCGGCGCCACCGATCTTTCGTCCGGTTCGGACAGGAGCCATGAATGAGGCCACCGCCAAAAAAGAGGGTCTGTCCACGCCGCACAGGCAAAGGCACGGCTTTGGTCGTCGATTCCGCCAGGGAAAGCACGCCAAATTTCCATTTGTTTTCCGGAGTCGCCCCCTCTGGACAGCGGAGTTCCTGTCGATGACTGCCCGGCACCACGTAAAGGCAGCCGTTGGTCGGCTCGGAATCATCGATCGCTGTCCAGGCCGCCAGGCAATGGTGCGGTTTGGTCAGTAGATAGAAATCATCCTGATGCATCCCCTGCCCGCACGTGCCGGGCGGTTTATAATAATACATGGTCTGCGCCAGGAGCGGCTCCGCTTCGAACAGTTGCTCCAACACCGCGAGCACGGAAGGTTTCAACGCCCAGTCCAGCGCCTGATCCGAGTGCCGGTGGGGATGCATCGCCCGCACCTGGCCTTTGTGCCGGTCGACCTCTTCTAATGTCTTGCCGCCAAAAGCGGACTCAGCGTTTTTGTAATTCTCGAAAAACTGTTCGATCGCTTCGATCTCTTCAGCAGCGAATAATCCATCGACAACAAGATACCCGTTTTCATGGAATTCGGCGAGTCGATCAGCTGTCAACCGGGGAGCGGTAAGGGTCATAGCCATGATTCCAAACCTGGCGGCAATCCCCAAAAAACGGAATGGTATATCTGGCCAAAGACCTGTAATTTTCTGCTACACATGATCAACGAGCCAGTCACCCCTCATGGCAAGATCACCCATTGTTACGGAGACGAGTTCGTGCAAGGTCGCAATTATCGCAATTGGAGGCCCGAGGGTAGTGATGATTTTCTGCTAATCCACACCATCGCCGGACGCGGACAGATCGGGTTATCACCGAACGAATACAGCACACAGGCCGGCGAAAGCATCCTTTTCGAGACCGGCGCCCTCCAACGTTACCGAACCGATCCGGACACCGCCCAGTGGCATCTGGTTTGGATCCATTTTCAGCCCCGGCCCGATTGGCGGGAATGGCTCGATTGGCCGACACTCACCGCCGGCGTCCGGCATCTACAACTGGCTCCGCCCGATTTGCCCGCTTACCTCTTGGCACTTCGTCAGGCTGGACGGCATAGCCGACGAGCCGCCTTTCTCAGCCGATCCCTGGCGATGAACGCCCTCGAACGTTGCCTGATCCATGCCGCGCGATCCGCTCATTTGGAATCGAGCCAGTCCGATCCGCGCATTGAGAAAGCCAAGGAATTGTTGCTCACTCCTCAAAAGGGGGAATGGCCCACTCTAGAATCCGTGGCCAAGGCATGCGGCCTCTCCCTCAGCCGGTTCGCCCATTTGTTTCGGGAGACGACCGGCATTCCCCCGCATGCTTATGCCCAAGAGGAACGGTTGCGACGGGCGGCCCGGCTTTTGACCCTGACGAATCTTTCCATTGCTGAGATTGCTGCGGAGTGCGGCTTCGAAAGCCCCTTCTATTTCACCAACCGCTTCCGGCGCCTCTTTCATATGCCGCCGACGCAATATCGGAGAGAAGCAGGTAGACCAGTGAAGGACCCGATGACATCAGGCTGAGAGCCTCTTTAAGTGAACTTGAAATCATTGATCCAACATCCGCGCTGCGAATCGAAATTCAATGGTGCCCCCCAGCAGCTGGCCTCCGCCAAAAGAAGAATCAATTTCACTCATTCCCCCGCGTTTCGGTAACCCATCGGTGATACGCCGGCATGTTGCTTGAAATGCCGCGAAAAAAAATAGACATCCGGATAGCCCGCCGCTTCCGCGATCTCGCTCACGTTCATCGTCGATTCGATCAGGAGCCGCCGAGCCCGTTCCATTCGGCAATGGGTCAGGAAAGCGCGCGGACTTTGCCCCGTTACTTCCCGAAACAGTCGATGAAATTGGCTGCGCGAATAGCCCGCCTCTTGCGCCATGGCCTCGATCTCCCATGGATGCGCCGGGTCGAGCCGCATCACCGCGGAGAGCCGTCGCATGGTCTGCAGCGAGGAAGATTCCCGCGATAACGTCGTGTCCCGCAAAAAGTGCAAAAACAACGTCTGCGCCAAGGCAAAGCTCAGCGCCTGATTCTGCGAGGCAGGGTGATGCCCCAACTCGACACAGCGCCGCGCGGTCACGTCGAACCATTCCGGCTCCTGCACCGGCGTCCCCCAACTGCCAGCCAGCTGGGATTCATCCCCGACTGCAAACGCGCAGGTCGGTGCGAGATGAAGCGCAAAATTCAGGAGCGCTCCGTCGATCGCCCGAGCTACCACACGTTCGCCACTCGGCAGACAGAAATAGGACGGTCGATCGAAACGTAATTTCTGGCTGCGCAATTCGAATTCCACTCGTCCCTCTAGCAACACCCAGAGATTGCAGAACCGTTGCGGCACCTCGACACGCCAAGTCCAGGCCGGCGGGTTACGGGCGAGAATCGGCCGGTCTACGAGCGCGAATGGCGGCAGCTCAGTTTTTTCCCAGGGATCAGGCATGCGACAAAAATACAAAAATCGTTCCGGAACGTCCATGGTTTCCCGCGCGATGCCCCCTTAGGATCAGCGGCATATGAGTGAATCAGCAGAAGTCCGTTTCGGTATCGTCGGCGTCGGTGGCATGGGCGCCAATCACGCCAAAAATCTTATGAATGGTAAAGTCAAGGGGGCCAGGTTAGTCGCGGTCTGTGACAAAGAAGCCGCTCATCTCGCCAAATATCCGGATGTCGCCCAGTTCGACGACGTCGAAGTGATGCTCCGTTCCGGCGAGATCGACGCCCTCCTCATTGCCACCCCCCATTATTCCCATACCACCATCGGTATCGCCTCCCTCGAGGCTGGCATCCATACTCTGGTCGAAAAACCGATCTCCGTTCATAAAGCCGATTGCGAACGCCTCATCGCCGCGCATACCGATTCCTCGGTCGTCTTTTCGGCCATGTTCAATCAGCGCACCGACCCGTTCTGGCAGAAAATTCGTTCCCTGGTGCAGGCCGGTGAACTCGGAAAAATTCAGCGGATCAACTGGATCATCACGGATTGGTTCCGCACCGATTTCTATTATTCATCGGGTGGCTGGCGCGCGACCTGGAAAGGTGAAGGGGGCGGTGTGCTGCTGAATCAATGCCCGCACAATCTGGATCTCTGGCAATGGATGTTCGGCATGCCGGAATCCGTTTACGCCGATTGCCGCATCGGCCAATACCACGATATCGAAGTGGAAGATGAAGTGACCGCTTACATGCGTTACGCCAACGGCGCGACCGGCGTCTTCATCACCTCCACCGGCGAAGCTCCGGGCACGAACCGGCTGGAAATCTCCGGCGACCGCGGTCGTCTCGTCTATGAAAGCGGCAAACTGGAATGGAAACGCAACGAAGTGCCGACCGCCGAACATTGCCGCACAAACAAAGGCAAATTCAGCAAGCCGAGCACTTGGGATGTCAGCTTCCCCCTCAACCCATCGAATCACGGCCCGCAACATGTCGGTATCATGCAGAATTTCACCAACGCCATTCTTGATGGCACGGAATTGATCGCACCCGCCTCGGAAGGGATTCATTCGGTGGAACTCGGCAACGCCATGATGCTCAGCTCGGCGAAACAGGAATGGGTCGATCTTCCAATGGAGGGCGCCGAATACGAGACCCTTTTAAAAAAAAGAATTGAAACCAGCACTTTCGAGAAAAAGACCGTCGACCCCAGTGAAGGCGAAGATGACTTTGCCAAATCCTTCAATGTCTAATTTGCCAGGCGCGCTCACTAACTATCCCTAACTTCGCTATTCCACGATGAAACTTACCCAATTGGGGCTTACCCTCTTTAACCTCCGCGATCATTGTAAAACCGAACCCGACCTGCGCTCGACCCTCGCTAAAGTCAAATCGATCGGGTTCCAGGTGGTCCAAGTCAGCGCCGTCAAAAACATTGAGCCCGCCATCGTCCGCGACGCCATCGCTGAAGCGGGCTTGATCTGCTGCGCCACCCACGAGCCAAGCGGCGTGATTCGTGAGAATCCGCAGGCTGTCGTTGAAAAACTCAACACGTTAAATACCAAGATCACCGCCTTCCCCTCACCAGGCGGTGTTGATCTCGAAGATGCCCCAGCGGTCGATGCCATGATCGCTGATCTCGATAAAGCCGGCGCCGTGCTCGCTGAAGCCGGCCAGAAACTCTGCTACCATAACCACGCTTTCGAACTCTTCCGTCCCAACGACGGCCCATCCATTCTCGAGCAAGTTTATGACAAGACCGCACCAGAGCATGTCGCGGCTGAACTCGACACTTTCTGGATTCAAGCCGGTGGCGGCGATGTGGTCGCTTGGATCGATAAAATGAAGGGGCGACTCCCCATCCTCCATATTAAAGATTACGCTGTCACCGCCAAGGGCGAACGTTATTTCACCGAGATCGGTTACGGCAACCTCGACTGGCCACGCATCATCGCCGCGGCAGAACAAGCCGGTTGCGAATGGTTCGTCATTGAACAAGATCGTTGCCCCGGCGATCCGTTCGAATCGATGAAGAAAAGTTTCGATTACATCACCTCTAACCTTTTGGAAAACTAATCTCATGTATCTAGCAGGAATTACGGACGAAGCCGGCGAAGCGATCGAGACCCAAATCCGGGTCACACAAGAACTTGGCTGGAACCATCTCGAACTTCGCAAAGTCAAAGTCGGCGATTCGAAAACGGCAATCCTTCACGATCTCTCCGATGCCGATTTCGAAAAAGCCGCCGAACAGGTCGAAGCTGCCGGTTTGCACGTTAGCTGTTTATCCTCCACCATCGCCAACTGGGGCAAATGTGTGACTCAACCTTTCGACGTCTCCCTGGAAGAAGCGAACCGCTCCATCCCCCGCATGAAGCGGATGGGAACCAAGATGGTAAGGATCATGAGTTTCAAAGTGCTGCGCGACGCCGATGGAAAACCGTTGCCCGTGGAACAACAACAATTCGAGGAACGCGCGCGGCGGGTCCGGGAATTAGTTGCCCTGTTCGCTGATGCCGGTCTGGAAGCCGTGCATGAGAATTGCATGAATTATGGCGGGTTAGGTTGGCAGATGACGCTAGAACTTTTGGAAGCTGTCCCTGGCTTAAAACTTGTCTTTGATACGGGCAATCCGGTTTTCGCACCCGACTTCACCAAACCGAATCCGCGTCCGATGCAGGATGCGCTGGAGTTTTATCGCAAGGTCAAAGATCACGTCGCTTATGTGCATGTGAAGGATGGGATCTGGAATGCGGAGAAGAAAAAAACTGAGTTCTGTTTTCCGGGCGAAGGCGAAGGTCGCGTGCCGGAGATCCTGCAGGAACTGCTTGCAAATGGTTACGACGGAGGCATCTCCATCGAACCGCACATGGCCAAAGTCTTCCACGACAACGCTGCCACCACGGAAGAAGCCGCCCAAAAATGTTACGAAACTTTCGTGGAATACGGGCGCCGTCTCGAAGCCGTTATCGAAGCCGCCAAACCGGCCGCCATCGCCTGAACGATACCGCCGATTTTCATTTTCTTTTCTGGTAGCGTCGAAACAAGGTGGCTCTCATGCATTGCCGCCGCCTGGTTCCTGCCCGCCCCCCGTTTTCGCATGGCCCCCGGTTTAACCGGGATCATCCTTACCAAGCGTTGCCGCAATGGCCCGCTGCCTGGGTGCATCCGCCGGAACCACCTGCGCCCCCTTACGTTGGCCTGTTCCGGCTCCGAATTGAACTGACAGAGAAGGTGGTGTGGCGGTTCGCTCTGACCGCCGATGAACGGTTCGAATGGTTTGTCGACGGCGAATTGATCGATCGCGGCCCCGATCGCGGCGACCGGCAACACTGGTATTATGCCACGTATGAACTCGCGCTCGAACCGGGGGGGCATCAGCTCGATGTCCGTGTCTGGGCTCTCGGCCGATTGGCGCCGACGGCTCAGATCACGTTTCGTCCAGGCTTATTAGTGGCCGGCGAAGAGGAGGCACATCATTATCTGTCCACCGGCGTGGCGGAATGGAATTGGCGCCAGGAACCCGCCTGGGAATTTCATGAGAAACGAATGGTCGGCCCCGAAGAATGGCGCGATTTCCGTCAACCACCGGCCGTCTGGCAGATCGCCTCAAGTGGCCTGTCGGGGAATGACGGCTTTGAAATGTATCCAATGGAGAAACCGTTGCTGGCGCCGAGCCTGCTCCCGGCACAGCGTCGCGACCGACACGACACGATCGAGTCGGTGCACCTGGATAACGGCACCCTACGGGATCGATGGGTGGCGAAGGACGCCATTGATCAGTCGCTGGTGTTGCCGCTGGAAATACCTCAGCACTCACGTCGCCGAATGTTGTTCGATCTCAAAAAATCAATCTGTGGCCGTCTCCAATTGCGGGTAAGCCAAGGAGCTGACGCCACCATCCGTTCGCTCTGGGCCGAAGCGGCCTATTTTCACGGAACCGCACCGGAGAACGCCGGCGCTCGCCAACGATGGGACACGATGAAAGGGCGTCGGGACGAATGGCGAAATGGCTTCTTCCGAGGTCTGGAAGATCAATGGATCATGGATGGTCATTCGCATGAAGCCACTACGCTTTGGTGGAGATCAGGCCGGTTCGTGGCTTTACAGATCGAGACTCGGGAAACGCCGCTCCGATTGGAGTCGATCGAGGTGGAGGTGACGGGCTATCCGTTCGCTTCCCCTGACATTTCGAGCGGCATCGAACGGTGGGACCGGCTCGCCGGGATTTGTCTCAACACGCTCGAAGCCTGCGCTCATGAAACGCTGATGGATTGTCCGCATTACGAGCAACTCGCGTATGCTGGCGATGCCCGGGTGCAGTTTCAATGCTGGCTCGCGCTCTGCCCGGATGACACCGCCCTGATGCGACACACCCTGCGCCATTTCTGGACGAGCACGTTGAACCCTGGCCGATGGACGGGATCATCCGCTCCGTCGCGCGGGTGTCAAACCATCCCGACATTCAGTCTCTGGTGGGTGGTTATGGCGGCGGATTATTTGGCGCATACTGGAGACCGCCCCTTGGTGCATCCGATGCTGCCGGTGTTGCGGGCGATGGTAGAACGCTGGCTCGAACAGGGAGATGCCACCAACGGGTTGATTCGGTCACCAGCCGGATGGAATTTTGTCGATTGGGCCTATCAAGGCGGAGTGCCTCCTGGTGGAATGCCCGGCGGGATCAGCACACCATTGAATTGGATCGTGGTGCAGGCCCTCCGCGCGATGGAGCAGCTGGAAACCGCCGTCGAGGAACCGCTCCTGGCGAAACGGTGGCGAATGAAGAAGGAAGCGCTCGTCGCCGCATTGGTGCGTGAAACCTGGGATGCTAATCGAGGCATTTTCACCGATTCACCAGGCGACGCTTGTTTCTCGGAACAGACGCAGGCCCTAGCGTTGTTAGAAGAACTGCCCGAGTCGCACGTGAAGTCGATCGGGGATTGGCTAGCGGCGGTCGATGACGATAGCGATGTCGTGCGCTGCCAGGCATTTTTCAATTACTACCTATTCGAAGCCTGCCAGCGTCATGGTTGGCTAAACGAGATCGAGCGACGTTTGCAGCCTTGGTGGGCTTTGCTGGAGGCGGGGTTCACAACCACACCAGAAAATTTTGGAGTCACCCGCAGCGACACCCATGCGTGGGGAGCCTACCCCATTCTCTTGGCGCTCAAGAAGAGTTCGATGTGTGAGGCGACTTGAATCGACATTTTCCTCCCTTTGACGGGAACACCCCGTCGATCAATGCCGAGCATCCGTCGGAGGCGAATTGAGCAGAAAACTAGCCAGCGCAGTGTCACGCCTTGTTCCGCGAATCGTTGCAGGTTCGGGGTGGATCGCGGAAGCCTCCGGGATCACCGGCATGATTTTCCGATACATCGAGGACCCAGCAATTCTCGAAGATCGTCGACTGAACCGGATCGCGCTGGTGGCGTCCGGCATTCACCATCGGAAACTCCCAATCGATACGATTCGAAGGTCCGCCTATTGGATGGCTCGCAGCATCGTGCAGCAGGTCCACGCCCGCGGCTATCGCAGAATCCTGGTCATGCAACTTAAGCACCGTGATGCAGAAATGGAAGACGACATGACCCGGCGGGCAGGGACGTGGAGTGCCATTGAAGAAATCGGGAGGATTCCGAACGGCTGGATTCGTGAAGTCGTCCGGCCGAAGAGTGGAGACCTCGAGTCCAGGCGGCGTTTGGTCGCCAAACATCGACCGGACGCCGTGATTGGATTGAATGCTGGGGATTATGAAGCGCTGAAAGAAATGGGTTATGACAATCCCCAGCAGCTCGGGTTCGCGGCTCAGGAAGTCCGACCGAAGTCACGGTCCATCACCGTGGCCGGCAACCAGGCCGGCCCGGATGGTATGGGTGCGGCCACAATCGATTGGCTCGATCAGCGCATGCGTCTCGCCCAATTCGGAGTGCCAAACCAGCCCATGGATCTCGTCGTCAGTTCGCCATGGATCGATGGCGACTCGCTGCCAGGTCAGTAAATCACAATCACAAGGCGGCACACACGGAATGGCACTTCGCCTGCGCCAAGGGTTCTGCGACGGTTGCAAAACAACCCGTCGAGGATGGTGCGCAGGAAAAACACCTGACGGGTGACGATCATAATTGGCAGGCTTATTGGAATGTATCGCTGAAGCCGTTGCGGATAAAGAGCCGCTGATCGCCGGCCGGAACCTGGATGGTAATTTGATCGGCTGTTCTCTCGATGCTGATCGCTGAATTCAGCAAAGCTTCGTGGACCACAGGCGTCCATGTGGTGAGGTCGTTCGAGATTTCCGGCATGATGTTGATACCAGACTCGATGGCAGCTTCACTAATCTGATATTGAAAAACCAGCATCGGATCCGGACCAGAAAGATCAAGGTGAACCGCGGGTAAACGGGACCGATCAATTTCGGGATCAGTGCCGAGTCCAAAGGCGAAGCGTTTAAGATTGGTGATGCCATCATGAAAGAGAATCTGGTCCGCAGCATCACTGCCAGCCGGGAGATTCGCGGATGCCCATGCGGTAAAGGCGCTCGGAGGGTTGACCCCTTTTACGAATACCCGTCGCAAATGCGTGGCGCGTTGAGATCCGTCGGTCAATGTCACGATGCCGTAGTGAGAATGAAGCCGGCCTTCGGTGGCTTGATAGGCGATACTTGGGCTATCGCCTCCCCCAGGAAAGCCTTCGCCAATTTTATTCGGCCCCTCAAAGAATTCGATCCTGGTCCAATTTGATCCAGTCAAGTCGACTTCAAAATTCACTGAAACGGGCGCCGTTCTAACCCCCGAAGTGCCACTGTCTGATACGCTGACTTTGTTATAAGAAGAAAAGGCTTGGTAAAGACGTGCGACACGTTTGCTGGGGACCCACCCCAAGGTGGCGGGATCGACTGAAGCATCCTCGTAGGGAAAAACGTCAGTGACTCCATCAAACCAGGTATCCTGATCGACCAGCCAACCATCATGCTCATTGAGAGTCTTCAGAACAATCGGGCCGTCGAGCGTGGAGGCGTTTGGCGGGTATCTCAAACGGAGACATTCCAGAAGAAAGGCAAGCTTCAATTCCTGAGTATCTCCCTCACCATGCCCAACACCCTGCTCCTCTACCCAAGCCCACAAGGCACCACGAGGGCGGTTGAGATCAAACAATGACCGAATGTTATCCCTTCTTTTATTGGAGTCGTTTTCCCCGGCAATGAGCATGCCGGGGGTGAGAAGCGCTTCCTCACTGGGAGTAAAATTATTATAGCAACAACCTTTGCTAGTGATAAATCCGATGACTTTATGGGGCCGCTTCGCGTTCATCCCATAAGACATTTGGCCGCCATTCGAATGGCCCATGGGCAGCCAGGGAGCATTGATTAATTCGGGATGGTTGCTCATTGTCGCCAGCTGACTGATTCGCGATTCCATCCAGTTGATCTCGAAGTCGACCCACGGCGGATCGTTGTAACCGAAATTCCCCCATCCGCCAGTCGCCAGGATAGCGAAGCCAAGCTGCTCCGCCACCGCCACTAATTCAGAGCTGGTTGCTTTGCCGGTGCTGTCACCTCCAGCTCCATTTCCATAGATAAGAATCCCACGCACGACGGTAACAGAATCCGGAATGTTAAGGCGCAATTTTCGGATACTATCGTTCAGGTCATAAATCGCGGCCGACGCCAGCCCGGGAAGAAGCACCAGGGAGAGCAGCAAGCCGGCTATTAAACGCATCGGGCTGGTGCAGATGCCAAATCTAGAAAAAATGGAACAGAGCGTTATCATATTAAAGTTTGCGTGCCCATGATCCTGCTAGAATGGCCGAGCTCGTCAATCTCAATAGTAAACCGTTGGCTCATCAGCCGAGTCGAAAACATCCCTCGATTAGGTTCGAGGTAAAGCCCCGTTTTTCATACCAACTCCAGTCCGTTGTGATAGGTCTTCGGCTGTAACAAGTGAATTCATCCTCACCAGCGTTATCGATCACCACCAGCAGTCCGCCAGATCGAATGCAACGGCAGGCCTCAGTGAGTCCGGCATCCTTCGAGACCCCGGGGAGAAAATAGGCCCAAGTGCTGTAAGCGCCATCGAAGTATCCGTCGTGAAAGGGCATCGTCTCGGCCGTGCCCGGATCCAAGAGACTGGGGCGTTGAAAACGGGGAGTGTTGCCGAAGGCTCGATCGCGAACAACTGCCGATTGTGAATTAAATGGCTTGCTGTAAATCCGTTTCCGGCGCCGATATCGGCGATTCTTCCTGTTGGAAGCGTTTGATCCAAAAACCGGATTACCTCACCGCGACGATCCATGGCTTCCCGTTCCAGCTTGAAGAGGTCTGGCCGATCGGTTCCATAGAAATGCAG
>JGI12210J13797_10142678_pt1 | contig 12123 bp, 6 predicted proteins | sample ElkSlonscriptome_3_FD_13797 | JGI IMG/M metagenome (IMG submission 13797) | reverse complement strand
AATAGGTTTTCTAATATTGAAAATGTTTAGCTACATAAGTGCGATAATAGAATATACTTATTCAATCATTCTCTCACACAATAACTCATTTTAATGGCAAACAAAACCGCAACGTACAACGAAGATAGTATCCGTTCCTTAGACTGGCGCGAGCATATCCGCTTGCGGCCCGGTATGTACATTGGTAAGCTGGGCGACGGTTCTTCGGCAGATGATGGTATTTATGTGCTTCTGAAGGAAGTAATTGACAATAGTATTGACGAGTACGTAATGGGGTTTGGTAAAACCATTGAAATCAGTATTACCGATCATCAAGTAGAGGTGCGGGACTACGGACGGGGCATTCCGCTCGGAAAAGTGGTAGACTGTGTTTCTAAAATTAATACCGGTGGTAAATACGATTCGGCTGCATTCCAAAAATCCGTAGGGCTGAACGGAGTAGGAACTAAAGCAGTAAACGCGCTTTCTAACTACTTTAAAGTACAGTCGTTCCGAGATGGAAAAACTAAGCTGGCCGAGTTTGACCGGGGCGATGTAATTAAAGATGCCCGTATTGGTAAATCTGATCAGAAAAACGGAACTTCTATCGTCTTTGAACCCGACGGAAAAGTATTTAAAAACTTCCACTTTCGTCCGCAGTACATTGAAAATCAAATCTGGAACTACGCTTTTCTCAATGCAGGACTTACCATCGTTTTTAATGGAAAGAAGTTTCGTTCAGAAAATGGCTTAAAAGACTTACTGGAAAAGAAAACGAAAGAAGAAAGTCTGCGCTATCCGATTATACATCTTCAGGGTGATGATATTGAGATTGCTCTTTCTCACTCCGATCAGTACGGCGAAGAATATTACTCATTTGTCAACGGACAATATACCACCCAGGGTGGAACCCACCTGCAAGCTTTCCGCGAAGCCATCGTGGAAACAGTGCGAAAGCATTATAACAAACAGTACGATGTGCAGGACATTCGCAATGGAATTGTGGCGGCGGTTTCGGTACGAGTGCAAGAACCAGTGTTTGAGTCGCAAACAAAAACGAAGCTAGGTTCGCTTAACGTAGCCCCCAAAGGTCCTTCTATGCGGCAGTTTGTGGGCGATTTTATTAAACAACGGCTGGATAATTTCTTGCACCGTAATAAGCCCGTAGCTGAGGCACTGGAGAAGCGAATTAAGCAATCGGAACGAGAGCGCAAGGAAATTGCCGGAATTAAGAAATTGGCGAACGAGCGGGCTAAAAAAGCGAACCTGCACAACAAAAAACTACGCGATTGCCGCATCCATCTGGACGATAAGCATAACGGTAAAGGCGAAGATCGTCGGCAGGATACAATGGTATTTATCACTGAGGGTGATTCAGCCAGCGGTTCCATTACTAAAGCTCGCGACGTACAAACTCAAGCCGTTTTCAGCTTGAGAGGAAAACCGCTCAACTGCTTTTCGCTAACGAAGAAGGTAGTGTACGAAAACGAAGAGTTTAACCTGCTTCAGCACGCGCTCAATATTGAAGATGGGCTAGATGGTCTGCGCTACCAAAAAATTATTGTGGCTACTGATGCTGATGTGGACGGGATGCATATACGATTACTACTGCTTACTTTCTTTCTGCAATTCTTCCCGGACTTAGTACGGCAGGGACACGTTTTTATTTTGGATACTCCGCTTTTTCGTGTTCGGAATAAAAAGGAAACCATCTACTGCTACAATGAGCAAGAAAAGCAGCGAGCTATTGATAAATTGGGTGGCAAGCCCGAAATAACCCGTTTCAAAGGTTTAGGTGAGATTTCTCCCGATGAATTTGGGCAATTTATTGGTGAAGACATTCGGCTAGAACCTGTATTGCTAGATGATGAAACCAACACGAAAAAGCTACTAACGTTCTATATGGGGAAGAACACTTCCAATCGCCAAGAATTTATCATTGACAGACTACGGGTAGAAAAGGATTTGGTAGAAGAAGCCGTATAACAATGTGTAATGAACAGTTAGCAATGAATAAAGGGATATGGTCAATACCTAAACATTAACTCCAATAATAATCAGCAATTAAACAACTGAACAAAAAACTCATTATGAGTGAATTGAAAGAAGACAGTGGGTTAGAAAATTTAGAAAGTTTGGATCAGATGTACGAGGATTATTTCCTCGACTACGCATCTTATGTAATATTGGAAAGAGCCGTTCCGGCGGTAGAAGATGGGTTAAAACCAGTGCAGCGCCGTATCTTGCATGCGCTCAAAGAAATGGACGATGGGCGCTTTCATAAAGTAGCCAACGTAATTGGGCAAACCATGCAATTCCACCCTCACGGCGATGCTTCTATTGGTGACGCAATGGTAGGGTTAGGGCAGAAGAATTTATTATTAGACATCCAAGGGAATTGGGGCGATATTCGTACCGGAGACCGAGCCGCGGCGGCTCGTTATATCGAGACTCGCCTCTCCAAATTTGCGCTAGATATAGTTTTTAATCCACAAACCACCAATTGGCAACTATCTTACGATGGTCGCAAGCGAGAACCTATCACCTTTCCCATGAAATTCCCTTTGCTACTGGCTCAGGGAGTAGAGGGCATTGCGGTTGGGCTATCTACCCGGATTCTGCCGCATAATTTCGTAGAGCTTATCCAGGGTTGCATTGATACTGTCCGTAATAAAAAAGTCAATCTGTTTCCTGATTTCGCCACGGGCGGAACGATTGACGTAACAGACTACAATCAGGGTAAGCGGGGCGGAAAAGTGCGGGTGCGAGCCACCATGGAAGAGTACGATAAGAAAACTCTGGTAATTCGAGATATTCCTTTTGGGACTACCACCAACAGCCTGATTGATTCCATTATCAAAGCCAACGATAAGGGAAAAATTAAGGTTAAAAAGGTAGTAGATAATACCGCTAAAGAAGTAGAGATACTGGTGCAACTGGCCTCGGGGCAATCGCCGGAAATTACGAAAGATGCTCTTTATAAGTTTACCGATTGTGAAGTTTCTATTTCGCCCAATGCCTGCATTATTGTTGATGATAAGCCGCGCTTTGTTACGGTTAATGAGCTACTTGCACAGTCTACTGAGCAAACGGTTGAGTTGCTTCGGAAGGAACTACAGATTAAAGAAGGAGAACTGCTAGAAAAAATTCTGTTCGCCTCGCTGGAAAAAATATTTATTGAAAATCGTATTTACCGCGATATTGAGGAGGCTGAAACCTGGGAAGAAGTTCTCAGCCGGATTGATAAAGGGCTTGACCCATTCAAGAAGCAGTTTTACCGAGAAATTACCGAAGATGATTTAGTACGACTGACCGAAATAAAAATTAAGCGAATTTCTAAGTACGATAGCTTTAAGGCTGACGAAATGATGAAGCGCTTACAAGATGATCTAGCTCAAACTCGGCACCATCTAGAGCATATCAAAGAGTACGCCATTGCTTACTATAAAAAGCTACTGGATAAATATGGAAAAGGCCGGGAGCGAAAGACCGAAATCAAAACGTTTGATACGATTGATGCCAATATTGTTGCGGCTAACAACGAGAAGCTGTACGTCAATTATAAAGATGGCTTTATCGGTTATGGTCTTAAAAAAGGCGACGATGTAGAAATGGTGACCGAATGTTCGGATATTGACGATATTATCGTATTCCGACAAGATGGAAAGTGTGTGGTTACCCGAATTTCTGATAAAGTATTTGTTGGAAAAAACATTCTTCATGCCGATGTATTTCGTAAAAATGATGAACGGCGAGTCTATAACCTTGTATACCTCGATGGAACTAGCGGTCGCTCTATGATTAAGCGATTCCAGGTACTCGCGGTCACTCGTGATAAAGAATACGATCTGACTAAAGGCAGTAAGGGTTCAAAAGTACTGTACTTTACAGCGAACCCTAACGCCGAAGCCGAAGTAATTACTGTAAATTTATCGGCTCGGGCTCGGGCTAAAATCAAAAAGTTTGATTATGATTTCGCTACGCTGGATATTAAGGGGCGAGGAGCTAACGGCAATATCTTAACCAAGTACCCGATACGAAAGATAGAAAAAACGGCGGACGGTGAATCTACATTAGGCGGTATTGAAATCTGGTACGACGATGTTGTAGGTACCTTAAACACTGACGGGCGAGGGCGCTACCTAGGCACTTTTGAGGGAGATGATAAGTTAATGGCGATCTTCAAAGATGGCTCTTACGAACTGAAGAATTACGAACTCACGAATAAGTTCGATCCCAACCAAACGATCTTGCTAGCGAGGTTTGATGAAAAGAAACCAATATCAGCGGTGTACTACGATGGTAACTCTAAACAGTACTACGTAAAACGCTTTCTGGTAGAAACCACCACACCTGACCGCCGGTTCTCATTTATTACCGATGCCCGAAGCTCCAAGCTATTGGTAGCCTCAACCGAACGCCAGCCCCAGATTGACTTGACTTTTGTTCGAGAGGGAAGCCGTAAACATGAGCACCAAACCTTTGATCTGGATGTGCTGGTTGATGTAAAGGGTTGGCGAGCTTTAGGCAACCGCTTATCGAAGCACAAAGTGAAAGATGTAAAACTACTGGCTACTCAAACCACGGCTACTCCCGAGAAAAGTGACGAAGATGAATCCCCTTCCTCCGAAAAGAAGGAACAATATAAAACAACGGGTGACGAAGTTGTGTGGGACTTAAAAGCTAAGAAAAATGGTCAGGCGAAGTTATTTTAATGTAATTTTAACAGATTATTTCGTTAGTGGGAATGGTATAGTGGCCTCCTTTTATCAGAAGAAATCAAGAGCAGCACTCACATAGTCTCTATTTTTTGAACTAAACTAACCAAAATGAAACGAACTATCGGTATTATACTTACTCTAATAGGTGCAGTTAGCACGACTGTTACCGGAATGCAAGCATTAGAAGACTCAGATAGTTTTAGTGTGCTTGGCTTGGATGTAGTAGTGAGCCAAGCTAATTATACCCCGCTCATAATTAGCGTTATTGTGCTAATGATCGGAATAGTCCTTTGGGCTGGTTCACGCCGAAGCTAGTAGGAAAGAAGTGATTTTTCTAGTTCTACTACTAGTTAGTAACTCTTATCAAAACGGTACTTTTTTGACCGTGAGTACTTTATACCTCGTGTGAACTCACTGCGAATAGAACAAAACAATAGCTACCTAATCCCCCTTAATTTGCTAACCAAATTATTTGTGCCACGTGGTTATTTTTTTTGCTATGTTCTCCACGATGATTGCATTAGTGAAATCTAAATTATTTCCTTTATTTAGATAGTTCTACCGGATCATCCACTAGTTAGCTGTTCGGAACTGAAGTAAACTTAGTTTGAAAAAGAAGCAAGCACGTACTATTTTTTTGTGGGTTGGAGGCAGTACTGCGGGGATAATCTTATTGCTCCAGTCGTTGCTATTCTTTTTTGGTGATGAAATTCTTCGAGAATCCATTTTAGTAGCGTTTCGCGAATACGCTAAAGAGCGATTTCATGCCGAACAGATGCCTAAGTTAGACTTCGGTGAATTAAGGTTGAGCCTACTGGGGGGAACCATTGGTCTAACTGACGTAGTTTACCACAGCGGCCTACCTATTACCAAGGATTTAGATGCTCCTCATACCAACTACCGCGTTTTGGTGCCTACTTTTAACGTAAGTGGATTACATCTTTGGGAAGTGTACCGTAATAATCAGATTCAATTAGAAGAAATCTATTTAGAATCGCCAGAGGTTATTGTAGTGCAGGTTGAAGCTACTTCGCAAACAAATGATGTTTCAGAAGATGAACAGCTGCAACAAATCATCAAAGAGCAAGAAAGTCAAGTTTATAAAATGGTGCGAGAGTACGTTGATCTGTTTTCTTTTAACAAACTAGAGATTGCTAATGCATCATTTTTATTGGATAAGCGGAAAATTCCTATCACACACATTGATACGCTTTCCATCCGCCAAAGTGACTGGTTTGCCCAGCGGGTAACAATTGTACTACAAAATTTTCTCATTGATTCCTTAGCTCTCCAAGCGGAAGATCGGTTACTATTTACCAAAAACATACAGTTGAAACTAGGCGATTACCGCTTCGTGCTGCCCGATAGTAGCTACGCAGTAGTAGCGGATACTTTAGCTTTTTCTACCCAGAACAAAGCCCTCTCGTTTCAAGAACTGGAGCTCACTCCATTGCGAGCACAGGATTCTGCTCAGTGGTATTCAATAGCAGTACCTTTGTTAGAGATGACTAATGTAGATTTACTAGAGATCTATCACGAAAAGACGATTTCGGTGGATACGCTATTGCTAAAATTTCCTCGAGTAAAAGGCTATTCACGAGTAACAGATTCTCTAGAAAAAAGATCTGAACAGTCTTTTTCACATCTATCGAGGCTGCGCCCCGATACATTGTATTCTCTCATAGATAGTCAGTGGAAACAGATTGGTATTAATGAATTTATTCTCACTGATGGGCAGATGCAGCTGTTTAAGGTAGATGCTGATACGGTTTCGTGGTTAGATATGCCTCAGTATTCGCTATCGTTCAATGATTTTCAGCTTGATTCTACGGTTAATCAACGGAAGGTAGATTCGCTGAGCTTTGTATTACCGATGGATAGTATTGAAGGACAGGGGAGTGATATTCGCATCTGGTTCGCCGATTTTCAGCACTATTTTACCGTAGATCAATTCAATATTCAAACCAACCGACGAGCCCACTATGCCTGCAACCTTGTTTTAGATTCGGCTCGAGTACAACCCCGGGTAGACTCACTAGCACTCTTCCTAACCGACTCTCAGCCGCCCAAATTAGGCTACGATATTCGAACTTCCCGAGTGAAGATTTTTGGTATCGATTTGGAGAATTTATCCTTTACCAAGTTTGCCGATATTGATAGCATCAGAGTAAGCCAGCCTGAAGTAGCAATTGCCAACTTCTCTGATATACCCTTTGGCAATCTACCTCGCCAAAGAGCACCCGATGCTTCTGATACGTCGGATATTACCATCAAGCAAATTTTCTATAACTGGAGTCACGCTCGCCTTAATCTGTATCCGGTAGTAGCTCCCAACCGAACTGATGCCTGGCTAGAGCAGATGCTAGTGAAAACCCTGAACCTAGACAGTGGCCACGTCGAGATTATGAAGCTAAACAACCAGAAAGATGACTTTATCAAGATAGCGAACGTAGATAATTTCCAGGGCTACTACGAAAATGTGAGTATCGGTAACGAGGCTCATCCCCTCATTGCTATTGATGACGTGTTACGATACTCAAACCGTGTAGCCGTATTTGCTGATGAAGTGGATATGATGCTAGAAGGAAGCTGGTTTCAATTTCCCTATAATCGCACTAGCGCCGTATCGGGCGGGTGGCTTGAGGCCGGAGAAGTATCTCTATCAACGCTCACAGCTAAAGGTTACGTGCAGAAAGTAAAATTCTGGCCTAATCAATCGGCAGCTCAGTTTTCTCCAAGCCAAATGGAACAAATGGAAATACCTTACTTCGCCATAGAGGGTATTAATTTTGGGGAGTTATACAATCTCCAGGTCGCCAACCTGGATCGAATTTCTCTTATTTCACCTACTATTAAATTGAAAGTAGGGTCGGGCAGAAGAGATCGGAAAAGCGATTTTTCTATGCCTGAATTATACCTGCAAGTAGAACCTTATCTTGACCAATTAGCGGTTAATGAGTTAGAGATTCAGCAAGCAGCCATAACTCTTCAATCTGATAATGATACTCCTGAAGTACGGTTTGCAACTACCTCGTTAGATATAAGTATCATAGATTTCCTTTTAGATCAAGTGACCACTGTAATACCCGAACGACCTTTCTACGCCCAAGAAGCGCGGATAGCGATGGATGATTTTAATTTTAGTTTACCGGTGGATGAAGAAGAAGAATATTTTACCGCTGAGCGCTTTTTATACTCTTCCTACTCAGATAAGCTCACGATTGATAACTTACTTTTGGTAGAAGATAGCGTACATACATCGGATGATACAGCTAATCTGCAAGTAACTCAACTAGCCCTGCATCGTATGAACTTTTTTCGCTACTTCACCGAAAACGAGATGGAGGTAGAAAAGGTAGTTGTGCGCCGCCCCGATATATCTATTGTAACTAAGAAAGGGCAAGCCAAACGTTCGGGCAAACCGGGACGGATACTACAGGCTGGAATATATCCTAAAATTAAATCGGTAACGAAAGGGATTTATGTGAACCAGCTTTCGGTAGAGGAAGGAATATTCTCCTATTTGCAAACCGATTCAGATACGCTACACCATATTCAGGCTGATACGTTAACGCTAAGTGCTTATCAGCTAGCGATAGATTCAGTGAGTCAGCAGCAACAGGCCAAGATGCTTTTTGCCGATAAGGTTGATTTTGATATCCATATCAATAATTATCTGTTACGTCTGCCCCAGGCTCATCAGAGTATACAAGCAAAAGAGATCGTATTATCTAACCAGGATGAAAGAACGTCAGTAGTCAACTTAAACATAAAACCCTACGGTTTCCTGGCAAATACGCTAGCTGATTATCCACAGCAAAATTTAGTATCACTATCTACCCCTTCGTTGCAGATTGTTGATTTTGATGTAGAAAAAATGTTCACTCAGTCTGAGCTAAGTATAGAGCGAGTCAATATTATGAATCCGGCCATTGAAGTTTACCAATTTGGTAGCGACTCATCAGAGAGTAATAGCTCACTGCCCGCTTGGTCGGAGATAACCTCTCCCTACCTCGAGGCTTACAACATTGACAATATCAACTTTACAAATGGTACATTAAACGTTTATCATAATCAAAATGATGATCGGCCCGCATTTGGAGCAGAACGGATCGATCTCAGTTTAATCGGATTGCAAATTGACAGCCTCACGTATCATCAGTTCACATCAAACCCTTCGCTTCCTAATCAGAATATCACTCAGAAATTGCTTCTAGCCGATGATCTGCTCGTTCGAGTTCATGATTACCAATTGGCGCTAAGCGACACATTATACACCGCAAAAGCTGAACAGATTAGCCTATCTACTAAGAATCCTGAACTCAAAATTAGTGGGTTTACGCTGGAACCCCGTGTACCTCGTTATCTCTATAAAGATGCTTTTCCCCTTCAGAAGACTCGGGTAGCAACTCAGATTGAGACTATCCGCTTGAGCGATATTGATTTTGAGGAGTTAATCAAGCAACGGCATTTCCATGCTCATTCTTTAGTGTTAGATAATGTGCAGATTGATGCGTTTAAGGATGCCCGGGTACCCCGCAATGACAATCGTACTTTGCCCATGCATCAAGAAATGCTGCTTGATCTGGGTTTTTTATTGACTCTAGATACTATTCAAGTAACCAACGGGTTCATTAATTATGCTGAACGTGTACCCGATTCCAGCCAAGACGGAATTATCACCTTTGAGCAATTCAATGCCCTTCTGACCAACGCAACGAATCATCCGGCTCGGTTAAAGGACAGTGTGGTTTTCACCATGACTGCCGAAACCCAAGTTATGGGGCAGGGCGAACTTAGAGTCGTTTTCAAGTTTCCGATGGCCAATAAGGAAATGAGTTTTACAGTAGATGGGCTGCTAGATTCTATGGATTTAAAAGCTATTAATCCCATTTTAGAAAACTCGGCTTTTGTTCATATTCGAGAGGGGCAAGCCAACAGTATGCGCTTTTATGTGCAGGGCAATCGGGATCGGTCTGCCGGAGAACTACGATTCAACTATAATGACTTAAATATTTTATTGGTTGATAAAGATAAAGGCCGCCCCGGGCTAGACGAACGAGTAGGTTCGCTAATTGCTAATGCTTTTGTGGTGAAAGCAGATAACCCTAAGGCGGTTTTTTTCCGAGTAGGGGAGGTAGAGCACGAACGCGACCCTAGCCGCTCCGTTTTTAGTTACTGGTGGCGTAGCCTGCTCAGTGGCATTAAATCCAGCATTGGGATGCAACGGGTAGCCGAGCGGGTCCGGGAAGAGGCTATTATTGAGTGACAAATACAAATTTACAGATGTGATCTACATATACGCCTGCATTACCTGAAGACAAGTACAACATTGATTTTGCCGAACGTTTTATTTAGTTCGAGCTTGCCTAGCGCAGCAAACGTAGAAAGAAGTCGCACTGAACGAATATATCAAAAGGAACTTAACCAACGTTAGAATAACTAATGGATCAGCAAGATATACGGTGGTTGCAACGGTTTGACAACCTTAAAAAGGCTTACGCCCGTTTTCGGAAAGCACTGGATGCCCACGAAGCCAACCCCCAGGATGATCTGATTCAGATGGCATTAGTGCAAGCGTTTGAGTTTACCTTTGAGCTGAGTTGGAAAACAGTGAAAGATTATCTGGCATACAATGGCATTAGAAAGCTGACCCTGCCCCGGGATATTATTAAAGAGGGCTTTGCTCACCGTATTATTGAAGACGGGCAGCAGTGGATTGATATGATGATGGATCGTAACTTAATGGCGCATACTTATAGTGAAGAGAATGCCCGGCAGGCGGTGGAGCACATTACCGAACGCTATCAATATGGTTTAGCTCAGGTATACGCTTTTTTACAGACTAAAAAAGAGGAGGTATGAAGTTTGGGCTACCAGATACTACTTACAACCTATTGCAAGACTATTTTCAGCAGCAACCCACTGTTAAACGGGTGATGATCTACGGCTCACGGGCGATGGGTACCTACGAAACTGCTTCGGATATTGACTTAGCTATGGAAGTTAATCTGGATAATACTACCGAAGCGTTTTTTCTTACTGGCCAAATTCAAACCGAACTGGAAGAACTACCCACACCCTACCGCTTTGACGTGACTAACCTCCGTACCCTCAAGCACGAAGGGTTACGAGACCATATTAAACGGATGGGAAAGTTGTTCTATGAACAGAAAGCTCCACGGAAAAAGTAGAAGAGTGCGAAAACTGTTTCACAATCACTCAATAGTAATCAGTGGAGGTATCACCACCTACCAACCTTCTAGTCTGGGTCTATCCGAACTAACCCTTTAGCCTCCGCAATCTTTAGCATATAGGCATAAGCTTCATCGCGCTCGTTACGAATTTTTCCATCTAGCACTGCTTCTCGAAGTGCGCTTTTAATCTCGCCCACTATGCGGGAAGGTTTCAAGTGAAACGTTATCATAATATCTTCGCCAGTAATCACAGGTTGAAAGTTTCGTAGGTGATCTTTTTCTTCCACTACCTGCATCTTTTGCTCTACCCGATCAAAGTTTTGTAGGTATCGTTTCACCCGGCTATGGTTTTTAGAAGTAATATCGGCTCGGCAAAGTTTCATTAACGCTTCAATGCTATCTCCGGCTTCGTAGAGCAATCGCCGAATAGCTGAGTCAGTTACTTCCTTCTTCACCAGGGCAATAGGACGAAGATGTAGCCGAACCAGCTTTTGCACAAATTTCATCTTTTGATCCAACGGCAGCTTCAGCTTACGGAAAATATGCGGAACCATTCGGGCACCTCGGTCTTCGTGGCCGTGGAAGGTCCAACCAGCTTTGGGGTGAAAGCGCTTGGTAGGGGGCTTGGCAATATCGTGCAAAATAGCGGCCCAACGCAGCCAAAGGTCATCTGATACCTGGCTTACGTTATCCAGCACCTGCAGCGTATGATAAAAATTGTCTTTGTGAGACTTACCATCAATCGTTTCTACTCCTTGCAAAGCCACCATTTCGGGAAAAAACTGGCGAAGAAGCTGACTGTGAAATAAAAGCTTAAAACCGTAGGACGGTGGAGAGGATAAAATAATCTTATTTAGTTCTGTAGTAATTCGCTCCTGCGATACAATCTGCAGCCTTTCGGCGTGGTCAGCCAGCGCATCAAACGTTTTCGGCGCAATGTCAAATTCAAGCTGGGAGGCAAACCGTACGGCTCGCATCATTCGCAGTGGATCATCCGAAAACGTAAGGGCTGGATCAAGCGGAGTCCGGATCATCTTGCGTTTAAGGTCCTTCACCCCGTCGAACGGATCCAGCAGGTCGCCGTAGTTATCATTATTTAGGCTTATTGCCATTGCATTAATGGTGAAATCTCGCCGATTCTGGTCATCTTGTAAGCTACCGGTTTCTACAGTGGGCTTTCGGGAGTTGTCTTGGTAAGATTCTTTTCGGGCACCCACAAATTCCAG
>JGI12210J13797_10009982_pt1 | contig 12124 bp, 6 predicted proteins | sample ElkSlonscriptome_3_FD_13797 | JGI IMG/M metagenome (IMG submission 13797) | reverse complement strand
ATCCGAATGACGCGATACGAGCTGTGCTTGAAAAAACGTTGGGTGTGCCCATCTTTCAAGAACAAGCGATGCGTTTGGCGGTCGTGGCAGCCGGTTTCACGCCTGGCGAAGCAGACCAACTTCGTCGCGCGATGGCAGCTTGGCGAAGACCGGGTGTGATCGAGAAGTTTCGAATCAAGTTGCTCGAAGGGATGCGTCGAACGGGACTCGATGAGAAGTTCGCCGAGCACGTCTTTCAGCAAATTCGAGGCTTTGGTGAATACGGGTTTCCCGAATCCCACGCCGCCAGCTTTGCGCTGCTGGTGTATGCATCGTGCTATTTGAAGCGGCATTATCCGGCTGCGTTTTGCGTGGCACTACTCAACAGCCAACCAATGGGATTTTACGCACCGGCTCAGTTGGTCGCCGATGCCAAGAAGCATGGGGTCCGAGTTTTCCCGTTGTGTATTAACCACAGTGAGTGGCAATCGACGCTCGAACCAAACCCAGACGACGAAAGCAAACCGGCAATCCGATTGGGACTCGATCGAGCAGTCGGGTTGGCAAAGGATGCCGCCGAACGGATTGTTGCCGAACGAAATCATGGTGGATTGTTTACCAGTGTTGCTGAATTGGTGCGGCGAACCAAGGTGAGATCAGCCGTCGTAGCAAAATTGGCCGATGCGGACGCCTTTCAAACGATTGCGGGTGACCGCCGAGCGGCCATATGGCAATCGCTGGCTCAAGAAACAAAGCCTACCGATCAACCCCTATTCGGAGCACTCGCGGACGAAGAGGAACCGATCCCCGATGGTTTAAAGTCGATGTCAATGCAAGAGGAAGTCGAAGCCGATTATCGAACCGTCGGAATGAGTTTGAAGGCCCATCCGATTTCATTCCTCCGCCCGCAGCTTGAAGCAAAGCGATGCGTTCGAGCAAGCGATTTGCCTGGACTCAGAGACGGGCGGCACGTCCGGGTCGCGGGCGTCGTGCTACTACGACAACGCCCGGGCACGGCCAAAGGGATCACATTCGTCACGATTGAAGATGAAACCGGCTCGATGAATCTGGTGTTCTTTCCTGCCGTTTGGAAGCGGTTTTATACGGTAACACACGAGACCAATGTTTGGATGATCGATGGAAAACTAGAGAATCGTGAAGGCGTGATTCACATTGTCGTCGGACGAGTCTCCCATTTGGACGACCCATCATTTTCGATCGACCAACGTACGCGAGATTTTCGATAGCCACGTGGCGTTTGCTTCCCGCTTGCGACTGCTACTCCTAGGCTCCCGCGTCGGTACTTTCCGGTGGGGGCATCTCCATGACCGGGTCGCCCCAATTGGCTGCGAATTTTTCTTTGCACGACTCACAACTGACCGTCGTGCCCAGCAATTGATCGTCAATGACCGACGGTTTATCACAGTGACTGCATCGGACTCGCACCGATCCTTTGTCTGCCGCCAGTAGCGTCAAATGCTCTTGAGTGACTTCTGCCACTTCGATGTCATCCGCCTTCAAGGTCGTCAAATCATCACGAGTCACCTCTGTCATCGCGGCCAATCGATTAGCCAATCGACGCACACTTCGCTCAAAACTATTTCGACTCGTCCGCCCATTGCCGAAGTGCCGATCCCGGTTGACGTAAAGATACGTGAACCCTCGAAGCAGACGACGACGTGACTCGGTGGGTAGCGAGTATTTGGACTTGTTGGCAATTAGTTCGAAGATTCGACATAAGTCTTCGGGCGAGTAGTCGTCAAAGTGCATCGTCGTGCCGACACGCGAACTGAGGCCGGGATTGCTGCGAATCATCTTTCGCATCTCAACAGGATAGCCAGCCAAGATGACGATCAGCCGGTCACGTTGATCCTCCATCCGCTTCAAAAGCGTCTGTACCGCTTCACGTCCATATTGATCTTGTCCATTTTCATCGATCAGGGTGTAGGCTTCATCGATGAACAGAACACCGTCAAGCGCTTCGTCGACCTTGGCATTGGTTTTCGGACCCGTTTGGCCAGCGTACTCGGCTACCAGCCCGCTGCGATCAGTTTCGACCAAATGCCCTTTTTCCAGAATCCCAAGTGAACCATAAATCTCGGCAATGATTCGGGCTACCGTCGTCTTGCCCGTCCCAGGATTTCCAACAAAGGCCATGTGCAAACTGGGGCGACTTGTCGGCAAGCCTTCTTCTTGCCGCCACGCTTCCATTTTCAGAAAATTGGTCAACGTTTGAATTTGATCTTTGATCGCATCGAGACCGATCAATTGATCAAGCTTTCCGCGAGCTTCAGCGAGCCGCTGTTCGGGAGTTCGATCGTCGACCGGTTCTGCGGCAGTTTTCGTCTGTTTCAAACCAGACTCATTTTCCGTTTCGGATGAATAACGTTTGCCTGGACCCGCACTAGCCGTCGCCGTCGGTTTTTCGGCTGCGGTGACGGATGCACCTTCACGAAGTCGTTTCGCTTCCGCTCGCAACCAATCGATTGCATCGCGAGCGTTATCGCTATCGATTTGGCTGTTGTGCTCGGGAACCCGGTCGCCACTCAACGCTTTCATTTGCTTGCGCATCGCTTCCAGGTTCGCATTGTCCGCTGCATTGGTGTCACCATCGATCGCGACCAGCAAGTTGGCCATTCGCATGACCAGCGTTTCGAGTTCACCCCAACGATCACGGATCGCAGCGACTTCGACAAAGGGACGAACCAAATCACGCCACTGAAAATCTTTCGATGCCGTAATCAACCAATCGACCGCTTCATGCAGCTGACTACCCAAGACCGATTTTCCCCACAGGTGTTGCAAGAGGACACGTCCGAGTTGTCGTTGTTCCATCGTCCGGCTGCTCGCATCCGGGACAGCAGCTGCGAAAACTTTCATCAAGAGTCCTTGATGCAAATCGTCCATTTGATCGGCGATCGACTGAGTGTCGGAATCTTGGCCTGCCTGCTTGTCATTGGCCCATCCATAACTTTGGCGAATCACAGTGCCGCTATCGATATACAACGCCTTGGTTTCTTCAAGCGTTTCACGGTACAGCCGAATCGATTCGATAATTTGGTCGTCAGAAAGATCAGACATATTATTGCTTGGGCAGATTTGAGAAGTGGTGATGAACCTGCGTATCATCATACTGCAAAAACAGCTCCGCGACGACGACGATTCCAGTACATCGTGAAAGGGGCGAACCGATTCACGAAATCGTTTGGGACCAACCACTGAAGTGCTTTTGATTCGTCTTGGAAAAGCGAAAGAATCTCGTGACGGATTGACGGATGTTACCATCCATGAAGTTACCTTCGTCTATCGCAGTATTCGCCGTCGGGTCGCTGACTTGCTTGACTCGAAGACGCCGATGATGCTCGGGCGATCGGTCTGTATCGCGAATATGAGGACCAAAGCGAATGGAAACTGCATCCGATGTAGATTCCCAGAACCATCGCGGCGAGAAAGAGTCGTGGTCCATAGAAAACGCAGTATCCGACAAGCTGATTCAATGCTCGACCGATCGTGCCTGGGATTCCACCCGATTCGGGAAGCAAACGAACCCGCGGGACGACTGCCTGTCGATCGGCGATTCTATTTTCGTCAATCGCATTGTTATCGGAGATTTCCTTGAGGGCCTCGCCCACCGTAATGCACTCATCGTTTAGATTCTCCTGGAAATCGTCCCGTGCAACACTGAGTTCTCGCAACGAGACGACTGTGACGCTACTTTCGCCCACAAAGAGCGGCGACGCAACCTCACGCGTCACGATGCTCTGTCTAGCCAGCCCACCGAACCAGGTGGCTGCAACAATCACGGCGCTGCAAAACGCAACGGAAGTGGTGGATCGATAGGACAACCAACCGCCGCGGAATGCGAAGGCAATCATTGCGCCGGACAAAGTCAATGGAAACGTTTGGCAGAGCACTTCAATGAGCAAGTCTTCACCACCGACGAGGGAGACCAATAGAGACTTGGTATATTGCCAAAACGCATTCAACGCCCCTGCGGGTCCCTTTAGCAAGAACGCTACGATAATGAAGACGAGAAGACCGTTTGGTATTCGATCAATCGTCGGCATTTGCGCGGGTTGAGGTTGAGTTTCGGCCATTGTCGCTTCGTAGCGTATTTTCGTAGCACGACGCAAGTGAGAATCTTACGTCCCGCTAGGTCCTAGGTCCTAAAGAATCAACCGTGCCATTTCTTTCCGAAACCTTTATTTCATTCGAGGGAATCGACGAATGATGGAACTTGTCTTGGGGAGGGGCATCATGTAGTGAATCAGTCGCTAATCACTGATGAGCATCCAGTGATGGTTTATCAACCTTAGGCTTGCGCACAACGGCTGATCTTTATTTCCCCCCCTGCAATCCAGGAAAGAGCGTCTGAGAGGCATAGATTTTGTACTTGTTGATCTTGCCTGGGTTGTTGCCTGCACGCGGCAGATAGAGCAAGGAGTCGAACGTTTCAACCTTGCCCAAATCGATCACGACTTGGTGTGGATGAGGCGAGTTGCTCCCATTACCACGATACTGCGTATGCCAAAACGTGACCGGTTGCTCATCAAGTATATTACTGGCCCCCGCCGGTTCGGCCAACAACTCTTCACTGTCTGCATAGATGACCTCCCAACCATTTCGGTCGACACTTTTGCCCTCGGTATCCATCAGATGGATTTCGGCAATGGCCGCATGAGAATCGTCTGAATGAGAACTGAGTGACTCGATGCAGACGTATCGGGCAGTGACGGGTTGATCGAACGTCACGGTCTGGGCGACGTCACTCTTTTCAAAACTTCCTTGGGCAACGATCTGCTGATCCGAGAGTTCAGGGGATTCTCCAACTTGGCGACTATAAGCCAAACTGGGGTCCAGGTTCAAACCATAAACCATCTCCGTCACGCCATGCAGGCTGTGATGCCCAGTCGGTTCGATATCCATCACCACCACTTCGTTGGTTCCTTGCTTGAGCCAACAACCCGGCAAGTAGAGAGTAAATTGCGGGCCGATTTGCCAGTAACGGCCGAGGTTAATGCCGTTTACCCAAACCATGCCCTTGCCCCAGCCCTGCATATCGAGCAGCGTGTCGCCGATTTCGTCCACCGTAAATTCGCCTTTGTAAAAGATTGGCAGTGGCGAACGTTCGACCGGTTCAGCGGAGAATTCCAGCTTGGCAATGTCGTCCAGTTCCAACGGAAAGCTGTAAATCTGCCAGCCGAGTACGGGCTTGCCATCGAGCGTCACCTCACCGAGTCCTTTGCGATCGTTCATCAACTCACGGGAATAATTCAAATGCCCCATATTTTCCAGCAAAATATCCAGCTTTACCTGACCGGCCGGTAGATCGATCCGCGTCGAGCTTTGCTTGTAGCGACGGTCCAGTGTCGCAACACGTTGGTCGTTGACGATGACAATCGCCCGATCCTTCAACTCGCTGAATGCGATTTCGGCACTCATCGCCTCGGGAACCTCCAGTGTGGTCCGATAGAGAGCCAATCCCTGAGTTTGATCGAGTGCTTCCAGGTACGGAGGGTTCTCCGATTCGGCAGGCTCGCCCATGAGTTGTTCAAAGGCGGCTGTTTGCGAGAGCACAAACTCGGGCACTTCGATGCGTTTGATCGCTGCCGGAGGCTCAGGCAAATCGTAGTCAGCCGGCAAATAGGGCTTGATCGATTCACGGAAGGTGTCGAATTTTTCGTTCAAGCGGCCGATCTCGTCAATCGGCGAATCATAGTCATAGCTGGTGGTGTCGGCGGTGTACGTTTTTGACGACCAGTTGGCCCCAGCCGTGAATCCAAAATTGGTACCTCCATGCAACATGTAAACATTGAATGAGATGTCATTGTCCAGCATCCACTCGATTTCACGAATGAAGGGAGCTAACCTGCGGGTGTTATGTTTGTCTCCCCAATGATCAAACCAACCGACCCAGAACTCACCGGCCATTTTGGGCATCCCTGGGTACTGTTGATCCATGAACCGAAACGAACGCTGAGCACCGCCACCGAAATTCATCGTCGTATACACGCCGTCAATATGCGCCGTTTCGATGGTTCGTGCATTGGCCCAGTCGCATCGGATAAACATGGTGTCAAACCCAGCCTCGACCAGTTGCTGATGGATCGAACGATTGTACTGTTTGTCATCTTCATTGCCGGGTCGGCCGAACTGACCGTATTCATTCTCGACTTGAATCTGTAAAATGGGGCCACCATGATTGACTTGCAAATCCACCAATTGCTCGCCCAAGGCGTTGAAGTAACGTCGGGTGGCCGCCAGGAAACGAGGATCATTGGTTCGGACCTGCATATCGAGCTCTTTTAGCAACCAAGCCGGCATACCGCCAAAGTCCCACTCCGAACAAACATAGGGACCCGGTCGAACGATCACCCACATACCTTCTTCCTGACAAATGCGGACGAACTCGGCTACATCCAGATTACCGCTGAAATCGAATTGACCCGGTTTCTTCTCGTGCGCGTTCCAGAACACATAGGTGCCGATGCAGTTGAATCCCATGGCCTTGGCTTTTTGAATTCGATCACGCCAATAAGCTCGCGGCACACGCGGGTAATGGATCGATCCAGAGATGATGACTGCCGGTTCGCCATCAAAGGTGAACCTCCCGTCTTTTGCACCGAATTCGGGTTGTGTTTGTCCAACGGGATTGGGACGCGGAGGAAGCGACAACGTCTCGGCAGATACAGACACTGCGATACTGCTCAAAAACAACCAACTGAAAAAACATCTAAAACGATTCATTCTCATGAAGCTCATAACAAATTCCTAAATCCACCTATTCGATTCACGGTGGCTCTATCTGGTTAAACTTAATTCTAATCTGATCATTCTCGATCGTTCGCTTTACCACGTTCAAGAATTTCGCATCGGTTCTTTGGAGACGAGAGCGTCTGTATCGTCCAGCCCGTTCTACGCTGTCGATCTCATTAGGCGGACTCTTTCCGCGGGACCGTTGGGGTTGCCAAGACCATCGTCAATACGGTTAGCGAACTAATTGGCATCAAGACCGCTGCGATCAAGGGACTGATCACACCGGTCATCGCCAAAACCGCCGCAATCGCATTGTAACTAATCGAAACGATAAAATTATCGCGAATACAGCGCACGGTTCGTTTGGCCGAAGTGATTAGCGTCACGACGCCGCCGAGATGGCTGTTGCCAATCAAGACCGGTGCGGCAGCGAGCGACGCATTGGCACCCCCTCGAAGTGCCACGCCGACGTCGGCTGCAGCCAGTGCTGCAGCATCGTTGACACCATCGCCGACCATCACAACTGGGCCGTTTCCCTTCGCGTTTTGAATGGCCGACAATTTCTGCTCGGGCGTTTGTTCGCCCAGGGCGTGTTCTTCGGAAACGCCTAACTTTGCAGCAACGTAGCGAACGATCGCTTGATGGTCACCTGACAAAATCAATACCTTCCACTGCGCCGATCGTAGCTTCTGAATGACTTCGACCGCTTCGCTGCGTAGCGGATCACTGACGCCCAATACGGCGACCAACTCGGAATCACGTAACACAACGATTGGTGTCGAACCAGATTTCAATATTGAATCGACCTTTGCTTTCTGAGCCGAACTCCTTTCAACTGCTTCGCCCAACAACCATTTGACGCTGCCAATTTTGTAAAGGGATTGATCGACCTCGGCTTCGACGCCGTTGCCAACTCGATTGACGACGTTTGCAACCGTTGTCTGATTCTGAATGGTCATTCCGGAATTTGCTTTCGCATACTCTACAATCGCGCGGGCGATCGGATGGCCAATGTTCGCTTCCACTCTTGCCGCGATACAAAGCGTTTCTTCATCGCCGAGCCAATCGGTCACCTGCATTCGGCCTTGTGTTAGCGTGCCGGTCTTATCGAAAAAGATCGTTCCTGGCTTCGATAGTTGTTCGATGGAATCACCGCTGCGAACCAGAATCCGGCGTTCGGCAAGTCGGCCAACTGCAACGGCGATCGCCAACGGGGTTGCCAACGCCAAAGCGCAGGGACAGGCAACTATCAGCAAGGCAACGCTGTGACTCAATGCGACCGAGGAGTCGATCTGCCACCAAACGACGGCGGTCATTGCGGCCAAACTCAAGATAATGCAAACGAACCAGCCGCCAATTCGATTGGCCAATTGCACAATCGGTGTCTTACTGGCAGCTGCCGATGCAACGCTTTGTGACAACTCGCCAAGCCGTGTTTGTTCTCCGATCGCGGTTGTGCAAACAAAAATGTCTGACTCGAGATTTTCCGTTCCTGCTTCGACTTTGTCCCTTATTCCGATTGCGATGGGCCGACTCTCGCCGGTTAACAGTGAGCGGTCNACGTACGATTCGCCATGAGTCACGACTCCGTCAACCGGAATGCTCTCGCCCGGTCCAACTTTAACCACATCGCCGAGAACGATCTCTCGAACCGGGACTCGTACCATGACATCATTCTCGTCGACTCGCGTTGCAGCCGCGGGCGTGAGGTTTAAGAGTGCAGCGATCGAGCGGCCAGCGCTATGTTGTTGACGAAGTTGAATCCAACGACCGACGAGCAGAAAGAACACAAGCGTGGCGATCGAGTCGAAGTAGATCTCGGACGTTGGAGCAAACAATCCGTAGATGCTGGCGATCAATCCCGCCAAAAGCCCCACCGCAACGGGTAGGTCCATGTGCGGAATCCTCATCCGCAGTGATGCCCATGCCCCACGCAGAAACAGACGCCCCGGGACGAGCACCGCAAACGCTCCCAAACCGACGCCCACAAGCCGCAGCAGTTCACGATGCGAGTCGGCGATCCCCGTGAACGTTCCCGCATAGAGTGCGATGGCAATCCACATCGCATTGGCAGCACAGAACCCGGCAATCGCAACTTCGACCAATAATTGGCGACTCTCCCGATCACTGGCATCCCGCTCGCTCGACTGGTCATAGGGGCGCACTCGGTATCCAATCCGGTCGAGCAGTTGTCCAAGCTCGCTAAGCCGAATCAGCGACGGATCGTAGACCAATTCGACCGACCGCGAATGCATTTGAACTTCGGCCGAGTACCATCCTATCACATGATTTGGCGTTTGTTCGATCAGCCATGAACAGGCTGCACAATGCAGCCCGCTGATCGACAATCGCACCTTGGCAAGCGAGATGCCATCGGGTCCGCTAACCCTTTTCACTTCGGATGGAAGTAGCAATTTCGGGTCATCCAAATCTTCAAACGAGCGTTTATTCTTTTCCGCAAACGTTTCGTTCGGATCACAATCACGAAGAGCGTAGAAATCTTCTAAACCCCAACCGTGAATTAATTGCCATGCACCGCGGCATCCGTTGCAGCAGAATGCAGGCTCCGATTCATCGCGTGGCCGTGGTGAAGGCAATCCGCAATGGGCACATTCGACGGTTTGATTCGCCGCTACGTCAGACTTTGTCTCGTCAATCGTGCGGTACATTTTCGCTTTCCGCGCAGCAGCAGGGCGGTTCTTCAGCATCGGCAACGCTTTGGGGCTCTGCGTCACCCGCACAACACGGCAGCGGTTCGTTTTTCATGTCGACCATCGAACCGACGGACAATTCATTGGGCATCGTCGGCGCGACGAGTGAAGAGACATCCGCTGCAGCACGACCTGTCACCGTATAAAGACCCGTTACAATCAACAGAACGCTGGCGGCGATCGGAAGCACTCCGCGCAGCCGTGGGGTCAACGACCGAGCACCGACCAGGATTGCCGTCAACGCGGGCAGCGTGCCAACCCAGAAAGCGAACATGACAATGATCGCCGACCATAACCCACCGGTTCCTGCGGCAAGCAAGACGAACATGTACAACCAACCGCAGGGCAGCCAAGTGGTAATGAGACCGCCGAGGTAGGCTTTACCATTGCTGCCTCGCCGTTCGATCAGCGGCTTGAACTTCTGTAAAACGCTCGCCACCTTGGAGGGCCCTGTCGTGGAGGAGACAAACAGAGCGTTGAACGCTGGGTGAAGCTGGACCAGTCGATAGAGCCCGACGGCAATCAACAAGGACCCTGCGATGATTGCCGCAGCCGATTGAAAACCCACCATGTCGCCACCGAACGAAACAGCGGCACCGAGAATACCGGCAGCGACGGCGGCAATCATGTAAGTCGTCAAACGGCCCAAATGATAAGAGACAATCGTCGATCGGCTCGAACCGCCACCGGTGACCCAAAGAGCCAGCGGGCCGCACATTCCGATGCAGTGTAAACTACCCAGAAGGCTGGCGACAAATACGGCCATGCCCAAAGTAAACACGACTAACTCCCCTGGGGTGCGGATCGCTGATTCGACATCTCGACCATCAGGACTCGCGAGTCTACGAACTCGGTTCCGTTACCACTTGTGAATTTCCCATTGACTTGCCACAAACCATCGGTCGGCAAACAACCGACAATGCCGAACGTTCCCTCGGAACTTGGCTTGAGCTTGATCTGGTCGATCTGCGAAGCTCGAGCGTGATGATACAACTCGATCGTTCCCGAAGCGATCGGAACGGGCGAGCCATCTTTATCGGTCAATTTCCCTTGCAACCCCACGGTGCCAGCGTCTTCCATTGGCCCCAAGACTAACGTCCAACCGAGTTCTCGCGAGGAGGCCTCAGCTTTGACTTTTTCGTCCCAATTCAATGCTTCTTCGTAGTAGTTTGGTAATGCCGCAACCGATGGATCGCGAGAGGCTAAGTAGATCGCATAGAAACCGACAAGCACTTGGACGGTAAGCAGTGCGACCACGAAACCACCCCAGCGTAAAGCGGCTTTGCGATTCGCAATTCGATGCGACTCGCTTCCAAATTTCTCATTTTTCATTCGTTTCGTACCCTAGCGCCGGGGTCCTAATAATTGCATTCTCAACAGCCGCTCGTTGCCGGCATCATCCGTTACCCGTATCTTACCATCCGCATTGCCCGCTGGGCCAAACGCTTTGGTCGGAATTTCGATCATCAGCGGAACCAGCGTCGTGCCGTTGCTTTCAAGTTGCGTTTTTTCCGCCTCGATTTCATGTATCGTTGCCGATACTGGATCGATCATTTCTACGGTGTAAGTTCGCGTGTCATTGGTTCGATTGACTAAACGAAGACGAAATTGGTTGCTAATCGTCCCTTGATCTTGCCGCGTAAACGGCATCCCTTTGCCTCGAATCAAACGAGCATCGAACGCATACTTGGTCGACAAAACGGCCAAGAAACCGATGCCAACGGCCAACAGCAATAGTGGGTAAGCAACGGTTCGCAAACGAAAGACCTTCGGTGGCTTTCCAGCCAATGCGTCTTGCGAACTGTAGCGAATCAATCCGGTCGGCTTGTTCACCTTGGTCATCACATCATCGCAAGCATCGATGCACTGCGTACAGTTGATGCACTCCAATTGCAAACCATCACGAATATCGATCCCCGTCGGACAGACAACAACGCATTGGTTGCAGGCGACGCAATCACCAAGCCCATCCCCTTCAACACGTTTTCCCTTCTCTCGTGGCTCACCCCGATTGGGATCGTAGGCAACAATTAAACTTTGCCGATCGAGCATGACTGATTGGAAACGCCCATAGGGACAAGCGATCAAACAGGTTTGTTCTCGAAAGTACAAAAAGTCGAACATCATCAGTGCCGTAACCGCACCCATGACCAGAAAGGCAACCGGATGATCCAGTGGCGAACCGGTCAACCAGATCGCCAACTGATCGGTACCGACAAAGTAAGCCAAAAAGGTGTGTGCCAAAACCATGCAAAGAACTAGATAGACCGCAAAGCGGGCAAACCAACGCCACCCTTCGATTTTTTTCTTCGGCTTCCCCCCTTTACCAACCGTTCCTTCAAACAACCGGTCGATGGGGCGAAACAGATACTCCATGTAAACCGTTTGCGGACATGCCCATCCGCACCACACGCGCCCGCTCAGCGCCGTCGCCAAGACGATCGTCAAAAAGCCACCGAGCATGACAAGTGCTAATAGCAGCGTATCGGTGGGCAGAAAAGTATGGCCCAAGAAGACAAATCGACGCGACGGGATATCTAAAAGAACAGGCGGCATTCCGCCGATACGAACATGAGGAAGTGCCACGAAAAAAGCAATCAGAGCATAGGCGATCGCACGACGACGTTTCCACCAATAGCCGGTCGACAACTTTGGACGCAGCCAACGCCGAGATCCAT
>JGI12210J13797_10512477_pt1 | contig 12130 bp, 11 predicted proteins | sample ElkSlonscriptome_3_FD_13797 | JGI IMG/M metagenome (IMG submission 13797) | reverse complement strand
GTAGGGTCAAAGCCGACCCAGCCCATGTTGGGAATAAAAACCTCTAGCCAGGCGTGGGTTTGAGCCGAACCAATCATCCCTACTTCCTTATTCTGATTAACGTAGCCTGAAACGTAGCGACATGGTAATTCCTGCTGACGCAAGATGCCTAGCATTAAATGGGCATAATCCTGACAAACGCCCTGAGGGTTCGCCAGCACTTTGGTTGCCGGGGTGGTAAACGTGGTGACTCCCGACTGATAATCCATCATTTCGTAGACGGATTGCGTGAGCTGGGTGATGTAGGTAAACAGTGGCTGATCCTTTTTGTAAAGAAGAATTTCGGGAATCAGTCTGATAGGTAGTTCCGTAAGGTTCGTTGGTGCAATGTACAGGTAGTGATCTACCAGAAAATCTTCCGATTGTAGCACCTGCTGCTCTTCTCCTTGAGCAAGGCTTTCTCCTACTGAGTGAAGAATATTCTCCTGCTTTTCTACTAGGCAGGCAGCACTGAAACCAAGGTGCGTGAAGGGTTCATCTACCCGAAAACAAGTGATATCGTAGCCAAAAGGGTTTTTCGCTAGAAATATGGGTCGGTTTAGCGTATTGTTGATGACTACTTCCTTAATCGTCTGCGTAGCATCTTCGCAGGGCATAACTAAAAATTCAAATAGCCCCTCCTGAACTACGTGTTGGTAGTGGTTTTCAGATTCGTAGCGAATGCGGTAGGTAAGCATTTAGTTTAAAAAGAAAAGTACTGACGTTCCAACTCATTTCCAACGGCGTAAAGCTCCTGTTTCACATTCTGAAGAAAATCTTCGTCCTGGTTGATGATTTCCTCTACGGTCATAAATTGAACATGAGCCGCTAGTTTGCCGATTTTAAACTCAACGGAATCAGGAGTAATAGGTTGACCACCGCTAATGACCTTCAGGTGTAGCTTAAGCTTTTCCAGATTGTACAGAATAGACTTAGGAAATTTACGGTTAAGGATAAAAAAGTCGGTCACCAGTTTGCGAGTAGGATGCGTACCGTAGTAGTTGCGGCTCATATCCAAACCTCCGGCACTGCGTAGTAGCGAGGTCCAGTGATAATTATTGATGGCCGGGTTCATTCGCTCATTGGGAACCCGGTGAACATCCTCCAGTTTAGCCAGTAGTATTTGTCCAATCTGCATGGCTCGCTCCAGATGCATACCGGTGTAAATCAGCGACCAAGTATAGTTTCGTAGTAAAGTATTATCTATTACCCCCTTAATAATGCTAGTGCTGTCCATACAGTGTTTACAGAAGTCATAAGGCCCCTTTTTTGCTAGATTATCGGCTGAAAATGACTGCGTAGTATGGTAAAATCGGTTGATGGCTTCCCATAATTCAGTAGAGATACTACTGCGGACTCCACGAGTATTTTCTCGCAGCATTCCAATGTAGTTTTTTACCGAGTAAGGGTACTGCTCATCAATCGTAAGAAAAGTAATCACCTCATTGTCAGTTAATGAGGCTTGTTTTTGCTCAAAGGCTTCACTCGCCTGCGTCATGAATAGTAGTGACTCTAGTATCAGCTCTTTGTTGAGCGACGGAGGAAGGTCGGAGGAAGATAAGTACTGAGCCGAGACGTAACGGGCTAATTGCCCTATCCGTTCAGTATAGCGCCCTATCCAATAAAGGCTGCTGGCAGTTCGGGAAAGCATCATGTATATATAGTGTTATAGTTCAATGTGTTATGGTGTTTGTCTGTTCTGGTGTTATAGTGTTTGATTATTTAAGTGTTATAGTTACAAAGTTTAGCAAAAAATAACTTTAACACTTGAGCACCATAACACTGTAACACTATTTATTGGCTTTGCTTCTGGGCAGCGATTTTTCCTGAATCATCCTGAAGCACCCAGGTGTCTTTGGAACCACCACCCTGCGAAGAGTTGACCACCAAGTTACCTCGCCGAAGGGCTACCCGCGTCAACCCTCCCTGGCACACGTACCCCATCTCATGACCGGTGAGGGCGAAGGTGCGTAAGTCTATGTGGCGAGGTTCAAATTGCTGTTCCTCTTCAATGTAGGTGGTATGCACCGAAAGAGCCATCGTTGGTTGCCCAATGTACTTTCGGCGATTGCTTTTAAGTACTTCCTTAAAATCAGTCAGCTCCTGCTGTGAGGCTTTGTTACCGATGAATATTCCGTATCCACCCGATTCATCTACTGGCTTCACTACTAACTCGTGTAGGTGTTCTAACACGTACTGAAAATCATCATCTTTCTCGCAGCGGTAGGTACGCACATTGTTGAGCAGTGGTTCTTCGTCCAGATAGTAACGAATAATATCGGGAACGTAGGTGTAGACTGCTTTATCGTCGGCTACTCCGGTGCCCGGTGCATTTGCCAGGGTGACATTGCCTTCGCGGAAAGCATGAATAATACCTGGTACTCCCAGCAACGAGTCCGGACGAAATACCAGTGGGTCTAAATATTCGTCGTCAATGCGACGATACACTACATCTACTTTCTTAGGACCGTGCATGGTTTTCATATACACGAAATTATTTTCCACAAACAAGTCTCGGGGTTCTACCAGTTGCACTCCCATTTGTAGCGCTAGAAACGAATGCTCATAGTAAGCGGAATTGTATACACCTGGGGTGAGCAGTACGCACAAGGGCTGATCGGCACCCGGTGGAGTCACACTTTTCAGGGCATCCAACAAAGCTTCGGGATAGTTTACTACGGGTTGCACCTGGCTACTGAAAAACAGCTTCGGCAAAATACGCTTAGTCGCCATACGGTTAGACAATACATAGCTCACTCCCGAGGGGCAGCGCAGATTATCTTCCAGTACATAAAACTCACCATCCTTATGGCGAATCACATCGGTTCCCGAAATATGAACATAAACTCCGCCGTAGGGCGTAAAGTCCATCATCGATTTGCAGTAGTTCTTAGAAGAAAAGATTAGCTCCTTGGGTACTACCTTATCCTTCAGAATCTTCTTTTCATTGTAAATATCGGCTAAAAATAGGTTCAACGCCCGGTTGCGCTGGGTTAGCCCTTTTTCCAACGCACTCCACTCTTGAGCAGTGATAACTCGAGGAAAAAGATCAAACGGAAATATCCGCTCCACCCCTTGTTGAGAATTAGAATACACGTTAAACGTAATCCCCTGATCAAAGGAAGATTTCTTGGCGTAATCGAATAGGTCGTGAAAATCAGATAGCGGTAGTTGGGATAAATGATTATGAATGCCCCGATACTGTTCTCTAATCGTGCCAGACTCATCAAAGACTTCATCCAGAAATTCTCGGTTCTGAGGGTACTGATCAAATAGCGAGGTTAGGTTAGGTGTAGTATCCATAGAAGCTGAAATTACGAACAATTTGGTAAAGTAAGAAAAACCCATCGTTCGCAAAATGCTATACGGCTATTTTCTTAATCAGCCATAAGATTTAATCCTAAACTTAAGCTTAATAGATATTTATTAGGTAATTATAACTTTGAAGAAAGCGATCTATGTAGTTTCACTGGCATCAGGGCGACTGAATTCAGCTAAACCAAAGTATCTGTCAGATACAACTCAAAATACGGTAGCTCTAGATTGCGCTCAGAGGAAATACTAATTATCACTCACTCTGTAAGCTCTTCACCGGGTCAAGCTTAGCTACCCGAAGGGTTTGAACTGCTACGGTGATGCCTGATAGTAGTAAGACAATGCCACCAGCGAGCACGTATATCCATGCGCTAATTTCTACTTGGTAAGCAAAATTTTGTAGCCACTGGTTCATCACCCATCCGGCCAGAGGAAGGGCTAGCAACAGAGCAACTAGTACTAATCGGGTAAAGTCGCGGGATAATAGTCGTACCACTTCAGTTACCGAAGCACCCAATACTTTACGAATGCCGACTTCCTTCGTGCGTTGTACGGTGATGTGTTGCACCAAGCCAAACAGACCAATGCAAGCAATAATAATAGTTATGAACGAAAAGATACCAAATATGCGGCTCATCCGAAGCTCGGTCTGGTAGTTGGCTTGTAGTGAATCATCCAGAAAGTAGAAACTGAAATCAAACTGCTGGTCAAAAGCTCCCCAGACCTGCTGAATGCTGGCGAGCGTAGCCGATACATCTTCCGAAGGTTGGAGTTTGACTAACACGTGATTCGCACCCCGAGGAGCCAGTTGAAAAATCATGGGTCGGATAGGCTCGTGCAACGTGCGATAATGAAAATCTTCTACCACTCCAATCACCGTACCGTGGAGAACTCCTTCGTCTTGCCTCCATACTAGTTCTTGACCAATGGGATCAGTAAGGTTTAGTGCCTGAGCTGCCGAGGCATTAATAATAAAACTTTGCAGTGAGTCAGTGCTATACTGCCGAGAGAAGCTCCGTCCGGCTTGAAACGGAATATTTAGCACCGAGAAAAAATCCATTGCTACGTAGCACTCCGAAGCATCCGCCCACTGCTGTTCATCGTCAGCTCGCCAAAGCGAATGCTGATTAAAATTTTGCCCCGGCAAATTAGAAGCAGCCGTAACCGCAACTACTGATTCTAACTGAGCTAACTCCGAAGTCAGCGTTTCTACCTTATCTCGTAGTTCTTCATTATTTAGCGGAACTACCAGTACCTGCTCTTGGTCAAACCCCAGATTCTTCTGACTCAGATAGGTTAGCTGATTAAAAATGATGATACTGCCCACAATAAGTGCCGAGGCAATACCAAACTGAAACACTACTAAGCTTTTATGCGTCCAGCCACCCTCCGGTTTACTCTTAAATCGGCCTTGCAACATAGCAATAGGTTTGAAGGCAGAAAGGTACAACGCCGGATACAATCCGGATAATACGCCACCTATTATTACTGCCAAAGTAAGCCCAATGAGCGATTGGTAAGAAAATATGTCGGTTAAACTGAATTGCAGCCCGGCAATCTGATTAAAGTAAGGCAATACCCACTGAAGGGAAAACAACGCGACCAGCATCCCGAGAAAGCTGATAAACAAGGCTTCGCAGAGAAACTGCCAGGATAAGTGATGGCGCAATGCGCCCAATGTTTTGCGAATGCCCATCTCCTTAGCGCGCTCCAGCGAACGAGCCGTAGAAAGATTGATAAAGTTAACATAAGCAATCAGTAGAATAAACAGCGCAGCAGTGGCCAACAAGTACATATACGAAATGTGCCCGTTAGGCTCTAGCTCCCAACGCAAATGTGAATGCAGGTGAATATCAGTGATTGGCTGTAAGCGAAAGCCAATTTGCCCGCTCTGTAGCAGTTGAACAACCTCATCGGAAGCATTAATAAACTGATTGTGAATCATCCAGTCGGCTATTTTTGCTTCTAGCCTTTTAGCATCCGCTTGTTCAGTAAGCTTTAGGTAGTTGTAGTGACCGAAATCTTCCCACAGAAAGAAAGTATCGCCGGGGTCGTCGGCCTTTATCGTAACGTAAGAAACCAAAAAGTCAAAGTGGAAATGCGCGTTAGCCGGAACATCTTTCATCACGCCGACTACTTCCAGTAGCGAACTTTCACCGTTTACTTTTAGAAACTGCCCCATTGCGTTTTCCTCGCCAAAGTAGCGTTGAGCTGCTGAATGGGTAAGAATAACTCCTCGCGGGCGCGTTAGTGCAGTCTTGGGATTACCTTGCAGTAGTTGGAAGTCAAATACATCGAAAAACGTACTGTCTGCCGCCAACACATTCTTCTCGGTGTAGCGGACATCCTGATCGGGACGTTTAAAAGAGAAGGTGCGCTTGGTTAAACCAGCTTTCCAGAGCGGGGTGAGGCTAACCGCACTCGCTACTTCCGGGAAATCATCCACCATCGCCTGAGCCATCGGGTGAGGGGTGCGGGTTTGGGGGTTATCCGAAAACCAGGTGATCCGGTATAGTTGGTCGGCATCAGCGTGAAAGCGATCGTAGCTAAGCTCAAATTGTAGATAATGCCCAATGAGTAAGCAAGCTCCAATGCCCAGCGATAAGCCAGTGATATTGATAAACGAAATCAGCTGATTTTTACGAAAATTACGGAGGGCAATCAGGAAGTAATTGCGTAGCATAAGCAGTTGAGGTCTGGTATTCGCCTAGCTTAACTCAATTTATATGCCATCTCCCCGACTAGGCTAAAGGCTAAAGACCAAATGTAATGGCCTTTTATCTTAGGGGCACTTATCCCCGGATGCGCAAACGCGAATTCCGGGGTCTCCTGCCTGAGATGCTGGAATTCACCACCGCTCATCCGGCAAGAACGCTTCATTTTTATCGCTAAGTTATTTTGCTATTACAGATCATTAGCTAACTCGTTAAATTGATTTTGTCCGAATTCGGGCATAATTGTTCGGAAACGCACGATGGTATTTCTCTGAGGCAAACAAAAGCAGCGTCTTACCACTTGTTGAAATATGAAGACCAAAGAAAAACTAATGCAACTAACGGATGAAGAACTACGCCAGCGGTTCCGCCAACACTCTATTCGGGGCATGATTGTTTCGCTACTGCTACTGGCGGGCTTTCTGCTATTGTATTTTTTTGCCGATAGTGAGAACACTGCCATCTTTGTGGCGACGGTTATAATCGCTACCGCTTCAATATTGCTGGCTATCTGGTACCACGCTCGCAAACGTCAAATTCACAATGAATTCAGGCGGCGGAGTAGTGAGGCTGAGGGATTGAACTAGTTATACCTGAGCTAAAGGTTGCGAATCATAGGCTTAGGTACAGACAACCAATGTACCTTTCACCATCTATCTTTATGCCCGATTATACTTCGCTCCCAACCCCTCGCCCCAGCATCTAAAATTTTTTTTACCTTCCCTGTAACTTTTATTTCAATCAGTTGTCTTCGGGATAACTATGGTACTGGAAGAGTTTAAAACCCGCGTACTCCCCGTTAAGAATAAGCTTTACCGCTTTGCCCTGCGCTTCTTAAATAATGAAGACGAAGCGCAAGATGTGGTGCAGGAAGTATTTATTAAAGCGTGGAATCAGCGGGAAGACCTTCACTTGTACCGCAGTGTAGAGGCTTGGTGCATGCAAGTGACCCGCAACCTCTCACTGAACCGGTTAAAATCCGGGCATTACCGTAATACGCAGGAACTTACCGATGGTCAGAAGGCGCACTATGACCCATCACCGTATGACCAAGCCGAAACGCGGGATGTATTACAAACGATCGATCAATTGCTGCAACGCTTACCGCAGGCTCAGCAACAGGTGCTTCAATTACGCGATATGGAGGGCTACGCTTACCAGGAGATTAGCGATGTTCTGGAAATGCCCCTCGCTCAAGTAAAAGTGAACCTGTTTCGGGCTCGGAAAGCGCTACGCGAACAACTAATAAAAATGAATGCTTATGGAATTGACCACCATTCGTGAACTCGTAGACAAATACTGGAACGGCGAAACCTCGCTGGAAGAAGAAGCACAGTTACAACGCTACTTCCAAGAGGAAGAAGCTCCGGCTGACTTGAAAAAGGAAGCTGCTTTGTTTCGTTACTACCAGTCCAATACCCGCTTCCGCACGCTAGATGAACGGTTTGATGAACAGCTTACTCAGCGTATTGAGCAGAAACAAGCTAAGCAACGGTGGTTAGCGTATCAGCCATTGCTGCGAATTGCTGCTGCCGTTGTCTTGGTAATACTAGCTGCCGTGCTGTTCCGAACCGAATGGATCGGCGAGACTAATCCGGTAGCTGCGGAAGATACGTACGAAGACCCGAGGTTGGCCTATGAGCAAACTAAAGAAGCTTTACTGCTGGTATCCAGCTTAATGAACGAAGGAACCCAGCATATTCAAGAATTAGAAACTTTTAGCGAAGCCCAAGAAACTGTAAAAACACAAATTCCATGAAACGATTAATTATTATCATAGCCGCTATGCAATTACTTGCTCTTAGCGTGAATGCCCAAAATAATGTGCTGGCTCCATTGTTTGACAAATATGCCGACGATGAAGACTTTACCAAAGTTACGATCACCAGTAAAATGTTCAGTCTCTTTACCGAGTTTGAGCCGGAAGATCCAGAGACTAAGGAACTAACCGAAGCAGTGAGTAAACTGCAAGGACTTAAAATTTTAGCCTCCGACAGTGTTAATAACGCCCGAAGTTACTTCAAAGATGCTACCGCTCAGGTGCGAAAAGGAAACATGGAAGAGTTGATGTCGATTCGCGATGGCAAAGATGATATGCTCTTTATGATTCAGGAAGAAGCTGGAAAAATTAGCGAGTTGGTGATGCTGGTAGGTGGCGAACATAAGTTTGTTGCCCTGAGCCTCTACGGGGAAATTGATCTCAAGCAAATTTCTAAAATTTCTAAGGGAATGAAGATTGACGGCATGAAGTATCTGGAGAATATTGACAACGAAGGCGATGATCAGGAGTAAACAACATATCCCAAAGTTAGCCAGCATATTCGTGCTGGCTTTTACTTGCTCTCTTGCTAGTTTAGCGCAGAGCCGCACCGTAGATAATTTTCTGGAAGATCATCCGCCTAGTCAAAAGTTCTTTCTCTACCCCAGCACTTTGCGGATGGTTAATATAGAGAAGCACCCTGACTTCTACGCGCTGGTACACGACATTGACAAGTTACGAGTGCTGATGTACGATAAGGGCGAGAACAGCTTTTCTCAACAAACCATTCGTACCTTGAGCCAGGGGGTAGAACAGGAAAACTATCAGGAACTGATGACTTTCCAAGCCGACGGACAAAACGTACATTTGTATTCTCTGGGCGACGAAGACACTCCCGAAGGAGTAGTCGGTTTGATAGAAACGGACGATACGATCATTCTTACCGACCTGGAAGGTTTTATCGACTTACCGGCCTTGCTCAAACTGTTTCAGGGTGATTTCAACTTTGAGGATATAGCCGGTGTGGTAAATCTCGCCGTTGAGGTACGGGAAGAACACGCGGACAAAAAAGACGTAAGTGAATGGTGATGAAGTAGATATTAATTGAATAAAGTGAACTACCAACATATTCTGTACTTCCTCGTCCTAACGGCCTTCTCAAATGAAGGTCTAGCTCAAGAATATAAGGGTGAGCTTGGTAGAATAGATGCTTTCTTAAGTGAAGAATATCCCCAGAACCAGACTGGGGCAGCTGTATTGATTGCTAAAGAGGGGGAGACTATCTACAGAAAGGCATTTGGTCTGGCCAATGTAAAGAAGAAGAAATCCCTAAATACGGAGATGATTTTTCAGCTAGGGTCGATGACCAAGCAGTTCACCTCGGCGGCGGTGCTTCAACTGGTAGAGCAAAATAAAGTTGCTCTCGACGATAAAATTCAGAAGTATGTTAAATACTATCCTGAAAAAGGATACGAGATTACCATTGAACATTTACTATCGCAGACCTCGGGAATTCCTAATTTTTTTGATGTAGACGAAGATGAACTTCACTTACTCTCCCAAGAACACTCTCCTCGGCAACTGATTGAATACTACGCCGATCAAACTTTACTATTTGAGCCGGGTACTCAGTTTCAGTACAGTAACTCTAATTATCCACTTTTAGGAGTGGTCATCGAAGAAGTATCGGGACTGACGTTGGAGGAATACCTCGCAAGAAATATTTTTCAACCGTTGGAAATGAAATCAACTAACCTTTGGTACCGGAAAGATTTTAAGAAAAAACGAATTCCTCAGGGCTATCGAGTTGAAGAGGGCGAGCTAGTTTGTTCACCCAAAGTAGTAGGCTCGGTAGTCTACGCAGTGGGCGGAATTGTTTCTACGGTAGATGACTTACTGACCTGGAATAGAGCATTGAGAAACCGAACCCTTTTGTCCGATGATATTGTCAACCAGCTTACTACGGAAAAAACTACGCTTGATGGGAAAGGAACTGGCTACGGCTACGGATTTTTTATAGAAGAACTGCAAGGCCGCAAAACCGTAGAACACGGCGGGTTACTATACGGCTTTACCTGTGATGCTTTGTATCTTCCCGAAAGAGATATTTTTGTCTGTGTTCTCGCCAATAAGTCGCGGGAGAGAACCGAAGAAGTAGCTGACTATATTGCCAGTGTTATTATTGGAGAACCCATTGATATTCTCGGGAAATCGGCTTTGAACTACGAGGAGAAGAAGGAGTTCTTGGGGACGTATCAAATGGTAGACGACCAAGAAAAAATCATTGAAATTAAGTTCGTTGACGATCTAACGGTACTATACTTTCCGAATAATCCCGGGGCGGAAGTAGAAATAGTGCCCGTAGATGATAAGACATTCAAGTCAACGAAAGCCAATATTGAACTTACCTTTGCTCGAAATGATACCGGGGATATTGTAGGGGTTACCGCTGAACAAGGCGGAACCTCTGAGTGGAAAAAGATTAAATGAAACAAACGTCTAGTAGGTTGAAAAAGTACTTTAAAGATAGACCCCGGAATAAATCCTGGGATAACACCATAGCACCTCGCACTATAACACCCTAACACTTGAACACACCAACCCTTCAAATACAAAACCTACATAAACACTACGGTAAAGTTCACGCGGTGAACGACCTGTCGTTGGAAGTGCTGCCGGGACAAGTTTTCGGCATTCTCGGGCCGAACGGCAGCGGAAAAACGACTACGCTAGGAATTATACTGGATGTGATCAAAAAGAAGCGTGGCGAATACCGCTGGTTTGGCGACTTGCCCTCGGCCGAAAGCCGTAAGAAGATCGGAGCCATTCTGGAAACGCCGGTGTTTTATCCGTACCTTTCGGCGGTAGACAATCTCAAAATTATTGCGCTAATTAAGGGAGCGAATGAAAGTCGGATTGATGCCGTACTAGAAACCGTTGATTTGCACGAACGTAGGCACGATGCATTTAAAGGGTACTCACTCGGAATGAAGCAGCGGTTAGCCATTGCTTCGGCTTTGCTGGCTGACCCAGAAGTGATGATTCTGGACGAACCCACCAATGGTCTTGACCCGCAGGGTATTGCCGAAATTCGCCAACTCATTATTCAAATCGCCCAGCAGGGGAAAACGATTATTTTGGCTAGTCACTTGCTGGATGAAGTGCAAAAGGTTTGCTCTCACTTTGCGGTGCTGAAGAAAGGAAAGCTGATTTACTCCGGCAGTGTAGATGAAGCCCTCACCGGAACCGATACGGTAGAAGTAGCCGCCGATGATATGAACTTACTGGAAGAAACCATCCAGCAATTCACCCACACTGAATCTGTTCGTCCGGAAAAGCAGTTTCTACGAGTACGATTAACCAACAATCAGAATAGTGTTGATCTTAATCGATTTTTGATTGAAAGAGGAATTATTGTCTCGCATCTTTCGCAGCGTACCAATAGTCTAGAGCAGCAGTTTCTGCAAATTCTAGCAACTGACCCAACTTCAACCAATAACTCCCCCCTCGCCAACCAAACCGCTTCGAACCATGCCTAGACTAATTGCCATTGAATGGTTAAAGCTCAAAAGCTATCGCCCGTTTTGGATACTGATGATACTGTATTTTGTAGTACTCGGACTAGTGCTAAGTGGAGTAGGTTTCTTTCTGGAATACTTAGCTAGTGTCAACGGGGCTGAGCTTAATGGAATAGATCCGTCTATGGTGCCCTTCTACGATTTTGCCGACATCTGGCAGAACCTAACGTACATGGCTACCTTCCTAAAAATATTTTTAGGTTTCATCGTAGTGATTTCTATCACCAATGAATACAGCTACAAAACCGTTCGTCAGCACGTTATAGATGGTCTCACCCGCTGGGAGTTTTTAGCTAGTAAGCTGTTAATTATCCTGACGATTACGGTAGTAAATACGCTATTCGTATTTATCTTAGGATTGATTCTGGGGTTGATCTATTCTCCGGTTAAGGGGATGGATGTTATTTTTACTAACGCTGATTTTCTGTTCGCCTATTTTCTGGATGTAGGAGTATTTTTAACCTTTGCCTTGCTAGTCGGAATGCTCATCAAACGTACTGGATTTGCTATTGTGCTACTAGCGTTGTACACCTTTTTTCTGGAACCTATCAGTGCGCTAATTCTATCTGAAGTATACAGTCAGTATACCTTTCATCAATACTTTCCTATTCGGGCAATTAACAACCTGATTCCGGTGCCCTTTGGTAAGTACGTATTTCAGGAGGTACAAGATTACGTAGCATTTGGCGATGTTGCCTTAGTGATTGCCTACGCCGGATTATTTATTTTTCTAAGCTACCGTCTGC
>JGI12210J13797_10319882_pt1 | contig 12130 bp, 9 predicted proteins | sample ElkSlonscriptome_3_FD_13797 | JGI IMG/M metagenome (IMG submission 13797) | reverse complement strand
CATGCCTTCACCTCGTTTTTCGATAAACTTCGCAATCGGACTTTCGGGATCGGTCGGCTCAAGTAGCTCGAGTCGAACATCGTTGATCAAGTAAAACGCGACGCGAACTTTTTGGCTCGGCACCTCTTCGGTTCCTTCGTACTTGGCACCAAGGGTGCCCTCATAAAACGAACGCTGATCGTCGAGCGAGCGGACGGCAATGCCGACGTGGTTGAGTGATTTGACGGGAGTCATATCGAGTCCTTTAGAAGAGTTTGAGTGGGGAAATGATGCGTATTTTATAGCAACAAAAGCGAAGAATCCAAAGCAAGGGCGACAATTTGCCCAGACTAGAAAAAATGGCGGAAATGAGCGACACGCTAATCCCCCCCGAAGGGAAGAAGCGGCAACCTCGCGAATTTGCCTAGTAGCTCCGTCCCCCGAGACGGATAATCCATGAAACGCTTCGTCGCGAAAAAGCGTCGAGGTTCGTGGCAGCTCGCAATTCGGGAAAACGAAAGTCTTCACGACTTCCGCTACGCAGATACAGACCGTGCGAGTCTCGGAGAAACTCGCCGACTAGGGCAAAAACTCGCGTTCAACGAATTTTGTATCGTGCCGGCCTTCGACAAACTCGGGGTGTTGAAGGACTTGGTCGTGGAACGATGCCGTCGTCGAAATGCCTTCGACTTGTAATTCTCTTAGCGCCCGCCGCATCGTCGCGATCGCTTCGGTGCGAGTGGGACGGTGGACGATCAATTTGCCGATCATCGAATCATAATAGGCTGGCACCGTGTAACCCGCATAAACGTGCGAATCAAAACGGACGCCCAAACCACCGGGGATAAAGATTTTTTCGATCTTTCCTGGGTTCGGTTGGAAATTCTTGTCTGGATTCTCGGCGTTGATTCGGCATTCAATCGAAACCCCGGTACACTGCACCTGGTCTTGCGTGAACGATAAGGTTTCTCCGGCAGCAACGCGGATTTGTTCTTTGATCAAGTCGATGCCGGTGATCATCTCACTGACGGGATGTTCGACTTGGATTCGGGCATTGACTTCGATGAAGTAAAAGTTGTTATCGGCATCAACAATGAACTCGACGGTCGCCGCGTTGCTATAATCTGCCCCGCGGATCATTCGCACGGCTGCTTCACAGATGGCTTCACGGCGATCGGCAGGCAAACTTGGACTGGGGGCTTCTTCGATCAGTTTTTGGTGCCGGCGTTGGACGCTGCAATCTCGTTCGAACAAATGGCAAACGTTGCCGTGGGTATCGGCGATGATTTGGACTTCGATGTGTCGGGGCGAGCCGATGTATCGCTCGAGGTAACACCCGCTGTTTCCAAATGCTGCTTCGGCTTCGGTGCGGGCTTGAGAGAGTGCGTTGATCAAAGCCGCTTCATTTTCGGCCACTCGCATCCCTTTTCCGCCACCGCCAGCGGTCGCCTTAATCAGCACAGGATAGCCGATTTCGGCAGCCGTTTTGATGGCGTCCGCGTCGTCCTCGATCAAACCGGCACTGCCGGGCACGACCGGCACCTCGTTGGCGATTGCCATTTTTCGAGCCGTATTCTTGTCACCCAATTTCTCCATCGCTTGAGGACTGGGGCCGATAAACTCGAAACCGCTCGATCGACAGACTTCGTTAAAATGAGCGTTTTCGGCCAGAAACCCATAGCCAGGATGGATCGCGTCGACGCCAGCGACTTCGGCAGCGGCGATGATTTGGTCGATCTTCAGATAGCTTTCGTTGCTACGCGGTTTGCCGACACAGTAGGCCTCGTCCGCCAATTGAACGTGCATCGATTCGGCGTCCGCTTGGCTATAGACAGCGACCGAGCCGATGCCCATTTCACGACACGCGCGGATGATTCGAAGAGCAATTTCGCCACGATTGGCGATCAAGATTTTTTTGATCACGGATGTATTCAAGCCGACAAGTGTTTTAGGATGACGTTGTAATAACAGAACGTTATGCGTTAGGTTCGACGCGGAACATCGGTTTTCCAAAATCGACCGGCTGTTGATCGGAAACCAACACTTCGACAATCGTGCCGCTGCATTCCGCTGGGATTTCGTTGAACACTTTCATCGCTTCGACGATGCAGACGATCGTTTCTTCGGTCACCCGTTGTCCGACTTTAACAAAGGGTTCCGATTCGGGCGTCGCTTTGGTGTAGAAAGTGCCCACCATGGGCGAATTGATCGTGACCGTACCGGCATGCTTGTCGGCCGCGGGGGCCGATGGAACGGCCGCCGCTGATACCGCTGGCTGCGGAGCGGTTGCCATGACCGGTGCGACCGAGCCGCGGTTGAGTTTGATTTTTTCGTTGCCCTGTTGGAGATCGACCTCCGACAAGTCTTTTTCTTCCATCAATTCAATGATCGTCCGCAACCGATCGACATCAAACACGTTCACGCTCGCCGTCTTTGGATTGGGCACGTTTGGAGTTGCCTTGCCGCCTTTAGTCATATTTCATTCACCGTCATCTAGGTTTGACGTTATTAGTTAATTTGGAAAGTACGGATCACGCCGAGCTACTTTTTACAGCACTAAGCGACAATCATCGAGACCCTTTGGTAAATCGCTGAGCACTTCGCAGCCATTTTCAGTTACCAGCACGTCGTCTTCGATACGTATACCGAATTGTCCGCTCAAATACACGCCCGGTTCGACCGTAATCACCATGCCGGGCAACAGGGTATGCTCGCAATTGGGCGACATTCGCGGGGATTCGTGGATTTCCAGCCCAAATCCGTGCCCGAGTCCGTGGTTAAATTCCTTGTCATAACCCGATTGTTTTAGCTTCTCGCGGACGATTCGGTCGATTTCTTTGCCCTCGGCACCAGGTCGAATCGCTTCGATGGCGGCCAATTGAGCTTCTAGAACGGATTGGAAGGCGTGTTCCCATTTGTCGGAAATTTTGCCAATTGTCATCGTGCGAGTCAAATCGCTGGCGTATCCCCCAAAACGGGCCCCCCAATCGATCAAGACGGTTCCTTGGCTTGGCAGGAAAACATTGGCGGGCTCGTAGTGAGGCAGCGCACTGGCAGCATTGAACGCAACGATCGGCTTGAAACTAGCCCCCTCGGCCCCTAAAAATCTCATGTTCGCTTCCAATTCGTGAGCGATCGCCCGCTCGCTCCACTTGCTCGACAGCATCGGCAACAGCGACTGAAAACTACGCTGCGCGATATGAATCGATTGGCGAACGATCGCGATTTCCTCCGCATCCTTCACCATCCGCTGCTCCTGAACCACCGAATCGGTCGAGACGAAACGAACCCCAGGACATTTTTCGCAAAGTTCTTGGTATTGGCCCAGGTTTACATCGCCCGCTTCGATTCCGATTCGCTTGTGGTTTGATTCGTTGATGACCGTTTTGACCAAGTCCATGATCAATTCGCCGGGTGGGCGAATCAGGGCGGGCAAGTTTGGACATTGTTCGGAAAGCTGAATTTCGTAACGCCCGTCGCTGAGCATTTCCGCCCGCTCGCTGCCGATCAACAAGTAAGAACTATCCCCCGTAAAACCACTCAAGTAGCGGACGTTGATCGGATCGGTTACCAACATCGCATCGATTTCGAGCGACTCCAGAGAACCACGGAGAGTCGTAATGCGTGAATAAGCACCCGGTGGGTTTGTCTCTTCAATCGTCATGGTGTTTGTGATACTTGGGGTCGTAGTCGTTGTGGTGCTGGTTCACATGAACGTGAAGTTCGGGATGGTGGATGTAAACCCATCGCCAACCCGCTTCGGTCACTGCACTATTGTCAAGATAAAGCGATTCAAGGTAAGGGAGGGCCGCTAAGGTTTTCAAGCCTTCGTCGGTTACCGGAATATCGACCAGATGGACGCCTCGAAGTGTCGTGAGCGTCGCAATTTCGCGAGTGACTTCGTTACCCAAGTTGGGGGATCCGAGACGAAGTTGACGAAGTTCCGGAATCTTCGAGAGTTCGGCGACCCCTGCTGCGGTGCAGGTCGCATGGGGCAAGTTGACGAACCACAAGGATCGACACTTCGCCAGTGTCTTGAAGCCCTCGTCACTGATCGGCGACCGTCGCAATCGAAGATGCGTTAGCTCAGGCAGCGATTGCAAAACCGCAAGACCCGAGTCGGTTACCTCGCCCCGGTCAAAGATGATCGTCTCTAAATTGGGATAGTTTTCCAACTGCTGCATCATGCGGTCGTCGACAACAAAGTCTTCGATGTGCAACTTATCGCTTTCTTGTCGTCTTAGTTCATTCAACGATTGTTCGAATTTGATCGATGGCAATAAGTCGATCGTCGGTTCGCTCGTTTCCTCCGTCAAGACTTGCTGAGTGAGCCACATGACGACCAACAAACAGAGGACCAGCAATCCGACCAGAACGCGTCGCCGCAGACGTACTTTAGATGACGATTCGGCTGCCGAATCGTCGATCAACGAATCATCGAGAAGTGGGTTGGATGAATCTTGATCGAAGGCAGGTTCAGTATCCAACATGTGATGAGATGGTACAGGATTTTCGTTGGGAGAAGTTGCAATACTTGTTCCCAGGCTCCCGCCTGGGGACACGATGGTAGGAGGCTCCCGCCTCCCGTGTCTATCTGCTCGGCAGGCGGGAGCCTGCAAAGCTTGGCGTTACAAGGCGGGAGCCTGGTAACGAGTTGTATCATAGCATCGAGGCGACGACGCGGGTTGCGTCGTACCTCGATGCTAAAAAGAGATTCATCGTGGAGCGGCTGAGCGAGACGATTGACCCAGAAACCGTCGCACCTAGCCACATTGCTCCGATCTTCAAAGAGACCAGTGGGACGATTCCCGCAAATGCGCCCACCAACGATGAAACTCCAAAATGGATGATTCATGTCGCACCGGTAGTGCGACTGGCGAAAACGGGAATTAGCAATCCAGCGGCAGCACTGTCAACGCTGATTTTCAAGGCAATTGGCAGAAGCCCGAAAAAAAAATGAGTTTCACGCTCTAATCGAGCTTCAAATGACGCAGCCGAAGCGAATTGCTGATAACCGATACACTACTCAAACTCATCGCTGCCGCGGCGATCATTGGGCTAAGTAGTAGCCCAAAGACGGGGTACAACAAGCCAGCGGCGATTGGAATTCCGAGCGAATTGTAAAGAAACGCAAAAAACAAATTTTGGCGGATATTTTTCATCGTCTTTCGGCTCAGCTTCTCCGCAGCGGCAATGCCGCGCAGGTCGCCGCCCACCAAGGTCACCCCCGCCGACTCGATCGCTACCCCTGTCCCGGTTCCCATCGCGATCCCTACGTCGGCTTCGGCCAATGCTGGTGCATCATTGATCCCATCGCCCGCCATTGCGACGACACGGCCCTGCTTCATGAGATCAGCGACATGACGCCGTTTTTCGTCCGGAGAAACCCCGGCGTGGAAATCGTCGATCCCCAATTGTTCGGCAACCGCCTTGGCCGTCGTTTCCGCATCCCCAGTCAGCATCACGACCTCAAGTCCCATTCGATGAAGCGCTAATAATGCAGATTTTGTGCTCGATTTTATTGGATCGGAAATTGCAAACATTGCAGCGACTTTCGCGCCGACCGCCAAAAAAATGGTCGTACTGCCTTCCGCCTGATGCTGCCGAGCAAGCTCCGTTTCCTGCTCAGCCACTGGAATGCCTTGCCGTTCTAAGAAGCCCGTTTTACCGATACGTACCGTCTGGCCATCCACGGTCGCCGCGACCCCTTCGCCGGTCACACTTTGAAATCCAGCGACCGTGCCAAACTTCGATGACTCCTTCAACAAAATGCCATCTTGTTTGGCGCGCCGCAGGACCGCTTCGCCCAGCGGGTGTTCGCTCGATTGCTCTACCGCTGCCGCCATTGCCAAACTGTCAGCCTCCGTCCAATCGCCGAACGTTTCAATATGCGTCACTTCGGGGCGTCCTTCCGTTAACGTACCCGTTTTATCGATAACGATCGTGTCGACTTTTTCAAGTCGCTCGAGCACCTCGGCGTTCTTAATCAGCACTCCCTCTTTCGCTCCGCGTCCAACACCAACCATGACGGACATGGGTGTCGCCAAGCCGAGAGCACACGGGCAAGCAATGATTAAGACAGCGACGGCGGCAACGAATGCATGAGCCAATCGCGGCTCTGGCCCCCAAACGGCCCAGCCGATAAAGGCTAGAATGGCGCACCCCATCACCGTTGGTACGAAGTATTGGGCAACGGTGTCGGCAAGCTTTTGAATCGGAGCACGACTGCGTTGCGCTTCGAATACCATTTGCACGATTCGGCTGAGTACGGTATCGTCGCCGACCCCGACCGCTTCGATCACCAGGGAGCCGGTTTGATTGATCGTACCACCGGTGACTTCATCGCCAGTTTGCTTTCGCACTGGCAAGGGTTCACCCGTTAACATCGATTCATCGACGCTGCTTTCGCCCCGCAAAACCCGACCATCTACCGGCATCTTCTCGCCAGGCCGAACTCGTAAGATATCGCCCTTTTTGACTTCTTCTAGCGGGATTTCCGCATCGGTTTGAGTATCAAACGACGCTTGATCGTTTGCCGAATCGGTTTCAATTCGGCGGGCCGTGTCCGGCGACAATTGCATCAATTCACGAATGGCACCACCCGTTTGATGACGTGCCCGAAGCTCCAAAACTTGGCCCATCAAGACAAGGGTGATGATCACGGCCGCCGCTTCAAAATAGAGAGGTGGTGAACCATGGTCAAAGAATGCTTCGGGGATCACCCCTGGGACCAACACCACCACAACACTGAAGAAATAGGCCGCGAGCGAGCCGACGGCGATTAACGAGAACATGTTCAAGTTCATCGTTCGAAAGGAACTCACGCCACGAACCAGTAGCGGCCATCCAGCATAGAACACGACCGGCGTCGCCAATGCCAATTGAATCCAACCAAACGCCGAAATCGACACGATTTCGGTCAATCGCAAACCGATCATCGGCCCCATTGCAATCACCAGCAGAGGCAGCGACAGAAACATACCGATCCAAAACCGCCGCTTCATATCGACAAGCTGAGGATCCTCGCCCGTGTCGTCAGCGGTTAAGAACTTCGGCTCCAAGTCCATGCCACAGATCGGGCAGGCACCGAATCCGACCTTTTCAATCTCGGGATGCATCGGACAGGTAAAGATCGCATCGTCGGCTACGTCGGCAGGATCCCAATCCGCTTTCGCGTGATCGCCGCCACAGCAAGATCCTGTCGTCGTATTGGATGCGTTATTTTTCTCCTCCCGGCGGGCAAGTATGCCGTCAGGATCGGCGTCAAATTTTTCCTTACAGCCTGGATGGCAAAAGTAGTAAGTACGACCCTCGTGCTGACTTTGTATCGCATTGGAAGACGGCGAGACCTGCATCCCGCAGACAGGATCGGTCATCGTAATTTGGTTTAGAGGCATTGTTTTCTTTCAATCGTTGGAAAATCAGGCGTTACATAACGTCCGGCTCAGGAAGGCATTTCTCAACCCTCCCTGGCTTTGAGGTCGTGCAGTTTTTAAGTGCATATTTTACAAGCGTTTACGCTTGTCTTACCTCCCCCGACGCAGCCAGGGGAGGTTGTAAGTTCTTAGCCAAGTAGCACTTAAAAAAACTGCACTACCTCCTTCGCCGGGAGGGTGAAGCACCCGAAAAAGGCAATGTGAATGCGTTGCTCCTAGGATGGATGTTCTGTAGCTGGATGTTCTGTTTAGCCGATCAATGCATATCGATTTTATAGAATCGCTAAATGACTGGACTCCAATCAAAAAATCGAGGTCGACGCGGAGCTTTACTTCTTGCTAAAGGCTAGTGAAGCACTGTGTGGATGTTCAACCAAGCCCCACCAAACGGCTCCATTTCGAAGCGTTTGAGCGGGGAAATGACAAGATCATCGTGCAACTCTCATTCAACTTCAATTGTAACGCCAAGCAAATTTGGCACCAATGCTCTGGATTATAGCGATGACCGACCTATTTGGATTGCCTGCGTTCTCGATTGTACTCTTTGTGTGTATCGGATTACTGATCGGGCATTTGCTGTGGTATCGTGACACGTCGGCTGACCGAAAAAAACTTCGTGAGAGCGAGGATCGCTACGTAAAAACACGTGGGGCGATTCGTCAACGTAAACAACAATTCGCTCAATTACAAACGCTGCTTACCGCAAAGGAAGCGGAGATCGCGAGCAAAGAATCCGAGCAGCAGCAGTTGGTCGATCGCAATCGACAATTGCTGGCTACGATCGAAGAATTTCGTGTTGTTTCCGCCGACTTTGAAAAAGATCGCGAAGCGACAGCGGTCAAACACAGCGAAGAACGCAAACGGTCGGAGCTGCTGAAGAACCAGTTGCAGGAGGTTCTACGGAAGAACACCGAACTCGAAAATCAACTCTTGTCAGAAACCGATAAACAGGATCAACAAAACAAAGAAATCGCTCACTTAATCGAATCGAACAAGCAACTCAGCACGCAAGTGAAACAACGTGATGCAAAAATCATTGAACGAGAAGACCAGCTTGCGGAATCCGCCAACCAAATTGCCGGTCAACAATCACGCTTCGATGACCTCTCCAAAGATATCCGTGAAAAACAATCGCGAGTGGTTGATCTCGGTAAACAAATCGAGGAACTTTTGCCGCTGCGAGAACAAATCGCCGAGAAAGAAGATGCTCTTGCCTTGGCCACCGAGAAAGTCGATCAACTACTGCAGGTCAACCACCGACACCTCGCAGAAATCGAAACGCTCTCTACCCAAAATTGCCATTTCCAGGAACAACTCAGTGAGCTCGCTACGTTGCAAGAGGTGGTAACGGTTAAGCAAACCGAGCTTGTACAACTACAACAACGTTTGGCGGCTTCCGATTCGCAGCGCAATGAGCTTTCCAACGAAACCTCAGTGCTGAAAGAAAACCTCCGCAAGGCCGAAGAAGAGTTGGCACAGCAAGAAGTTAGTGCAAAACAGATGGAACGGGTTGCACAAGAATTGGAAGAAGCAAAACAAACGATTCTCGAACAACGGCAATCAATTGAATTGCAAACGAAACAAATCGAACGGCTGAACGTTAAACGAGAGGAGCACGAAGCGACTCGTGCCCAACTCGAATCGACGAACGGAAAACTCAAGGCGGATATTGAGAAAATCGAGTCGTTGATAACGCAGCTCGAAACGGACAAAAATCAGCTTGTCGATTCGAACCAGCAGCTCGAAACGATGAACGGAACACTCAAAGCGGATATCGAGAGAATCGAGTCGTTAACCACGCAGCTCGAAACGGACAAAAATCAGCTTGTCGATTCGAACCAGCAGCTCGAAACGATGAACGGAAGACTCAAAGCGGATATCGAGAGAATCGAGTCGTTGACCAAGCAGCTCGAAACGGACAAAAATCAGCTTGTCGATTCGAACCAGCAACTTGAGACGCGTAATCGAGAATTCCAACGGCAACTCAAGACGTCTGGGGAAGAACGTGGCTTGCTCATCGAGACGCGCGATCAATTCAAACTTAACTTAAGTAAAGCGAACGAGACGATCGAGAACGAACAAGCGACAATTGTTGATTTACGAAAAGAGCTCGAGAGCCAGCAAAAGAAAACGGCAACGACAGCCCGCGAGTTGGACATCGCAAAGCAGCAGAAGGCGGAAATCGAAACGCGCGTGGAAGATCACAAGCGAGCCATTTTGCAACTGCAAAACCAGTTGAAGGTTGCGGAGCAAATGGGGCCAGTCAACGAATCGCTTGAAGCTCGCGTTGCCGAACTGATGAACCATATCGAAGTGGTCAACCATGAACTCGAGGATAGTTTACAAGCCAACGTGAAGGCGGGAAACCGAATCCGCGACTTAGAGAACCAATTGCATGAACATGCGGAGAAGATTCGGGACCTTAGGCGGACTCGAGTCGCCGCCGCGGGCAGCATCGCCGAGCAGCCCATCGAGCGCGCTGCTTAGTCGTGTGTAGGTTGGGTCGACCAAGGGGAGACCCGGATCCATGACTTCCCGACTTGCAATCGACGATTCGGATTTCTTGCCGGGTCGGCGTCGTAAAGACTTTTTGACCCAGCCTGCGTGTTTGCCATCGATCATCGTCTTGGAACGCTGCGTTTCTTTCGATACTGGTTCGGATTGGCTGCCTTGCCAGTAATTTCATAAAGAAAAGGGCTCGGGATCGTCGGCCTTGGCTTGCCCCATTTTCGTCTCGTCAGAGCCATCGACATCGTCAGGATCTCTTGAGCCCGTGTGATTCCGACGTAACACAATCGTCGTTCCTCTGCGATATCCTCTTCACGTCCGCTTTTCAAACTTCGGCTGTGAGGAAGGATGCCTTCTTCCATGCCGACCATGTAAACGTAGGGGAACTCGAGTCCTTTGGCTGCGTGCAATGTTAGCAGCCAAACCGAATTCTTGGCTGCCATCTTGTCCTTTTCATTTCCCATTTCTCGTCCGGACAGGGCGATGTCGGAAATAAACCCAGTCAACGATGGATCGTTAGTGTTGTCTTGATAAGCTCCGATCGCATTGGTTAGATCACCGATCGATGCCATCCGCGCATCCCGTTCTTCGGGTTGGTCGTAGATGCGAGCGATCTCATCGGCGTAGGCCGTCCGGGCAAGCATCGTTTGCAGTGCTTCGGTCAAGGAATCGTTTTCAGCTCGGCGGCGGACATCCTCAGCGATCGATCCGAGTTCAGCGATCCCACGGCGGGCACTCGGTGACAAATCTGCGATCGCTGAGTTATTCTGCATGACTTGCCACACTGGCACGCCCCGCTCCACGGCACGCTTGATTAGTAATTGTACCGTTTTGTTGCTTAGCCCTCGCGCGGGGGTATTGATGACGCGAAGCAATGACATTTCGTCATCGGGTTGGTCAATCCATTTCAAATAGGCCAGCAAGTCACGGATTTCTCTGCGGTCGAAGAACGATTGACTCCCCATCATCACGTAGGGCACATTCGCTTTTCGAAGCTCGGTTTCAAACAAACGGGGTTGCTCGTTGGTGCGAAACAAAATCGCAATGTCCCGCGGCTGAACGTGTTTTTTGTCAATCAGTTCGGTGATCTCGGTGACGACCAACTTTGCTTCAGCCGTTTCGTCTTTGTGCTGCAAAATTCTCGGTCGTCGTCCATCCGGGCGACTTGGAATCAAGACCTTGTCGTGTCGCTCGGTATTGTACCTGATCAGCGTATTGGCCATCGACAAAATGGCGCCCGTACTGCGATAGTTGTCTTCCAAACATACGACTTTTGCATCAGGCCAATCTTTGCGGAAATTCAAAATGTGCGTCACGTCGGCTCCACGCCAAGCATAGATCGATTGATCATCATCGCCCACCACGCAAAAATTGCGATGTTTGAAGGTCAAGTCGCGAGTGATTCGGTATTGGCTACCATTGGTATCTTGATACTCGTCAACGAGGACATGATCGTAGAGCGATGCCACTTGATCTCGAATGTCATGATGTTCTTTGAACAACAGTTCGGTATTGAGTAGTAGATCGTCAAAATCCATTGCCGCTCGCGCTTGCAATCCATTTTGATAGCGGCGATACCCGGATGCCGCAAAGTGTTCTTTGTCGGTCGAAGCGATCGTCGCCGCCTGATCAGGCAGTATCGATTGATTCTTCCATCCGCCAATGATCGACAACATATCGCCCGGTTTCAAAGCGGTGCCGGGCAGGCGAAGTTCACGCAGAACCGCTCGGGCGAGTGATTCCTGATCGCTGCGGTCGTAGATCGAGAACTTTTTGGGATAGCCGATCGCGGTTGCGTGCTGGCGCAATATCCGCACGCATAATGAATGGAACGTACTGATCGTCGGTTTGGGCTCGTCGGGTTCACCGCGACGAGGTTTACGCTTCCTTTTCGAACCGATCAGTTCCCCGATCCGTTCTTGCATCTCGCCCGCCGCCTTATTGGTAAACGTCATTGCCAAAATTCGATCTGGCGGTGTGCCATGGCGGATTAAGTTGGCGATACGAAACGTCACGACGCGTGTCTTACCGGTCCCAGCACCGGCGAGCACGAGCATGGGGCCCGATAACGTATTGACTGCCTCGGCTTGAGCCTGATTGAGTCCGTGGCTCACAAATCAATCCTTTGAGGAGGTGTGGCAAAACGAGAGGAAACTATCGCGACGGGTCACGCGTGATGACCGGGTTGGCGGTCCCGCTTGCAATGA
>JGI12210J13797_10487144_pt1 | contig 12132 bp, 11 predicted proteins | sample ElkSlonscriptome_3_FD_13797 | JGI IMG/M metagenome (IMG submission 13797) | reverse complement strand
GCCGGCCGAGTCGGTGGTGCTCGAGCCGATGGACTTCGACACCGTCCGCGTGCACTTCGTGGTACCCGAGCAGAGCACCGACAACGACATCTCGAACATGGTGCTGTACTACCGTCAGGGCGAGGCGCCGCTGACCGACGACAACGTCTCGTCGGCCGTGCAGCAGGTGCCCACCGTCGAGCAGTGCAGCGACCCCATCATCCCGGGGAACAACGCCTACTGCGACGTGACCGAGCTGTTCGGCAACTACGACTACCAGGTCGGCGTGGCCTACGAGGACGAGTGCGGCAACGTCAGCCGGATCAGCGCGGGCGACGTGCGCACGCCGGCCCAGGAATTCGCGCAGGTCGACGGGTTCTGCTTCGTGGCCACCGCCGCGTGGGGGGCCAACTGGGCCCGTCGCGTGCAGGCGCTCCGCTGGTTCCGCGATCTCTACCTGCGCTCCAACGGCATGGGCATCGTGTTCGTGGCCTTCTACTACTCCGTCAGCCCTCCGCTGGCCCGAGCCATCGCCGACATCCCGCTCGCGCGCGCCATCGCCCGGATCGTGCTGGAGCCGGTCACCAACATCGCCGCGCTGGCCACCATGCGCCGCTGAGCGCCAGCCGAGGCCGTGCTCCCCGTCGGGAACGGCCCGGTGGTCCTCTGCGCACGTTTGAGGTAATTCCAGGGCCCTCATGCACGCGTTCTTCGGCTGCCTCCTGGCGATGTCGCTGGCTCAGCCCGTCAACGATCCCCGAGCCATCGACCCCGCGGCGAACCGGCCGGAGATCGTGATCCCGGGCGGTCCCACGCTGGTCCAGACGCCGAAGACCACGCCCCCCGAGCCGCGGCGGACCGCCGAGCCCGCGACGGCCGCCAAGACGAAGCCCGAGCCCGAGCCCGAGCGCACCCGGGAGCGCAAGCGCAGGGCCAAGGCCACCCCCGACGAGGACGAGCTCGCCGACGCGTCGGGCAAGTGCTTCCCCGCCCACGGGCGGTGCCGGCGGCTCAACGTGGCCGGGATCTCGATCGCGAGCGTGGGCGCGGGGATGCTCGGGGCGGGCGTCGGCTTCATGCTGGCCCCCGAGTTCCCCATCCCCGACGAGCCGGTCTCCAATCGCTCCCTGCGGCCCCCGGGAGTGGCGCTGCTGGCGGTCGGGGCGGTGACCGTGGTGTCCGGCGCCATGCTGATCTTGGTGGGGCACGTGTCCCACCGCCGATCCCGGCCGGCCCAGACCGTTCGGGTGCAGCTCACCCCCGGAGGCCTTCGATGGTGACGCTCCGCTCCGCCGCGCTCGCGGCTGGCCTCGCCGGCGCCCTCGCGGTGGGCCTGACCGGTGCCTCGTGCAAGGTGGTCAACCAAGATCACTGCGCCAACCAGGACGTGCCCGGCAACGAGTTCTGCGCCGACCTCAACCGGTCCACGCCCTACTGCTCGCCGTGCCGCCGCGACTTCCACGGCTGCGTCGACTTCGAGCCGTTCGCCTGCCCCGGCTACGCCGACGAGCGGATCGACGAGTCGATGACCGAGGGCACGACTACGGGCGAGCCCACCGGCACCGGCCCCGACACCGAGGGCGAGGGCATGACCTCCACCGCGTCGGCCTCGGGCTCCGAGGGCTGACCCACCCTCCCCCGCTCGCTCTCCCGACGCTCCGCCTGCGCGATTCCACGCGTGCGGTCTCCACGCAGAGCTTCGTTCGCTGCGGTCGACGCGACCGATCCGCGGCTGGGCAGTTTGCGCACTACCGCTGAGCCCACGCGACGCCCGCGGTCATCCCGCGGACCGCATCGCGAATGATTCCAGCAAGATGCTAGGATCATAGGCAAATTGCCCAACGATCCCAACGTGGGCAGCTCGATGAACTTTTTCGTGCATCCGGCCCGGAAACCTCGAGGGTCGGGGTGTCTCATACAGTGCAGGGAGGCCACACACCATGAACCACATCGCAAAAGCCGCACTCGTCGCCCTCGTGTCGATGACCGGATGCTCCGAAGACGAGGGCACGCCGATCGATGATCGCGGTGGCGTGGTGGTCTCCGATGATGGTCGCTTCACCCTCGAGATCCCGCCGGGCGCGCTCGACCAGGAGGTGGTGATCACGGTCGACGAGGTGGAGTGCGAGCAGGACACCGTGGTGGGGCCCTGCTACGAGGTGGGGCCGGTGGGGCTGCCGCTGCTGTTCCCGGGCGAGGTGGCCTACGAGCTCGACGCGGTGGACCTCGACGGCCTCGACCTCGAGGCGCTGTCGGTGCTGACCGAGCGCGAGGATGCCTGGCAGCCGCTGGCCGATCGCGACGTCGACATGGGGCACGGCCTGGTGACCGCCTCGGCGGTCTACCTGTCGTCGTACGCGGTGGTGGTGGACTAGCCGAGAGCCGGCCGAGAGAATTCCCGGGGGGGACGGCGAGGGGTCTCGTGCTTCGGCACGGGGCCCCTCTCCGTTTCGAACTTCGAATGCCCAAGGCGGTGGGGCCCTGCTACCAGACCACGCCGGTGGGGCTGCCCCTGCTGCGCCCGGGCTGGCTGACGATCGAGCTGGACGCCGAGACGATCGAGGGGGCAGACCCCCACGACCTGACCCTGCTGACCGAGCACGAGCAGCAGTGGCGGCCGCTGTCCGATGGCCACGTGGATCTGGAGGACGAGGTCATGTCGGCGACGGCGGTGTACCTGTCGGCGTACGCGGTGGTGGTGCGGAACCGGTAGGGCCCGGGGGTCGAAGCGAGAGCACGGGCGTCCGGCGTCGCTCGTCGTGGGTCGCTTGGGTAGGAGGCGGGTGGCGGCGGCGCCTCGATTAGGGCGACGACTACGTCGGCGGTCGGGAGTCGAGAGGGTCTGAGGTCGCTAGGCGTCCGGCAAAGCCTCGCGGCCAATCACGATCGGCTCAGCGTAGTCGCCATCCTCCTTCTCGACGAGAACGATGGCAAGTACGGTTCGACTACCACCCGAGAGTTGCCGACCGAGCTCCAACCGGGCCGCCTCCTCGAGTTCCTTGGGGATGACGAGCACGAGCGCTTCACATCCGGCTCCTATCCCTTCCGAAATCCGATTTCCGATGTTCCGTCCTTCAGATATGTGCTTGGTTCGGATCACCGTATCGACACGATCGAACGCACGCAGTACGGCTCTCCGCACCCTTACCTCTCCAGCCAAATCGACCCGAGACCACTGCACGGACAGTTGTGCATCGAATTCAGCCAAGATCTTCTTGACCTGAACATCCTGGGCCTCGATCGGCAAGCTAGCGATCTGGATATCCGCATCAGGAAGAAGGCGGGAGACGCGCGCAAGCAAATTCGTTTCCCGAACGCAGAGAATGTCGCCCACCGCCCACGCGCGTTCATTGGACGCCAGAAGCAACGTGACGAAGATGGTGTCGGATGACATTGCCAAGCGTGCACGCGTGGCCTCCAGAACTGCATCGCCTTCATCATGAGAGACGAGCAGCAGAAGGATCGAAGGATGCACACGCAACGCTTCCCCAATCCGATTCCGATAATTCTTCGGATCACCGAGATACTTGACGCCAACATCACCAGGCTCGATCTCGAGCTGAACAGCAAGGCGATCGCGTACCACATCGAACCGAACAGTACTCTTGGAGCTAAGATCGATATCCGCGAGCAATCCTTCGAGTTCGGGAACGATGCCTGCGTCCTCCTCATCAGCCACAGTGAAGCCTGCTCCTCCCGCTTCCTCGCCACTCCCAGCGGACTCCGCAGCTACTGCCTCCAGCAGCCGCTCGATCTTACTCGTCTTCGGCCCCTTCCTATCAAGGCCATTGAGACGGAGGAGTTCCTCCAAGTCTGGATTCTTGAGCTTGCCGAGTAAGGTCCGCTCCGAGTACGGCGATTCCCAAAGCGATGCGACCCGAACTTCCTTGGTACCAGAATGGTGGAGTTCGAAAGCCATCAACAAGCGCTGTAGCTGATGACCTTTGAGGCCAAGGAAGAGCGTCTCGAACCCACGCCGATCGAGAACCCGCTCCTCTTTCAGCGGCTGGAATTCATCTTCCTCGTCGTCGACTAGCAGATCCCCACCGGCAGCAAAGTGGTCGACGATCCGCTGCACGAGATCATCCTTCGGGCCGCTAACGTGTAGCCCGAGATTACGAGCAAGATCCCGCGCGTCAAAAATGTGCATCGTATCGACGACGCGCTGGGGAGGAACGAAGTTCGTCACGAGCCTCTCGATCCGCTCGGCCTTGGATCCGCTCGTCGGAAGGTCATGATCTGCAAGTGCCGATTTCAACTGCGATCGACTATCCATATGCTCGAACAATCGACGAGCAGCATCCCGAGAGAGGTGCACCCCAAGCGCGCGACGTACATGAGGGACCAACTCATCTGGCAGAGCCCAGACACCGTCGCGAATGCTGAACATCACGCCATCCTCCGCAAGAGCCGTCAACACATCGACGATCGCGTCATCTCCGCGCCAAAACGGCTGAATCGTCACGTGATGGGCGAGAAGAAAGTGCTCGATGCGTAGCAACCCCAACTCCTCACGGAGCATACGAAGCATACGAACCTCCGATTCGTCGAGAACGAGATCGTTTCGCCAAGCTGCCTCCAGCATCCGACGATAGATCAGCGAACGTTCGGTAACTCGACTCGCAAGCTCGCCAGAAGAGACCTTCCGGCACCAATCATCGACTTCTGTCTTTATGGCCTTCTTCGCATCCGAAAGATCTACGATCCGATCTTCGGACTCTACCGCTCGAAGTAATATTGATGCCACCGGCGGCCGACGAGCCACGATGACTTCTTCGACATGGCCAGTCTGAGCGAGAACCAGTTCGAGCTTGCGCCCCCACAGATCCCGATCGATCTCGGGTGCGCCAGGCACGATCCGGAAGACTAGTTCCCTCAACTCATTTTCATCGAGCCCAACTATTAGTTCGCTCAGTCGCATACCCTACCCCACCTCCGAATCATTGTAGACATGATTGGGCATCGATGCAGGAAAGACGATACTAGGATAGAAGAAGAGAGAATTATCCCAACAAGGTCGCGCCTTGACCTGACGGAAGAGGAAGAACGTAGGCACCGACCTCTTGCGTGCCACAGCAAGCTCTTCACCACTCAATGCACCAGTTGCAAGACTTTGATCAGCCAAGGTTCGTCGCACACCACGATCCATGTCCCTGTAGACCATCTTGATGCTGTTCTTCTTGCTAGCGACTGAACTCAAGATTACCAAGAGAGCCTTATCATCCCACTCTTTATACGCGAGAAGATCAAGGATTTCACCGATTTTTTCCAGCGAGACATCATCCGGTCCGTATCTCCCGACATCCTTCCATTCCGGCCAGATCTTTCTCATCTCCTTCTCGACCCGCCGTACCCTCGACGACGACAGATCTACTTTGGCAAACGGAGGATAGAGATGCTTACCACTCCGAATCGTCATGACCGATCCGGTATCAAGCACTCCATACCTGGTAGCGCGTAACTCGCCGACGACACGGACGGGAACCTTGTCGAGCGCATCGACATTGGGCAGAAGATCTCGAAGTTCCTCTTCTGCCTCATGAATCCCCCAGAAGCGCAGCGCGAGGCTCCTTGGCAAGAAGACGCGAGTAAATGGCATCAGATCCATACGATACCCAAACATTCTCGCATGCTGAAGCATCGTATCCATCTGCGACACCTTCGGCTTCCTTACATAGTAGGTCACGAGAAGATTGGGAATCGTAAGTCCTCTACCTACGATATTTCCACCGATGATGAAATTCGGAGCGCCACGAACCTCTTCCCCTGACTTGCCTTCGGAGTTGACGATTCGAACCTTGCGTCGCGGAAGACGATCGACGATGTCTTCGACGATCTCCTCGAGGGGTGGCAAGAGAGATCCTTCCTCAATAGTCTTACCAAGCTCCGCATGAGCCCAACGAACGAGATTCTGCGCACGCTCGTGGCCCTCCTCGAGACCATCCGCGAGTTCCGCAGTAAACGCAACGATGAGTTCATGAAGCTTGTCGTGCTCCGAACGCCTATGACTCGTATGACATAGAAAGTTCTGACTACGGCTCAGCACCTCTGGATCTGCGATGGATTGAGCAGCAGCAGCCACTAAGAAGTATGTAATTGCATCTTCGAGGCCGCGAGGCGTCTTCTCGGGCCCCTTCTCGATCTCCAGCGACTCCCCTTCAGGGATGAACACCAAAGGTGGTATGCCGTCTCCAGTCGAATGAGCAAGGTGATCCTTCGAAAAGAAGGACTCACCACCCGTGTATCCTTCACCTGGTTCGAGCAAGAATGTAAATTTTGGACGCAAAGGAGAGTCGACGCGCTGGAGCAGCAAGGCGTACGGAGTCGCTGTAACCTGCAGGAACACATGATGGCGCAAGCGCTGGCGAATTCCGAGAATGGCCTTGTGTACGGCTGTCGCTTGTACTTCATCTGGATTCTTGGCCCGACCTCGTTTTCGTTCGTTGGCGTCCAAACTCGCCTGGTCTGCCTCATCATCTAGGATCAGGGCTGGGTAGCCTGCGCCTCCAATCTCATCGATGAGCCCCAGGGCATTCTCGAGGTGACCAGGATGCTTCGCACAGATCAAGACGAGTCCTCTATCCCCCACAGTCTTACGGAGGTGCTCGACCTCTGCGTCCTTGCTCCAGTCATCTCGCTCCGTCGAAGCACGCACCAAGACCCTCCCGAGATCATTGAAGCGATCGGTCGTCTGGCGCACGAGCTCGAGGAAGTTCGTGGTAAGGACGATGACTACCCGGAAGCCGTTGTCGACGGCCAGCGCAGTGAAGGTGATCATCGCGACGGTCTTGCCGCTTTGGATTCGTCCGTAGAGAAGTCCCGTTGGACCCAGTCCCTTGACGGCCTTCTTCCCCGCTCGTGCCGATCCGCCATGACCGACCTCACCCGCGGCGATCTCTCGAGCGTACACATCGAGGACTCTACCTACGAGTTCTTCCGACTGCGCTCTTACCTTTGCGAGCGCCCCTTGTGGCATGTTCCGAATGTTTCGCACGGTTCGCGTGACGCACCGGCCATCGAGAACTGGAACGGGATGTTCTCCGGACGTCTCAGTGTCCACTTTAGCCGTACCAGACACGTTCCGCTTGGATGAAGTCTTCTTCATACTACTACTGCACCTTTCGTCAGCCGCTGGAGGACTGCTTCGACTTCCTTGGGACCCAGGCTCGGAAGGCCGGAGAAGTCCACGTCATATCGTACGTTGGTTATCCCTGCATCCACGTTATGGATTCGGGGAACTCGTTCCAACCGGAAGAACCGAGGAGTTGCAGGACAGTGAAGCTTTCTCTGGTACTCATGCCGGTGCTCTTCTCGATACCCCACCTCCAAGAGCTTGCTCAGGAGAGCCCCCTCATCGACGACGCCTGCCATCAATTCATCAACGATTTCCGTGAGACTACGGCCATTCGGATCGTCGCAAGCCCAGACGGACACGAGGTATCCTTCTACGCTTTCCCCCTCGAAAGTCGCTTGCTGGTGCGACAAACGATGCTGGAGTCTATTGGGACTAGTCTTACACTCGAGAGCGACCCCACCGCCGTAGAAGTCGACTACATCGCCATGTGGCCCCCGCCACGCCGTAACCATGGCATCGCGGTCTTCGGCCAGTAGGATGGCAGCAAGCTCACCCCACAGTCCCAATTCGGAAGTCTCCGTCAACTTACTCCGTCGGCGCAGGAGTTCGTCCCAACGTCCCAGCGCGAGGAGGACCTGTTTGGCAGTAATCGGTCCATCCTGGAGCTGCTCGAGCACGTCTAGAGCAACGACCTGGAAGGTTCGCATCAAGCTAGCCTCGAGACACTCGATGACCGCAGCGGGCTGCGTCCACCGTAGACCTTCGACCTCGAATCCCAACTCCGTCTCGAAGGATAGTCGAACGCTCCCAAGCACTCGTCCTCGTGGCACACCGCTATCGGGCAAGGGCACGATTATCGCAGCCGTATCCGACGGAGAAACCGCGACATAGCACCCACCGAGCTTCCGACGAATATCGAATGCGTCTTCGGCAACTCGACTGCGAGGCTTGTTCCAAACCGAGATGAGTTCATCCTTGGACATCGAGATCTCTTGGTCTGAACGACTAACCGTGGGGAACCCAAGGATAGCGGCATCGAGCTGTTCGTGAAGGATGGCGACCGAGAAAATCGGGTATCTCGAGAATCGAGCAGCAGCAGGCTGCCAAGCCCTAGTTCCGTTACGTCTTGGTTTCCGCCTGCGTAGGTCGACGTCTCCGCTACCGACCCGATTTGGGACGATGTTCGCCAAGATCACGGTACGGATCGACTCCTACCTTATCTCCGTTCGATCCCGAACCATGTTCTCGATGAGACGAGCAGCCTCCGCGGTATCTTCGTGCTCCCAGACTCGAATGACCACCCAGCCCTCTTCCTCGAACTTGCGATTCGTATCGAGATCTCGTCGTCGATTGGTTTCGATCTTCTCGCGCCAGAACTCGGCGTTGGCCTTTGGCCAAGTTGCGTGCTCGGGGCAGCCATGCCAAAAGCAACCATCGACGAACACGGCTACCCTAGCTCGCGAGAAGACGATGTCCGCCCGTCGCCGGACCCCTCGGATGGGCGAGACGTCGACACGGAATCGTAGCCCACGACGATGCAACAACGAGCGAATGAGCTTTTCTGGCTTGGTATCGCGACTGCGGTTGGCTCGCATGCGATTCCGAGCTTCGATGGAGGAAGCTTGGGGTACTCCTCCACGACGACTCATCGAGTAGCTCTCATCTACCGCTGCGCCAGCATGCGATCGCGATGTCTTTCGACCGCCGGCAAGAACCCGGGGATCTTACCGAAGTTCAGATTGCCATTCGAGGCACGCTCGTAGAAGCCAGCCGTTGCTCGTGCCGACAGAGGCACGAGCTCACTACCCAAGAAACTGAGGAGGTGCCGATAGGGCTCCCGAACCGGCCACGAAGAAACATCGACCGCGTACGTATCCGATCCATCTCCCCATGCAGCGGTAGGCCACTTGTGCTGTCCTCGGAGTTGCTCGCCAGTCATCTCCTCGTCGTATTCCCCGGGGCGGGCGAGTCGCTTCCCGAGCCACCGAGCCACCGGAACGCTGACCGCGTTTCCGACCAACTTCCAGCGGGCGTTCTTACTGAGGCGGGTCCCGAGTGCAGCAGCAGGCTCCGTCCATCCCGCCTCGAATCCCTGTAGACGCTCGGTATCGGTAATGCTTGGGGTCACGATCTCATCTTCGCGACCACGGAGCCAAATCGCCGGAGGAGAAGGGATCCCGATCGTCGAGCCTCCCTTGAGGGTTGGGATAGCATCGACCGCCCAGCCGAGCCCTCGACGGCCCTCCGTCCAGTAGAAGCCACACGCACGCTTGCGGAAGTCGTCTTCGGGACGAGGATCTGCATCATCAGCGAACAACACCTCGCGAGGATCGAGGTGATTGTACTTGCTTGCGACGAGAATGACCCGCCGGCGTCTTTGCGGAAGCCCAAACGCTCGAGTATCGACGATCCGATAAGCCCAGCGATAACCCATCCTTCGGAGCGAACGGACGAGGTAGCGCATGCCTTCACCACGATCGAGGTGCAGCATGAACGAGACGTTCTCGAGCACCAACCATTTGGGTGGCTCCTCGAGCGCCTCCTGTAGAGCGAAGACCCGCTGGATCAAGCCAGATTTCTTGCCGCGAATGCCTTCGGTACGCCCCGCTTGGCTCAGATCCTGGCAAGGAAATCCAGCGGTAATGACGTCGCACCCATGCAACTGCTCGGGTTGGAGTTCGTTGACGTCACCGACGAGGTCCACCCCGGGAAACCTGGCTCGCAGCACGGCCTGGGCTTCGCTCATGGCCTCGCATAAGAGAACGGTACGGTGCCCTGCATCGTGCATCCCTAGCTCGATGCCTCCAATGCCAGCGAATAGACCAGCAACACGGAGCGGAACGCCCTGGTCGGGCAGCAGGCGGAGAGACCTCTCTCGATCCGCGAAATTTGCGCCGTCCGCCATGCCTCCACATCATACGAGCGTCGCTCGAGCGAGGGAATCGGCCGCCGTTGAACTCCAGTAGATGGCGTTGTAGCCGCCATTCCTCGATCCGTGGCCGTATGAGTCTGATTGCCTGCTCCGGGCTGCTTGCACGCGATGAGGACTGGGTTCAGCGCCTGAAGGTCGCGTCGCTGCGGGATCCGCTCCTCCAGGCCAGTGAGTCGCCTCCAATGGTCTCCAAATCGTTCCAGCACGAAAGATCCCCCCCTGATGCCACGCCGGATCCCCCCCGCTCGTGGACCGCGTCAGTGGAGCGGCCGGGAGACCACCCGGGCCCCGGGCCCCACCTGGTCGACCATGCCCTTGCCCGCCACGCCAGCCCCGGTGTAGCCCTCGTCGAGGATCTCCACCAAGGCCTTGGCCCGCGACTCGTCGCCCGTGAGCGCGAAGGTGGTGGGGCCCGCTCCGCTGATGGAGCATGCCAGGGCGCCCGCCTCGAGGCACGCCGCCTTCACCTCGCGATAGCCGGGGATCAGATCGGCGCGGGCCGGCTCGATGATGTCGTCGACCACCGCCTCGCCGAGCAGGGCCAGATCGTCCTGGTGCAGGGCATGGACGAGCAGGCCGAGGCGCGCGGCCTGGGTGACCACGGCCGACAGCGGGACCTCGGCCGGCAGCACGGCCCGCGCATCGGCGGTGGCCACCGAGCAGCCGGGGGTGTAGAGCGCCAGCCACAGCTCCTCGGGCACGGGCAGCGAGATGAGGCGCAGGGGATCGAGGGCGGGGATGAGCACGATGCCGCCCACGATGCAGGGCGCGACGTTGTCGGGGTGCGCCGTGCCGCACGCGACCCCCTCGGCGTGCCGAGCCGCCTCGACCAGCACGGTGGCGGGCAGGCCCAGGCCCAGCGCGGCGTCCACCGCCACCGCGGCCGCGCACGCACTCGCCCCGCTCGACCCCAGCCCGCTGCCCAGCGGCAGGCCCTTGTGCAGCTTCAGCTCCACCCCCTGCGTGGGCGCGTGACGCTCGAGCAACCAGGTGGCCGCGACCACGGCGGTGTTGCGCTCGTCTCGGGGCAACGCTCCGCCGTCGCCCTCCACGTGGGTCAGCACCGCGCCGGGCTCACTGCGCCGGCGTGCATGTACGCGGTCGCCCGCCCCCCGCACGGCGAGGCCCAGGCAATCGAAGCCAGGGCCGAGGTTGGAGACGGTCGCGGGCGCAAAGGCCTCGATCCAGGGGCGTGGGGCGCTCATATCGGGGACGGAGTCTGCCGGAGTCCCCGGCCCCTCGCCACCGAGCATGGACCCTCCGGGCCATGCATGGCGGGGGATGGCACGCGAGAGTGCGTGCAGTAGAGTAGCGCGCGGTGATGTGGCGGCTAACGAATGGATTGTGGGCGCTATGCCTGCTTGGGTGCACGGAATCAGAGCTTTCCTCCCTCGATCCCGGCGACGGGATCGGCTCGACGTCCGGTGATCCCTCAGCGGGCTCGACGATGTCGGCCGGGTCCGAGGGCACGACCGGCTCCGGCCCGAGCGGGACGCCGGGGGACGGCGAGGCCACGACCGGGGCGAGCTCCGGCGGGCCAGAGATCCACCCGGAGAGCACGGGCGAGGGCGATGATCCGAGCACGGGCGAGGGATCGTCGGGCGATCCGTCCGACGCCTCGGGCGACGCCTCGGGCGACGGCATGGGCTCGTCGAGCGGCGGCATGGACTCGACGCTGCTGTTCTACGAGCCGTTCGACGGGGGCATGAACAACACCTGGCCCGCACCGTGGGTCCCCCTCGGCGGGCTCATCGCCTACGACGTGACCGGCGACGGCCGCGGGCGTTTGCTGGGCCACGCCACCACGGTGGGGCGCGTGGGCGTGCCCGGCTTCACCGAGCTCGATGTGGATCTCTCGCTCACGGTCACCTTCGAAGACTGGGCGGGCCAGGGCATGGGCGCCTACGTGCGACAGAACGGCGGCTGGCTGGTCGAGACGATGCCGCCCGGGGCCGGCTACGCGATCTACATCGAAGGCCACGGCGGCCCCGCGATGGGCGTGTGGCGCGAGGTGCAGGGGGTGGAGACGCTGGTCTCCAGCGTGGACCTGCCCGGCGTGGTCGACAACGTGCCCTACCGCGTGCGCGTGCAGTGCGAGCAGGTGGGAGGCAGCACGGTGGTGCGGGGCCGCTTGTGGCCGGCCGCC
>JGI12210J13797_10114481_pt1 | contig 12133 bp, 14 predicted proteins | sample ElkSlonscriptome_3_FD_13797 | JGI IMG/M metagenome (IMG submission 13797) | reverse complement strand
ATCCGCCACCAGGCCGAGCAGCTCAGCAAGGGAGAGCACGCCGACAACTTCCTGGCTCCGGAGCGGCTCTCCCCGCTCGAGCGCGGCCACCTCAAGGACGCCTTCATCCTCATCAACAGCATGCAGGAGACGCTCGGGCAACGCTATCAAGCGGGCCGTTTCACCTAAGCGGAACCGCCCCGAGAGCCTGCCGGAGCCACCGACCGAGCCCGCCCGCCACATTCAGATGGGATCGCACCTGGAGCGGCGCCGCCGCCGACGCCTGCAGGACGTTGCCGACGGACCGCTGCACCGTTATCTGAGCCGCCCGTTCCCGAAGAAGAGCCTGGACTACCGCTGCGTGGACTATCTCGCGCTCGATCTCGAGACGACGGGCCTCGATCCAAAGCGCGGTCAGATCCTGAGCGCCGGCTGGGTACTCATCCGCGGCCACCGCATCGATCTCGGCAGCGCCCGCCACCGGCTCGTCCGCTGCGACGGAGAGATCCCGGCCGACAGCGCCGTGATCCACCAGATCACCGATGACGAGGCCGCCGCCGGGCAGCGCCTCGGCCGTGTCATGCGCGAACTGCTCGACGTGCTCGCCGGCCGCGTGCTGATCGCCCACCACGCCGAGATCGAGATCGGATTCCTCGACGCCGCCTGCAGAGAGCTCTACGGCAGCGGCCTGCTCGCCTGCACCATCGACACCGAGGTCTTGGCGCGTCGCACCTTCGAGCGGCGCAACATTCCGTTCAGGCCCTCCGAGCTGCGGCTGCACGCCCTCTGCGCGCGCTATAACCTGCCCCGGTATCGCGCCCACAATGCCTTCTACGACGCCCTTGCCGCCGCCGAGCTGTTCCTCGCACAGGTTTCCCATCGGGACAATGGTAGTGGCTTCTGTCTCGGCGACCTGCTTTAGCGCAAGCGACACATCGTTCTGCCACCCTCCCGTTCGATCACGCCCGCGCGCTAACTCTCTCACGGCGTCGCTTTGCAACGTGGAGCCCGTTCCCACCCATGGCCACCATGAGCATTCGCTCCACATCAGCGGCCCACCGGCGGCCACATCAACGCCGGCAACGTTGCACTGGATGATCACGCGGCGCGCCGCCTCGCGCTGCACGCTCCGCCACGAACTCTCGTGGCTGCTGGTCTGATGTCCCCTTCAGAAGCGGCGCCCGTTATGTCTTACTCCCCGTTAGATCGGGTCTGCGTTCGGACCCCCACCCTGATCATGGCCGGCACCTAGGACGAAGTGGTCCCACCCGGAAACGCACTCACCTTGGCACGTCAGATTCGTGCCTCCTGGCTGGTGCGCTTCCGTGGCGGCGGTCACGGCATGATGTACCAGCTCCCGACGCCAATGGCTGAGGCCGTCAACACCTTCTTGGCCACCGCCAACTGATCGCAGGCCGCTGTGCGGCGCGGACTACTTCATGCCGACCGGGGTGGAGGGCGAGACTGAGCTGGCGTCCTGCGGACCCATTTCGCGCGAGATCATCTTGCCGCCGGCTTGGTTCAGGGCCTCCTTCAGGTCGATCACGCGCACGCTCTGGTGGCCGTAGGTCTTCCAGTGATAATGCATTTTTTGCAGGTCGCTGACAGCGGTCCAGGTGGTGATCTCAGGCTCGGTCTCCGCGGTGCCGGGTGGTGAGGCGTTGGCGCCGTAGGGGATATCGAAGTTGTTCAGGAGATGAAACAGGGTCGAGACTGCGGCGTCGGTATTCGGCTGCTCAGGCACGTGTTGCGTGAAGAAGACCATGCGCACGAAGCGTGACGGCGGCGTGAAATCGCCTGGCAGGCCAATGGCTCCAGCACCCACGCCGAACGGCTGCAGCGCGAGGTCGCCAATCATCTCCGACTTTGGGTAGTCTGCGGTGAGGTTGACGTAGTTGTTCAGATTGCTGAGATGCCAGTCGAAACCGGGCGCGTTGGTGAGCACGCGAACCGGGTTGTCATAGACCTTGAGCTCACCACCGACGGGCTCGATCGTGATCGCCTGACCCGAGGCGTCCTGAACCTTGTAGTGCACGTCGGGAACCGCGCCGAGGAGGTCGAGTTTGACCGGCAGCACGGCGATCTGATCGATGTGCTCCTTGACGGCTTCGACGGAGTCGAAGTTGGCCAAGAGCCAGGTCACAACCTGAGACGGCGAGAGTCCCTTAGCGGTGTTCGCCGACGTGACGTCGGCGTACTCGGCGTAGCCGGGGAAGTAGAACAGCGCGGCGTTGAGCCCCTTCTCGTTCAGGCCGTCGACGATCATGTCGAAGCTGGTATCGACGGTCGCGCCGATGAACCCGTACTTTGAGGTATAGCTCAGTCCATTGTTGCCAGTCTCGGTGGTGCCGGTGAACGAGGAGCCTTTTGGCCACACTGCGAGATGGGAGTTGAGTGACGTGCCGAACTCCAGTGTGCGCCCGACGACGACACCACCGTCCTTGGCGGTGAGCGCACCGCCGGTGCAGGCGAGCACCTGGGAGCTGCTGACGGTCACGCCGATGATGGCAGCACCGGTGATGAGTGCGTAAATCGATTTGATCAATCTCTTCTCCGTTTCCAGTTTCATGAGGCTGTTCTTGGATTCACGTGAACAGCGGGTACGCGTGAATCAGTCGGTGTTCGTTGCTGGACAGGCTGGTCAAGGCGCGCGGCCTGTGACAGCGAAAGACGCGTGCGCGTCGGATGGCTGGCGGTGGTCATCATGATGGGTCCCCTAAAACTCCCTGAAGCAGGACTATTGCTTGCCGGCCGCAGCGTCGAGTGCCACGTTTCCGGGCCGGGCCCACCGCGAGAACGGCGCGCGCAGATGCAGCATGCAGCTTTTCGCTCGATCACAGGCGTGACACGGCGCACAGACGTGACACGGCTCACAGAAAGGCGCTGACCGAAAGCTGCGGCCGCGGCGTCATCGCCCGGACACGCCTACCAAGAGGGGTTCAGCGGGCATCCGTGCCCGCTACTCGGCGCTATCGACCCTCATCGCCTCAAGCCGGTGTCTGGGCGCCTTCACTGGCGCTCGCCAGCGTTGCGCGCTGCGCGCCAGCGCATTGGACCAGACCAGAGCTGCTTCCCGATCGGCGTAGACCTGCTGCCGCCAAAGGATAGCGAGCCACTGTCGTAGAGGAGGCCGTTGATGGGGGCCGAGGGGATGGCGATGGGTGCTCCCAACGCGCGCCTCCTGTGCGCGTGCAGTCGGCGGCACGCTGTTCGCGCTCGCGCAGATAGTCATCGACGACCGCGGTATGGGCTAGGTAGTAGGCGATGACGGCATAGACCTGGCCGAGGGAGACTGCTGGATACTGCTCCGCGATCTCCTCGGCGGTGGCGCCATCGCGAAAGGCACCCACCACAGTACCGAGCGTCACGCGCGAGTGGCCCACCCGGAAGACACCAGTGGCATCGGCTGACAAGGGAGGTGTTTCGGCCGCGACAACCATGTTCATGTCGATTCTCCGAGCTCGTTGATCAGGGTGCCGGCGTCGGCTCGTTGGCCACCGCCAGGTATCGATAGACGGTCGCCCGCGAGCGGCATTGACTGGCCAAGTCGATGACGCTGACCAGAGGCTGATCGCTCAACGCCGCGACGACGCCAACCGTCTCGGCTTCGCCCTCCAGATCCTGACTGTCCACTTCCTGAGGACATTGTTGCCCGACCCGACGGCGATCCCTGCGATCGTGGTCGCTCATGTGGCGACACAGCTCGGCATCGCCGACATCGCCTGCTTCTGCTCGGGCAGGAAGTGCCACTCCCCGAGCAGCGGGGTGATGGTGTTCGGGCTGCCCCGCCGAGTCGGGCGCGCACGGAGAGTGCATCGGGCTCTGCCCCTCGCGCACCAGGACCTCGGCAGTCTCGAAGACCTGACGGTGCGCTGCCCATGTTCAATCATCGACCGATCTGGCCGTCGGGTCACGAGATCGTAATCACGGCAAGGGTTCGGCGGCGGTTCCGAGCGGACTGTGCACAGGCTTATCCACAGGTGCGGTGGATAAACTGGGCTTGACAGCGAGCCTTGCAGACGTTCTCGGCCCCCGTCGCCGCCGGATCGCTAAGTCATTGATTTAGTGCCACGTTCAGCGATTGGCCAGGATAACGCGGCAGCTCGCAAGCTGTTGTTCAGCCAGTGACTTGCGGCGGCTATTTGCAACGGATCAACAGGATTATCCACAAAGGCTGTGAATGGATTGGGCGCTCTTCTTGAGGTCTTTTTGCTGCCGATGCCTCGTCAGCGACCGCCGCGGGCTCCGAATGCAGATGGACAGGCCGCAGTAGCGACTGGGCGGGCCGCGGTCAGTCCGGGCAGAGTCCACAGCCGCAGACCGGCGCGCAGGCGCAGCAGCTTTGCCCTGAGTGTCCGCCGGATGAACGAGCGGATTGGACCGCAGGGAGCAACAAGCTGAACGAAGGCTCCCCCGTGTCCGTCGCCCGCAGCTGAGCAGAGGCGACGGGCGTGATCTTGCTGCCCGATGCGGCGTGGGTCTCCATGTACAGCACAATCGACGTTGAGGCGCCCGCGGTCTCGGCAAGATCGTCGCCATCTAACTGGAAGCAGCTGCCGGCACCTTTGGTGAGGACGAGGTCCGGCTCGACCCGCCGAAGCGGGGTCGTCAGATCGTCTGCGGCGTATATCCATACCCCGGTGCTGGACATGGCGTCGGACCGGGCGACGGAGCGCGGCGAGCCGCCCAGTGTCGAGATGTCGCTGATGCAGACCTTGGCAGACTGTCCTGGCAAGACTTCGACCGGACCCATCACCGATGCGGAAACCCGAGTGTCCGCAAGTGATTTGCCCGCGTAACGACCGTGATCGTCCGCCGCGGAAAGCGCGGAGCTCGAGCCAGCGAGGATCGGGATGCAGGACAGGAACAGGATGAAACGCGCCACGCCAAGCCCGCCCCAGTCAGGTTAATGCCAGCAACGCATTGTTCTCGTCTGACTCTAGTCTCGGGCCCGATAGCGGTCAACTTGCCGGGCCGTCAGCCCATCGGCTTTGCGTCCGGCTCCGAACAAGCGGCGTCGTTGACCGGGCTGAGCGCTCGGCCGATCGGAGGCACAACGACCAACCGAAACAGCCTGGGAAATTCGATCCGGCCCCGTTCCTCCTTTTCTCAACTGGCCTCAGGCAGCGCAGACCCGGTCTCTTCCTTCTGCTTTAGCGCGATAGAGAGCACCGTCGGCCCGTGTGATCAGGAAATCGATGTCTTCCGACGCTTGGTACTGGGCAACGCCGAAACTCGATGTGACTTGTTTGCCAATACCAAAGTCGGTTTCGGCAACTCGTTGCCTGAGTAGCTCGGCCAATTGGGTGGCGGATTTTAGATCGGTTTGCGGACAGAGCATCAGAAACTCCTCACCACCCCAGCGCACGACCAGGTCGCATTCCCGGCTCCTGTCGACAAATAATTGCGCGAACCTGATCAGCACGCGATCGCCGGCATCATGACCGCGGGTGTCATTGATGCTCTTGAAGCGGTCGCAATCGGCAATGATTAACGACAGCGCACTGTTGTAACGCTTCGCGCGGGCAATCTCTTTGGTCACGATCTCAACAAACTTGTGCCGGTTGGCGACTCCGGTGAGTTGATCGGTGGTCGAGAGCAGCTCAAGCTGGCGATTGGCCTCGCGCAGACGGCGATTGTAGCTGGAGACGACCCGCATACGATAAAACAAAAGCAAGCCGATCACGCCAACCCCACCGGCGATTTTGAACAGCAGCGCGCGGTCCAGTTCCTTGACGGTTTCCATGGACGTCCAGCGCAAGACGGCTTGGTCGACTTCCTGCGCGGACAAGGAGTCCACCGCTTTGCGGTAGCTGGACAGCAGCAGGGGATCATCGCTGCGCACGCCCACCGTCATTGCATGGCGTTCCTCAAGCTTGCCGGCAATCTTGATGTTGGTGAACTGGTATTGACGCATCGCATAGCTGATGGTGACGCTGGTGTCGATGAAACCAAACGCCCGCCCGGCGCTCACCGCTTCCAGACCGGCGCGAGGATTGTCCACCGCCATCAGTTGAATACCGGGGTAGCGACGGCGAAAGGTCTCCTCGAGGGCGTGCTGGCGAATCATCGCAAAGGTGTGCTCGGAGACATCCAGGATGCTGTCGATAAAGGGTTGGTGCTCGCGGGTCGCGATCACCAGGGGCACATCCAGGAAGGCCGGGGTAAACCTGAGAAAGGACCAGCGCTCGGGCGTCTCCACCGCTGCCGAGAGCAGATCGCAGCGCCCTTCACGGGCGGCTTGCAGCGATTCGGCCCAGGTCGCGGTGGGCAGGATCTCAAGCGTGATATCGAGCCGCTTGGCCAGTGCGTTATGAATATCGGCAATAATTCCCCGGTAGTGGCCGTCATTGGTCAGGTACTCGTAGGGCATCCATTGTGGATCGATGCACAGGCGCAGCGGCTGCTGATCGAGGAGATGGCTGCGTTCCTCGTGGTTCAGCGCCACCACTTGCTTGGGGACACCGCCCCGGTTGAAGAACCAGCGCCGCTGGATCGCCACCCGTTCTTGCGGCGGAATCGCGGCCAGGCCTTTGTTGAGAATACTCAGCGCCTCGGGCCAGTCATTGCGCACCGAGAACACCTGATCCAAGGTCTCGCCAAGGCTGGTCGCAACTTCCAGGGTAGGCAGGCCGAGCCGGCTGGCCGCAAAGAGTGTCGCACTGTTGCCGAAGGTGGCATCGGCCTCGCCGCGGTCAACCGCGAGGATGACGTCGGCAACCTCGTCTAAAAGTATGAGGTCGGCGCCAGCGACACGGCGCGCCAGCTTTTCGTCCGCCAGGTTTCCGCGCTGCACTGCCAAGGTCTTGCCGGCCAAATCCTGAGCCGAGCGGATGTTCGCCGGATTGCCGCTGGCGACCAGCAACATTTTGCGCAATGAAATGTAGGGGGCGGAGAAGCTCAGATAGTCTCGGCGCTCCCCTTGGACGACGCTGCTACTGAGACCATCGATGCGGCGCTCCCGCACGGCCTTCAGCATATCGCCCCACTGGCCCAGTACCAACTGGAAGTTGGCACCAGTCACGGCATTGACGCGCTCCAGAATTTCGGCATCGTAACCACGAATGCGGCCATCGGCGGCTTTGATGACGTAAGGCTCCCAGGTCTCATCAGTGCCCAAAAGAATGCGCGGATGTTGGCGGAGAAACGCCTGCTCGGCCAGCGTCAACACCACCTGGTTCGGGGGGTCGGCGGACTCGGCCCAGAGCGGCCTTGGGGGCAGGATCACCAGCGCACAGAACAGAGCGATGGCGACCAAAAAACAGGAAGAGCGCATGGAGTGGAGTGGCCTATGCCTTCTTTTTGCACACAAGTCGGCTAGATGGCCGGTAGGCCGTCGGCGAAACGCATCCCTTCGGCGCAGTCCCGCACGCGTCGCAACCCCGGCCAGAGCGTCTGCATCCCGGCTTCGCCGTCACACCCGCGCCCCAGAACGCCGCCGAGAACCGCGATAAGCCGGATGAGGGTGTTGCGTCTTGATGCCCCCTTGGGTGGGCGTTTCTTCGCGAGGATGTAGGCGGCTCGCCATTCCTCGGGCGAGAACAGGAGCGCCGCATCGAGCTCTAGTGCCGTGCGCCCTAGACGCATCCGCCGAGCCACGCGCGAGGCGACGATCATGAACAGCACCAACGCCTTCTCGAGGCATCAAGAGTCGAGAGCTGCGGGGCCTCGACCCTACAGCCTCGCTGCAATACGAAAAAAAACAGCTCGATCTCCCAGCGCGCACGGTACCAATCGACGAGTTCGGCAGTCGCTTAGAAGTGACTGACCTCGCGGTTGGTCAGCAACCGCCATTCGATCGGCGCCGCGCCCTCAGGCGGGTCAATTTCGGCGGCGACGCTCCACTCAGGCGCGTGAAGAACGAGCGTCGCCTGGAGCGGGATGATATGTCATTGATAGCTCATGCAGCTTCCCCTCTGGAATAATGCAACACCATCAAATCTTCTTCTTTGACACTGAGCAACGCGTAAGCCCTACCGTGGTCTACGCAAAATTCGACCTCGTAGGCGGATTCTCCGAGCGTCTCTACTATGGTACCGACGTTTCCCTGGACTAATTTTTCTTCCGGTACATCTCGAAGCAGGGCGACCACATCCAAGTCTTTGCTTTTAGATGACATGATATGATGACCTCATAATACGAAACAGGATGTGAGGCGAGGTACGTCTTCGTCGGCCTTGATGATCCATGTGCTTCTTACCATTACTTGCTTACCGCCTCTAGCATAAGTGAAATCAACAATGAACGAGCACCGTACGCATCGACTGCACCGATGGTACGGTCCTCGGACCTCACCTTTTGCAGCCGGGCATCCCGAAACTCACCCGCGTGAACGGTAGTCATCCCCAAAGCAGATAGAAATATCCGTGCTTTGTGTTTACCTCTGGGATGCTCCTGGCTCAATCAGTTATCCGTCAGCTTCCGGATGTCGACAACTGCTCTGTCTGCTTTCGGGACTTTCACTTCATCCCTTCAGGACAAAACAGCAAGCTCACCGGCCACTGCGGAGCGATAGCGGAGCAGTGGTCCGGTGCAGCGACTTGTTGGCAGATCCTTGTTTGGCCGGTGGCTCCACAAAAGGATGCCCCATATTTATACGTTCTATTTCAGATCTCTTCAAATCTTCGTAAATTGCGCGTAAATCATAGTTCAATTTTGCGGCATGAGCCTCTCTGTTAGCTCTGATTTCATCTATGATTTCATCAATTGCCATTTTCTTCTCCAAGGAGTTCTTCTGGTGTACAAATGAACGGCAGAAACTGCCCTTGTTCGCTGAGATAATCCATAATCTTTCTTTGCAGTTCAGGGTTTGCGATGTGCTTGCAGTTCCACGTCAGCAAATAGTCAACCGAGTGACTTATTGCAATCGCGATATGCAGACTGTCTTCTGCTGCCTTGGCGGGAATTATTCCATTTATCAGAAAGGCCTCTGCAAGTTGATATGACTCTTCTGTTGCAACTAACAGCGGAATTCCTTCGACTATTTCCAAGCGTCTTTGAGCCGCATCAGGATCACCAGCAGCGCATTCACGCAATACCAGTTCTGACACGAACAAGTCATAGTCATTTCGTTGATCCCACCATGCTGATGTTATTTGCTGGTGAGCAGCACCGATAATGGTTTTGCTCGGCCGTGCAGCCAAATAACTGATGACAGAGGTTTCAACATAGACTCTGCGTTTCAATTATCCTTGCTCCAGGTTTTCTGCACCTGCTCTCGCCGTAGGAGCGCCGGTTACCCGGCGCCCCCGGCACAGTCCCGGACGTGCAGTTTTCCCGCATCCGGTTCTTCGGTTGTACTCACTTTCGCGCAAGCGCTGGAATTCATGCAAACACCCGTTGTGCGAACGGCTTCTCGGTGATGCGGGGCTTGGCGATACCGAGCCTTTCGATGGCGCGGTTGAATGCCGCCCATGTGAAGCTCTTGCGTTTGCCACCACGCCGATTCAGCCACTTGAATGCACATGCCGTGGCCCACTGGTAGTAGCGCCACAGGTCGCGGGAATTACCCCGCAGACCATAGTAATTGTAGTGCCCTACCAGGCGTCGATTCAGCCCCTTGATAAATTCCCTGCCCGGCAGGTGCCGGTGGCTCTTGATCCAGTCCTTGATACGTCGGGACGCGCCCTGTAACTTCTTGCGCGCCGTTCGGCGCATGACCCGCGGGATACCCTTCCGGTCGGGGAACCAGTACAGCTCGAATCCCAGAAAAGTAACCCGCCGCCGCTTGCTTGGATGAAAGCGACTGAAGCGCAGGACGTGCGTTTTCTCCGGCGCCACCTCCAGGCTGAACTTGGCCAGCCGTTTCGGTAGCACCTCGAAGAACCGCATCGCATCGCTGCGATAGCGGAAAGCGCAGACCCAATCGTCCGCGTACCGACACAGCAGCGCCTCGCCCCCACAGTGGGGCTTGACCACGCGCTCGAACCAGTTGTCCAAGGCATGGTGCAGGTAAAGGTTCGCGAGTATCGGTGACACGATTCCCCCTTGCGGGGTCCCGGCACCAGGGTGGAGCACCTGTCCGTCGGTCTCCAGTATCCCGGCCTTGAGCCATTTTCCGATCAGCTTGAGAAAGGCACGATCGTCGATCCTTTCACTGAGCATTCTGAGCAACCAGTCGTGGTCCATGTGCTCGAAGAACCCGCGTATGTCGGCCTCGACGGCATAGCCGTATGTGCCGTACATCAATTCGAAGGTCAGCTCGCACACCGCTTCCTTGGCGCTGCGCCGGGGCCGGTAGCCGTAGGAGCAGTCGAGGAAGTCTTCCTCGTAGATCGCGCCCAGCAGCTTGGCACAGGCCATTTGCACGAGTTTGTCTTCCAGCGCCGGAATGCCCAACGGCCTTTCTTTTCCGTTCTCTTTGGGGATGTAGACGCGCCGGACCAGTTTGGCCCGGTAGTGTTTTGCTTTCACGCGCTCCGCTAAGTCGGTGATGTTCTCTTCCAGGTTGAGTGCGTAGGTCTCCGCCGTTAGCCCATCAACGCCACTGGCTGCATCCTTGTTCAAGTCCTGCCAGCAGTGCATCAACAACTCGACGTTCACCTCTTGGTAGAGATTGCGAAAGCGGTGGTGTTTGCTCTCCTTAGCTCGATTTGCTATTGCTTGCAGTGAGGTTGGCTCATGTTGTTCCGATCCTGCCTGTCCGGTATGAGTTTCCTTTGCACGCTGCGTACTCCCGTCGGGTCCTTCGCCCTGTGGCCGGCTTTCCCGACCTCCGACTACTATGCCCGATAAGACACCCCGGCAGCATACGGCCGTCGCCGGCCTGCCCGGATGCTCCCTGTTCGAGGAATCGACCCGCGCCCACGCCGTGTCTGGGCTCTTCACCCTTTCGTGTCCCAACGCTGTCGGTTTCATCGTCTCACTTCATCCAGGAGCCTTCGGGGCTTCCCGAGTTCTCCAACGCCTCTCTTCCTGCATGCCACGGCCTGTGGACTCCGGCGGACCTCCACGCCCTCGCCGTCAACGGGCGCTTCTGTGTTGCCTTCGGTGTACGTTAAAACCCTCGGCATCCGCAACAAGCTTATTTCGAAGCTGTACCAGCACTTCAGGGTGCGCGAACACCCCTACGGCCTACAGGATTCTCTGTGTACGCTTGCCCCGCTTTCAGTTCGCAGCTTACGCCGCTCCGCAACGGGACCAACACTCGATACGGGCGGGTGGCTAACCCTTACCCGACCGGGACTTTCACCCGGCAAGAGGCGCCGAGCTTTGCTCGGCGCGACAACGTCAAAGCTCACGGGCGCCGAAGGCGTCCCGTGAAGCGCCTTGTTCGGCAGATTGTACCGCCTGAACGAATGCTGAAATCAGCGGATGGGGGCTTTCTGGCCGAGAACGGACCTGAGGAACATAAAGAGTTCCTATAAAGAATGGATGATCTGGATATTCGACCACCCGTAGTTCACCTTCACTATCTGATCCAGATATACGTATTGGGCCTGATTTGATGGTCTCGATATATTCTGGGTTAACGGAAAAATTGCAGTAGTATTGCTCGGTCGCCGATTCGGAACCGTAAAACTTGGCCACTTTTGATTCAGAGTTGAAGATGAGGGCCATCGACCTTCCTGCTAAGGAACAGGATAATGGCGCTATAAAGAGATCCGAAGCGTAGGGATCATACTCGGCATGTGCTGCGCCTCGGATCCCAATTACATTCCTGGCGTACTCCAACATGATGTGTTGAAATCCACCGCAGGTTCCAATTGTTGGGAATCCGCCTTCGCGAGCAACCCGGATCGCCCAGATGGTTTTTTCCATGTTCCGATATGGGCTTCCAGGTGCGACCCACAACCCACTATAATCGCGGAACAGCTCTTCCGATATATCCTCCGTTGAAACCCATTCATAACCCACTTTCAAAAACAGTTGGGCGCACGAATGATCGATAGCCCGATTGGTGGCTACGTGTGGCTCAAAACTGGGATCGTATTCTGCTACGATGGCAATTTTACGCATGGTGTGTCTGCCGAACGTCAAAAATATGTATGGTCCGCCCCGGTGGTGCAAGTGCCGCTCGTGTCATGGTGAGAACAGACTGCGTCAATGTATCCGGCCTCGGGATGGTCGATCACGCAGGATCGCCGGGCCTCGATGGAAATCCGCGCCATGCGTTCCTGAATAAGCCGATGACCTCCGTCTGGGGCCGTTTTTT
>JGI12210J13797_10793007_pt1 | contig 12135 bp, 8 predicted proteins | sample ElkSlonscriptome_3_FD_13797 | JGI IMG/M metagenome (IMG submission 13797) | reverse complement strand
TAAGACCGTGCATGTCTTTGAGCCCGTGCTGCAGCATCGGCCCGTCGGTTTCTGCCAGCAGGTCGCGGCGAATATGGATCACGCCATCCGGGTTGATGCCTAGAAAATGACGATCAAAGGCCGTGTGGTGAATTTTGCAGAGTGACAAACCGTTGGACACACGCGGCTCGCCGTGCTCGTCACGGTCAGGAATGATGTGACTGGCGTCGAGAAGCTCGCGGTGTTTCAGGCGGCAAAGTCCGCACTGCTCCCGATACGCCTTAAGGACCCGCTCGCGAAAACCCCTCTGGTGCAATCTCACCTGCACGGCAGCCGTAATGTACTGCCGTCGCGGCGCATCTTGCGCGCGCTCAGCTTCCTGATTGGCACCCGCCAGAAGCGTGTCGGCAATGCTCTGCTGGTCATCGGCCATTATGGTAAAACGCAGCTGGCCTGGGGCGTCGCCTACGACGAACACTGGCCAAATCGGCAAATAGCGCCCCGGCACCAGCCCGAAAAGATAAATCAGCGGCGTGCGCCGACGCATTGCTTCCCTGAGGCCCACATTGTCGCGATGAAACGGATCAGTGCCCCGATAGCGGTACATCAGAAGATGGTCATCGGCGAAGCTGTCGTCGTACGGGCTATTCGGCGAGGTCGTGATCGTCAGGGGAATTTCGGGGCAGACCGCTGGCTTGAAAATGCCCTGCGCTGACACGAACGGCACCCGCCGGCCGTCGAACTGAAAGCCCTGGGAGAGTAAATCGCGCGACTGCACATCGCCATGCAGCATCGTCTGGCGATCCAGCCAGTCGAAGGCCATTTTTCGGACTCGGGCGTCTTGAGCGTCCGCCAACATAGCTCCAGGATACCTGCGGATCGATCGCGCGCCTAGAGCAGTGGCGTCGCACGCGAAAGCGCCTGCAATCCCGGCTCCGAAATGGCTCCTTTGGCTTGAGCCGCGTTGACGCCACTGACTCTAGGCATTTCATCCTCGGCTTTAATACAGGGCTAATCGCCGCCCATAGTAAACCCAGCCTTTAATTGCGAAACTTACCTGGGCCAGCATTCAACCTAGGCTGAGGATGTCAGCGCAAATTGACCACGCATCGGGATACCCGATATCGCCGAGCACGGCAGCGTTCCCGTCCAAGGTTTAGGCAGTGTAGCTTCCCTTCTCGAACAGCTCGGAATCTGGACAATTCACGGGGCGGTAGCGCGGCCTAACCGCGACGTCATTACGACCGACGTTCGCACTTCGACCGAGATCTTTCATGTTCAACGGTAGTCAGTAGCAAGCTTGCCTAGATAAAGGGACTTTGCTTCGTCTGCTTCTGCTATCGCATCTCGAACGCGCGGCTCCTTTATATCGAGAACCCTTAACTCTCCATCGTCCATTCTGGCGAGGGCTTCGATTCGGTGAAACTGATCGCCGTACTCTTCGGCGAAATCGGCAAGCCCTTTCAGCTTGGGCAAGGCGTCGGACAAGTGGTGGCCATGCGGATCAACGATGGAGACTTTCACGTCGTCGTCCTTGCCGTGGAAGAACAGGAAATCTGGGCACATGCGCCGCCAGTTTTCCGCATCGTCCTGCCAGGCCACGGCTAGCGCGTCGTCGGATGCGCGCGAGGGGTTCCGGTACCAGGCCAGCGAGTCGTCTCGCTCCAGCTCGGCATCCAGCACAATGATTTCCCATTGGTTGAGGCTGGCTACGGGGAATTGACCCTTGTCATCGGACATCAGATGCAAAGGGCGTGTGGCCACAGCATTGCCGTTTTCGTCCTGCGTATTCTCGGAGCGAATGTGCGGACGCTGTGGTTCGACCCGCTGCGGATCGGGAGCCATACCCTTGATGTCTGTGTAGACCGCACAACGTTCGTCGCTCAGACCCTTGATTGCGACGCGATACTGATCAAACCACTTGCGCGCCAGCTTGTCGGCTTCCTGTTCAAGGCGTTCGACCACGGGCGCTTTTCCCTCCGTCTCCATCTTGCCGATGGCGGCCACGGTGATATGCGCGTCCAAAAGGGTATCGTCATCCTCCGAGTCGGCTAGGTGATCTGCATAGCGTTTTGCCAGCTCGCGGCCCAGCAGCCGGCCGGCAACGGCGTAATCGGCGGCAATCGCCCGGTCGTCGGCGGCTTCAGTAAAGATTTGTTCATCAGCCACGGCGCCGTCGCCCACACCCACCGTGCGAGTAATGCCGAAGACTTCCAGCACGTTTTTTTCCGCTGCCTTAAGCTGGTCTGGATAACGTTTGCACAAGGCGTCGAGTTCTCTGCACAACTCACCGTAGGCCTCGGCCACAGCACCCTTTCGCAAGCCGTCGCGGGACAGAGCTTGCGCCAACGAAGTCAGTCTCGATACCGCCTTGGCCGCCTTACGCGGCAGGGTGTGGGAGGGCAATGCGTCAAAGGCGCTCCAAACAGCCCCGGAAAGGGCAGGGTTGACGGTCATGTCGACCGGCGCGGTCAGCACACGCCGGCCCTCCCCACCGCCCGAACCCTGATTGTCGTGCCGGCTGTCGCCAGTCATGGCGCGGGCCACTTCCGTGGCAGTGTTCTCGTCGAATTTCGGCAGCACGCAGACGACGGAATTGAGCAGGTCGTTGCCGGGAATGCGACGTGCCAACGGGGTCCGCACCATGCGGCCGAGCAACTGGGTGATGTAGGTGACATCTTTCGCGTGACGGAAGGACACGAAGACCTCGGCGCGCGGGCAGTCCCAGCCGGTGGAAATCGCGTCCTTGGCCAACAGAACACGGATATGCGTCTGGTCCTGCACCATCTGCGGGGCGATGTATCGAGCGGTGTAACCGGCAATCTCGATGTCGGCGTGCTCGCCGAAGACATTGACCACCGCATCCGTTTCGAGCTCCGGCCATTCGCCGTGGATCGACTCGAACACATTCCGCAGGTCGTCTTCGCTAGGCTTGTTCGGCATCTGCACGACCATCAGCGGTGTCACCGCCTCCTCGCCCTGGGCCTCGGCGTATTGCCGCCACAGGTCCGTGGACTGCTTCAACAGGCGCGTTGCACGGCGAAGCAGCGAAGTATCGAACACCCCGGTTTCGGCCGGAAAGTCCAGCCGGATATCGTCCTTGAGCAGGCCCGATTCCTGCACTCGCGCCGGGTCGACCACCACGTTCGGGTATTTCACCCGGCCGGCGCTTTTTTCCATCGCCTCGTCGAAGCGCTCCACCGTGGCGGAAATGCCCCAAACGACCGGCACCGGCGGAACGCTGTTGGCGCCGTTGACCAGGCGCTGCACGATGGTGGATTTCTCGACCGCATCCTTTCTGGTCTGGCGCTTCATGCCGCGGTGGGCTTCGTCCAGCACCAGGTACAGGGTGAGGGTCGGGTCCTCAATGGTGTTGCGCAGGATGTCCCACATCGTTTGTGCGCGGTTGTCCGGCGGCGGCAGAGTCTGAAAACTCTGCTGGGTATCGTCCAGGTCCGCTTCGGGTACGCCGCGGACCAGCATGGCGTTCTTCGACAACTTCTGCCGGTTGAGGAAATACACCTTGCCCGGCTCCAGCTTTTCCTGATTGAAGCTGTTTTCGATCACGACCAGCCGCGAGTGGGAAATCTTGTCGGCCGATTCCATCAGCTTGAAGCGGGTCTGCTCATTCAAGGACGGGTCATCGGTAAACCACAACACCACCGCACCCGGGTCGGCCTCGAAGTCGAAGTCCGGGTGGCCGTCGAACAGGGCCTCGATAGCCGCGGCGGCCATCACCGTCTTGCCGGCGCCGGTGGTGGCCGTCAGCGAGAAGGCCGACGGCCGCGGTCGGTCACTGTGCCAGGCCTCGCGGGCATCGCGAAGATTGGCCAGCACCTCGGCCACCGCGTCTTCCTGGTAGTCCTTGAGCGTGTAGCGCATCAGTCGCGGCCCGTGTTGATGGTGAAGTTGGTCAGGTAGGAGGCATACAGCCGCACCGCCTCCACCTCGGGGGGCAAGTCGCGGCAGACAGCGGCAAAGCCGCGGTCATCGTCGGTCACGATAAAGGCCATGCGCACGCTGGGCGCGGACTGCAACGCGGACAGAAAACCCTCGGCCGTATCCAGATCGAACAGCACGCCGTAAGTACCGGCCACGTTGAAACCTTCCACGGCCTGGTCGATGCGCCGGCCCTGGGCACCTGCTCGCAGCCACAGCAGCGGCGCAATGGCGTGGAAGGAGCGATGGTGCGCCACCGGTCGCGGCGCCTCGTAGGTCAGGGTGAAGAACTCGACGTTTTCCTCGAAGCCGTCAGCCATCGGGAACTCACCGGTGAACTTGTAATCGCCCTTGATCGGCTCGCCCTCCGGGGTCTTGCCGGTGATTGCGGCCTTGATCCGCGGTTGGGTGATGTAGTCGCAGATGCCCAGCGCTTCCCAGTCCGGATCGTCAGGGCGCAGACCTTTTTCACGCAGTGCCTTCTGCTCGTCGGCGGAGACTTCGTTGTTGGTCACGCTGATGCACTGGCGACGTCCTCCGTCCTGCTTGTTCAGACGCATTACCGCATGGCAGGTGGTGCCGGAGCCGGAGAAGAAATCGAGGATCACCGCATCCGGTTTATCGGCAACAAAGAAGCGCAGAGCATCTTCGACTGCGTAAAGTGACTTTGGAAAGGGAAATTTACGCGCTGATAGAATCTTCGAAAGCAATCGACTTCCGTATTGGGTAGCATCATGCGAAGCAATTTTCCATTGCGATCCGGGAATTGCAGAAACGACGTTGGGGTCATTCTCTTCTACCTGGATCGATCCGTCAGGTGCTCGCCCGAGCTCTTTAAACTCGCCTGATTGTATTTTCTTATACTCACCAGGCTTCAAGATGTAGACAGTGAATCCTCTCTTCTTATTTCCCCCTATCTTTACCCGGCCTTGTTTATGCCTGTCTCGAAAAGTCTTCGGAGACCACTGCCAATTGCCTTCTGACTGATCCTGCCTGATAGGAAGAATAGCAACAGCTCCTGATTCAGCAGGCGCTTCGCTCTCCCCAGGGGGGAGTGGTTCGCCAACTTTTTTGACCACTTTCGTATTCGGATCTATATAAATCGGATAGAAACATCCAGGGGAATGTGCTCTTTCAGTATTTGTTCCCGATCTCCTAAGTAGATCCCAACGTATCTTTCCTGTATGCGTGCGCCCCTTTCCCGAGACCCATTCACGATCGAGCCTTAGTTTGCATGGGGCAGATTTGCCTAGCAAAACAAAGAAAATGTACTCATCACTTCGACCAAATCCACCTACGCGAGCGACAGCAGCAGGGTTTATCAAGGCACTGATAATCTGAATTCGCGCTTCCGGAAAAACTTGCTCTAGAAGCAGCCCCAACCGAAGATGCTCCTTCTCATCAATCGTCACGATCAGCACGGAATTGTCCGAATTCAATAAGCGCTTGGCCAGCTTCAAGCGCCGCTCCATCATCGCCAGCCACTTGGAATGACGGTAGGCGTCCTCGCCGTCGACATAGTCATTGTTGTATTTCCAGTCCTTGGCTCCGGTGTTGTAGGGCGGGTCGATGTAGATCGCGTCGATCTTGCCCTCATGGGTGTAGAGCAGGGCCTGCAGGGCGTGGTAATTTTCGGATTTTATCACCGTATGGAAAGGCTTTTCGCCGCCGCGCTCGACCTTGCCAGTGGACTTTAGGCCGGGGTAGATCGGGTCGCGGAATTCGGCGACCACGACCAGATCCTCGCAGTCGCGCTCGACGGTTTCGGGCTCAGCGTCCTGGCTGACCCGACGAACAAGCTCGGCGACGCGGACCTTGCCCTCCCGCCGCACCCGAGCCACGGTCCACAATCCGCGATCCAGATCCTTGCCGTCCGCGCCGCGATCCGGTAGAAAACGCACCTTGTCACCCCGCCGCACCGGCCGCCCCGGCAGCTCCACCGTCTCCGGTACATGCCGCTCGAAATTCAGCCCGAAGGCCCGGCGCTTGCGCAACAAATCGAACTCGCGCCGCAGATCCGCCGCCAGCTGCTGATCCTCACGCTCGACCTGCCGCAGCAGCTCACTCAATCTCGACACGATCTGCCTCCGTGCTGATGGTCATTGATTTCCTTGGTCGTTATTACTGTGCTGCGACCCAACAAAAATCTTCCGGCGCTCTCAGACTATAAGGTCAGAAGACTAGCCCGAAAAAGCAAATTTCCTATTTCGGTTGCCTCATGTCGAGCTGACTTAGAAGGCATGACCTATTCCCACTCACAATTCTGACCGCCTTGGCAAAAAAAGCAGAGTGTCCAATTCTGCGCCCTTCCTATCACCTTATAAGTTCCTTAATAGCTTCGATGCGCCTATTTAATGATGCGGCGCGACTGGGGCGCATACTGGAGAGGTGAGCCACTTTGCCTGTGGCAGAAAGCAGTGCCTTTTGTGCTTCAACGCCATCAGGCGCGTCGACTGCGAGCAATTCAGCTTTCTTTACTGCAATATGAGCATCACTGTCATAGCTCCTCGGAATACTGACTTGCCGGTTAACCAGATGGCCTACCGTGGTCATTTGCGCTCCCTTTCGGGCAATAGCGTGCTTCTTTCGGTTGATTTCCAGTCCATGAGATCTGACGTTTGAAATAACTTTAGCGACAATAGCTGTCAGCTCCTTCTCATCGACATTTTTTCTATGGGTAGAAACCGTCATATCGTCAATAAATCGACCGTATGAAAAGCCACGGGCTTCGAGTTCTTGTGCCAATTTGGGTTCAGTCCTAAACATCACGAGATTAGCGACGTCCCCGCTGGTGGAAGCACCCTGTGGAACTTTGCCATCCAGAGTGAGTAACTTTGCGAGCAGACTCGCAACTTCGGGCGCAAAGCCAAAGCCATTGATACACAAGTCACTGACTTGCTGCTGAGTGATCGATGGGAAGAAATTTGAGATATCCTCATTGATGAGGATTTCTGCGCCAACATGCGGCTGTGCGTGCAATTTGGTTGAGCGCCCCTTGATCCCGCCGGACAAATATGATGGAAAAATGGCGGCTCCAAAAATTCGATTATGTATCGATCTATGAACAGTCTTCAGCGGCTCCCTAACATCATGGACCACTCGCACGCCGTTAACCTTAGGAATTTCTTTTGCGACTCTAAAGTAGTCGTTGGCTGTTCCCGCCAGATGTATAAGCTGGCGACGCGACATCCCAGGAATGCGAAGTGCGCCGCACAGCGAGCTTACGGATCTGATGGGCTTATGCTCATAAAAGAGATTCTTGACCATTAGGTTCTTCGCGTAACAGGTTCATTGCAATGTGAGAAATTTTTTCGGCCACCGCTTGGTCGATCGGTTCCAGTTCACGCGGATCGACTGCAATAAGTACCAGTAGGCTTGCTGGTATTCCCAGACCACCCGCAATCTTCTCGATCGTCTTCAAGGAAGGGTCTCGTTTGTCCTTCTCCAGCATGGAGAGATATGAAACTGACACATCAGAGCGCTTTGCGAGCTCTGCCTGTGTCAGCTTCCTGCGAGATCTACAGAATTTGATTGCTTCGCCTATATTCATCGGAGTACTTCGGGTTCGTTGTTACTCATTTTGACAGCCCAGGATCCGTAGGACCCAAGGTATAGTCAGTGCCACTTTGGCCAAAACCTCCATGACTTTCTGCCTCATGCCTTTGGGCATATTTTCGCCCGGATTGGCTGTCGAGAACTCATCCAATTTCTGGATAACCGCATCGAGTTCTTGAGTAACTGTCGGACCAAGCTCGTTGGCCTTCAGTCTTCGAATCGTGCGGAGTGATTTGAGAGACTGCTCTACCAAATTGTCACGGGATTCGTGATTCATGGAAGTCCTCCATGTTGCGACGCGAATTGCGCCGGTCGCTTTCGCATGCGTCGTAATGAGACGGCTTGGTCCGCGAACCCGACTACCCCGAACCGGTCGCACTTTGCTGACCAGTCCAAGCAACACCGGGGCAAGCTGAGATTGGTTCCATGCCCAGCAAATTGTCCGGGATATTCACCGGTAAGCTGGACGAGGATCGGCAATCGGAGCTGTGGCCGGTGGCAGGCCCAAGTGGAGATCTACTTCCCTTGGGCGCCCCTCAAAAAAGCGAGGGGCAGGCGGCGGCAACGCACACTATGGCGACTTGGAGCTTCCATTCATTTGGTAAAGAGCCCTGGGCTAGTTGCTGCCCAGTCCACGCCATTAGACCACAAAATCCCCCATAAGTGCAATTAATTACACTCTCCGTGAAAAATCCTGGATATAAGTAGGTTTTTTTGCTAGTTGAGATGGTGGCAGATTGTCGCCAGCACTCTCTGGGACACCCACGTAACAGAGAAAATATCCTAGCCCACGGCGGGAAGCTTTCCTATACCAACCATTTAAGCAGTGCCTAATACTTGGCTCATGACCTACCCCCGCTCCCAAATCGAACCGCCTGGAAAATACGGCTGTTTTCATGTCGTGACCAAGTGCGTTCGCCGAGCTTTTCTTTACGGCTCGAATCCGCTCACTGGCAACAGCGCTTTTTTCTGTCTAGCCCAGGACCCTACCCTTGATTTCATTAGTTGACATTCCGTCTCAATCTCAATTATCAAAGCCCACGTCTATCATCGGCTTCATCGCTATCCATGACTTAGCAAATGCGTCAACAACCTTCGCCGACCTTACGACAGGTGAATCGTAAGGAAAGCGGGCAGCCAGCGTGAATTGGAGATTAGAGCGCTTGTTCTGGATTAAGTCAAAAGCCGCCGCCAACCATTCTGGTTGTGGTTTGACTGGTGATGTGTTCTGGAACTGCGTTCTCAGGTCCGCGTGGATTCGAGCGTCAATCACCGGGGGAGAGGTCCGGCTCGGATAATGTCGCTGAACTACTTCAAAGAAGGCATACGCGCCGTCAATAGGCTTCAGCACGGGCCTAATCTGGCGTTCAACCTGCGCCAGAATGTCGCGCAGGCGCTCCAGTCCGATTTCGGCAAATCTGGACTTGATACCGCCGGTCAACTGGTGCGGGAAATTCAGCATCGCCCCGGCACTTTCGGGACGAAGCGCAAACGTTAGGTGGGGGCGCTTGTTGAATCCGCCCGCTTTTTTCCCGCCCTCAAACTGGAGAAAGTCCCAAATTGCGCCCCCTTGACTCCCGGTGATCTTGCTTCGCCGATCCGCATTTGGATCTATTCCGATCTCGTGCAGGTCGCAGCGAGAGCTCAGCTCATCACCGAGCAGGCGAACCAAGCGCTTCGCCTCACGATAGTTGAAAGGCCTTTCCTCATCGAACGGGAAACCGTCGAACATAGTCAGCGTACCTCGTATGGCGTAGTCATCTGCGAGACTCTTTGCTTCAAAAACTTCCAAGTACTCAGTGAAGTGCTGCGCCCAAACAGAGCGAAATCTTTGCTGACGAAACCAGCTATAGAGTTCTCGCCATTCAACGCTTCTGATGTTACGAGCGTTACTTACTTCAGAGCGGTCCACCACAATGGCAAGAACTTCCACATTCGTGAAATTTCGGTCGCTGGCGGTCAACAGGTGCCTTCGAGCTTGATCCAGAGAAAACCGCGCTTGGACTTTGCTTTCGATCAGCAGCGCCCATTGATCATCGTCGTAAAGGCACGCGTCGGGCAATCCAGCCATTCCGTTCTCGTTGGATTCCTCGCCGGAGAGAATCTGACCTGGAAGCTGTTGCTCGACCATGTGAATTTGTTCAACTGGACGATCTACCCTGACCCCAAGCCATTTTAGAAAAGGCTTAAGTAATTCACGCTTGTCCTGTTCAAGCGTGACCATCAGGGCATGAGTCAGCTTGTTTTCTGGTTGGCTGTACTGGTCAAAGACGTTACGCAAGGGTTTGGGGACTCCGGTGTTAAATGATCGTCGGCGGCTGCGTCAAACTCGAATCACCTTGGCGGGACCACATCGCTCCAAATCAAGCGGCGCAGCGTCATTATGCCGATACCTCACCAACGGGTCACCCTTCCCCACTGAGTAATCCAAACACACAGCATTGTGCAGTACCTGCTAGACCTGGCCGCTTCGATCGTTGAGCACTAAAGAACACCAGCAAAACACAGTGCTCGTGGCCAGGTGCGCTAGACTGCGCGCCGAATCTTTCCTCCCGCGAATCTCATGGCCCTGAGTGCGACGACTTACAAGATGCACCTCAACCTGTCCGATACGGATCGAGGCGTCTATGAAGAGCTTCGGCATACGATCATTCACTAAACCAGGGACAGGCATCAAATAGGAAAATGTCCTGTCCCTCGCCGGGTCGTTTTCTGATCAGAAACGATTTGTTGCCTGTCCCGGATTCGCGCCAGCAGGGTCGGCGGGTGGCCGTGGATGTCGCCGATGAAGACGTGTTCGACGCGTGATTCGCTGATGCGGGTTTCTCCTTGATCAATACCAATCTACAACGAACTGGTACGTTCCAGAATTTTTTCCTGAGTCCACCGCCAGGTGGCGGCGCCCAACAAGCGCCGGTGTATGTTCCGAGGCCCAAAGGCCTGAATCGGAACCCATGCGCGGCATCGAACAAATTCCCTGGCTCTACGACGCGATGATGGGCCTGGCGCCAGGCATCGTGCGCTGGCGAGGGCAGCTCGCGGCCGGTGCGCGCGGACGCGTGCTCGAGGTGGGCTGCGGAACGGGGCGGGGCTTGCCGGACTATAGCGAGGATGTCGAGCTGTTCGCGCTGGATCTGAACTTCGACTCGCTGTATCGGGCGCATCGCCGCCGGGATGACGCCCGGCTGGTCTGTGCGTCGGCCGAGGCGATTCCGTTCGCTGACGACAGCTTCGACTGCGTGGTCTCTTCGCTGGTGTTCTGCAGCGTGCCGGATGCCGAGCGCGGCTTGAGCGAGCTCAAGCGAGTGCTGAAACCTGAAGCCCAGCTGCCGATGCTGGAACACGTGCAGGCGCGTTCGCCGTTCTGGGCGCGAGTGCTGAACGGGATTCAGCCGGCCTGGACGACGCTCAGCGGCGGCCCGCCATTTAGATCTGGCACCCAATCCATGCTAATTACCGATGAACAATTAACGTTCTTCGCATCGGATTAGCTTGACCTCGCTGCTAGGCAATACACCCTCCCATGTGCGGTTCTGCCCCATAACGGCATTGTTCACATAAAGGCTCCGGATCGGCGTTGATTGCTTTTGACATCACCCCCTCCGTTGCCCGCTGGGGGATGCTGGCCACGCTTGTTTGATCGGCGCGGTCGTTTGAATTCGTTTCAGGAGGCAGACAATGAACACCAGAACAACGGAAGTCAGGACCCATCGTGGCGCGGTGAACATCGCGATCAAGATCGCTGTATGCGCACTCGTCTTTTTTCTTGTTGGCTGTGCCAGCACGACCAAAGTCAAATACGTTTATGAACGCGCCGGCAGCCAGATCGAGCGCCCGGCCGACGGACTGGTGCTGGTCGCTCCGCCGGGCAAGCACTACGCGGTGTTCCTCGTTACCTGCGTCGACAACTCCGATCGCGACAGCACCTTTTCCTTCTCGACGACGCGGCTCAGGACCGATTCGAGCAATGCGAGTTCGACGCCGCTGTCAGGCCAGTTCCCGCCGACGAGCTTCGGTGTGTCGGCCGGCGGCATAGAACAGGCGCCCGAGGGCCAGTCGCTGGCTAGAGTCGTGTTTCTGATCGACAGCCCGGCGCAAGCCGGCGTCAAGGGTCAGCTCTTTCATGACTCGCAAGGCGATCAGTCGGTGGTGATGGTTAACCAGACGCCTTACGGACCTTCAGTCTCTACTCCCGGCGCGGTGATCAGATACGACGAGATCACCGGGTCCCCGTTTCTGGGCAGCGACACCTGCGTGGATTACGGCAGCTACCACTAAAAGCAACCGTACCAATCAGTCGACCACAATCAATCGAGAACAGCCAGGCATTGCAGTCAATCTTTGCAAAGCGCAAACCGCCCGGGCTCAGGTGTCGGACGTAGAGGCCAGCCCGAGCTTTTTTGCCGTCTGGTGCAGGCGGCGGTCGTTTGTCCAGAGGGCGGCATCCGCCGCAAGTGCAATGGCGGCCAGGAGGTGGGCGTCTATCAAACCAATGCCTGCGCCCATAAGCCGGTTTGACTGGATAAAATCCAGAACTTCGTCATCGGATGCCTTCGATGCGCCGGGGAGGCTGGACAGGAGCTGGAGTGTCTGCCTGCGCTCGCGCAAGTTGCCGCAGGCAATCTCGCCCAGGACGAAGGGGTGCATCAACACGCGATTGTG
>JGI12210J13797_10014433_pt1 | contig 12136 bp, 7 predicted proteins | sample ElkSlonscriptome_3_FD_13797 | JGI IMG/M metagenome (IMG submission 13797) | reverse complement strand
GGGCGTGACGTACCTCGATGTGGTCCAGATTTCCCAGGACGTAGACACCGAGATCCTCGTCTCGGATGAGGCCGGTGATGGCCACCATCCCGTCGATGCTCCCGGTGTGGAAGTCGAGCTTATGGCCGCGGTAGTCGTGCTGGAACCACCCGAGTCCGTAGGAGGTCCAATTCGGTCGGGTGAGGCGGGCCGTCGGGTAGAACTGATCGGCGGGGACAAGGGTCTGGGGCGCGAACAATTCGTCCACCGTCGACTCCTCCAGGAGCCGATCGCCCTCTGGCGTGACTCCGCCGGCCAGGAGGAAGCGGAGCCAGCGAGACATGTCGGACACGCTGGACCAGACCGAGCCTGCTGCGTCTACCGGGTCCACAGAGGCGTTCTCGATCGGAACTCGCTCCCCGTCCACCCGGTCGTGGGGTGTTGCGACGTTGGGTTCGCCCTGGACCCGGGAGAGGAGTGCCCGGGTCCCGTCCATGCCCAGGGGCTCGAAGATCCGCTCCGTCACGAAGTCGGTCCAGGGCGTTCCCGTGATGACCTCCACCACCGAGCCGGCTGCGGCATACATGATGTTCTGATAGATGAAGGAGGATCGGGGGGAGTAGGCCACCGGCGCCTCGGCGAACCGCGCCAGGATCTCCACCCGATCCGTCTCGACCTCGTACCAGAGGTGATCGGCTCTGCCGAGGCCCGCGCGATGGGTCAGGAGATCCCGGATGGTGACCTCGCGAGTCAGCCAGGGATCGGAGAGCTGAAATCGCGGCAGGAACTTGATTACCGGGTCATCCCACTCGAGCCTGCCCTCGTCCACCAGCATTCCCAACGCTGCGGCGGTCATGGCCTTGGTGGTGGAGCCGATGGAGAAGCGGGTGTCGGGGTCCACCGCGCCGCCGGCCTCCAGGTCTCGAACCCCGTACCCCTCGGCGAAGACGAGCTCCCCGTCCCTTACCACCGCCACTGCCAGACCCACCGCGTCCCAGTCCTTCGCGGCCCGGGTGACGTAGGCGTCGAAGTCGGCGAGAGGCGGGGCGTGACCCTGGGCCTGCACTCCGCCGGGAACCGCCCCTGGGACTGCAAAGGAGAGGACGGAGAGGACGAGGGCCGTGGTGCGTCGAGCGATGGACATTACTCTGCGGTGGCGGGAGGAGGAGGGCGGGAGGAGTCTGCATCGACTGCAGTGGAACAGCAACGTGGTGTGAGGCAGAGCGAGATGCTCGACGGCGACGGACGAGCCTCGAACCGCTTCGACAGATCGGCGCGAGTTCGCGGCGTATCGGGCGAAACCCGACTGCGATTCAGGGGTCTTATTCAATCTCCCTCAGCCCTCCCACGATCCGAACCTCCACCCCTGCGGAAATCAATGGACGGAAGCGACAACCCCACCGGCGGAAAGTGCCCGGTCATGCACGGCGGACTCCTGAATGCTGGCCCCGGTCAGCAGCACCATGAAGGGACCCGCAACGCGGATTGGTGGCCCAACGCCCTGAATCTGAAGGTCCTTCACCAGGGCGCCCCGGAGTCCAGCCCTATGGGGGATGACTTCGACTACGCCGAGGAGTTCGCGAAGCTGGACCTCCAGGCCGTGAAGCAGGACTTGTACGACCTCATGACCGATTCCCAGGACTGGTGGCCCGCCGACTACGGGCACTACGGTCCGCTCTTCATCCGTCTGGCATGGCACAGCGCGGGCACGTACCGGGTGGGGGACGGTCGGGGTGGCTCGTCCTCCGGGACCATCCGCTTCGCGCCGCTGAACAGCTGGCCCGACAACGGAAATCTGGACAAGGCGCGTCGGCTCCTCTGGCCGATCAAGAAGAAGTACGGTCGCAAGCTGTCCTGGGCGGATCTCATCATCCTCTCCGGCGACTGCGCCATGGAGTCCATGGGCTTCGAGACCTTCGGCTTCGCAGGGGGCCGAGAGGACTTCTACGAGCCCGAGACGGACATCTACTGGGGCTCTGAGGACGTCTTCCACGGGGATCCGCACTACACCTTCGACGTCCGCTGGAACGACGACCGGGAGCTGGAGCAGCCGGTGGGAGCCTCGGAGATGGGGCTCATCTATGTCAACCCACAAGGGCCCGACGGCGTGCCGGACCCCGTGGCCGCAGCCCGGGACATCCGCATCACCTTCGGGCGCATGGCCATGAACGACGAGGAAACTGTCGCCCTCATCGCCGGTGGACACACCTTCGGCAAGATGCACGGGAACGGGGAGGGCCAGAACGTGGGCCCCGAACCCGAGGCCGCCCCCATGGCGGCGCAGGGCTTCGGGTGGGCGAACCGGAATCGGTCCGGCAAGGGTGTGGACACCTTCACCAGCGGGCTCGAGGGCGCCTGGACCCCCACACCCACCACCTGGGACACGGCGTACTACGACACCCTCTTCGGGTACGAGTGGGAGCTGACCAAGAGCCCCGCCGGGGCGTGGCAGTGGGTGCCGGAGGACGGACAGGCTGCCGACCTCGTCCCCGACGCGCACGATCCAGAGGTTCGGCACCCCCCGGTGATGGCCACCACCGATTTGGCGATGATCAAGGACCCGGCCTACCTCGAGATCTCGAAGCGCTTCCACGAGAACCCGAAGGAGCTCGAGGAGGCCTTCGCCCGAGCGTGGTTCAAGCTCACGCACCGGGACATGGGTCCCCGGTCCCGCTACCTCGGTGACCTGGCTCCCCGGGAAGATCTGCTCTGGCAGGATCCCGTCCCGGCCGTGGACCATGAGCTGGTCGACGCCGACGACGTCGAGATGCTCAAGGCGGCGGTGTTGGCCACCGACCTGAGCGTATCCGAACTGGTCTACTCGGCCTGGTCGTCTGCGGCCACCTTCCGGGGCTCCGACCGACGGGGCGGGGCCAACGGCGCCCGCATCCGGTTGGCCCCGATGAAGGACTGGGAGGTCAACCAGCCCGGGAAGCTGGCGAAGGTCCTGGAGACGCTGGAGGGTCTGCAAAAGAACTTCAACGACTCCCAGAATGGCGACAAGGAGATCTCAATGGCCGACCTCATCGTCCTGGCCGGCTGTGCCGCGGTGGAGAAGGCGGCCAATGACGCGGGCCATGAGGTTTCGGTCCCGTTCACCCCCGGGCGCACCGACGCGACCCAGGAGATGACTGACGAGGAGTCGGTGAGCTGGCTCGAGCCTCTGGCCGACGGGTTCCGAAACTACCTTGGCCACGACTACACTCTCACCCCGGAGGAGATGCTCGTGGACCGGGCGCAGCTCCTCACTCTCACGGCGCCGGAAACCACGGTGCTGGTGGGGGGGATGCGGGTCCTGGAAGCGAACTACCAGAGGGCCAAGCACGGTGTCTTCACCGACCGCCCCGGGCAGCTCACCAACGACTTCTTCGTGAACCTCCTCGACATGAGCACACGTTGGGAGGCCACGGATGAGAGCGAGTCGTCCTTCGAGGGACGGGACCGGCAGACCGGCGACCTCCGCTGGACCGCCACCCGGGCCGACCTCGTCTTCGGCTCCAACTCCCAGCTCCGGGGCATCGCCGAGGTCTACGGCTGTGACGACGCGGACGAGAAGTTCGTCCACGACTTCATCAGGGCGTGGGACAAGGTCATGATGCTCGACCGCTTCGAGCTCGATTGAGCCCGCGGCGGCCTGGCTTCAACGCCATGCCTATGACATCGACGGGTGGCGTCTTCGCTTCGGCGGGGGCGCCACGTCGTCGTTTCGGGACCGCGTCTGCCCGGCGGGCTCGGGTGGGGCCATATCCCTCAGACCATCCGGGCCCCGTCGGGCTCGAAGAGCGACCGAGGCTTACCGAAGGTGCCCTCGGTGGCCCCGGCGATCCGGTCCAGGATATCCTGCGTGCCCTCGTAGAGCGTCTCCGCCTCCTCCATGCTGTCGCCGATCGCGGTAACGCCCAGCTTCCCGTACTGGGACAAGGCGCCGATCATGAAGAAGAGCACGCCTTTCAGGCCCTGGTGCCGAAAGTGGATCCGGTACTCCACCATCAGGTCCAGGAGGTCGTCAGGTAGGAGGCCCCGGTAGGCCGGCGACTTCAGGTTGTCCGTGGCGTAGTAGAACTTCGGCTTCCCGTCCCCTGCTTCGTACAGCCCCGTTTCGGGATTCAGCCGCCCCCCGGCCAGGAACTCCAGCGCCATGAAGGGCGGGGTCGTGCCCCCCATCCGAAGATTGATCTCGACGGCGTAGAGCTTCCAGGGCTCCGAGCCGTTCCTGAGGACCACGAAGTCTACACCAAACCGGCCCAGCACTCCGCGGTCGGCCAGGATCTGCCCGACCTTCTCGGCGTCCTCGAGGATCGCCTTGCGATATCCCTCATCCGCCGGAAACCGACAGCCCAGGTACGCCTGCCCCGTAGAGCCCCCCAGAACCTGATCGTGGGTAGAGATCACCTCCAGCCGACCGTCGGGGTGGACCTGCATCTGGACCGACGGGGAGTTCACCTGGGTGGCTTCCACCCACTCTTCCACGATCCCACCCATCTCGCCCAGCTTGCGGAGGAACCCCCCCAGCGTCTCCCGATTGCCGGGCCACTCCATCTCCTCCATCGCTCTCACGATGGCCAGGAGGCGTTCCTCCCGGTCCAGAGGCAGCTCCGTGGGGAAGCGGTAGACCCCGTTGCCCTCACCGGCAAAGCTCTCGTTGAGCTTTACTACGGCCTTCCGGATTCCCGGACGGGCGACGGCGAGCTTCTCAAGCGACGCCACCACCTCGTCCCGGGTCCGGATGTTCTCGAAGCCCAGGGGGTGCTCGATCCCCGCCTCGGCGAAGATCGTCCGGGAGCCGGACTTGGTCCCCATCCACAGCAGCAGCGGGTCTACGGCATTCAGGGGGATACCCAACTCCACCGCCAGGCGTCGCTCCAGGACGGTGGAGTTGTAGCAGGTGAGGTAGGCCTGGGACGGATCTCCGATGAACCGTCGAATGCGCTCCATGACCCGAGGCCGCTCAAGGATCTTCTGAGTCAGCGGTTTCGGGCTGCCGTCGTACAGGGAGAGGACCAGGAGCCGGTTCCGGGCCCGGGTCGCCATACCCGGCAGGAGCTGGAGGTAGTAGTCCAGGATCTCCTGATGGACCGGCTGGCTCGTGATGTAGATCACCCGGGCCAGTGGGTTCGCCAGGCGGATCAGGGTGAAGAGGAGCCGCTCCTCGTAGAAGGCCGATCCCTCGATCTTGGCCAGCTCCTCCTGATTGACGCTGATCGAGGGGACGACCACTGCCGTGTGAGACGCCTCTCCGCCGAGGTAGGCCTGATAGATGGGGAGGAGCTGGGTCTTGAGCTCGGCGAAGCGATGCAGCTCCAGGTCGGACCCGAGAGGTCCGAGGGGCAAGGGGTCGGTCACAATCAGCCTCCCGAGGATCCGGCGCCCCACCGGCGCCTGGTTTCGCAGGCTAGGGTCTTGGCTTTGCTGCGGAAAGGGGCGATGCCTACGGGCTGCGGACCTCCAGCTCCACCACCGCTCCCCGTTCCGGCGCCGACCAGCCTGGGTAGCCCGCCGCCGTCAGCGCGTGGCCCAGCTTCTCCTGCCGCTCCGGGTCGCCGTGGACCAGGAAGATCCTGCGAAGACGATCCGGGTCCAGCCCGCCGACGAACTCCAACAGCTCGGGCTCGTCGGCGTGTGCGGAGTAGGAGTTCATGACCTCCACCGAGGCACGGACGCGATACTTCTCGCCGAAGATGCGGACCTCCTCCTTCCCCTCGATCAGGTCTCGGCCCAGGGTACCCGGAGCGCAATACCCCACCATGAGAACCGTGTCCTTGGGATCCTCCAGGCTGTGCTTCAAGTGGTGCAGAATCCGTCCTGCAGTGGCCATGCCCGACGCCGAGATGATCATCATGGGAATCTGGGTCCCGTTCAGACGCCTGGAGTCCTCCGTCTCCCGGATGTACGCGAGCCGGTCGAAGCCGAACGGATTGGGATCCTGCTCCATGTACGAAAGGAGCTCCGGGTCGTAGCACTCCGGGTGCCGCCGGAATACCTCGGTCACGTTCACCGCCAGGGGTGAGTCGACGAAGACCGGGATCGGGGGGAGACGTCCTTCGTTCACCAGCTGGTCCAGGCGGTGGACGATCTCCTGGGTCCGCCCCACGGCGAAGGCCGGGACCACGACCCGTCCACCCCGTGCCGCCGTCTCTCCGATCACCTGGGCCAGCCGCTCCTTGGCCCGGTCGGGGGGCTCATGCACCTTCCCACCGTACGTGGACTCACAGATCAGGTAGTCGCAGTCGGGGAGGGGCTGGGGATCCCGCAGGATGGGCCGATCGCTTCGCCCGAGATCCCCGGTGTAGCCCAGGCGGATCTCACCGCCGTCCTCACGGAGGGTGAGGGTGATCGATGCCGACCCCAGGATGTGGCCCGCGTCGCGGTACTCGGCCTCCAGCTCCGGGAAGGGGTGGATGGGCACACCGTACTCCACCGCCTCGAAGCACTCCATGACTCCGACCACGTCCTCCGCGTCGTACAGGGGCTCGGCGGTCTGGTCCCTGGGGCGGCGGCCCCGACGCCTCCGCCGCTCCGCATCCTTGTGCTGGATGTGAGCGCTGTCGGCCAGCATGTACGAGCAGAGATCCCGGGTGGCGTCGGTGGCCCAGACCGTTCCCCGGAATCCTTCCCGCCACAGTCTTGGGAGGAGTCCCGAGTGGTCGATGTGGGCGTGAGAGAGGAAGACGGCATCGACGGTGGCGGGGTCCGCCGGGAATTCCCGGTTCAGCCTTTCCTGGGAACGGCGGCCCTGGTACAGGCCGCAGTCGAGAAAGACCCGCCGCTCCCCGAACTCGAGCATGTGGAGCGAGCCGGTGACGGTCTGGGCGGCGCCCCAGAAGGTGAGCTTCACTGCGGGCCCTCACTACTGCGCGTTGATCGGATCATGGTGCGATTCTGCCGGGACGGGTCACGGGTGTGCGGACATGCCAGCATATCCAATACGCCGCCCCCGCGCCTCATGAGCAGCCCCCGCGCCTCATGAGCAGGCTCTACACCTTGCGAGCAGCCCCCGCCTCACGAGCAGCTCCCGCCTCGCGAGCAGCCGCCCCGCCCCATGGGTACCGCCGCGCTGGATGAGAAGGGAAGGGGGGGTTGCCCTGACGCGCCTGGATCTGCACCTCCGGTCTATGAAGAAGCTCCTCCTGGGCCTCCTCGCGGCCCTCGTCATCGTCGTCGGCGCTGCGGTCGTGCGGGCCGCGACAATGTCCTCCTCTCAGGTGCCCGTGGGCGCTACCCCGGCACTTCTGGAGGTCGATGCCGACGCCGTAGCTGAGCGTCTGGCTGGATCACTGCGTTTCCGGACGGTCTCCTTTCCGCCGCCAGAGCCCGTGGACTCTGCAGCATTTCTGGGTCTCCACGACTACCTGGAGGAGAGCTATCCCGGGGTGCACACCACTCTGCGTCGGGAGCGGATCAACGGTCTCTCCCTCCTCTTCACCTGGGTGGGCACGGACCCCGCCGCGCCCCCTGCGGTCCTGATGGGGCACCTGGACGTGGTCCCCGTGATTCCGGGTACCGATGGGGACTGGACCCACGGCCCCTACGACGGCGTCGTCGCCGACGGGCGCATCTGGGGCCGGGGCGCCATGGACGACAAGTCCTCGGTCATCGGCATCCTGGAGGCCGTGGAGTCGCTCGTGGCGGAGGGGTATCGGCCCCGACGCACGATCTACCTGGCCTTCGGCCACGACGAGGAGGTGGGCGGGCCACTCGGGGCCGGTGCCATCGCCGACACCGTGGCGAGGCGTTCCCCCGAGCTGGCCATGGTCTTGGACGAGGGCGGTGCGGTCATCCGGGACGTTGTCCCCGGGCTGCCGGGGCCTGTCGCCTTGGTGGGGGTTGCGGAGAAGGGCTTCCTGAGCGCTCGGCTTCGTGTGTTGGCGACCGGGGGGCACTCGTCGGTCCCGCCTGCCTCGACGGCGGTGGGCATCCTGGCTCGGGCGATCCGGGAACTTGAGGACAACCCCTTCCCTCTGAAGCTGGACGGACCGGCCCGAACCATGATGGAGGCGGTGGCCGGTGAAGCGCCCTTCGGGATCCGCCTCGCCCTGGGTAACCTGTGGCTGACCGGGCCCCTGGTGACCCGCATGATCTCGGCGTCACCCGAGGGGGCCGCCATGCTCCGCACCACCACCGCCGCCACGATGTTCCAGGCGGGCGTGAAGGACAATGTGCTGCCCATCACCGCCGAGGCGGTGGTGAACTTCCGCATCCGCCCAGGGGAGACGGTGGAGTCGACCTTCGCCCGGATCCGCGAGGTGATCGACGATCCCCGGGTGGAGGTCACCCAGCTCTACGAGGGCGGGGGCCAGGATCCGTCCCCCGTATCCCGGACGGACGGCGAGGCCTACCGACACCTGGCCCGGACCATCCGGGAGTCGCTAGGGATCGAAGACGTCCCGGTGATCCCCTACCTGGTCGTCGGGGGCACCGACGCCAAGTACTATTCAGGCCGCTCCGCCAACGTCTACCGCTTCCTCCCCGTGGACTTCGGCGAGGCCGGGACGGAGGCGATCCACGGCACCGACGAGCGGATCCCGGTGGAGGGTTTCGCCGGGGCGGTCCGGTTCTTCCACCGCTTCATCCGGGGGCTGGACGAGATGGAGTGAGGCTCCGGGAGGCACGGGCGGCTGCGGAGGCCGAGCCGCTTCAGCCGCCTTCGTCCTCCCACGCCGCCACCACCGAGTCCGTCACTGAGTAGATGAACTCGGCGGTGGACTCGGGGATCGAGATGGCGATGCCGTCTCGGGAACCCGCTGGCATTTCGGTCGGAAGACCGGTCAACTCCCGGTCGAAGAGCGTCCCGACGATGACCAGGGCCATGGTCACCGTTCCTACGGGGCTCGGATGGAAGCCGTCCCCGCCAAAGGGAGCGAACTCCAGCGTGCCCTGATCCAAGAGGACCCGGAGCGCCTCGCCTGCCGGAACGAAGGTAGCCCCGGCCTGAACTGCGGCGTTCAGATAACCGTCACGAACGTCGTCGTAGGCGAACCGCCGATCCGGGGTCGGCCAGACCATGAGGACCGCCGTCTCCCCCCCGGCTTCCCGGACGACTCGAGCGATGGAGTCGGTCCACTCCTGCAGATCAAGCTGGTTCTCCGGAAGGGAGGACGGACCCTGTTGAATCACCACCAGATCCGCCTGAGCCGTTCGGATGAAGTTGTCGATCCCCTGGGCCCAGTGATCTTCCAACGAGAAGTTGCCCGGAGCCACCGCCCGGGTCGCCACGTCCAACCCAGCGGCCTCCGCGACGGTGTTCACCACCGCCGGGAGATTGTTCGTTGCCGTGAGCGAGTTGCCGATGAAGAGGACCTCGGCGTCGGGCTCCACAGGCACGGGCTCGGCGGGGCCGTCGCTCCCGCACGCCGCAGGCACCAGGAACAGGACCCCGGCGAGGAGGTGGTGGCGAGACGGAATCGACATGCCGAATCAGGGCGGAAGGAAGGTGTCAATGGATAACATACCGGCCCTTCCGGTAGATGTGACAGCCATCGTTGGTTCAGAGCACCAGGGCGCCACATCGAGCCTCGAACCCTCCGAATCGGGCTGGCACGGTGACTGCCGGAGATATCGCTGACGGCCCGGCCTGATGGGAGGATCAGAGAGACCAACGCCCCCCCCAAACGCCTCAGGGCGGTCTGCCTCATCCACCCGTCCTGTCACGCGGCGGCCGTAGCCGCCAACAAGGGCATAGAGCGTCAGGGTGATCGGCCCAGCGCTCGGTTCCAGAGGGCCGAGGCCCGAAGTCACCGAGGGTGCGTAGCCCTCGACCTGATCCGCCAGCGTTACGACCGGGGTGCCCTCGTCGAAACGGAGGAGGAAGGCGTCTGCGTTCGTAATGGCGCCTTGCACCCGTCCTGTGAGGCCATCGGCGGCGACCACTGTGGCCCCGCAGAAATTCGCCGTCGGTAGCAGCGACCCGCCCACCCAGTGTCGGGTCGGCGGCGGTTTCCCGACCTACCTCCACCGGCAGTGACGGTCCTTCTCGCTGAACGGCTGTTTCGTTCCCGGGGCCATGAACGTCGGCGAGCTATCCCTCGGATTCATTCGCGCTGCGCACGACGCCCAGCAGGAGGAGACCGGCCACTGGAAGGATTGCGGAGGTGGCGAAGAGGGCGAGACCAATGGGGCTCTCGAGTACGACGATCCGCCACACCCAGAAGCTGATGAGCACTAATGCGGACCAGAGTCTCCAATCGGTAATCATGTGTTGTTGGACCTTCAGTTTTGAGTCGAGATTATTTGTGGCATGGTCGTATAAACTAAACCTGCACAAATGATCCACAATAAACCTTGACACAATAAACCTTGAGTGGTCCGTATAGACGTGGCGTCGGCGCCGACGATCCCTCTATACCGGGAATCAGGCCGCGGATGTGGCCTCGCTCCTGAGGTACGCGTTGTGATCGTGTAGCAATCCTCCCTCGGGAAGGGCCTCCCAGAGTGGGCCGAGGTCCTGCCGAATGCGGTCTCCGTAGAAGCTGGGTAGCTCCGTCGTCTCCCCGTGATGGAAGCCCTGCACGTCCCGGTCAGAGCCCAGCAGGTCGCGGATACGGGCGTGATGACGAACGCGATCCAGACGCTCCGAGGAGATGCCTCGCACCAGGTTCATGGCCTTGGGCAGGAGGCCCCGGTTCGCCAGGAATCGCCGGCCGATCCGAGGCGCGGAGTACGTGTAGCGCTCGACGTCGACGAGGTTGGAATAGAACTCGTGCCACCCGTAGTTCTTGGGCACGACGTTCATCGACTGGCTTGCATCCAGGAAGTGGAAGGGAAAGGGCAGCACCCGGCCCTCGCGCTGCAGCCCCAGGTTCATCGGAGCCGCCCTGCCGAAGGCGGACAGGAGTGAGAAGACAGGGAAGGCCCCCGGCGCCAGATCCACGAACCGCTTGGTGAGCTCGAAGGGCTCCTTGCCCTCGTCGCTGTCGAGGCCGAGGACGAAGTTGGTCTGCACGTAGGGGATGTAGCGCATGACCATGTTGATGTGGTCCGCGACGCGGCGGACCTTCTCCATCCCCACCTCCCGTCCGGTCTTGGCCTTGTTGCCCAAGGCGAACCAGGACTCGATCCCAGGGAGGATCACCTTGAAGCCGTTCTTCTGAAGCCGCTGCAGGTGCGGTTCCGAGAGGAGCGACAGGCTGCTCTCGGCGAAGAAGTCGATGCTGCCGGGTGGGACGACGTCCTCGATGGCCCCGAGGTAGTCGTCGAAACGGACGCCGAAGTTGGGGTCGTGCCAGCCGACTCGGGGATGGTCCATCTTGGTCAGCACGAAGCGCAGGTCGCTGCGGATCTGGTCGAACCCAAGGGGCTGATACTTCACCGTGGAGTCGATGCAGAACGAGCAGGTGTACGGGCAGCCCAGGCTGCCGAGCATCGGCACGATCTTGAGCACCGGGGTCTTGTCGAGGGTGGCCTCGATGAACTTCCAGCGCTCCTCGACGCCGGGCAGATGCTCTGGTTGCCCCGGGGCGCTGACCAGCTGTCCCCCTTGGGGTCGCGGCTCCCGCTCCCTGAGCACGTCCTCCACCATCTCACGGGTGGTGAAGCCCAGGACGTAGTCGAAGTAGCGCGAGGAGTCCTGCGGATAGCATCGGGCGTGCGGTCCCCCCAACACCGTGACCGCGCCGTTGCGGCGGTGCACGGCGCTGATGGCGTAGGCGGTGTGCGCCGCCTGGGTGAAGGCCCCGATGAACACCACGTCCGCCGGCTCCAGAACCTCCTCCTCCAGGTCCTCGAACCCCGTGTAGCACACGTAGGTCACGTCGTGTCCCGCCTGTTCGCACCACACCGCGATGACCTGCGGCATGATGCTGGCGAGATTCGCGTTCATGAGGCGCGCATACAGCGCACGAGTGGGGCGTTCAGTCGTGAGGTCCACGACGGTGACACGAAGACGGCGCACTGCACGAAGACGGCGCACTGAATGACTCCCTCTCGCGATGTCGCGAGTTGAAACGAGGGAGTGCGCTCAGGGGATGGCGGCCTTGGGCGCCAGCGCACCATCGATGTTCAGGGCGGTGTCCCACCGTCTGGGGGCGAAGTCTGTACTCCACCCTCCCCACCACGTGCGGCGGCAACGTAGCGTGGACCGCCCGCCGCCGACAGGATCGGCGGCGTCGGGCCGCAGACGGCTTGAAGGCGGCCCGGGGATCCGACGCGTACGCGGCTCGTA
>JGI12210J13797_10964729_pt1 | contig 12144 bp, 11 predicted proteins | sample ElkSlonscriptome_3_FD_13797 | JGI IMG/M metagenome (IMG submission 13797) | reverse complement strand
CGAGCACCATCCAAATTGAGCGCATTATCTCGCGAGTCCTACGACGCTTTTAGCAAACCGTTTGCTCAATTGACCGCAGGGCTGTCGGGCTCTGCTGGCGGTGCCTCTGGCTGGGGCGCTGGTTCTGGCTGAGGCTGGGGCGCTGGCTCAGTCGGTGCTTGCGGCTGTGGGACTGCATTCTGTGGAACTGCATCCTGTGGGACTGTGTCCTGTGGAGCTTGTGGTTCCTGGGGCTGCGGGCTTGGTTCCGGAGCGTCCTGTAGCGATGGCTGCTCTGAGGTGGGCGGCTCTTCCGGTGGCGCGTCTTCTAATGGCTCTGCTGGTGTCTGCTGCTCTTGCGGTAAAAGCTCCTCCAGCGGGCTTGTTCCAGTGAGGTATGACCACACTGCGTAGCCTATCAAGCCACCAACGATGGCGGCAAGCAGCAGCAGCACTAGACTAAACAGCACCCGGCTAGGGCCGCGGTTCGACTCAGCTCCATCGCCAGCATCTGAATTTGCAGCATCTGAGACGGTATCGCGCATGCCAGCATCAGTTTTGGCATCGTTCTCGACAGGCTCAGATTCAAGAGCGCTGCTGTTCTCAGCAAACCCGTCAACGGCATCGACGTTGGGCACAAAGACCGGTGGGGCGATCGCAGCGGCAGCCTGGGCTTGCTCTTCTAGCAGCTCGTCTGATACGGAGGGCAGTGATTCCACCAGCACCTCTGGTGAGGACAACACGGCACTTGCTTCTACCGCGCTGACGCCTGGTGGAACAGGAGGAGCTGGCTCGTCTAAATCATCAGCGGTTCGGTCGAAATTGCCGAAGCGCTCTAGCCCTCGGGGAGCCTCCGTCTCTGATGGCATGGGGTCGGCTGGCATGGGGTCGGCACCGGAACTGCGGTCCGGTGACCTGGATACCGATGGATCTTCGGTTGGACCGTCAGTTAGGCTGTCAGTGGAGTCTTGAGCAGAATCTGGCGAATCGTCTGCTGTCTCTGGTCTTGTTGGGGTAGGTGGGGACACAGACAGCGGGCGCGATGGAGGCGGTGGGGGAGGTGTTGATGCTGGGCCTGAAGGGGAAGGAGAGGGCTGGGCTTTTGTTGGCTGAGATACGGTTGACTGAGATACGGTTGGCTGAGCTGTGGTGTCTCCCGACGTCCCGACGGAAACGGTGTCTTCCCAGACGACGGAGCCCTGCTTTGTGCCGCGTACCGTTGCCGTCCGAATGGAAGATACGTTGAGGTTTTTGAGTCCGTTGCTGACAAATGTCGTCAGGAGCGATCGATTTGTCTCACTGTCAGAATCTAACAGCACTTCTAAGCGATCGCCATCACGAGCGACAGAAGCGGTGATCCCCTTTGACTGCAGGGAATGGTTCATCAGCGCTGCGATCGCCTCAGGGTCGGCCTGCCGCGCACGCTCTATTACGTTGGAGTTTGTCATTCTTTAAGACACCACATTCCTTAAGACACCAATCTTAAAGTCAACCGAACTTAGCTGCCCAGACGTCACGATAGACGCTGTTACCGTAGACAGCACCCCTAAGTATTATCACCATATGGGCGATTTATACCCTAATCTTACTCAAGAGCGCTGGGTTTAGCCGGGATTGTCCCTCAGTCGTGGGGTCAGGCAAAGCCCTGGGTTTGCGCCTGTATTTCATCCTGTAGCTGCGTCATCATTTTGCTTTACAATCATTGGCATTGACCGGATCTCTGCCGACCTCGACGAGTGCTAGCCCATGAGTATTGGATACGTTGCCTTAGTCCTGCATGCCCACCTCCCGTTTGTGCGCCATCCGGAGAGTGACTTCGTCTTAGAGGAAGAGTGGCTATTTGAGGCAATTACAGAAACCTATGTGCCTCTATTGCTGGCATTTGAAGGGCTGAAACGAGACGGCATTGATTTCAAGCTAACCATGAGCATGACGCCGCCGCTGGTGTCTATGCTGCAGGATCCGCTGCTGCAAGATCGCTTCGACAAGCATCTGTCGAAGCTAGAGGAGCTAGCCGAGCTAGAAATCGACCGCAACGCGAAAAATGGCCATCTTCGCTATTTGGCAGAGCATTACGCCACAGAGTTTAACCAGGTCCGCAACACCTGGGAGCATTATGGTCGCAATCTGGTTAAGGCATTTAAGGGATTTCAGGACAGCAATAACCTAGACATCATCACCTGCGGAGCCACCCATGGCTACTTCCCGCTAATGAAGATGTATCCCCAAGCGGTATGGGCACAGATCAAAGTGGCTTGCGAGCACTACGAAGAGGCGTTTGGGCGATCGCCCCGGGGCATCTGGCTTCCAGAGTGCGCCTACTACGAAGGGGTAGAACGCATGGTGGCCGACGCCGGGCTACGCTACTTTCTCACTGATGGCCACGGCATTCTCTACGCTCGCCCCCGTCCTCGCTTTGGCACCTATGCTCCTATCTTTACAGAAACGGGGGTGGCGGCGTTTGGGCGTGACCATGAATCCTCTCAACAGGTCTGGTCATCTCAAGTGGGCTATCCCGGAGCCTCAGAGTACCGAGAGTTTTACCGTGACCTAGGCTGGGACGCCGATTATGACTACATCAAGCCCTATGTCATGCCCAACGGGCAGCGGAAGAATGTGGGCATCAAGTACCACAAAATTACGGGTAAGGGATTAGGACTGAGCGACAAGGATTGGTATGACCCCTACTGGGCTAGGGAAAAGGCCGCAGAGCATGCCGGCAACTTTATGTACAACCGGGAGAAGCAGGTCGGTCATCTACATGACGTTATGCAGAGGCCACCGATTGTGGTCTCGCCCTATGATGCCGAGCTATTTGGCCATTGGTGGTACGAAGGCCCGTGGTTTCTCGACTACTTTTTCCGCAAGTCATGGTTTGATCAGCAGACCTATTCCATGACCCACCTATCGGACTATCTCAAAAGCAATCCTACCCAGCAGGTGTGCCGTCCATCTCAGTCTAGCTGGGGCTATAAGGGCTTTCACGAGTACTGGCTGAATGAGACGAATACCTGGATCTATCCCCATTTACATAAAGCTGCTGAACGCATGATCGAGCTGGCCAAGCGCGAACCTGCGGACGAGCTGGAGTGGCGGGCGTTAAATCAGGCCGCGCGGGAGCTTCTGCTGGCGCAATCCTCGGACTGGGCTTTCATCATGCGCACTGGAACAATGGTGCCCTACGCGATTCGCCGGACGCGATCGCACCTGCAGCGTTTCAACAAACTCCGAGATGACCTGCTAGCGAGTAAGGTCGATTCGGGCTGGCTGCAGAAAGTGGAGACCATCGACAATATATTCCCGAACATTAACTATCGAGCATATCGCCCAATTTAATCTATCAGGTTGTCAATAACCCGCAAAATTCCGAATATGCCGCTAAGGGGAGTCAATGCGCTTCCGATAGTATCTCCCACGCGGGTTAGGGTAGACCGTCCGATGACTACGGTATCGTTGGGCTGCAAAGCTGGATTACTCTCGCTGTTGATGCCATCTGACAAATCGACCGGAATTCTCTGCTGCGTTACGCTGCCGTTGGGGTTGAGCCTGACCAAAGTGACCCGACCGGTGCGGGCGCGGTTATTGAAACCTCCAGCCGCTAGGATAGCCTGATTGAGCGGCGTGTTGGGCGGGAGTTCCACAGACCCTGGGCGATCCACTTCTCCCACGACATTGACCGTCATGGCGTCGGGAGAAAAGCTAGCAGAGGCAAGCTCCGTAACTTCTTCCGGGGTGAGCGCTGTCGCCGTAGGAATAATGATGCGATCGCCATCTTGCAGCAAGAGGTCTTCTTCAAGCCGACTGTCTTTCAAAAGCTGCCAGAGATTCACGTCAATACGTTTTGTTGGTGATGCAGCTGTGGATGCGGTGGTAAGAGGAGCTTGAACTGTTGGTGATTCTGACTGCTTTGAAACCAGCCGCTGAATTTCAATATTACGCAGATCTGCAAACTGGGTAATACCACCCGCAAGCTCAATAACCTGAGTCAAGGTAGGCGTTTCCTCCTCACTAATGGCGACGCGGTACGATCCGGGTCGGTTGACTTCTCCTGCGATCGCCACTTGAAGAGGTCGCGCATCTAGAAGGCTTAGGGTAACCCTAGGTCGGCGAATATAGTAGGCCATCTCAGCGACAATAGCATCGGAAGCCTGCTGGACAGTGAGCCCAGAAACGGAGATGTTGCCTACAAAGGGTAGATTGACGACACCCCCAGCAAGCACCTGAAAGTCACCGCCATACTCTGGGGCGTTAAAAATTTCGATTCGAATTTCGTCACCAACGCCAAGTAAGTAGCTGCTATCAACAGCTGCTGAGGCTTGAGCTAGACTTTCATTTGAGTCTAGCTCTAACGAAGACTGAGCTAGTGCTGAAAGCGGTATCATGCTTCCCAAAGCACCAGTTAAAAGCAAAGCGATAACCGATTGTCGGAGCATAATCTATCCCTTCACGCTGATAGTATAACTTATCCTTATTTCGCAGCAGCCTGGCTTATCTCCGGACAGTGCATCATGGTCAAAATTTCATATGCAGTGAGAATCTATGCCAACAGGGATGACGGCTCATACTGATAGAACAATCGTCAAATAGTTAAAGTAGATGAACCCCAGGATAGAGTAAAAATGGCGATGCGGCTAATCATTTTCTGATGATGCTGAGTTCCGCTTGCGGACAGCAGCAATACCCATACCGATCAATCCAGGAAGTAAAGCTGGCGTAGGAATTGGTTTAGGCTTCTTGCTGCCTTTGTTGCTAACTGTCTCGCTATTGCTTCCCCCGTCTCCACAGCTCACATCCGTGAGACCAACTGTTGCGATATCAAAAATCACGCACAGGGCTTCACCTATGGATTCACCAGCAGTCTGAGCCAGCACAGGTGTAGTAACTGAGCTTGCTGCTGCGGGGGGTGCAACCAATGCTACGCTAGCGAAAGTTGCGATCGCGAATGCTTTGAGTTTGAGTTCCATAGTTTACCCATTTTGTTGAACTATCTCCTCTATTATCGGTGTTAGAAACGCTAACGCTGTAAAGGCGTCGTAAAATACGGCACATGCTCAGTAATATTTACGTAAGTATAAAGCGATCGCTTTTACATCAAGGCTCAGATCTTGGGTTTTTGAGAATAAAGTTTTTGGCTATAAATCGCCATAGCAATATAGTAATAAACGGTAAGCATAGCAACAGAAAAAATTTGTCCTCCCCAAGGGCCATGCCAAAATTCAAAAGACTGCTCTCCTCCGTAAACAGCGGCTAGGGTCAACAGCATAATTCTAGGAATATTGAAAAGCAGCGACAGTAAAATTGCTAATGTGACCGCCAAGACAATGCGTCGCCAGCGCTGATTTAATATAAGTCCAAGAATGAGGCTGCATGCAGAAACCTCGAAGGCCATATCAAAACCAGAACATCTTGGACCTACCACGACTGCACCGGCAGGTAAAGTTATCCATCTGCTCTCGGCGATCGCAGGCTGACCAACAATATTCAAGGCTAGACTTCCTAACCATGCCATAAGGTTTTCCAACAGGAAAGGAGGCGTGACAGCATGCCAAGTTCTGGCCGCAAGAAAAGCATAGTTTGGGTATATACTAAGCAAAACTAGCAGAAAAGGAGATGCAAAATACCTAAAGAATAAGATTCCGAACGAGCTCCATGTAACGCCAATTAGAATCAACATTAATGCAGCCGCCTGTAAAGATGTTGAATGCTGGCAAAAGAGCAACCATGCGATTCCGACTAGAAGCACAGCATAGCCGATAAATAAATCTCTGCTTTCAGAGGAGAGTTTGCGCAAACTCTGTCGATGTTTCCAAAAACTATGAATCCCAACGTACAAAAAACCAATATTCATCAAGGCAGCAGAGTTACCATCTAGAAGCTCAGTAAATACGGTACGAAACCAAGTGGGTAAAAATATTGAGCCGACTAAGAAAGATACAAAGACGATTTTTCCATGGACAGTTCTAAGGTTGTAGCGAATAACAGCACTTAGCTTTTGAATGTGAAGATTATTTGACACCAGCGTTGCCCTCAGAAACAAATCATAGGCTGAGTATTGCCGTACTGTATCGACTCAAACCCATATCCATGGAAGCATTTTGCTAACGCTCTGTCTAAACTTATACTTCCATTGATTATCGGTTGCGTATCCTTTGTTATCAGCGCCACGAATACCGCTTAGTTCAGGAGTCTTTCGAAATCGAGGAACAACATTTGCATGATCCCGAATAAACTTTTGCTCAAGCCAGCTTCTCAGTAGCTCCTCGGCTGCAATACCTTGGGCAACTCCAGGAACGTTTGTCTTCAGGCGATGATACACATCGCGAAGGCAAATCTCATATCCTTCCGGAGTCCAGGCCATAAAATAGGTATCGACCCAAAACTTTGGATAGTTACGGCAATTGCAGTATAAGTCAAAGGTGGGAGGCTGGTTTGCAATGATTTCAGTCAAATTATCAATGATATAGCGACCCGTTAATTTCCATATAACTGTTCGAGTAGCAGAGGATTTTTTGATTAGCTCAGACTGACTCATTCCGTAGTCTAATAACTTAAATTCTCCATAGCCTCGATCGTAATGAGCCGGATAGCCAAGCCCATCAAAAACAATAAATTCAACAGCATCAGATTTGTTTTGAGAACTTACTAGTTCCTGCAATTTTGAGATATCAGAGTTAGAATTTTCAACGAAGATAATCCCATCACAAGATCGACCGACCTGACTCAAATAGAAGCGTAATGCTTTAGCATAGTCGTCAAGACGGCTTTGTGGATCTGTTCGCTTTAAGTTCGGCACCCCTAGCTTGGGTGTAATAGTTGCGGTAAGCAGCAGGAAGTTTTTAGTATTCATTGTTCTGAGAATAATTTTATTAAAGCGAATGCGAATGCTGCGAAGCTTTAAACTTTACCTATAAAAAGCCGCTATCCCGGATGAGAAGCGGCTTTTTAATGGGTAGATGTTGCACCTTCAGCTTATTGAGATTCAACTAACGTTGCCTGGCTTTTTATTTCGCAACTATACTGAGAGTCTAGACGAAGTTTGCGGCAGTAAAATCGCTGAAGGAATTTTTGAAAAAGACAGTGAGAGAGCTGTCTTCGCTGATAGAAAAGGTAGTGCTACCGTCCTCATTGCTATTGATGTTTCCTACCCCAAAGGTAAAGCCAGCAATCTTGAGAATATCAGTGGAGCCAAAGTCAACGATGGTATCTACTGCAGCACCAAAAACGTTGTCCTTAAATACAAATGTATCCTTTCCGGGACCACCTTTGAGAATATCTGCACCAGGTCCACCTTCCAGGATATCATCGCCAAGACCCCCATTCAGATAGTCTCTTCCTAGTCCACCGTTGAGAGTATCGTCGCCAGCATTGCCAAACAATTTGTCGTTCCCTGAATTGCCAGTTAAGACATCATCTCCGCGAAGCCCGCGGATTTTCTGATTGCCTGGGCCGCCGCTGATAGTATCATTGCCACCAGTTCCAACAATCAATTCAGTCGTTTGAGACATAGCTAACATTCCTGTTTTAGAGTTTAATCAAATACAATCAGCTTGCGAACTAAACTGCTTTTGGGAGAGCAGTTTATTGATGCTGAAAATTGTCAGTTCAATTTTCGCAACTTTATACAGCCCTGCTTAGGTGTCACCCAATTACCGTTATAAGCTGAAGATAATAGACAACGCTATCTAGATCACCAAGATTTGCATCTTCTAAATAAATATTGGCTTTGTGTGAAAAAATTATATTCTTGAATCTTGCCAAGGAACTTACCTCAGGCGCTTGTTCGCTGCCTTTACGTAATACATCACGTTTACTTCGTTGCTTAAGGCAGTATTCTGCCTCAGAGTATGATGTTCCATAGACAGCAGAGCGCATAGCTGTTTTAGTACGTTGAGATAATTGCTGCATCTCAAAATATTTTCTCCACATACTTGCCATGCTTTTACTGCATTTGCATCATCGCTTTAAACAAGCCTAGGTACTGCTGAGCCATTGCTTCCCAACTCTGCCGCTCAGCAATCACGCGAGCTGCTTCGCCCATCTTTTGTCTATGCTCATTGCTGCCTGACAGCTTTCTCATTGCGTCGGTTAGAGATTCAATGTCGTTGGGATCGTCAAGCACAATTCCACTTTCAGAGGTAACTAGCTCAGCGCCACCAGCTGTGATGGCCGTAATTACTGGCAAGCCTGAGGCCATTGCCTCTACAAGAGCTAGTCCCCATGGCTCATACCGCGAAGGAAACACGAAAAAATCGGCTGCTTTCATTAACGCTGGAATATCACGCCGGTAGTCTAAAAAGTGTGTTCGCTGGCTAATCCCAAGCTGTTTTGCCATTTGCGGATAAGGGCTATCATCAGTACGTCCAGCGATCGCAATATGCAGGTCAGGAACCTTGAGTAGTGCTAGAAGTACGGTATCTAGATTTTTGCGCGAGGTTCGGATGTCTCCAGTAAATAGAGCTAAAGGAACATTGTCTGGCAAGCCAAGAGTATTACGACTAACTGAGCCTGGAGCAAACTCTTCGGTGTCGACTCCGTTGATAATTACCCTGATACGTTCAGAAGAAACTCCGAGCGCTACCAATTCCTTGGCAACTCTTTCAGAGACTGCCACAACTGTCTTTGCGTTGCGAAATGCCTGTTTTTCCCAAAAAGAATTGATGCTTGTATAGCACCACTGATAGAGACCATAGAGGTCTCGGCGCACTCGAGAGGTATGAACCGGGGACTGTAGCCAGGCACTATGGACAAAATGGACCGCGTTCACATCTGATTTGGCTGCTGTAATAGCACCGTTGACGTTAATCAAATCAAACTCTGCCCTATGCTGCTGTATCCAGCTAGACGCCTGAATCGAGAACGCTATGTTTTTTAGTAGCTCTGTGGGCCATTTCTCTACTCTGATCGGCACCCAGCTAATGAGATCATGTTCCTCAAATTCAGTTGCTATCTCACTGCCAATGAGCGTAATGTGATGTTTTTGTCGAAGTGCTTCTTTAACGACTTCATAATTGACTCGGCCCTGACCACTGCCTTTGGCAAAGCTGTGGGTAACAATACATAATCGCATGGCCATAATATTATAGATACTTGAAACGAATGTATATAGCTGACATGTGTTAATTTCTTAGGCGCTCGCTTTACCAATTGGGCAGAGCGAGCCTTGCATTGTCATCAGCGGTCAACTGTCCTTTGGCTGTATAGTATTTATGTCCTGCTAAGCTGATAGCAGCAAAGCTCCAAACCACCATTCCTAGATCTCCAACAAAGACCGAATTAAATCCTGCCTGAATCAGTACGCATAGAACAACCATTCGGCAAGCACCGATGAAAATATCTGAGCGAGCATCGGGGATTTGAAGCAGCTTCATCAGTATCATCAAGAAGCCGCCTAAGTAAAATGTCAGCCCCAGCCAACCAAACGTAAATATCAGTGGAAACAGAGAGCCATCATTGGCACCCAATGAAACTCCGAACTTTTTAAATGAGAAGCCGAGCCCTTGCCCCAAAAATTGAGCTGAAGCAATTCTCCATACGGCTTGATAGCCTTCGGATCGAGCATTAAAGCTAACATCTGACTCCAAGTCCAAAAATGATTCAAAGCGCTCGTAAAACTTTTCATATACTGGTTCCCAAGAAAGCAGCGCCGTGGCTACTATTGTAAAAATGACTGTGGCTACTACAATCATTCTGATCTGGTGGCTGGGCTTGAGAGAGAGCAAAAATAAGGGAATGCTGATGGCGGCACTTAACCAGACTGCCCTGGCCATTGTCAAAATAAATGCGATGTATCCAAATCCTGAAGCAGCATAGCTAATAGGGTTGGTCGCTTCGCAAAAAATAACGATTAGCCCCGTCAACATCACGCCTGCAAATGCCTGAGGTGACCCTGCGGAACTAAATACTCTGATACCGAAAGGTTCAGGTTGACCGAATGAGCCGCCAGCGAAACTAAGAAAAAACTGTTCCCAAGGGGGCGCAAATATGTATTGAATTACACCGTAGATACCCATTAAAAGCACTCCCCACAAAAATGTTTTGAGGAATATCTGTTTGATGCTTGGATAATCTCGCCACTGCTGAAAGACATGAAAGCTAAAGGCGACTGGGCACAGCCAACTAAGCGTCTCGTTCACAACAGCGTTTAACGGGTTTTGATAGAAGCCGATACAAAAAGCATAGCCAATTACGACCAGTGCAAGTACAAAAGGAATTCGTCCTTTTGTATGTCCCATAGGCAGATACCGAAATACCGTTATCATAGAAATAGATGCGACTAGAACCGCAGTAAAGCCCCAAGGTCCGGGAGTTACATAGCCTGCCCTATAGTCAATTAGGCGACGAATCAAATTGCACACAAAGAACATCCACCAGGCAAAACCTATGTATAGGTGGGGAGTCCGACAGTATAGAAATACTCCTAGAGCAAATGCGCTACCAGGAAAGATCAAAATTAGGGGTGAGCCAATTCCAGCCAGTAATGGCAAAGCAATCAGCAAAGCGAAGCACCAAATCGCCAACCAGGCTTGCTTCTCTTTTGCTAGTTCTGATGATTGACTTAGAGCCTGGTTCATTATTTGCGTACTAAGTTGACTAGAATTTGCAGTTATCTCACTATCTCTCAATAGACGTCTTGGCCTGCAGGGCTTTGTCATATGCGGCTAACCTGCTAGCAGCGATCGCCTTCCAGCTGTAGCGTTGTGCCGTATCGTAAGCGTTGCATCTAATTTTTTCCAGCAAGTTACGGTCTCGGATCAAGATATCGATGGCGGTTTCAATAGCGGCAGCGTTTCTGCGAGGGACAACTAAAGCATCGTGGTTATCTTTTACAATTTCCATCGGACCGTCCGCATCACTGACAACTGATGCGAGACCGCAAGACATTGCCTCAATCAGCGCTTTACCAAACCCCTCTGACAGCGAAGGAAATATATTGATATGGTGATCTTTCAACAGGCTTGGCAGCATATCGTGATGGTATTGGGGAATCACTTTAATGCGAGGATGGAATATCGGGTCAAAGTCTTTGTAGACAACCTGCTGTGGGTCCTCTGACGCCATAAAACCAGTACCCACAAAGCTTACTTCGACGTTAGGATATCGTTTCAGGATTTTTTTCAGGGCCGGAACACTGTACTCAATACCTTTTCGCTGAATATAGGTACCGATTTGAGCAATACGAATTGTCGTATTGTCACTGTGGGAAAGAGGCTGAAAGGGCAACCCAATAAAGCTCTCAGGCATTCCATTTGGGAATACATGGGCATTGCTGGGGTGGACGCCGAGGTGCTGACAGGCATAATCTACCTCTGCTTGGTTGAGGAAAAATGCCAAATCGGCCCAGCGAAATGAGTTCGTTATTTCCCATAATAGGTAGCCCCCTCGATAAAGATGGTAAAACCAGCTAAGCTCCAAGCGCCCCTGGCCTGCTTCTTCGATAGCCCACCGGTTTTCAAGATGCTGTAGGCCATGGCTGCGAGTCACGAGCAGCGGATGCTTACCAGGCAGCAGATGGTGTTTGATACCACAAAGCCAATTATCCCCTGGAGACCCATCCACGACGTCTAGTCCATTAGTCTGAGAGAGCTTAGCCACGTGCGCCGCTACAAACTCAGGAAAAACAAAGCGCTTGACCTGCCGCTGTAGCTTGGGCATTTCGTTGAGTGAGAAAAAGGAAACATCATGCCCTAAGCGTTCGTATTCCTGACCAAGCCTAAAGGTGCTACCTGCGGATCCTGAATCGGGTAGAAATTTTTCGTGGATAGTCAGTAATATTTTCATTGTGTGAGCACTTTAGAATGGCAGTCTTTTACAACAGAGGACTTAGGAGGAGCATAGCTTTGATGATGGTCCTATAGTCAGAAGTTGAATATTGTGTGTATGAAGTATTGAAACTTCAAGATGGCGCAGTCTAGTAGTGAAGCTGGTCAGAATATTTTGTCTCTTTCAAGATGCTATATACGTCTTGATAATTCGAGATGGACTTGCTCAAGTCGCCGGAAGATATTTTGGCGTATCGCGTGACTGCTTTCTCCGGCTCTATATTCAAGAAGCCGCAAACCTTGTCCAAAGTCGGCTGGTGATCGTTCTCTTGTATCAAATTTTTTTCATATTTCAAATGTAGAAATGAAACATCAGACAGCACGTCCTTTTCAAACTTGGTTAGCT
>JGI12210J13797_10728771_pt1 | contig 12147 bp, 11 predicted proteins | sample ElkSlonscriptome_3_FD_13797 | JGI IMG/M metagenome (IMG submission 13797) | reverse complement strand
CTGATCGCGGCCACGCTGCCCAATCCGCGGGAACTATTCGCTGCCCGTCCGTCGTCCTACGTCACGTCCCGCGCCCGCAAGATCCGCCGGCGCACCGACCAGCTCGGCCCGCTGCTGGACTGCGCCAGAACAACATCATAATCCGCGGCGACGTAATCCTCGGGATTACCGGAGACACCGCAATCGGCATTTCTTAATCGCCGGCCATGTCGTCGGCCATTTCGTTGGCCAGTCTCATCTGCCGCCTGGACGCCGTCAGGCGGGCGCCGACCAAGAGCACGACGATGGCCAGCACCGCCAAACCGAGCAGAACCCAGAGATACTGCTCCACGTAGGCCGCCGCCAGGGTCGCGCCCCCCAGTGCGATGCCGACCACAACAAGCCGCCAGTTCACGTAGAGGCCGCAGGCAAAGGTGCCGAGCGCCAGGATGAGGCCGTTGACCAACCCGGTGTCGGCATTGGCGAACCGTCCGCCGGCGATGAAGACATAGACGAGCTGGATGGCCAGGAACACGCCCACCCAAAGCAGCACCAGACGGATGGCGCCCATAGCATTTCGCCATGCGTGCTCGGAATGCAGCCAGTCCATCACCAACGACGCGATGGCGAAAGCGACCGTCAGCAGCGTCCAGTAGCCTTGGGTTCCCAGCGCCGACACGTCGGACGACGCAATGCCGGCAAAGGCCAAGACGATCATCAACAGCCCCAACAGCGCGCCAACAATGGCGTGACGGACGCCAACCGGTTCGTTTTCGCCAAGCATTCCCGATTTCCTCATGTCGATCATTCCCCTAAAGCCGGTTGCCCCTGGTTTATGGATACTCTCCGGCATGCGAATCTTAGACGATTACAGCCTCGGGGGCCAATCGCAATTTGACCGCGCGAGCGGTCGACAGAGCACCCGAACCGCTTACTCCGCCGCCCACGTGCCCTTATGCCCGCCTCGGGGACGATACCGCTCGGATCGGGGTGCCTGCAGATCGTTGTAGGGGGAAATACGCTGAATTCATTGCGAATCCGGTCACATTTTGGCCCCCATTTCGTTGCACGCTGTTGAGCGGACATCGTTGATTATGCCAAGTGCAAGGAGTGAAGAATGCGAGGTTATCGTTCTACGCTGATAGGATTGGCCGTAGCGGGAGCGTTCGTAGGCCAGGCCGTGGCTGCGAGCGAGTATCTCCGTCAGCTCGGGCCCGGCGATGACGCCTTCGAACTCGCCCAGGAGATGGAGAAGCGCGGCTGCACCATGACCGAAAAGGAAGTGGCGGACTTTCTCGGCGACCGCGGCGCCGGGGTCAGCGACGTACAAGCGGTGATTCTCGATCTCACCGGTTCCGGCGATATCGTCTGGGACCGCAAGGACAGCTACACCCTGGTAAGCTGGAATTCCTGCGCCTGACGGCGTCCGCGTTTGCCGTGACCGGCACCCCCCGGGGGGGGGTGTATATCAAAAAGTCGATATCAACCCCATGCACAGTAGATTTTCGCCAACGCGCCCAAACGCCGCTCGTCGCCCCCGCACCACCAAGGTTTCGCCCATTACCGCGGCGCGCCCGCCTTCGCGACTGCAAGCCTCGGCGAAGTGGCCAGCGATCCAGTGCTGCCATCGGGAAAATGCGTCATAGCCTTAGCTGGACTGCCGCGTCGCTCCGCTGCTTGCAGTGACGAAACGGGACGCCGCTCACCCAGACACATTAGCTAGTTGTCATCGCGAGCGCAGCGCGGCGATCCAGAACTGCCAGCCGCAACACGCCCCTGCCTGGATCGCTTCGTTGCTCCGCGCCTCGCGATGACGTTTCGAAATAACGGCCGGGGCGGCCGCGCCCGAGTCGAACGGGAGAGCAAGCAACAACCGGCGTCCGTCACCGCCGGAAGCGGTCAAGACGGACGCCGGCTCCTTGCTCATCATGACCGTCCCTGGACGCCCTAACGCGCGCCCGACGCGTCCGTGAACGCGCCGGCTCTGGCTCAAGGGCGTGCTGGCCACACGGAACCCGAAATCGTTGTTCCGATTGTCGGCTTCGTTCCTGTTGCGGTCGGCCGAGCGCGTGTTCCTCGATTTGTTGTTCCAGGAACCGCCGCGCAACACACGGCGACAGGGGGACGGCCAGGCTCCCGCTTGGGGCCAACGAGGCCATCGCGGAAGGCCGGGACCGGGTCCGGAGCATGTGTCCGGACCCGGTAACACAAGATTGGGCGATATCCATAACGGCGCATTCATGCCCGGCGAAAAACACGCACAAATCCCCGCTAATTCAAAATCGGCCAGGAGGCTGCGCCTCCTGGCCCCAGAGGTAAAGAAGTAAAGATGCCAGATTTAAAAAGTCCTGGCCACACGGAACCCGAAATCGAGGCTCCGATCGACGGCAACGTTCCTGAAGCGGACGGCCGAGCGCGAATACCACGAAGTGTAGTTCCAGGAACCGCCGCGCAACACACGGCGAGCATCCGGGCCCTCGCCCGCATCGGACTCCTCATAGAAGCTGTCGCACCACTCCCAGACATTGCCGGTCAGGTCCTCGATACCCAGGCTTGCCTGACGCGAGCGGGGAAACAGTCCGACGGCGGATGTCATGCCGAGCCCGGCCTCATTGCTATTGCAGATGCCGTCCTCCCAATCGTCGCCCCAGGGATACGTCAAACCTTCGGAGCCACGGGCGGCGGCCTCCCATTGCTGTTCCGTCGGCAACCGGCCGCCGGCCCAATGGGCGCACGCCTCGGCCTCCCAGAAGCTGACCCCCACGACCGGCTGGTTGGGGCCGTTCCACCGCCGGTGGTGCCAGTAGCGAGGCTCCGTAAAGCGTTCCTGTTTCTTCCAATCCCAGCCCGCGTCCGACCAAAACTCTCGTGTGCCATAGCCATCTTCGTCCATGAAGGCCTGGTACTGACTGTTGGTGACCGGATAGCGGCCGATCAGGAAAGGCGTTTCGATCTCGACGGTCTCACCCTCTTCGCCGTAGGGATAGGTCCCGGCCGGCACCTCCACGTTGACGCTGGGATCGCGCAAATCGACGATGCGCGGATCGCCCAGCCGGCCAAGGCACAATCCCAGGGCGTGGCGGGCCTGGAGCTGGATTTCGTCCTCGATAGCGTGCAGACTCAGGCGTTCGAACCCCTTGGCCAGCGCCGGCGGCACGCGATAGCCCTTAGCCAGGCACAGCTCCAGGGTCTCGGCGATGAACAGCGCCGTCGCCGGGTTGGCTCTGACGGAGGGCCGGTCCTGCTCCGCCACCAGCCGACCGAGCAAGTCCAGGCCCCATTGAGCATCCCGGTAATTGAAGATCTGGGCGGCGAACAGAAACAGCAGGGTCGGCCGCCACTCGGGAACATCCCACCGATCGCGGAATACCTGCTCCAGGGCTTGGCCTTCGTAGCTGCTGCGGGCAATCCTCTCGGCCGCGAGGTGCTCCTGGAAACTCAGATGGTAGAAGGCGGCTTTGTTGCCCGAACGCGGAAGCAACAGTCCGGAGCGATTCAACAGCTCCTCGCGCTGGATTGCCGGCTCGACCCGGCCGCTCGCGTAGGCGGGATTGAGGTCGGCAAAGACCTGGAGCCAGCGATCGACCTCGCTCTGGCCCACTTCGGCCGCCGGCGTTTGCCGGGGCGATTCCTGTTCGCCGGTGTGCATGCCGAGCGCTATGGCCTCGAGCCGCGCCTTGACCGGCTCGCGTTGGCGGGCGTCGCCCGGGTAGCGGTGGTAGAGTACGTTGTCGACGATGCGCTGGTAGAGGTGGTACCGGTCCTCCGGAAGGCGCCGGCCGCCGCCGTAGATCACACACAGCGCCGTCAGTAGCATCGGGTTCTCCGCGAGCGGAGCGAGGTCTTCCTGACGTTCGCCGATGGTTTGGCTCAGACCCTCGGCCAGTTCCGGCTGGTCCAGCGTGTGAAACCACCGCTCGATGAACAGCGCTTGAAGGGGTTCCGGAAGCGGTTCGAGGGGAGCGCTCGGCAACCCCAGACGATGCAGCCCCGCATCATCGAGGCCATATGGACGGCTGGTCAACAGGACCCGAGTGCCGCGCTTGTGCCACTCGGGCAAGGCGTCAGCAAGCCCACTCAGAATTAGGGCACGCGGGTACACGGTCGCCCCGTCCTGGATATCCGATGTTGGCACCTCGTCTAGCCCGTCCAGCAGCAGAAAGGCGCTGCCCTGCTCAAGGTGAGTTTTCAGGAGGCCGCCGGTGAGAGCCGGTGGATGCTTGCGATCCACCCAGCCGGCTAAGGCCAACTCCAGCTCAGCACGGCTCCACGTCAGCCCTCCCCGGCCGCAATCCATGGTCTCCCACATGTTCCGCAGCGGCACCAGCAGCGGCAGGCGGCCACGCAGGTTGACGGGCTCGGGCTCGGCGATTTTGTCCGGCGCCGGAACCGGATGGGCTTCACCAGCATCAGAGATAATCCGCAGCACCGCCCAGCGGCAGAAAGTGGACTTCCCGGCGCCCGCCGCCGCCGAGACGTAGAGGGATTCCTCATCAAGCCGTTGCAATAGTGGAAGCGATTTCCCGACTTCGTCGATATTCGGGATTTCATCGACGTTCGGAACGTCGTCCATGCTTCTTATCTGAGGTCGCGTGAGCGCCGGCACGTAGACATGGTTCAGGGTTACTGCGTGGCCCTTTTGTACGTCTTGCCCGAGCAGACTGACGTCGGCGCACGTGCGCCGCAACCACTCCAGATACTCGGACGGGATCTCGGCGGTGGCCGGTGGGGCTTCGCTGCCGCCGAAGCGCTCGGCGACGAGCGATTGCAGATCCTCTTTAACCCGCTTTGCGAACTTTTCGATGTCGGAATAGCGGGTATGGGAAGGCACCCGCACCGTGTCGGCAAAGAACCGCTCGACCCGGTCGAACTGTTCTTCTTTCTCGGCCCGGTCCGGGTCCTTCAGCTTGATGGTGGGCTCTTCGTCGCGGCGGTAAACGAGGATGTCCGGCCCAGGAGAAGCGTTCAGCGCGTCCTCGTACTCCCACTCGGTGCCGGAGAGGTAGGGCTCGCCATTGGCGTTCGTGCCGAACGCCTCGGTGAGGGGCGTTCCCATCCGCGCCCAGAAAATGACGATAACGATGTCGCACTCCGACGGGCGGGGCCCGAACCGATTGACGCAGTCTTGCGGCGTCAGGTTGCCCAGCATGGGCGTTCCTGATTGCGGATCGTCCCAGGTGACCACATCAAGCGTCACCTTGCCGCGAACGAACGGATTGTAGGGGAGCGTCTCCTTGATCAGCTTGCGGGTGAATTGGCGCTCCTCGGGGACGTCGCCGGGCGACGAGATGAAGATGCGCAGGTGCTCCGGCGTATCGCCGCCTTTGTTCCCCTTTCCTGTACCTGTCACCATGCCCCCCGATCCCCCTCAATTGGATCGTTTCAGAGTGTAAAACCATCCAAGGGATCGAAACAAAAGAAAAGCACCGAGCGGCCCACAAACAGCCGTGAAATCTAAGTGGCCAACACCGACAGGATGTCTTCGAGTTTACGGCTCTCTGTCACGGCCACGCCGCGGGGATCGAGAATGGCGTAGACACCATATTGCTTGGTGATGGTCCCCCGAACCTGCTGCACTCGGTTGAGCAAAGCCATGGCCGGGATGCCGTCCCTCATGGTTGTCCGCCGGCAGCCGCAATACTTGCTATCGACGACCCTGGCGATGATCGCCTCTTCATCTTCGGGGGTGAGCAGCGGGCTTGGGAAGTTGATAATCGACATGGAGGCAAACAGATCTCCAAAACACCAAGAAAACCGGAATAATGTAGCACGTTCTCGCCCGAGTTGATGACATATAGCGAGCCAACGTCTCGCGCAACCGCACCGATCAATGGAACCATGCTGACATGAAAACGTCATGCCATGGTTTTGCCGTATTTTGTGGAAAACCCAAAATATTTATATTACACTTTGGATTACCCTCTAAAGTTGTTTTCCAAGCAGAACGAAATTACGCCTATAAACGCAACACATACATAGCACGGAGACCTCCCATGCCGGCGCCCGACGACCTCGATCGCCTCTTGGCCGATTGCTTGACGATCAACGCCGGGTTGAGTTCGGGAGCGCGCCGGACGCTGGCTTATTTCCTCCGGCTGCGCGAGCGGCATGGCGACCGGACGGCACACTATTTGAGCCCCGACGATATCGAGCTGCTCGAAGATTGGGCGGCGAGTGCGTGCCGGACGTCGCGCCGGCGGACCAAGCGGCGGAAAACAACACCGGCAAAGCGACCCTCGGTCGCTGCGACACCCGAACCTCCTGGCCACCGTGCCCGCTCTCGCACTTCTGAGAGAACGGGCGAAAAAACGGCCCCGCCGACGGTCAGCGCCGTTTAACCGCCCTTCGGTAGCCGCCTTTTACGCCCTTCGGGATCCGATCCAACGATCACGGAGAAGCGGACCGGTATGCCGAGATTGACCAGTACGCCAAGCCGCAGATCCTCCAGGGCCGCGTCGAACCCGTAGTTTCGAACGCCTTCGCGGCACAGTGTTTCGTGCCAGGCGGACAGAACGTCCAACGGATGGCCGGTCCGCTCGCTGGCCAGTTCGCTGCCGTCGAGCAGACGCGCCACATCCATCGCACCGAGCGAACGGGTCCTGACGGAATGACTTGTGCCGCCCATCAACCCTTTTTCTCGGGTTGGCAAGCCGGCGGAATTTACGATGCCGAGGATCCGAGCGCCACAAAAGGTTAACATCGCGCAAGGTCAACGCGCTCTTGCATCTCATTCATTTCCAACTCATTCCATGCGCTCATCAAGCCAGGATACCGACCATGCCCGACACCCCGATAACGGAAGACCGCCTGCAGGCGCAGATCCAATCCATCATCACGCTGCTGAGCCGCGAGCAAATGGTGACCGACGCCGCCATACAGCAGAGTACCCAAAAACGCGATCTGGTGGAGCAGCTGACCCATCGCCAGCACATGGCCGAGGTGGCCAACCGGATCAATGCCCTGGCGCCCGCCGACATCGCGCATCTGCTGGAGATGCTGCCGCGCGATCAGCGCCGCGCGGCGTGGGAGCAAGTCGGCCTGGACAAGGCCGGCGACGTCCTATGGGAGGCGACCGACGGGGTCGCCGACGCCCTCGCCCGCGCCACCGACCGCGACCGGCTTCTGGCCATCTGCCGGCATCTCGACGACGACGACCTGGCGCAGATCGCCGACCATGTTCCCGACGACGTGTTGCAGCAACACTATCTGTCGCTGGCCCCCGAGACCCGGGCGTGGGTAAAGGCGGCGGTGTCCTATCCCGACGACTCGGTCGGGCGTCTGATGAACAACGACCAGATCGCCGTGGACCAAAATGCGACGGTCAAGGACGTGCTCAAGCAGCTGCGGCGGCTGGGCACCCTGCCCGGTCAGACCAACAGGCTTTTCGTCGTGGACGAGCGGCGGCGGCTCAAAGGCGTGCTGCCTGTCAAGACTCTGCTGCTTCACCGTCCCCGCGCGTTCGTGGCCGATCTCATGGAACAAGACGCGCCTCGTTTCGGCCCCGAGGACAATACCGGCGCGGCGGCCCGCGCCTTCGAACGCTACGACCTCGTCTCGGCCCCGGTGGTCGACGACAAGGGACGCTTGATCGGGCGCCTCACGGTGGACGCGGTGATGGATTTCGTTCGCGAGGAGGCAGAGGATCAGGCATTGAAACGGGAGGGCTTAAACCCCGACGAGGATCTGCTGGGTCCCATTTGGAAAACCGCGCGGCAACGGTGGTTATGGCTGGGACTGAACCTGTTGACCGCGTTCATCGCGTCCCGAGTCATTGGCGTGTTTGAAGGCAGTATCGAACAGCTGGTGGCGCTGGCCACGCTAATGCCGATCATCGCCAGTGTCGGCGGCAACACCGGCAATCAGACCATCGCCATCTTCATTCGCGGTCTCGCGCTCGATCAGATCAACGCGAGCAACATCCGTCCGCTGGCCCTGAAGGAAGTCGGCGTCAGCACCGTCAACGGCGTGATCTGGGGGAGCGTTATGGGGGTGATCGCCTTCGCCCTCTATCAGAACCCGGCGCTCGGGGCGGTGATGGCGGCGGCGACGCTGCTCAACCTGTTGGTGGCCGCGGTGGTGGGAATCGGGGTGCCGGTGACCATGAACAAACTCGGCCGCGACCCGGCGTTGGGATCCAGCGTACTGCTCACCTTCGTCACCGACAGCATGGGCTTTTTCATCTTCTTGGGGCTGGCGACGGTCTTCTTGCTGTAAGCGCCAATCGTCGTCAATCCGCTCGCGCCCAGGCGCGCAGCGGGCGAAGCTGGCGGCTGCGATTTCGGTTGTGGGACTCCATGCGGGTCAGCACATTGTCGAGCACGGCCACCCCCTCGCCGATGTAGGCGCCCTTATTGAGCATAACGCATTCGGCGCGTTCGGCCATGGCCGCGTCGGTAAACTCGCCGCGCGACGGCATGCCGCGCTTGACCAGGCTCTCCAGCACCTGCGTCGCCCAAATCACCGGCACGTGGGCGGCGTCGCAGAGCCACAGGATTTCCTCCTGCACCTCCGAGAGACGCTCGTATCCGATTTCCACCGCCAGGTCGCCGCGGGCGATCATCACGCCGAACGGATTGGCGCCGGCGGCCTGAACGATCAGTTCGGGGAGATTGGAGAATGCCAGCCCGGTCTCGATCTTGGCAATAATCGGCATGGGAGACTGGCCGGGACGCCGCTTGTCCAGTTCGTCCTGCAGCCAGGCGATGTCTTCCGGGCGCTGCACGAACGAATAGGCGACGCCGTCTGCGCGTTCGGCCACAAAGTCGAGATCTTTCAGGTCCTTGTCGGTCAGCGGCGGGACCACGACGGCCGAGCCGGGAAAGTTGATCCCCCGTTTTTCCTGAAGGGGATAGCCGCCGGGCGGCGTGCGGACCACCGCCATCACTACGCCGTCGTCGCGGATTTCCTCGACCGTGCCGGAAATCAGCCCGTCGCGGATGCTGACGTTGGCGCCGGCCTTTATCTGTCGTAGCACTTCGGGCATGGCGCAGTTTGCCTGGAACGAGAAACCGTTGCCGGTGTCGGGCGTGTCGAATGCCAGAAGGATCTTATCACCGGCTTGCACCTTTTTGGTTTTCTTGGGCGTGACCACAATGTCGGTGCGAATCTTGGGGCCCGCCAAATCCACCAATACCGGACACTTGCGCCCCACCTCGGCGCTCATGGCCTGGACATTGTCGATCATCATCGACCATTGGGCCACCGAATCCCGGCCGCAGTTGATGCGGGCGCAGTCCATCCCGGCATCGAACAATCCGCGCAGCGCCTCCGGATTCGCCGCCGTTTTTGGCGCGAGCGTAACGAGAATGCGGGTTTCCCGGCCTGTGGGACGGGGCCCGAACACGGTGGCGCTGTTCTTTTCCAACAGCTTTCTGCCGGCATAGTATTCGTCCGCTGACGGCCGCCGGGTCTCCGGCATGTCGTGGCCGCGCATCATCTCCATGTTGGCGATAATCGCGTCGAGGCTCGGCAAGACATGGCCCTCGCAGTGCCCCAGGGACGCCAGCCCCAAGGGCGCCAGGTCCGCCTGAAGCGGCCGCAGATCCAGTTGCCGCAGCGCCAGATAGTGGGACAAATTGACGGCGCTGTCCTTAAACGCGCCCCGAGACAGCATCGGATCCCAACGCGCCACCATCGCCGCGCCGTTGTCGACGACCTGGCGCCTGACATCGCGAAGTTTATCCAGCAGATCGTTTCGCAATTCGCCATCCATGGCGCCTTCCCCTCTCAGCATCGTTGCAACCGCGCAATATCCGCGCCTCCCGATCCGCTGGCAAATGACGGATTTGTGACATTCGCGTCCATGCACGGCCTTTGGGTCAGGGCGCTACTCTTTTCGGTGTCATACAGCCGCTCATATGCAATTGCTCAAGAGAGCCGCGAACCCACTACGGGTTACACGCCCTTAGGCTGTATTAAAATGTAACTTACCTAAAATAATTGTCCCCGATCGACATATTTATAAGTACCCATATGGATAAAAAACAGCATGATTTGTTCCTTTGATCAATTTGTAAATACCTATTTGGGTGTTTTACATAAATTCAAATAAACTCTTCAACCTCCATCAATAAAATCTCTTTTTTGCCCAAATGGGTAAGAATTTTGTACTCTTTTTAATAGATTTTTAGTTTGACAATACACGCAAAAAGCTTTTCAATTGCAGGTATTCTAACACGCCAGAAACGCACTCAATGCGAGTAGCTGATTTTGGCGCTCGGATGCGAGGAACACCGGAAGATTGACGCCGAACGTGAGGAGGAAATGAAGATGTCTGTTAATAGGTTTGGGAAAATGATGGGGAAAGCGGCGATTGCCGGTTTTGCCTTGGCGGTGCTGACCGCCGGAACCGCGCCAGCCAAGGCCGCGGTCGTAACATGGGACTTGTGGATCGCGTATGACGATGCCTTGCTGACGACGGGACTTGGGAGCTCGGCTACCGGACACGGAATTAATTCCGCTGTTACGTCGACATTCGGCATTACCCAAGCGACCAACGCCACCGGTTCCGTGACGTTCGATGACGCCGGATGCGGCAATGCGTTTTGCGGCCCGGTCGAAGATTCCAACTTTTCGATTAATTTCGAATTCGAGGGAACGCCTATTTCGTTCTCCACCAACGACGACTTCCGCTACAATGGCAGCTCCTATGTCAATGAAAGCGCATTCGGCCGGGGCCCGGCGATGTTTTTCACCCCGTTCGCCGGCGCATCAGCTCCGGATTTCAACGTGCAATTCGCGCACGGCTCGAGCGTAAACAATTGGGCTCTTAGCCTCCAGCTCGGCGTAATTGAGCTCTACGACCTGAGCAATGTCGCTGGTTTTCCGCAGTGGACCGGCCTGCGCGGCACGCTCTGCCACGATGGCTTTGGCGAGCCGGGCGAAAGCTCTGTGTGCTATCGCGGACCCGACACCGGAGTTGTTCCGATCCCGGCGGCTCTTCCGTTGTTCGCCTCCGGACTTGTGGCCATGGGCCTCGGTGCCTGGCGCCGGCGCCGCAGCGCCTAACTCGTGAGGGACCGTCATCTTCTGACGACGAGGGCGGCGGCGGATCTTCCGCCGCCGTCGCTGTTCCGGGGGACAGCTCCCCGCCCGCCGGGCTTCACCCGGACCGCCATACGCCGCAAAAGGCCTGCGAAAGACGTGGACCTTGGCGGCGCATCGGCGTTAAATCCAACCCATCATGCCGACTCATCCCGCAGACACCCCCGCCGAAAAATTACGTGCGCTCCTGAAACAGGGCCGGTTGCTGCTCATGCCGTGCTGCTTCGACGCCCTGTCGGCGACGCTGATCGAGCGGGCCGGTTTCCCGCTTACCTTCATGAGCGGTTTCGCCGTTTCTGCCACCCGCCTCGCGATGCCGGACACCGCCCTCATCTCCTACGGCGAAATGATCGGCCAGGGCCGGGACATTTGCGCCGCCGTCTCCATTCCGGTGATCGGCGACGGCGACACCGGCTACGGCAACGCGCTGAACGTTAAGCGCACGGTGGCGGGCTATGCGCGGGCGGGTTTCGCAGCAGTCATGATCGAGGATCAACTGGCGCCGAAACGCTGCGGCCACACCCGGGGTAAGGCGGTGGTCGGCAAGGCCGAGGCGATCGCGCGCATCCGCGCCGCGGTGGACGCGCGGAGCGAACACGGCGACATCCTGATCCTGGCCCGCACCGACGCCCGGGCCACCCACGGGCTCGACGAAGCGCTCGGTCGCGCCCACGCTTTCGCCGAGGCTGGCGCCGATATCCTGTTCGTGGAGGCGCCCCGGAGCGAGGCGGAGATGGAAACCATCGGCCGCGAGCTTCCCGGCTGGAAGATGATCAACATGCTTGAGGGCGGCGACACGCCGGTGCTGCCGCCGGCGCGACTGGAAGCCATGGGATTTGTCCTTGCCGCCTACCCGCTCACCCTGCTCAGCGCCGCCGCACGTGCCATGACCGAGGCCCTTGACGACCTGCGCGCCGGCCGGCAGAACCCGGATCGGCTGATGGACTTCGCCACGCTGAGAGAGGTCGTCGGTTTCGACGCTTACGACCGCGAGGCGCAACGGTATACCAACGGCGGCTAATGGTAACCGCTTGTGACGGCCTTTCGGGGTTTCCGGCTAGGAGCGTGGTGCGCGGTGATGCGGGAGCATCATGAGCGCCGCGCGACGCCGTCCGGAAACCCCGA
>JGI12210J13797_10396791_pt1 | contig 12150 bp, 14 predicted proteins | sample ElkSlonscriptome_3_FD_13797 | JGI IMG/M metagenome (IMG submission 13797) | reverse complement strand
CACCCTCCTGGCGCATTCGCCTCGAAGGAGGCGCACGAGCATCCCTCGCCACCCTCCTCGGCGTGCGGACGCCAGACGGGTGGGCCCACCAGACGGAGCTCTCGGCCTACGGTCGCTTGACCCTCGGCGGGGCGGTCTTTTGGAGCTATGTCGACGCGAGCCTCCGGGCCGCCCGGAGTCGAAGCGATGTGGGGCGGGTCTTCCTCAGCTACCCCCACATTCTGGGTGGGTTCGCCCTACGCCCATGATAGTTTCCGACGTCTTGCCATGGATGAGCTGACCCGACGACGCGTCTGCGAGCTCATTGCGGGGGTCATCGCGACCGATGACAACCTGCACCCCGAAGAGCTGCATTTCATGCTGAAGACCTTCAAGGCCTTCGGGATCGCCACGGGTGAGGACGACGAAGCCATTTGTCCTGCGGTCAGCGCGCAAGAGGCGGCCAATGCCATGTCGTCGCTGCCCCCCGACGTGCGCGAGGAAGCGGTGGAGCTCCTCGTCGCCTCGGCTGGCCGACGGGGTCATCGCCGATGAGGAGCGGACCTACCTCTCCGCGGTGGCCAAGGCGGCGGGCCTTACCCACGACGACGTGCAGCGCCGCCTCGACGAGGCCGTCGCGAAACGTCTTCGATCCTGACTCAGCCGGTGCAGGTGGTGGCCGCGCGGTCGTCGGCCTCGGTCGCGACGACCTTCCCGGTCTTCAAATAGCGCCGCACGGTCGCTCGCATCTTGGCGCCCTGCCGCGCGTCGAAGGCGACTCGATCGGGGTTCTCACGCTCGTACGACATCACGTTGTCGACCACGGGGCTGTGCCCGTTGCCGAAGAAATGCCCGAGCTCGTGGGTCAGGACCGTGGGCACGGCCGAGGCCGCGAGGATGACGTAGTCCTTGCGCAGGTCGCGTCGCAGCCGCCATCGCACCCCCATGCGAAACCGCTTGGGGTCGTCTTTGTCGCGGAGCCGGTCGACGATCATCACGTTGATGACCTTCTCGCGGTGATAGACCGCGAGATCATCCCGGTCCTCGGCATCCTCGAGGCGGGCGTGGCCTTTGGGAAGTGTGCGTCGCTCGGTCCAGCGCACCTGCACGCCGTGGGGCCTCAGGAGCCGTTGGGCCTCGCGGACCTGGGTTGCCACGAAGCAGGCGTCGACCACCGGAGCGCCTTCGTCGTCCACCGCCACTGCCATGGAAAGCGGCAGCGGTGGAAGCATCTTCGGCCGTTTCTGGCCGTCCTTGGCTTCGGCGAGGCGGGATAGCGCGCCGCCCGACCACAAGACTGATCCGGCGGCGAGTAGGGTGCGGCGACGCAGAGCGATCACCCGGCTAGCCTAGCGCCTACTTGGCGATGGCCTGGAGATCGAGCATCTCCTCGGCGTTCGGCAGGACGATCAGCTCGCAGCGGCGGTTGGCCTGGCGCCCGCTCGCGTCGTCGTTGCTGGCCACGGGATCGGTGTCGGCAAACCCGGCCGCGCTCCAGCGCGAGACGGGCAGCTTCCCGGTCTCGGGATCGATGAGGTAGAGCAGCACCTGCCGAGCGCGCATGAGGGAGAGGCCCCAGTTGTCGCGGAAGGCGCCGCGGTAGGGCTGGTTGTCGGTGTGGCCGGCCACCTGGTAATAGCGCTGGCTCAGCGATGGATCGGCCACGATGATCTTTGCGACCTTGCCGAGGATGTCCTCGCCGCCCTTGAGCAGGCGATCCTGACCGGAGGGGAAGAGCACGTCGCCGGGCAGCGAGATGATCATGCGGTTGTTGCGAATCTTGACTGCGAGGCCGAGGCTGGTGAGCGCGTTGAGCTTGCTGCGCAGCTTCTCGAAGCGCTCCTTGATCCGCTCGAGCTGCCTCGCACGGGCGCGGTACTGCTCGAGCGCGGCCTCGCGCTCCTCTAGGGTGGCGCTCAGCTTGTTGAGCTCGGTCGAGCGGGACGCGAGGTCCTGGTTGAGGTTCTGGACGTCGACGCCCATGGCCGTGAGGTCGGACTCGAGCTTGGCGACGTGCGCTTTGGTCTTGTCGAGCTCACCTTGGGTCTCGGCGAGCTTGGCCTCGGTGGCCTGATGCTCAGAGACGAGCATGTTGTACTTGTCGAGCTGGAGCTGCCACTCCTCTTCGCTGTAGCCACAGCCGGCCACGAGGGCGGCGGTGAGCGAGAGCAGGGCGAGGCGGATCGCGATACGAAGCTTCATCAGGTCCTCCGCGCGCGAGCTAAGCAAACCCACCCGCGCGCAGCAACCAGCGGGCCGTCAGCGCCGAGGATCGATGTCGCGGTCGTCGTGAAGACGAAGGCGGGGAAGCACGGCCGTTCGAATCACGGCCAGCCGCTCGCCCACGAGACGCTCGGCCTCCGGACCCCGTGCTTCGGTTCGAAACACGACGGCCAGGCAGCTGCGCCCCAGTGCGCCGAAGGCGGCAGCGTATCCCGAAGCCCCGTCTCGTCGCCCTCGGGAAAAGCCGACCGCCACGCCGGTATCGTAGCCGCGGGGACGCTCGATGAGCTCGGCTTCATCGAGGTCGCTCGCCGCACCCGGCAGCTCGCGCCAGAGGTGGGCCTGCGCCGCGCACCGCTGGCGGTTCATGAGTTCCGGGGCTCGCCACCGTGCGAAGACGATGACGGAGCCAGTGGCCCCGTGGGTGAGCGTCACGAAGCGACTCTTGCCCTCCCCGCCGAGCTTCCAGCCGTCGCGATCGGGGACGGGAAACGACAGCTGATAGCGCTTCGAGCGGATCCGCGTGGGGCGGCTCTGCACGGGCTGACCGGTGAAGGGATCTGCCTCGACCGTGGGGGGCGGCCGAGACACGGGGGCTGCGACCACACGAGGTACTGGCGCCGGCGGCGGCGCCGACGGCGGACCACAAGCTGCGAGGACCCACGTGGCCGCCACGATGACACGTCTCATGAGCGCCTCGACAAGCGGATCCAGATGGCGCCGCTGCCACCGCGGGTGGCGCTCGCAGTACGAAAGGCGGCGACGTGTCGGGCGCAGGGGCGCTGGGTGAGCCAATCCACCACCGCGAGGCCTAGCACCCCGTAACCTCCGGGGGAACGGCGCCCCTTGCCGACCACCACGAGGAGGTATCGGTCGCCGCGCTTGGCCCGGGAGACCACGAACCGCTGCACGGCGCGCCTCGCCGCGACTTCGTCGAGGCCATGCAGGTCGAGGGTGGAGGAGGGCGCGGGCTCGAGGCCTCGCGGCGGTGCCTTCTCCCCCTCGCGCCACGCGAGCACCTGCTCGTCCTGATGCTGCACCACGAAGCTGGGGCTGGGGTCGTCGTGACGCTGCTGGCTAGGCGGAGGGGCCACGCGGCGTTTGCCGTCGCCAAAGCGCTCGACCCCGCCGCGCCCCAAGGCGTCGGCGAAGCGCTCGGCCCGCTTGGGCTCGTCCGGGAGGACGACCCGCGACGCGAGATCGCGGAAGGGGCGATGCTTCGACCAACTCACGTTCCAAGTCTGGGGCCAGAGGCGACGCGTAGCCAGGGCGAAGCCGTGAGCCGGGCCGGTCTTGGGAGCGACGTGGCCTCCGTGGTATGACCTCACCCACGGAGGGGGTAGCGCTGGCGTGTCGCGAGGGGCGAGCGCTGGGCGCAGCGCCAGTCCAGTCGCATGAAACGGAAGCGATATCGGGGCGACACCAAGGTGTGGCGCGACCCGCTGCTGGCCGCGGCGGGAAAGCGCATCAGCGGGGATCCGGCGCGCGAAAACGCCAACGACGAGGCCGAGATGCCGCGTCGCAAGGTCCAGGTCAAGCGAAGGGAGGCCCGCATCATCGCGGGCTCCAAGCCCGACGCCGACCCGAGCGAGGTCGAGCGGGTCCGCCTGCTCGACCGGGTGCTGTTGGCGGAGGGCAGATCCTCCATCTCCAAGGCCTGCGACGCCTACGCCGACGCTGGCTTCGACTTCCCCCCCGAGCAGAAGGTCTGGCTGCAGATCCTCGAGCACAAGGACGAGGGTCGGGTCGTGGAGGCCATCGAGCGCCTTGGTCATCTCCTCGACGAGACCCCTCCGGAGCGCCGGCCGGTCCTCGAGTCGCGTCTGCGTCGCATCGAGGCGTACGCGGATGAGTCCACGACCCAGCGTGCCGCTTCGGACTTGCGGCGGCTCATCAAAGACAAGTACGCAGCGGTATGACCGCCGACGAGTTCGAGCGTGCCTTCCGTGCGCTCACCCGTGCCCACGAGGGGGCCTCGGACCACAACCCCGGGAGTGTCGCTTGCGAACGGTGTACGCGCTGCCGCGACTGCACTTTTTGCAAACGCTCGAGCCAGCTGGTGCGGTGCCACTACTGCGTCGATGCGGAGCGATGCATCGACTCGACCCACTGTCACCACGCCGTCGATCTCGTCGCGTGCAACCACTGCGTGGGGAGCTCTCGCTGCACCCGGTCGGCTTACCTCGAGCGCTGCGTCGACTGCACGGACTGCCATTACTGCTTTGGGTGCGTCGGCCTCGACCGGGCGGAGTTTCACATCCTCAACGAGCCTTACGAGCGGAGTGCGTACTTCAAGCTCGTGGCGCAGCTCACGCGGGTTCTGCCCGCGGCCCGCGTCTGAGGCGCTGGCATGGACGAGGTGAGCGGAACCGAGCGGGCCGTGGCCGAGGCCCTGTGGGCCAAGGTGAGCGTCGACCTGACCGACGACGGCCCCCACGAGGCCTACTTGGCGCACTGCACGGAGCACGAGCTGCTCGACGAGGCGGCTCGTCGATACCGCGAGGTCAAGGACGAGCTCGACGACGAGGAGCAGGAGCTGAAGGACCGGCTCGACAAGCGGCTCGCCGGGATCGCCACGCTGGCCATGGCGAAGCTCGACGTCGAACACGAGCCGCCACCGACCGGCCTGGTCATGCGGATCATGCAGTTCATCATCGTGGGCTTCACCGTCGTGAGCCTCTGGCTGCTGGTCCGAGCCCTCCTGATGTAGCTCAAGGGATGGGCATGACCTCGATGGTCACGGTCGTGCCCGGCTTGGGTCGTCCCTCCGCCTTGGTGACCCGATCTGGGCTCGAGGCGAATCGCTCTCGCGCTTGCTGGAGGAGGGCTTCGGTCTTCTTGGTGTCGATCGCGTAGCCGGGGTGGACTGCGAATCGGATGGGACTCCGGGGGAACACCGAGCGGCCCGAGCGCCACTCCCCGGGGGCGCACCTCGAAAGCACAGCGAGCGCGGACGATTGTGCTCGGAGGCGACGCCGAGCCCGACCCGCGCGGACTGGGGTAGGGTCTACCAATGCGAAAGTGGTTGGGGTTGGCGTTGGGGATGCTCGTGAGCGTGGCGGCCTGTGCCGGGGAGGAGGACGGTACGACACCGCCTCCCACCACGGCGGGCGCCGGCAGCGGGGGTGACGGCATGGGAGGCAGCTCCACCTCGACCACCGGGAGCGGGGGTATGGCGGGAGCGGGCGGCCAAGGAGGCACGCCGACGCCCGGCCCGACGGTAAGCCCCGGATGTGAGACGGGGGGCGGCCTCGCGGAGGGCGAGCACACCTTCATGCTCGACGGCCTCGAGCGTCGCTACGTGCTTCGCCTACCGCAGGGCTATACACGCGACCGCCCTTGGCCCCTCGTGCTCGCGCTACACGGCAACGGCGGGAGCGTGAGCTACTGGGACGTGACGAGCGGGCCCCGCAACATTCGGAGTGTGCTCGAAGACGATGCGGTCCTCGTCATCGTGGAGGCCATCGACAATCAATGGCGCGACTACGGCGCTGACCCGTCGACGTGGCCGGCGCGCATCGAGCAGGAGCTGGCCTACTTCGAAGAGGTCATCTCGCAAACCGGGAGTGACCTCTGTATCAACCAGGACGCCATCTTCTCCATGGGCTTCAGTGGGGGTGGTTCGTTCTCCGGCGTGCTCGGGTGCCGGCGTCCCGACATTCGCGCCATCGCCGTGGGGGGCAGCGTCATCTACTTCGACGACGCCAATTGCGTCCACGCCCCGGCCGCCTGGGTCGCGATCAGCGACGGTGACGAGAGCGCCGGTCGATTCGCCTATCGTGACCACTTCCGGGACGCCGCGGGCTGCATGGAAACCTCGGCCGACACCACGCCGGCGGGTTGCGTCGCCTACGACGGCTGTGGGACGGACACCCCCGTCCACTACTGCGATCACCCCGGCGGTCATCAATGGCCGGACTTCGGCGCGCAGGCCGCGTGGGACTTCTTCTCGACGTTCGTCGAACCGCAGGAGTGAGGATGGCCGAGAGCTGGCCCATCGGGGTGGTGACGCAGCCTCCGCTGCGGGGGGCGACGGTCCTGTGGCGGATGGCAGACGACCTCCGGGTGACGGTGGTGGCCAAGGTTGCCTTCGATGCGCAGGGACAGGTGCAGCGGCCCTCAGACTTTCGCGGGCCCGATCTCGCGCCGGTGCTCGCCCGCGGCGAGGTCCTCACCGATCCGGCGTCCGAGCAGGCGACGTGGTGCGAGGGGCGTAGCTTTCCGCAGACCGGGCCCGCGGAGGCCATCGATGTCGATCCGGCTGTCCCGGAGGCCTACCAGAGAGCGCCGGTCGAACAGCGCGTGGCGCAGCTGGTACTCGGGGAGCCGCTGCCCTTGCCCAGCGGGGTGACCGTCACCCCCGCCGCGCATCGCATCACCGCGAGGCTGGTGTCGGGCGCAAGCGCGCATCCGCTCGAGCTGCGATGCGACACTGTGCTCGTGCGCGGCGGGGGAGGCCTCGAGGTGATCTGGCGGGGTCACGCCGCCGTTCCGCACCCGATCGTCTCGGCCCGGGTGGAGCTGCGGCTGCACGATGGCGCCGGACCCCCGCGCCGGCATCCAACGGAAGGGCTGCGTCCGACCGCCATCTCGCCGGCCCAGCTCGGGGGCGCCTCCTTCGAGCCGACCGAGCTCGGCGCCACCAACCTGTCTCCGCCGACTTTCACCCCGGGCCGCTTCAGCGGCGAAGATTGAGGACTCTTCGTTCTGGGTAGGTTTTTGTGCGACATCGGGCCCGGGGCTGCGTCCTCGAAACAAGCGCCATCGCCGGCGCCTGGAGGATCCCCCGTGAAGCTAGCCCGCGCCCTCATTCCCCTCTGCGCCGTGACCGCCCTCGCCTGGGGCTGCGACGTCGACGACGCAGCCCAACAAGACGGAGCGCAGACCGAGCGCACCGGCTCGAGCTTCGCCGCGATACGCGACGCCGTCTACGAATCGCCGCGCGACACCCTCCCCGACCACGGCGGGCTGTCGATGCGAGACATCCTGCGCAACATCTTGGGCAACAACATCACCGGCAACTCTTCGGACTCGCCCACCCACGGGTTGGCCATTCGCAGTCGGCGCACCCTCGTCGACCGGTCAGACGAGCGGCCCCCAGAGCCCAAGTGGCTCCATCCGCGAGGCGCCTGCGCGTCGGGCCGGTGGACCATCACGACGCCGTCCGAGGCCACCGGGCTCTTCGCAGACGGAGTCGACGTGCCCGCCATCGTGCGGGTCTCGTCGGGCACCGCCCAGAGTCTCGGCGGTGAAGAGGCCGACGGACGCATCCTCGGGATGGCGGTGAAGCTCTTTCCTACCGTATCGGACGACACGCCGGTCCTCACCCGCAACATGGTCACCCTCGACCGCTACGGCTTCGAGGCCAGCCCCCGCATGGCGACCTTCCACGAAGACGACGGCAGCCCCGTCTACTTCACCAACGTCGCCCCGGCCGAGAGCTTCGTCGGCAAGCAGCTCAGCAAGTTCTTCGACCGCTTCGACGAGCCGAACTGGGCCCGCCCCGTCTACGCGGCGGCCCGGGCTCAGGTCGACGGGGAGGATCTCGAAGAATACGTCGAGCCCTACGAGGTTCGCTTCGTCGCCCGTCCCAAGGACGAGCACGACCCGCAGATCGTCCCCGCGGACTTCCGGGACGATCTGCTGAGCCACTCCGAAGGGATCACCCTCGACATCCAACTGCATCGCATGACCCCCGACGACGAGCGCGACGTCACGATCGGCCAGCTGACCTTGGATGCCTTCGTCGTGTCGGACTACTGCGACCTCAACCTGCACTTTCACCACGACCCGTTGGAAGACCAGCTCTCCAAGTACAAGGACTACGAGGTGGTGCAGGACCTGATCGATGCGCGTCAGGGCCGCTGAGCCTCGCCTGCGCTTGGGCTAGGCTCTTCACGCCCGAGGACGGAGACGCTTTACGTCTCAGAAGCTTCCGTGCAGCCAGACGCCCGCTTCGGAGGGGCTCAGGCCGGGCCGCAGCGAAAGGTCGAGGTCCTCTTCGTCGGGATCTCCGGCATCGTCGGCGTCGGCGGCGGGGTCGATGATGAAGAGCACGACCGTGGTCACCGCGGCGGCGGCAGTGACCCCGAGCATCACATCGGTCGCGAGGGCGAGGGTGGACGTCTTGCTCTGCGCGTCGTCGATGTCCTGGGGGCTTCCCGGAAAGGTGCCGAGGGCGTCGTCGCGCTCACCCATGGCCGCGAGCGCTAGGCCACCGAGCACGCCGGTCGCGATCCCGCAGGCTCCGGTGATGCCGAGGCCGACGACGCCCGCTACGGGGAAGTCGTCTTCTTCCTCGGCTACCGGTCGTGGGTCAGGGACGGGGTCGGGATCGTTCCGGTCGTCGTTCAGCGGGACCAGATTGAGCTCCACGTCGACGGCGTCGCGTCCGGCCACCTCGACGACCCGCCGTGCGGGCACGTGACCCTCGAGGTTGGCTCCGACGCGGCGCTTGCCGATGTTCACCACCACGGGCTCATCGAGGGGCGTGACGCCGATGACTTCGTCGTCGATCTGGACCTCGGCTCCGTCGACGTTGGCCGTGATGGTCAGCTCGCCGACCCGATCGATCAGGTCTTCGAGCGCTTTTTCCACCTGTCGCTTGCGGCTGCGCCCGACCTCGTCGCCGCCCTCGTCGAGGTAGCGCCGGTAGGCTGAAAGCGCCGAAGCGTAGTCCTTCAGCTCGCGCGAGGTCTGACCGAGGTTGTAGAGGACGCGGTAGTTGGGAGCGAGTTCGTAGGCGCGCTTGAACTCGACGAGCGCGGCTGCGTAGTCGGCGTCCCGGTAGAGCTTTACCCCGCGTAGGAAATGCTCGCTCGCCTCCTTGCGAGCCTCCTTCTCGTCGGCGGTGTCGTCCGCCATGACCGGCGCCGGCCAGGTGGTCGCGGCCGAGACGACTGCGACCACGAGCAGGGACGCACGGAGCGAGGGAAGCTTCATCAATGGTAGGGGTCCTCTTCGTCGATGCCGAGGGGCTTCTTGTCCTCCGTCGGCGGCGGCGAAGGCTTGGGGCCAGGGAGCGGCCCCCCGACCTTCGGGGGCGGGGGCGTCGCGGTGGTAGACGAGGTGGTCGCTGCCGGCGCAGCTTTCTCCAAGGTGATGGTCAGGTCGATGTCGCGCTCGTAGCTGAGCATCGTGCTCTGGGTCACGTGATCCGGGGCCGTGACCTCGAGGGTGTGCGTGGACCCATCGCGAGGCACCTGCGCTACGAACGGGTTGTGGGCGAGCGTCACCCCGTCGAGCTTTGCCTCGGCCGACGCGGGCTCGAAGTGGATCTCCACCGCCACCGTCTCGGGGGTGGGCGTACTGGTCGCCGGGGCTTCGGGGGGCGTGGACTCGTCGTCGGGCCGGCCCACGAAGAGCACCGCGATGCCGATGCCGATGACCGAGACCACCGCGGCGAAGATGCCGACGACGAGCGTGGTGGGCACCCCTCGGGCCGGCGGGGCGTTGCTGACGTTGGAGCCGACCAACGTCCCCGGGCTGGTGGCGCTCTCGGGCAGAGGAGGGTGGGCGACCGGGATGGCGGCGCGGCCGGTCACCGAGGGGGTGTGGTCCACCGCGTGAACCCAGGGCTCGAGGGTGGGGACGGGGACCCCCTGCATCGATTCCCGCTGCATCTGCTTCATCTGTTCGTCGATGATGGTGCGGATCTTCGCCCGCTCCTCGGCGAACTGCTCACAGATGACGTCGCCCACCTCCCGTGCGCCCACGCGTCGACTCGACCGTTGTAGGTAGCCCTCGAGGGCGTCCCGCATGTGCTGGGCGCTCACGAAGCGACTGTCGGGCTCGAGCGCCATGGCGCGGTCGCAGATCTCTGCCAGCTCGGGGTCGACGTCGGGGACCACGTCCCGAATCCGGGGCTCGGTGCCCTGCATGCGCTGGGCGAGGACGGCCGTTTGGCTCTCGCCCTTGGCGAACCGCCTGCCGGCGAGGGCTTCCCACAGCATGACGCCGACGCTGAAGACATCGGCGCGTGCGTCGACCGTCTTGCTCTGCGCCTGCTCGGGCGCCATGTAGGAGACCTTGCCCTTGAACACCCCGCTCTGGGTGACGGTGGCGGCGCCCGCGGCCTTGGCGATCCCGAAGTCGACGAGCTTGACCTGCCCGTCGTAGGTGATGAACACGTTCTGCGGGCTCACGTCGCGGTGCACGACGTCGAGCGGGCTGCCGTCGAAGTCGGTGAGCGTGTGGGCGTAGTGCAGGCCCGCGAGGGTCTCGGCCAGGATGTGCACGTGCACGTCGACGGGCATGGGCTGGCCCTCGCGACTCTGGCGGCGGAGCAGCGCGTAGAGCGGCTGACCGTCGAGGTAGTCCATGGCGAGGAAGTGATGGCCGTCCTCGAAGCCTACCTCGTAGGTCTGCACCACGTTTGCGTGGTTGAGGCGCGCAGCGAGGCGGGCCTCGTCGACGAACATTGCGAGGAAGTCGTCGTCGTCCGCGAGCTCGGGCCGGAGCAGCTTGAGCACCAGCAGTTTGGTGAAACCGACGGGACCGGCCGCCACGCACAGAAAGACCGTGGCCATCCCGCCCGTCCCGAGGCGGGCGATGATCCGGTACTTTCCTATCTGCTTGCTTTCCACGGCTACTGGGGCGTCGGCGAGACGAGGACGTAGGAGATGGTTTCGGCGAGGATCTGAAAGCTCGACTCGCCGATGTAGCGGTCGTCTTCGGCGCGGATGGCCTGCACCACGGCGGCACCGACGGGCATGTTGAAGTAGCCCCCAAAGCCGTCGCCGTCGGTGCTGGTGACGGAAGGTGGTGTCACCGGCTGCTGGTTGACGAGGTAGAAAGCGGTCGTGTCATCGTCGGTGTTCGTGGCGTCGAACCGAAGTCCGGCTGCCCCATCTCCGCGACAGTCGATCCCGAGCACGATGGCCGTCCCCCGCGTCGGGTCGGGGTCGATGCCCTCGGAGTTCGCGAGGGCTGAGAATTCTACGGGGGCGAAGAGCTGGATTTCTTCCACGCTCGGAGGGCCGAAAAGTGGCCGGCCGACGTACACCCGCGAGTCGACGAGGTCGGGGCCTTCGATCTTGACGAAGCCGTCGAAGCCCTCCGGTACCTCGACCCGCACAGTGCCGTTGCCGTTGGGGTTGAGTCCCTTGGGAAGGCCGGAACCCGTGCACCCCGGGTCGAGTTTGTCACACACGTCGATCACGGTGGACATGCTCACCGCACCGCCCACCGCGTAGACCAAGTCGATGTCGAAGCTGACCGTGTTGGTGGGATCAGGCGTCTCGGTGACGAGGTTGTCGAGGCAGCCCCAGACGGTCTGCGGGCCATCGGCGCTGACGCAGACTTGCTCCACGCACGCCGCGTTCTGGAAGCCGCGCGTCGCGCAATCGGCATCGCTCGCACACTGCACCTCGTCTCCGGCTACGACCAGGTTGCAGCCCTGAGCGAACAGCCCAAGGCTGAAGATCAGGAAAAGGCGAGTCACTTCGGTAGGGTAGCCTGGGATGGCGTCCTTTCAAAGGGACCCGTGACGATTGCCGCACCACCATGTTTTCCTTGGCCCGAGGTGGGCCCCAGCCGGGTGGTGGTTCTCGGCCCCCCCACCCTCGGTCTCGATCGCAGGCGATCCGCCGGGGCAATCCTGCTGCGGGCGTTGTGGTTCCGCTGGACGTGTATATCGTCTCCGCTCGTCCCGCGACGATGGACGTCGGGGCCGGCTTGGGGAGGATGAAGATGCGCGTAGATCGAGCGACCTTTTTGTTGTTGGCGGGGAGCATTGCGGCCGGCGGCTGCACCATCACGACGACGGACGATGACGACGATGGGCCCGGCGGAACCGGGGGCGACGTCACCACCAGCAGCACCACCACCACCGGCGACGGCGGGGCGGGCGGCGTAGCCGGCACCGGGGGCCAGAACGCGGGCGGAGGCGGCTCCACGGGCGAGGGCGGCGCGGGCGGCGGCGTTCAGTGCGACGACTCGGTTGGCACC
>JGI12210J13797_10231971_pt1 | contig 12150 bp, 10 predicted proteins | sample ElkSlonscriptome_3_FD_13797 | JGI IMG/M metagenome (IMG submission 13797) | reverse complement strand
GCGATCGTCTTGTAGATGGCCATGAGTGAGCCATCGCCATGGATCCACGCCCGGTCGGTGAGATTGGGGCCGATCTTCCCTTCGCCCTGCTCGCCGTGACATTGCTTGCAGACCTGTTCGTAGGTCGCCTTGCCCTTGGCGATCGAGGTGCTGTTGGCCGCCATTTGGGCCAGCATGTCCTCGCTCACGTCCCCCATGGCCGCGAGACGCTTTTCTTCGGCCCGTTCGAAGTCCTTCATCTCGGCTTGGTAATCCTCGTGGACCCCCTCCCCGTTTCCGACGACGTAGTGCACGACGTAGCCGACGGCGAAGACGAAGCTCCCGACGAAGATCCAGGTCCACCACTTGGGCAGCGGATTGTCGTACTCCTGGATGCCGTCGTAGTTGTGGTCGTCGATGACGAGGTCTCGTACTTCGTCGCCCGTTGCTTGGGTTTCACTCATGACGTCACCTCCTCATCATCCGAACCACCCGTTCGCTCGTGGACCGGCACGAAGTCGTCGAGGGGGATACGACCCGCCTCCTCGAGCTCGGCTTTGCGGCCTTTGCGGAAGGTGTTCCACACCACGGCGGCAAAGACGACGAGGAAGATGACGAGTCCGACCTCGGCGAAGATCTCCAGCCCGGCCTTGCCCATGATTCCACTGAGTCCCATGGTATTCGCTTCCTTTCATCACTCGGCGACCGCAGCCGTCGGTGCCTCTTGCGAGGTGTCGCCCTCGGGCGGAGTCTTGAAGATGTCCGTGCCCATTCGCTGCAAGTAGGCAATGAGGGCAATGATGTCCTTGTCCTTCAGGTCGGGCCCCCCCTCGGCGATGATCTCTTGTCGAATGAGCTCCGCCTGCTGGCGTGCCATGTCCTCGGCCGAGTTGACGGCCTCGCCGTAGGGCACGCCGAGCATGGCCATGACATCGACACGGGGCTGAATCACGCTGTAGTCGATATCGTCGTCGTACATGTGCGCGTAGGGCGGCATGATCGAGTTTTCGACGACCTCGCGCGGGTTCTTCATGTGGCGCACGTGCCACATGTGGCTGTACTTGCCCCCGATTCGGTGCAGGTCGGGCCCAATGCGGCGCGAGCCCCACTGGAAGGGGTGGTCGTAGACGAACTCGCCCGGCTTGCTGTACTCGCCGTATCGCTCGGTCTCCGCGCGGAAGGGCCGAATCATCTGCGAGTGGCAATTATAGCAACCCTCCTCGATGTAGATGTCTCGGCCGTAGAGCTCGAGGGGCTGATATGGCTGCACGGAGGCGATGGTGGGAACGTTCGACTTGATGAGGAACGTTGGAATGATTTCGAAGAGAGAAGCGGTGATCACGGCCAGCGTCGTCATGACCGTGAACTTGAAGGCCTTGCGCTCCCAGATCCGGTGCCACTTCGCCTCCGCGAAGTAGGCGATCTTGTAGGCGCTGGGCAGCACGCCACCAGCCTTCGCGAGCTCGGGTTCTGGTGCCCGGTCGGGTCCCGTGTCCTCCCCGAGGGGAGCGGCCTCGATGTCGGGCTCTTCGTACTCATCGGGCCGTTGCTTCCACGTCATGAAGACGTTGAATGCCGCCATGAGCATCCCAGTGAGATACATGAGGCCGCCGACGACGCGGACCCAGTACATGGGGATGATCTCGGTCACCGTCTCGACGAAGTTGGGGTAGACGAGGCGACCCGACTCGTCGAACGCACGCCACATGAGACCCTGGGTCACGCCCGCGGCGTAGATGGCGACGATGTAGAAGAGGATGCCGATGGTCCCGAGCCAGAAGTGCGCCTCCGCCAGCTTCTTGGAGTAGAGTTCTTTCGTCTGGAAGATACGCGGGGCCAGCCAGTAGACCATGCCGAAGGTCATGAAGCCGTTCCAGCCGAGGGCGCCGGAGTGCACGTGGGCGATGGTCCAGTCGGTGTAATGGCTGAGCGAGTTGACGCTCTTGATCGAGAGAAGCGGCCCCTCGAAGGTCGACATCCCGTAGAAAGTGATGCCGACGACGAAGAACTTGAGCACCGGATCGCGGGCGACCTTGTTCCAGGCACCGCGGAGGGTGAGCAGCCCATTGATCATGCCGCCCCAGGAGGGCATCCAGAGCATCACCGAAAAGGCCATGCCAAGGGTGGAGGCCCATTCGGGCAGCGCCGTGTAGTGCAGGTGGTGCGGCCCGGCCCAGATGTAGATGAACACTAGCGACCAGAAGTGGAGAATCGACAGCCGGTAGCTGAAGACCGGCCGGTTCGCCGCCTTGGGCAGGTAGTAGTACATCAGCCCGAGGAAGGGCGTCGTGAGGAAGAAGGCGACGGCGTTGTGGCCGTACCACCACTGCATGAACGCATCCTGGACGCCCGCGTAGACCGAGTAGCTCTTGGTCATGCTGGCGGGGATCCAGATGTTGTTGAAGATGTGCAGGATCGCGACCGTCACGATGGTCGCGATGTAGAACCAGATCGCCACGTAGATGTGACGCTCGCGGCGCTTGGCGATGGTGCCGAAGAAGTTGATCGCGAAGATGACCCACACCACCGCGATGGCCAGATCGATGGGCCACTCGAGCTCGGCGTACTCGCGGCTCTGGGTGATCCCCAATGGCAGCGTGACGGCCGCGCTGACGATGATGGCCTGCCATCCCCAGAAGTGCGCCTTGCTCAGCTTGTCGTTGAACATGCGCGCCTTGAGGAGTCGCTGCGACGAGTAATAGATCGCGGCGAAGATCGCGTTGCCGGCAAAGGCGAAGATGGCCGCGTTGGTGTGCAGCGGTCGTAGTCGCCCGAAGGTGGTGTAGGGCAGGTTTAGGTTGGCTGCCGGCAGAGCGAGCTGCAGCGCGATGATGACGCCGACCAGCATCGCCACTGCGCCCCACAGGAGGGTGGCGCCGACGAACTTCCGGACGATGTCGTCGTCGTAGCGGAACGTCTCAACTTCTGTACTCATGATCTGAGGTGCCCAGTCGTGCGCCGCGTCGTCCATCGACGTCGGGAGACGGAGTCGTGTGCTCGCTACGCATCGAACGTGCCAGGCGTCCCGAGGCTCGTAAGGCGCTGACTCTGCGCTACTTTTTGCGCCTCACCCCGTCGGTACGATGACTACCCACGCATTCTGTGCGGTGTCACCAAAGGCCAAAACGCAGTTCCTGCGGCACCCATTCTGGCTCCTTCGCCACCAGTCGTAGGGGGCGCCCGTGCTCACTGCGCCGCGGAGGCCACGCCTGCGATCTCAAGCCCCAACCGTCCGTAATCTACGGGCTTCGGATGGACGATCGTGGTGTCGTCATCGCGGGCGACGCGCACCAGATCGGGGTAGCTCGTGACGAACACGATCGGCATGCTCGGCGACCGCGAACGCGCATATTGCGCCACTGCGTTGCCGTCGACGTGCGGCATCCGGAAGTCCGTCAGCAACATTTGCGGCAACGGATCACGCGATAGTCGCGCAATGGCCGTCGCACCGTCGAATGTCACTTCCACATCGTACCCATCTTCACGCAACATGCGGGCGAGGAGCCGAGCCGAGCGGCTGTCATCGTCGACGAGCAGAATGGTGGGAAGTGTGGGAACGGCGTACATGATGGGAGCTTCCAAGGGCGTGTCCCCAGCGGGAACGGGGACGGGCCGAGTCGTTGCAGCCAACGTGCCAGCTTACTCAGGCGCGGGCGCTGCCCTCCTTGTGGCGACGCTTGGCCAGACCGTAGTCGTGGAGGCGGTACTGAATCGTGCGGACGCTGATACCAAGGATTTCCGCCGCCTTGGCCGTGGAGCCATCGCAAGTCTCGAGAGTAGAGAGGATGGCGTGCTTCTCGATCTCGGCCATGCTCGAGCCAGGGATGCGGATGCCCGTCGCCGGCGCCGGTGCCAGCTCTCCCGGCAGATCCTGCGCCTCCACGAGCTCTCCTTGCGCCATGACCACCGCGCGTTCGACCGCGTTCTCGATCTCACGCACGTTCCCGGGCCACGTGTGGCTGAGGAGCTGATGCCGCGCCTCCTCGGTGAATCCGGTGACGCGCTTGCCGTTCTCCCGTGCGTGCCGGGCGAGAAAGAAGTTGGCGAGCTGCAGGACGTCGTTGCCGCGCACCCGGAGCGGGGGCATCTCCACCGCCACCACGTTGAGACGGTAATAGAGGTCCTCGCGGAATCGGCCGTCGCGGACCGCCTGGGCGAGGTCGGCATTGGTGGCGGCGATGAGGCGGACGTCGACCTTGATGGACAAGTTCCCACCGACCCGCTCGAACGTCTTCTCCTGCAGCACCCGTAGGAGCTTCACCTGGGTGGCGGGTGCGATCTCCCCGACCTCGTCGAGAAAGAGCGTACCGCCCGCGGCCACCTCGAATCGCCCCTCGCGAAGCTTGTCGGCCCCGGTGAAAGCGCCCTTCTCGTGCCCGAAGAGCTCACTCTCGAGCAGGGTCTCGGCGAGCGCGGCGCAATGGAGGGTGATGAATGGCTTGTCCTTGCGGTCGCCGTGTTCGTGGATGGCCTTCGCGAGCTCTCCCTTGCCGGTGCCGCTCTCGCCGGTGATGAGCACGGTGGCGCGGGCGCTCGAAACCTGGCGCGCAACGCGGTAGACCTCCTGCATGGCCGGACTGCTCCCGATGAGCCCGCCGAAGCCCGTTCCCTCCTTGGTGTTGAGCTGCCGCCGAAGCGCGGCCGCCTCGGACCGTAGCGCGCGACTCTCGAATGCACGCTCGAGTGAGATCGACAAGGCGTCGAAGTCGAGAGGCTTGTTCAAGAAGTTGTAAGCGCCCGCACGCATGGCGTTCACCGCGCTCTGCACGTCGCCGAAAGCCGTCACCACGATGACGGGCAGCTCCGGGTCCTGGTGGTGCATTCGCTCGAGCAGCTGCTGACCATTCATGCCCGGCATCTTGAGATCGGTGACGACCACGTCGGGCGAGAAGTGCTCGGCCTTCGCGAGGGCATCGGCGCCATCCTGCGCGGTCTCTACACGATAGCCGTCGAGGGTGAGCAGCTTTTGGAGGCCCTTGCGCGCCGCTTCTTCGTCGTCGACGACGAGAACGCGGGCTCCGGTGTCGTTGGCTTGGGCCATGGTCATCCTTCTTTCTGGGGCTCGGTCCTCATGACGAGGAGGCGGTGGGATCGTGGAGGGGGAGAGCGACGGTGAAGACGGTCGCGCCGGGGTGGCTCGTGGCGCGGATGTAGCCGCCGTGGTCCTGGATGATGCGATGACAGATGGAGAGCCCCATTCCGGTTCCGCTGTCCTTCGTGGAATAGAAGGCGTCGAAGATGGGCGCCTCGGCGGCGAATCCGGGGCCGTCGTCGCGAACCTCGATGACCGCTTCGCGCGGACGTCGATAGACCGAGCAGACCACGGTCCCGCCCGCGTTCTCGCCGGCGGCGTCGAGGGCGTTGCGCAGGAGGTTGAGCAACACCTGCTCGATCTTTCCGCCGTCCACGTGGGCGACCAGTTCCCCGTCGGGGAGAGCGAGCTCGAGCTTGCTTTGCTTCGCGTCGGCCACCAATAGCCGGCTCACTCTCGTGACCAGCTCCTGCAAGACGACGGGCTGGCGGTCGATACGGGTGGGGCGGGCGAAGTCCAGAAACTCGTTCACGAGCGCCGAGAGCCGGTCGATCTCTCCGCGCACGACCCCTACCGCCTCATCGAAGTCGGGATTGGGCTCGCCTGCTTTCGCCATGGCCCGCTGGATGAAGGTGAGGTGCAGCTGAGCGCCGTTGAGGGGGTTGCGGATCTCGTGCGCGAGGCCGGCCGCGAGGGTGCCGACTGCGGCGAGGCGCTCCGTCTGACGTACGCGAATGGCGAGGGCCCGCTCCTCGGTCACATCGCGCCCGCTGATGATGATGGCCTCGCCCTCCTCGTCCTCTTCGGGCGCACGGCTCAGCCGCCCCACCATCGTGCGGAGGCGGCCCGACCGGATCCGCAGGCCACACGTGAAGGGCAGGAGGACCTTGCCCTCCGCCGCCATCGCCTCGCGCCACAGCTCTTCGAACGGCGCCTGGTCGTCGACGGGTAGAAAGAGTTTACTGAATGAGCGACCACTCACGTCCTCGAACGCGTAGCCCGTCACCCGCTCCGCCTCGTCGTTGAAGAGCTGCACGCCGCCCTCTCCATCGAGGCCGATGATGATGGCGCCGGCGATCTCCACCGCCCGCAGATAGCGACGCCCGGTCCGCTCGAGCGCACCGAGCATCCTGGTGCGGGCCTCGCGCTCGATCCGCTCCGACCGGGCTTCGAGCGCGCGTCGGTAGGCGCCGTTCATCAAAGCGAGCTCGATGTCGAGGATCTTCCCGAGCGAGCCCAGCACGTTGTCGTCCTCCAGCTCACGCTGCGCGATGCGGGAGAGCTCCTGGCGAAAGAGCGTGACCCCGATGAACGTGTAGCGCTGGGGTAGACCGACCTCGACATGCACCCGGCCGATGCGCCGGCTCGCCTCCGCATAGGCCTCGTCGTGAGGGCCGGACAGAAGCCGCTCTAGCCAGGCGACCTGCACGAGAGAGAGGCGTCGGATCTGCGCCTCGTCGACGAAAACCTCGTGGGCCGCCTCGTGTTCGCGCGCCCGCTCGTAGAAGACGTTCGCGATCCGCTCGAACTCGGGACGCGCAACGTCGGCCAAGCGCCGCAAGCGGGCTACATCCTCGTCTCGGAAGCGCACGTAGCGCTTCATTTCGGCGAAGTCGGATTCGTCGGCGAGGTCGCTGGAGAGGGCCCGAGGTTCGGGCGGGTCGGCGCCCATGGGGCCTTCTGGAGCACGACCCGTACCAATTCCAGATCCCCGTTTTGGCACCGCTGGACACCACCTCTCTACGCACATCATGCGCTACGACCTGCACCCACAATGGACAAGGGCCCTACGGGCACGGGAAAACCTATGATATTTCTAGCCTAGTCTGTTGGGCGCAAGAAGCGCTGGAAAACGCAACGCATGCACGTACGTTTGGGCCGGATCTCCCTTGGGATCAGGCACCTAGCGACTGGCATCGTGTTTGCTCAGACGGAAAGTAGGAGGTCGCCTTGAGCACGATTCAACGCATGCTGGTCCCCGTCGATTTTTCCGACGCGTCCCGCGCCGCCCTGAGGCAGGCGGCCACCCTGGCCAAGGCTCTGGCGGCGAGGGTCGACATCCTCCACGTGTGGGAGCCCGCCCCCAACGTCACCCCAGTCCAGCTGGGGTGGATGGCGGGCGACGCCAACGCTTTCTGCGGGAGCCTCGAGGCCGACCTGCGCGAGCGCGTGCAGGCCATGGCCGACGAGGAGCTCGGAGAGGCAGCCGAAGGCGCCGAGGTGCTCGTCGAAGCGGGATACGTCGCCCACTCCATCCTCGAGCGTCTCGAGAACCAGGCGTACGGCATGGTCATCATGGGTACGCACGGTCGCCGCGGCCTCTCGCACCTGGTGCTCGGCAGTGTGGCCGAGCGCATCGTACGCGCCGCTCCTTGCCCCGTGCTCACCATCCGCGCGGCCACCGATGCGGCCGAGAAGGACGAGGGCGAGGAGCCCTCCGCCGACCTCGAGACCCCCACCCACGTCTGAGCAGGAGACATCGACATGTTGGAGAATCTCAAGAACGACAAGCGCCCCTACGTCATCGTAGTCGGCGTCGACTTCGAAGCCGACGGCGACATGGCTCTCGCCGGCGCCATGGCCCTGGCCAGCGATCGTGACGTCGCCGAGGTTCACCTCGTCTTCGCCGACTCGGCCCAGGCCAACGCCAACGACCCACGCGGCGGACAAGCACGCGGCGACGAGCTCCTCGGCAAGCTCGAGGATGCGGCACGGCAGGCCCACGAGAACCTAAACGCCATCGTCGGCCACAAGGTCAAGACCATCACGCTCATCTCGCACTACCGGGTCGGCAACCCGGCGGACGAAGTGGTGCAGCTGTCGGTCGACCTCGAGGCGGACCTCATCGTCGTCGGCACCCACGGTAGGCGCGGCGTGACCCGCCTCGTGATGGGCTCGGTGGCGGCCACCATTCTCAAGAAGGCACGCTGCCCGGTCTTCGTGGTTCGCCCGAAGGACCACCAGGACGTGGGGGATGTCCCCGAGATCGAGGCCCCCTGCCCCGACTGCCTCGAGACGCGCAAGCAGACCTCCAGCGCCAAGATGTGGTGCGAGAGGCACGCGAACATGCGCCGCTACAAGCCGCATCACTACTCGTACCGGACCAACGATCCGACCGCGCGCCCGCAATGGGGTCCGTCCTTCGACTGACGGGTCCTCAGGGGCCGTAGCGGATAAACAGATAGTAGAGCGCGAAGCCCGCCTGGAAGGCGATCATGAGCGCGCTCATCCCCCTGAGCCACGGCGGGGGACGCCCCTCCTCGGGAACGTCCTCTGCCGTGATCGCTCGGTGGTTCAGGGTGGAGAGGACCGGCGCCGTCAGAAAGGACAGCGTCGTGGCCACGTCGACCATGGTCTTCAGCGACTTCAAGAGCAGCGCGATGACCGCCAACGCTCCGGCCGTGAGCACGACCATGGCGACCCAGTAGGGCCGCCCGGTACCGGGGCGTTCCCCTTGCTCCTCGGGCCCCTCCCACCTCGACCCCAAGCACGCGAGGGCACGCGGAAAACCGTCGAGAACGGTAAGGGTGGTAGAGAACATGACGGCGAAGGCCGCCGTCCCCACGACGGGTGCGACCCATCCACCGAGGGTCGCGGTGTAGAGACGGATGACCTGCGCCGCGAAGCCGCCCGCAGAGTCCACCGGCGTGACCCCCGAGCCGTGCATGACCCCGGCTCCCATGACGAGAAAGCACAGGGCGAGGACGGCGGTGCCGACGTAGCCGAGGTGAAAGTCGAACATCGACTCGTCGACGCTCGGGGCGTGGTTGGTGTCGTCGCGCCGGGCGAGGGTCCACAGGCTCTGCCACACCGAGATGTCGATGGCCGACGGCATCCACCCGAAGAGGGCGGCGACGAAGAATACGGTCTCGGGCTCGGCGGCGGGGAGCTCGGTGAGGGTTCCCCAGTCGAGGCGCGGGATCGCGAGCGCGGTCGCCAAGAGGGTGGTCACCGTGAGGAGCGCGACCAGGATCTTGGTGAGGCGGTCGAGTAGCGCAAATCGGCCGACCGCCAACAAGAGGGCACAGAGACCGATGATGCCCGCACTGACCACGAGGGGGCCCACCGTGAGACCCATGGTTGCGATGGCGAGCCCCGCAGTGACGATGGTGACCGCCGCCTGCACGGTGAACATCGTGCCGAGGGTCAGCAGGGCATAGAGGACCAGCGCCCCCCGCCCTTGCTTTCGGTATCCCTCGAGCAGTGACGTCCCGGTCGCGGCCGCGTACTGGGGACCAAAGCGAAAGGCCGGGTACTTCACCACGTTGGCGAGGAGGACGACGCCGACGAGGGCCAAGCCGTACCTCGCGCCCGCGCGGGTGGACTGCACCAGGTGGGAGACCCCCACCGCCGCCGCGGCGAAGAGCAGCCCCGGACCGAGCGCGGCGATGATCCCCTTCCGACCCATGCAGACAAGCCCCCGACGCGAGGCGCAGGAGGCCTGGGCTTACCAGGTTTTCGACGGGGCGGTGACGTTCGCGATGCTCAGACGATGCGGCCGCCCAAGGCGGTGAGCGCATCGCCACTCCCCTTCTCCGAGCCAGACGCCCGCGTCACGAGGACCGAGCACGGCGCATGACGAACGACCCGCTCTGCCACGCTGCCGAGCAGCAATCGCCCGAGTCCCGTGCGCCCGTGGGTGCCCACCACCAGGAGGTCGACCTCGCGGTCTCCCGCCTCGTCGCAGAGGGTCGTGACGGGACTCTTGTCTCGAATGAGCAGGCCTTCGGTGGAGGCCTCACCGAGCTGCTCATGCCGAACTTCGTTCAGCTTCCGCTCGAGCAAGTCGTGTGGCCCCTCCCCCGCCTCCAAGGGTTCCTCCAAGAGCTCCGTCGGCACGATGTCCCACACATGGACGAGCGTGATCCAAGCCTCGAAGATGCCCCCGATCCCCTTCGCCATCGCCATCGCCTGGTGCGACGGCGACGAGAAGTCGGTGCCCACCATGACGTGCTTCATCAGCTCCACACGGTCCCGCCGGGCGGGGTGCACGACGAGCACGCTGCACGGGGCGTGGCGAACGAGCCGCTCGGTGGTCGAGCCGAGGAGCCGCTCATCGAGGCGATGCTCGCCGTGACGGGCGGCAATCACCAGGTCGGCCCCGACATCGCGCGCCGCCGCGGCGAGCGCTACGTCGGCGTGCTTGGCCTCGAGGAGCTTCAGGTCGACGTCTTCGATCTGGCCGAAGCGTTCCTCGGCCAGGAGGCGCAGGCCTTCGTGGCGCTGCGCCTCGTCGTCGTCCGGACCGTGTACGTGGGCCACGGTGACCTTGGCCCCCATGCGGTGGGCGAGCGTCGCCGCCGCATGGGCCGCAAAAACAGAAGGCGGCGAGAAGTCCGTCGCGAGCAGAAGATGCCTGAACATGGTCGACCTTACTCAGCATCGGATGTGCCACCTCGGCGCACCAGACGCCCGCGATCTTTCCGCAGACATGTCCGCCGAAAGCCATTTCGAACACTTGCGGAGTTGGTCGCGTATCCCGGCGCACCTCCAACGGCGTTGGCCCCTTCCAGGGCCCCCTCCGGCTGCGCGAATATTGCGCATTGCGCCAGTACAGGCGCAAGGTCGTCGCCACCTCTTCGAGATGACCTAGGCCCCGGGGTCTGCGATGAGAGAGGGGTGAAACGCTTCTCCCCCGATGCACTCGGGAGCCTCCTCTACGTGGACGACGCGGTGGCGGTGATGGACAAACCCTCGGGGGAGCCGGTCCACCCCGGCTGGGTGCGCGGAGAGCCTACCAGCATGAGCCGGCTCCGCGACCACCTCGGCCACTACGTCTTCCCCGTGCATCGCCTCGACCGGGCGACGAGCGGGGTCCTCGTGATGGCGCGCACCAAGGACGCCGCCCGCGCCCTAAGTGAAGCCTGGCCCGGGGTGCACAAGACGTACCTCGCGCTCGTACGCGGTACCCCGCCCGGAGAGATCGACGTCGACCACCCGGTGAAGCGGGAGCTCGAGGGCAGCACGCGGGTCGATGCTCGCACCGGGTTTCGGTTCATCGCGCGGTCGCTCTTGGACCGCTGCAGCCTCGTCTGGGCCGAGCCGCACACCGGGCGTCTTCACCAAATCCGCCGGCACCTCAAACACCTCTCCCACCCCATCTTGGGCGACACCGGGTACGGCCACGGCCGCGACAATCGGCACTACCGCACCCGGTGGGGCTTGCACCGACTCGCGCTCCACGCGGCGCGTCTTCGCTTCCCGCATCCACACCGAGACGGGACGATTGAAGTGGTGGCGGAGATCCCCGCCGATCTCTCAGCGCCCCTCGCCGCCCTGGGCCTACCCCATCGCTGGGACCAGCTGGTCTGAGCGGGATCGTTCGGCAGATTCGAACGACGCCCTTCGAATCATTGCGATTCACACGGCCGATGGCGTCGCTGACAATCCCTCGATGTCTGAGGGTTCACGACGTCCGCGTTGGCGGCGACCGCAGCGACGAGACGACCTGCCCAAGCCGCCATGGGAACGTGAGCAGAGCGACGACCCGCCGACGGTGCAGCCCCGACGTCGCCGCGCGCTGACGCCTACCCTCGGGGAAATGCCACGGCCCGGCCTCGACCCGCTGGTCACCCCCTGGTGAGCGCTCGCCTCAGTTGGTGAGGTTCTCGATGACCAGGGAGATCCCCTGGCCGCCGCCGATGCACATGGTGATGAGGCCGTAGGTCTCGTTCTTCCGGCGCAACGCGCGCGCACACGTGACGGTGAGGATGGCGCCGGTCGCCCCGAGCGGGTGACCGAGGGCGATGGCACCGCCCTGAGGGTTCACCTTCTCGCGGTCGATGCCCATCTTCTCGAAGTCGCGAATGACGGCGATGGCCTGGGGGGCGAAGGCCTCGTTGAGCTCGACGTGGTCGATCTTGCTGCCGTCGATCCCCGCGTTCTTCAGCGCCTTCTTCGTGGCCGGGACCGGACCCCACCCCATGATCTTTGGGTCGCAAGCCGCGACGCCCATGCCTACGACGCGAGCGAGGGGCTTCAGCTTGTGGCTCTTGGCGTCGCTCTCCTTGCCGATGACCATCGCCGCCGCGCCGTCGACAACCGCGCTCGCGTTGCCGGCGGTCACGATCCCCCCCTGTTCGAAGGCCGCGGGAAGGGTCGCCATCTTGCCGAGCGAGGCGTTGTCGAGGATGTGGGTG
>JGI12210J13797_10860332_pt1 | contig 12156 bp, 11 predicted proteins | sample ElkSlonscriptome_3_FD_13797 | JGI IMG/M metagenome (IMG submission 13797) | reverse complement strand
AGCATCAGGCGCAGGCCACGATCGCAGAGGCGGTGGTGCCGGTCGAACGGACATGGCTTGCTCGAACGTAGATGTAGCCGCCGGCGGGGACGTTCTCGAACACCACATCGGTATCCGCATCCTTGGACCTGAGCGTAACCCGGCCTGCCTCGCCGACATAGAGATATTTCGGGATGGAAGGAAGTGCATCGCTGTCGCTGGGCATCACGCGGTAGGCGCTCTCGCTGGGACTCAGGACGGATTGGGCACTCGATTCGTATTTGTCAGCCATGAAATAACCTTTCAATCACGATTCCTGGACCCGAATAACCATATAGGTTCAAAGTAGGAAAGGCTTTTGAGGCCGGCTCGGGGGTCATGTTCGGTGAACCGGGCCGCCTAGCCTCACGAAGAAGTCTTTGTGGCAACTCCCGGGTATGGGTGCTAAACCTGCACCGGCAGGGTGACGCACGCGGAACGAGAGCGCCTGCATGAGCGCCGTAAAATCCGGGACCGAAGCTGAGGTTATCGATGGAAACGATCGACCTACCCTACAGGCCGATGCGGTCGCCAATGCCGGCGCCGGGTGCCTTGACAAATCCGCGCAGCAACATGCTGCCGATCACGCTGGCGGTAATTCTCGTTTACCTCCTGTTGGTCCCGCCCCAGTTCAACCCGACGATTGCCGACATCTACCTGTCGCCCTTTCGCATCTTCCTTATCGGTGCCAGCCTTTTCGTCATTACGTCTGCATTGCGGGAAAGACTGCGTTTCGGCTTTGCCGACCTCCTGATTGTGCTGGCAATCGGCTGGATCTGGCTGGCATCCTATATGAGCAGCGGTTCCGTGGCCACTTCGATCGTCATGGGCGGATCGCATACGGTGGACATCGGCTTGTCCTATTTCCTTGCGCGATCGGCAATTCAGACGCCCGACGATCTGAGGCGTTTTCTGATCCTCATCGCGCCCGGCGTTTTCATCATGAGCATGCTGATCATCGCCGAATCCCTGACCCATACCTTGATCGTCCAGCGCCTGGCCGGGGCGCTGACGGGCCTTCCATACCCCACTCGCTGGGACACGCGCCTCGGTCTCATGAGGGGGATGGGCTCGTTTCCGCACCCAATACTCGCCGGGATCTGCCTGGGCAGCCTGCTCCCGATCTATCTTCTTTCCGGGCTGCGTGGGTGGCCCAGGCTGCTTGGTACCGCGGCCACTCTGGGCGGCTTCTTCACCTTGAGCTCGGCCGCAATGCTCAGCCTGATCGTGGGCGGTTTGCTGGTTTGCTACGACTGGATCAACGATAGGATCGCCAATCTCAACTGGAGGGTTTTCATTTTCCTCGCAGCAGTTCTGGCTGCGGTTGTCGAGTTCGGCAGCAAGTCGGGCTTCTACAGCGTTCTCATTCGTTATGCCTCCCTGAACCAGTCATCGGCTTACAACCGCGTGCTCATCTGGGAATTCGGGACCCAGAACGTGGCGGCCAATCCGTGGTTCGGCATAGGATATTCCGACTGGGACAGACCTGAGTGGATGGTTTCGGGATCGTTCGACCATTTCTGGCTGATTCTCGCGCTGCGATTCGGGATCCCCGAATTCGCCCTTCTCTTCGCCGCAACCCTGGCCGGTATCGTCATGGTGGCCGTGCGCTCCCGCCGCATGTTTCCGCACGACGCGCGTCTCATGCGCGGTGTTGCGATCTCGCTCGGAGTTTTTGCACTCGGGTTGATGTCGGTATCTCTCTGGATGGCGCCCCTGGCGTGGTTTTTCATGCTTCTTGGAGTGGCCGTAAGCCTCGGGTCCGATGGTGCAGCTCGGTCCGTCCCAAACCCTTCCGGTCCCCGAGCAGTATACAGACGCTGGCAGCCGACTCCGGGCCCGGGGACCGGGGACGCCTAGTTGCCAAGCCGAGCCTGGAGCCCGAGCTCCGGGTCGTATCCGTATCGCCAATAGTTCGGTTTCAGAGCCATGTCGCGATAGCTTTCGCCGACGATCTTCATCCTCGGTTTCCAGCGTCCCAGCAGGCGGCCTGCGACAAGGCGCTGCCATGCGCCAAGCCACACCAGCACGAAGGCGCAAAGCTGCGCGTGCCTGCGCCAGTGGGTCCGAACGAACTGCATGTTGCCCGCGGCGCGATAGAGCATCCTTGTGGTCGACCATGTCCCGCCATGCCCAATGTCGTGAAATCCGCGTGCTTCGACTATTCGCCAGAAACTGTAGCCTCGCTTCGCCAGCCGGTAGAACAAGTCCACTTCCTCGCAATAGAGAAAATATCGGTCGTCGAGACCGCCGACCTCGTCCCAGGCATCTCGCGCGAACATCACGAAACTGCCGCTCAGCGCGGCGACCTCGGTATCTTCTTCGAGGGCGATCTGCGCGCCCCGCGCCGCAATCGAACGGCCCAGCGTACGGCTCGCCATTTCCCTGAGCGACGGCACGTGCACGGTGTTGCCAAGGTCCGGCCGATCCTTCTCGTCAAGCGTCACGCCGCCCCAGGCGGCCGCGTCCGGATACGCCCTCGTCGCATCCAGCAGCCGATCGACGGCAGCGGGCTTCAGCACCACGTCGGGGTTCAGCAAAAGCAGGTGACGTCCTCGCGCTTTCCCGGCGAGCAGATTGTTGCCGGTAGCGAAACCGACATTGCCCCGGCTCGGCACGATCAGGACGTCCGGAAATTCACGGGCGACCAGATCGGCTGTCGTTCCATCGCCGTTGTCTATGAGCAGGATTTCGCTGGAATGGCGGGTGATCGAAGCCGGGATCGAACGCAGGCAGGCCGCGATCACCGCTCGCGAGTTGTAGGCGACGATCAGGATGCTCACATCGGGTCGGTCGGCTCGTTGGCTCACGTCGCCCCTGCCGTCATGTCTGACGCGTCGAGAGATCGCGCGTCCAAACCTCTCCCTTGCCGCGCTTCCGGGTCCAGCGCGCCCAGAGCCGCGTGGCGAGTTTGATGGCCGAATAGATGGCGATGTCTGCGGGGTGCGATCCGCACCTGATCGCAGTTCCTGGCCCCCCACCATTGTTCGAATTGTCGAAATAGGGACTGGGATGGAGGCGCCTGATTTCTCCATTGCCGTTGTGTCGCCGCGCCGCCACCCTGATCTGCTCGGTTGCCGTGCGCGGAGGGTGCACTACGGAAAATACCGGGCGGCCTGCCTTGTCGCTCGCTACGAAGCGTTTCTGTTCGTCGGGGAAGCGCGTGTGGATCCAGATATCGTCCCCCGTGACCGGCGGGAACTCCTGCACCTGTTTCAGTGCTTGTTCGGACAGCCCGTAACAGCCCGCGCCCCCCTTTCCCGCGACCGCGTAGGGCTGGCGTAGCCAAACGCGGTAATACGCCCTGATCCAGAAGTCGCAGGAGGACGTATCCATCCTTATGGCTGGCGCCGCCGTCATCACGCCCGGTTCTTCCAGCGTTTCGGCGAGAGCTTCGAGCGATCGATAGTCGCACTCGACATCTGCATCGAGATATATCCGCGGGTAATGGCTCGCTTCCCTGTTGGCGGCGTTCAGCGCTCCGGTCTTTGAGCCTTCGCGCAAATCGAGAATTTTCGCGTGAGGCGCGGCTTCGTGCGCCCGGGCAATCGTCCGGTCGGTGCAACCGTTCGCGGCCACGATGACTTCCATCCGGTGATCTGTGGGGGCGCCCCGATGCACCGCCTCAAGGCAACGCGAGATCACGGCTTCTTCCTGGTGCGCCGGAATGATGACCGTGAAGGATGCGTTGTTCGGCATCTGTCAGCGTTGGTCCCTGAAGGTATGCGAACCCGACCGAGTTTTTTTGCGCGAGGATTGTCGGCAGAACGGGCGGTTGGTAAACGATCGGGGACGCTACTTGCTGTTCCCATATCGATAATATTCGTACTGGTAATCGTAGGACTGACCCGCCTGAAGCGCGCGATACTTGGTCAGGACCACACCGAGCAGCTTCCCGCCGGCCATGTTGATCCGCCGCACGGCGGACTTTGCCTGACCGAACGGCATCCTGTTCGCTTCCAGTACAAAGACCGTTCCGTCGACCAGACCGGAAAGGGTCGGAGCATCGGCCAGCCCCATGATGGGGGGCGCGTCAAAAATGATCATCGAATATTGCTCGCGGCACCGCTCTATCAGCGCGGCAAGCTCTTCGGAGGCCATCAATTCGACGGGATTGGGCGGAAGTTCACCGACGGGCAGAATTTCGAGCTGGGACTGGGATCCCTTGATCAATGCGTCTTCCAGCTCGACATGGCCGACCAGAACCTCGGCCAGACCGACCTTTGGCCTCTCCAGATCCATCAGGGTCGCGACCGAGGGACGCCGCATGTCCGCATCGATCAGCAGCGTGCTTCTGCCCATGCTCGCGAACAGTTCGGCCAGAATGACCGCGGTGGTGCTCTTGCCTTCGCGGGCCTGCGTGCTCGTCACCTGGATGACGTTGCGATTGCGCGGCAAGGTGAAATCTATCGCCGCCCTGATCGAGGAATAGGCCTCCATCAGTTCGCTGAAGCTGTTTTCCTCCTCCTCCTGAAGGTCGCTGCCATCGACATAGGGCGTGTGCCCGAGGAGCGGCAGCCCGATCTTTTCCTCGATATCGTCGAGCGAGCGCACCCGGTCGTCGAGCAATTCGCGGGCCACCGCGAGACCGGCTGCAAGCCCCAGACCGAGAACGAGCGAAAGACCCATGTTCCGCACCGGATTCGGTGAGAAGGGAGCGGGCGGAACCGAAGCAGAATCGAGTTTCGTGATCAGTCCGGTTTCGAGATTTGTTGCACTGTTGACTTCATTGTATCGCGTCAACAGGGTCTGGAGCTGCTCACGGAGCGCATCGGCCTCGCGTTCGAGCACGCTCAACTCGATCTGCTGATCCTGCTCGGCGAGACGCTGGCCAGTCAGCGAGGCGAGTTCGTCGTTGAGGGCTCGCTCCTGGTTGCGCGCCACGATGAAAGCATTTCGGACCGTGCCCTTGATGTCCGAACTGCTCTGCTCGATCTGCCGGTCGATGATATCAAGCTGCGCCCGCAGGTCCCGGATCTGCGGGAAATCATCTTCGTAACGCTGGCGGAGGTTGGAGAGCTGGGAAAGCTTGGCCGTCCGCTCCGATACCAGCGACTGCAGCACGGGGTTGCTCTGCACTTCCGGCAGTTCCGGGGCCGGAAGGTTCCTGATCGAGAGCCAGCGCTGCTCCGCTTCGATCCGGGCGGCCCGCGCGCTAGCAACCCGGGCGTTCATTTCGGCGAGATTGGACGCGGTAAGGGTCGTATCGGCACCGCTTCCTTCCCCGGCACCCGCGCCCGGCTGAACCACGATCCCCGTTCCCCGGGCATAGGCATTCGCCGCCTGCTCGGCTTGCGACAAACGCCCACGGGTCGCTTCGATCTGTCCTTCGAGGTATTCGAGCGCATAGCGATTGGAATCGAGCGAATTGCGGCTGCCGGAAGCGACCAGCGCGTCGACATATCCATTCGATATCTCGGCCGCCAGCACAGGGTCTTCCGATCGGAAACCAATCGAGAGAATCCAGGCCCCGGCAGCAACTTCGGTCTCGACTGACGCGGCGAGGACCCTTGCGAGCATGCCCTCCTTGGTTTCCTTCCACTCTTCGTCGCTCATGTCGGTTGGGCGTTCTTCGTCAACCTCACTGCCGAGCAGATCGTTGCGCGAGGCCAGTTCGAGCTTCTTCGTGACCTCGAGCGCGAGATTGCGGCTCTTCACGACCTCGGCCTGCGTTTCGAGGTAATCGTATATCTGGATCGCGGCAAAGCCCTGGTCGATGTCCTGCCCCGAAACGATGTACTGGCCAGCAGGCCTTGCGCTCACTTTCGCGACGGCCTTGTATTCAGGCGTGGTGAGAAGAGTGACGACGACGCCGACCACGAGAGCCCCGAGCAGGACCCCCCCGATCAGCCATCGCTGACGATAGAGAATGCCAAGCAGAGCGCTGGCATTGAAGAAGGATGGTGCCGGGCGCTGGGGTGCGAACGATTCCTGCGGGATGTAGGCATCGAGCCACGTACCTTGCGGTCGGCCGCCCTCGGCATCCACTATGGATCGTTCGTTCATCGGATCAATTGTTGTTGAGACCGGCAACGGCGAACACGCCGAATGCGGGAAGCGCCTGCAGAAGATCTTCCCAGAAGACGGAAAGCCCGTCGGTCCCCATGAAGACCCGGTCGCCCGGCTGGAGCACGGGATCGAGCATCGTGCCCTGGCTGATCTGCTGATAGTCGAACTTCGCGACCATCATGCCCTCGTCGCTTTCCCGGAATACCGCGACCTGTTCGGTCTTGGCTGTTCGCTTGGGACCATTCGCCAACGCGATCGCCGCAGACAGGCGAGCCCCGGGATTGAAGCTGTAGACGCCCGGATCGTCGACTGCGCCTTCGACCACTACGTAATGAGACGCGTATTCGGCAATGTTGACGCTGACCATCGGAGATTTGAGGCCTGCCGCCGCGAGCCGCCTAGTGACGTCCTGCTCAAGCTGTTTGGCGGTCATCCCGGCTGCCGGAATCGATCCCAGCATCGGCATCGAAATGTTCCCCTCGACGCCGATCTGGACGGTCTCGAGGGAAAAATCGGGCTCGCGGAACACGGTTATGCTGATCTTGTCGGCAGGCCGCAGATCGTACGAATCAGGGCGCCTGAAACTGTAGATGTCCTGACCAAGCTCACCCCGCGGCTGGGTCACAGCAGGGCCGATGACCGGATCGGGGGTCGTGGCGCAGCCGCCAAGTCCGACTGCCACGGCCACCAGCACGCTTCGGCCAAGCTTGCGTCGAAGGGCTCCGTGCACCGTCATTCATACCTCCCTGAACCTGCCTTGTCGGCTTAGCCTCATGGTTGCGACGGCGCAACATGATACCGTCGCCTGATCGCCGTCCGGCGCTCGAGCTTCGCACAACGCAAGGCGGCAGGGGACGATGGCGAATGTGACCGCAGCGCCGGGGCGACCTCGCGACCACCCGCTTTGCGCAGCCACTTGTGGCGGGTGATCCAGGGGCTATGAAGACCGCCGCAAAAGGGGACCAGTCGTTGCTCCAAGACCCTTCAGCGCTAAGCCTCGGTGCGAGCGCGCTCTACGTCCTTGTCGCGATTGCCAGCGCCCTGGCATTTCGCGAGGCTCGGACTCGCGGCGACCGCGAATGGCAGGCGAGGGCCTTTGCGGGACTGTGTGTTCTTTTCCTGCTGCTCGCCGCTTCGCGGATAACGGGAGCGGAGGATTGGCTGCGCGATAGCCTGAGGACGTGGCTGCGATCGCAGGATCGCTACCGCGAGCGGCGGGAGGTTCAAAGCCTTGCAGGAGCGGCCGTCATAGTGGCCGGTGCGGCGATATCGTCGGCCTGGTTCTACCGCACGGTCCGCAATCGCCGAAGCCGGCGGGGGATCGCAGCCATGATCGCTCTGGGAAGCGGCGGAGGGATGATCCTCCTGATTATCCTGCGCATGATTTCGTTCCACCCGATCGACCGTCTCCTTTACGGGTTCAAGTTCAACTGGGTGATCGACATCGGCACCAGCCTCGCCGTTCTGGGTGCGGCGCTCTATTGCATCAGGAGGCCCGACCCTCGTCGATAGGGGCAGGGCGCAGGTGCGCTGCGGCGAGAATGTCCGCGATCCGTCCGCTCGCCCTGCCATCGCCATAAGGATTATGGGCGCGCGCCATCGCCTCGTGGGCCGCAGGATCGTCGAGAAGTCGGGCGATTCCCGCCTCGATCCGTTCGCGCATCGCACCCACGAGGATCGCATTGCCGGCTGCGATGCCTTCCGGGCGCTCGGTCGTCTCGCGCATGATGAGCACGGGCTTGCCGAGGCTGGGCGCCTCTTCCTGCACCCCGCCCGAATCCGTCAGCACGATGTGGCTGGCCTCGAGCAGAGCTATGAAGTTCGGGTAGTCGAGCGGCTCGATCAACGCGACGTTCTCGAGCCTCTCCAACGCCGGATGGAGGGCTTCGACGACCTTGGGGTTGGGATGGACCGGCACCACGATCGCGATATCAGGGCGCTCGGCGACACGGGCGAGGGCAGCGGCGATCGCCTGCATCGGCTTGCCGAAACTCTCGCGCCGATGGGCAGTGACGAGAATGATGCGTTTGCCGGAAAACCGCCGCCTGAGCGCGCCGGTTTCGGGCGCGAGCCCCGGCTTGCTCGCGATCCGGTCCCGCATCGCGAACAGCGCGTCGATGACCGTGTTGCCCGTGACGTGGATCGCTTCGGCCGGCACGTTCTCGGCAAGCAATGCCTCCGCCGCTTGCCGCGTCGGGGCAAAGTGAAGGTCGGCGACCGCGCCAGTGACCTTCCGGTTCACTTCCTCGGGCCAGGGCGCATAGATGTCGCCGCTGCGCAGGCCGGCCTCGACATGACCGACCGGAATGCGCCTGAAATAGCAGGCGAGCGTCGCCATCATCGTTGTCATCGTGTCGCCATGGACCAGCACGCGGTCGGGCTTCAGCGTGTCCAGTGCCGCGCCGAAGCGGGTGATGATGCGCGCTGCGAGTTCGTCGAGACCTTGCCCGTGCTGCATCAGGTCGAGATCGAGGTCGGGCACGATCCCGAAATTGTCGAGGACCTGATCAAGCATCTCGCGGTGCTGCGCGGTGACGACCACGCGTATGTCGAACCTTCCGGCCTTCCGCAGCGCATCGACCACCGGGGCCATCTTGACCGCTTCGGGCCGCGTGCCGAAGGTCACGAGGATGCGGGGGCGGCCTGCGGCGGCGCTCATCGGGGGAGCCGCCCGGCGAGATCCTCGGGTGCGGGATGCCTTGAGGTGGTGTGATCGACCAGCACGACGACGATTTCCGCTTACCCGGGCGCCGCGTCAAGCCTTGCGAGCCGCCACGGTTCCAGCGTGTTCTTCCGGGAGCGTTTCCAGCAATTCGCCCGCGGCATAATGCTGTTCCAGTCGCCGTCCTGCGGCTGCCTTCGCGAAGGTGACCTTCGGTCCGCATCCGGCCTGGCGGAGAGAGTGGCAAGGGCCAAGACAAGAAACCACCGTGCCGCCACAAGGCTTCCTCAAGTCGCCAGTGCCTGCTTGTAGGCAGCCAGCAGCGGCTCGATCTGATGCTGCCAATTGAGTTCCTCGACCACGCGCCTGCGGCCCGAGCTGCCCATTTCCTCGCGCAGCTCGGGATCGTCCACCAGTTCTAGAATCTTCGCCGCCATATCGCGCGTATCGTTGGGAGCGGCATAGAGCGAGGCGTCCTTGGCCGAGAAGCGCCCCTCGGTCACGTCGAATTGCACCATCGGTTTCGAAAGACTCATATATTCCATGACCTTGTTCATGGTCGACTTGTCGTTCATCGCGTTGACCCGGTCGGGGTTGACGCCCAACTCCATGGTCGAGAGCACCTCGAACAGATCCTTGTCGGGCGCGCGGCCGGTGAAGGTGATGTAGTCGACAAGGCCGCGCTCCGCCGTCATCGCCTTGAGGTCCTCGAGCGCAGGACCGCCGCCGACCAGCACGAATTGCACGTCCTGACGCCCATGGTTTCGCACGATGTGCTCTACCGCCCTGATCAGGAGGTCGATCCCTTCCTGCTCGCCCATCACTCCGACATAGCCGACCATGTGCGCGCGCCCGTTCTTCCAGTCCGGAACCGGATCAACCTGCCTGAGCCGTGAGAGGTCCGGGCCGGAGCGCACAACGTGGACCCGCTCGGGCGCCATCCCGCCGCGTTCGATCGCGATCTTCCGATAGGAACGATTGGTCGCGATCGATACGTCCGCGACCTTGAAGGTCAGCTTTTCGAAAAGCAGCATCAGCCGCCAGAAAAAGCCGCGCTTGCCGAATTTCGCCTCGTAGAGCTCGGGATTGATGTCGTGATGATCAAATATGTAGCGCACGCCCAGCGCCTTGAACGGAAGTGCGACGAGGAAGATCAGGTCGGGCGGATTGCAGCCATGGATCACGTCGAAGCGGCGCTTGAGAAATATCTTCCACGCCAGCAGCGTTTCCCAGAACAGGGCCGCACCGTACTCCGCCAGAAAGCCGAGCGCACCGGAGGCTTCGAGCGGCAGCGTATGGCGATGTATGTCGATCCCGTCGATCACCTCGTGACGTTTCTCATAACCCCTGCCGGTCGGGCAGATGATCGAGACATGCGCACCCGCCGCCTTCAATGTGCGCGCTTCCTGCCAAGCGCGCCGATCGAAAGGGAGCGGCAGGTTCTCGACGATGATCAGGACGTGGCGCCCCTTGAGTGGCTCGCCTTCGAGAACCGCAGGGATCCCTTCCTCGGCCCCGGTCATGAGATCACGCTGATGTCGACGATCTTCGTGCTGCCAAGCGACAGGTACTTCACCAGCTTGTTGGTCGCGACGACCACTGCATATTCGCGGCTTTCGGCGATTTCCGTCGAGACCAGCAGGTCCTTGATCTGCGGCAGCACCGAATAGGCATATCCAAGGTTCTGACCCACCAGGCTCTCGGGCGCGATCTGGGGATCATAGATATCGACATCATAGCCCGCCTCGAGCAGCTTGCGCGCCATGTCTACCGCCGGGCTCTCGCGCAGGTCGTCGGTCTGCCATTTGAAGGCGAGGCCCACGAGCAGAACCTTCGCGCCCGGCTCCAGTCCATCTGTCGCCGTGAGGAACTGGTGGTGCTTGTGCGCCTCGTTCGAACGCAGGATCGAATCCACGAGGTGCGTCGCCGAACCCGTGTCGGCGGTGATGTATTGCAGTGCCCGCACGTCCTTGGGCAGGCACGAGCCGCCGAACGCGGCACCAGGCCGGAGATAGTAGGGCGAGATGTTGAGCTTGGTGTCGCTGATGAAGATCTCGTGCACGGTCTTCGCCGAGATGTCGAGATTCTGGCACAGGCGGCCGATCTCGTTGGCGAAGGCGACTTTCACAGCGTGCCACGAATTGTCGACGAACTTGGTGATCTCCGCCTCGCGCAGGCCGACTTCGAAGACCGGGGCCTGGATGCCTTCGTTCAGTCTCGCCATGTTTGCGGACGATTTTCCGTTCAATGTCCCGATGACGATCTTGGGCGGCCGGAAATAGTCCTCGATCGCGTTCGCTTCGCGCAGGAATTCGGGATTGTAAACCAGTTCGACCGTGGATCCTGCCTCGTCGCCGAGGTGGCTTTCGAATATCGGCCAGATAATGTTCTCGCAGCTTCCCGGCCGCATCGTCGAGCGATAGACGAGTGTGAGCGGCGCCTTCCCGTTCTCGGCCCGCTGAGGCTTGATCGCCGCGGCGATCGAACGGGTGACCTGCGCGATATAGCTCATATCGTGGGAGCCATCGAGGCCGGTGGGCGTGCCGACGCAGACGATCGCGAGGTCGCAATCGTCGAGTTCGTCGGTGAGTTCGGTGGTGGCCGAGATGCGGCCGTCGGCGTGGGCTTCGGCAATCAGTTCGTCGAGGCCCGGCTCATAGACCGGAGCGCGGCCGGACGCCAGCGCCTCGACCTTGGCGGCGCTGATGTCGACACCGAGAACCGTGTGGCCCTGGCTGGCAATGCATCCCGCTGCGGCGGACCCGACATAGCCAAGGCCGAAAATTGCGATTTTAGGGTCCGGACCCATAAACAGGATTCCCAGCAGCGTCGGGATGTGATTCACGTGTCTCCAGTTAGGAGGCATGGCAGATGGCGGATTTCTTCTGGTTTTCGGATGAGCAATGGGCGCGGATTGAACCGCTCCTGCCGCAGGATACGCGCGGGATGCCGAGGGTCGATGATCGGCGGGTGCTCTCCGGCATTGTCCATGCGCTTAAGAGCGGCGGTCGTTGGGGCGATTGTCCCGAACACGTCTACGGCCCCAAGAAGACGCTCTACAACCGCTTCCGGCGCTGGGCCGAGCGCGGCGTGTGGGAGCGCATCTTTGCCGATCTTGCCGGGATCGACGGCGTTCCATCCAGGCTGTTTATCGACAGCTCGTGCATCAAGGTCCACCGCACTGCTGGCGGCGCAAAAGGGGGGGCTTGGCTCATGGTATCGGCATCACCAAAGGCGGCAGGAACACCAAGCTCCATGCTATCTGCGACGAGAAGGGCCGTCCCCACGTCCTCCTGCTAACGCCCGGCAACACGCACGACGCAAAGGTCGCGATCTTGGCGATCAATGCCGTGCCGCCCTCGGACTATCTGGTCGCTGGCAAAGGCTACGACAGCAACGCCTTGCGCTCATGGCTGATCGAGCGCGGCACCACGCCCGTCATCCCCTCAAAGTTTAACCGCAAGGTC
>JGI12210J13797_10110324_pt1 | contig 12160 bp, 12 predicted proteins | sample ElkSlonscriptome_3_FD_13797 | JGI IMG/M metagenome (IMG submission 13797) | reverse complement strand
AACGACTGCCCGGGTTCGGGCATCCGCTGCACAAACTCGATGACCCCCGCACGCCGGCGCTGCTCGCCCTCGCCTCGGAGGCAGGCGTGAAGGGGGCCCACGCCGCGGTGCTCGCCGAGCTGTCCGCTGCCGTCGACGCGGCCCGCGGTCGCCACCTCACCGTCAACGCCACCGGCGCCATCGCGGCGGTGCTTCTCGATTGCGGCGTACCCGCCGAGATCGTCCGTGGCTTCGCCCTCGTGAGCCGGGCGGCCGGCTTGGTCGGCCATAAGCCGACAAGGTGAAGGCGGCGTCATGACCCGCGGGGACGGACCGTTCCACCATGGCCGACTACTTCGGGGCCAGCCTCCTCACCTCGGGTGAGCTCGTGGGCTGCGACTTCTCGAAGTACGCCAACGTCGCGGCCTGGCTCGACCGGGTCGAGGGGCTCGAGGCCTACGCCAAGGTCAACGAGGTCCACGACGGGTTCGTCCAGTCGCTTGCCGACGAGAGCTTCGTCGGACTCTGAGCCCCCCCAACGCCTTTGCGGCGCCGGGGCCCACAGGATGGGTCTCGGCGCTGCATCTTTTTGTGTCGGTCGGCGACTCCCGCTCTGCGGGCCGGAGTATGCTGCGCCCGGTGCGTAAGGTGATCGCGGTGGCGGGGAACATGGGCGCGGGCAAGAGCAGCCTCGTTCACTGGCTACACCACCAGTTCGGGATGACGCCCTTCTTCGAGCCGCACGACGAGAACCCCTACCTCGAGGACTTCTATGACGACATGGGGCGGTGGGCCTTTTCGTCGCAGACTTGGTTTCTCATCCGCCGCTTTCAGATCCACCGTCGTATCGAGCAGCATGCGGCCGGCGGTGAGGTCATCGTGCAGGACCGCACCATCTACGAGGATGCCGAGATTTTCGCCGCGCACCTGCACGAGGCGGGTCACCTCGACGAGCGCGACTGGGGCAGCTACCACTCGCTCTACGAGACCCTGCGCGAGGTGCTGCAGCCGCCGGAATTGATGATCTATCTGCGCTGCCCGCTCAAGACCCTCACCAAGCGGATCCGCAGGCGCGGGCGCGCCTACGAGCAGAAGGTCCCACGCGCCTACCTGGCCGCGCTCGAACGGCTCTACGAGGCCTGGTTCGAGGCCTACGACGCCTCGCCGAAGCTACTGCTCGAAACCGACCGTCTCGACTACGTGGAGCGTCTATTCGATCGGCTCGAAATGGTGCAGGCGATCGAGAAGCACGCCGGGGTCGCGCCGCTGCGTTAAGGTCCCGCCGGTATGCCCCTCTGGCTGCGCAGGCATGGCGTCTTCGTGGCGGTGCTCCTCGTCGCCGCGGGGGCGTACGTCGCGATGAGCGCTACCACCGTGCTCTGGCACGACCACGGCGAGTACGTCGTGGTCGCGCATCGCGGCGGGGTGCCTCATCCCCCCGGCTACCCGCTGTACGTGCTGTGGCTCCGTGCCCTGTCGTGGCTCCCGGCGTCCACGCCCGTCGCCACCACCTCCTTGGCCACCGTACTTCTCGGCGTCGCGGCCCTCGGCCTCCTGTACCGCGCGGTCATGGCGTTCTACGTGGCCCGCCCCGCGGCGGCAGCGGCGGTGGCGCTCTTCGGGCTGTCGTCGCGCGCTGTACTCTCCTTCACCCACGCCGAGAACATGGCCCTCAATGCCACCGTGGCGGCCGCGGTGCTGTGGGTGGCGGCACCCCGCACGACCTTGGGGGCGGCGGGGCGCAAGAGCTTGGCGCTCGCGGCCTTGATGGGTCTGGGGCTGGCCAATCACCACACCATCGTGCTGATGGCGCCACTGGTTCTGTGGGCTTCGGTGCGCGACCTGCGCCGGGTCGCGCGGCCGATCCCCGTGGTCGGCGGGATGCTCGCGCTCGCGGTGCTCGGACTCTCGCCCTACTTGGTGTTGCTCGGGGATCAACCCGAAGGGGCCTGGGTGTGGGGCGAGTTCGAAGGGCTTCCCGACGTTGCGGACCACTTCTTTCGAACCGAGTACGGGCTGTCGCTCGCCCCGCAGCAGGACGGGAGCTCTGCCCGGCGCCTCGACCAATGGGCCTTCCTGTTCGCTACGCTCGCACGCGACAGCCTCTGGGGATTGGGCTTGGTGGGGCTCGCGGCCCTGGGCGCAGCCTTCGCGGCGCTGCCTGACACGACGGCCCGTCGCGCCGCTGGTGGGGCCGTCGTCCTCGCCGTCACCTTCATCACGACCGGGCCGCTCTTCGTGGCCATGCTCAACGTCTCTCCCGAGGGGATCACCGGCTATGAGGTGGCTCGTTTCCACCTCTTGCCCTCGATGGTTCTCTCGGTGTTCGTAGGGCGGGGCCTGCACCAGGCCTGGCGTCGGATGGCGCGGCTGCGTCCGCTCATGATGGGGGTGCCGGTCGCGCTGGTGGGTCTCGCCGCGCTCTTCACCGCGCCCGACGTGAGCGCCATTCACCGTCCCACCGTCGAGCACTACCTCCGCAACACCCTCATCACCATGCCGCCCGGTGCGGTGCTCATCACCAGTGGTGACCACCGCCTCTTCGGCTACCTCTATCTCCAGCGTGTGGGCGGTTTGCGCGAGGACGTGACCGTGGTGTCCCCGACGATGCTCTTCCGGCCGTGGTATCGGCGGCAGGTCGAAGCGTCTTTGGGGCGAGAGCTGCCCATGGTTGGCGAGCGCACCCTCGACATGGTGGGACTAGCGGACGTGGTGCTCGGTACCGGCCGGCCGCTCTACCTCGGCAACGTGGGGGTCAACTACGATCCCATCCTCGGCGCCTTCCCCAATCGACCGTACGGCGCCCTCGTGCAGATTGACCGGCCAGGTGCGCCCGCCCCCACCGTCGATGAACTCCAGACCGAGACCGAAGCCATCTTCGCGCGGTACACGTTGGAGGACGGGGTGGCACGCGACCCCTACGGCATCGGGCCCCGGGTCTTCGCGACCTACGCTCGGCCCTGGCACTACCTCGCTGCGACCTACGCCGAGGCGGGCCAGCCCCAGCGGGCGCAGGCCGCCGAGCTTCGGGCGGCGACCTTCAGTCCTTAAGGTATCGGCCTCGGCCCGCTATGTAGTCAACAGCATGGAGATCGCGTTCGAAAAGCTTGCCGTCCAGATGCTCGAAGCCCTCGTCGACGAGGCGCGCGGCCGGACGGTGCGTCTCGGCCCCACGGGACCCTTTCGCGGTGGTCTTCATCAGGGCGATGGGAAGACCCGCATCGAGGGGCACCTCGAAGTCGCCACCCTGCTCGACGTCGCCTGGGCCTTCGACAGCGGCATTCGCATCCGGATCGTGGGGCCGATGGTCTTGCGCAGCCTTCAGGGGCACATCGAGATGGGGCCGCAGGGCACGCGGGTTGCGCTCGAGGCCGAGCGCGTCGAGCTCCCCAAGCTGGAGGTGGTGAGCAAGACATGGAAGCTGAGCTTCGAGGACGTCTTGCTCTCTGATGCGGTATTCACGACGGGCGCAGGGGAGCCGACGGACATTCGCGCTTCCGACGCCCGCGCGGGGGACGCGCGGTACGACGCAGAGGCGCTCGACGTGTCCGTCGCGGCGTTGCACCTCGAGGGGGTCGCTTTCGGACCTGGCTTCTTCCGCGCCGATGGCCTCGCCGGGCGAACGGTGCGCGTCGACGCCGAGCTTCCGGCACGTCATCCGTCTGCGGGGGCGGCTCGCTCACGCGAGCAATTCGAAGCGCTCGACCGCCTCGACGGGAGCTTCTCGGTCGTGGTCGAGACGGGCCTCGTCATCGACGCGGGGTGGCCGGTGGTGGGTCGCCGGCGCGCAGATCACGCCTTCGAGCTACCCATCAGCCGTGGTCGACTCAGCGCGCCCAAGGTCGAGGACGGCCTCGCGTCACTCGAGGACGCGGTGCTCGATCTCGTCTTCGATGTGCGCGGGCTGGCCCTCGAAGCCGGCCTCCCCTCGGTGGCCTCGCGGACCATCCTTCGCTGGCCGCTCTCGAACGAGGAGCGCGAGGCGGCGCGGGCCGATCAGTCGATGCTTCTCTCGCGCTGGATCACCCCCGACATCCCGCCACGCGATGAAGCCTCCGGCGACGAGGAGCCCTGGCTCCGGCTCGACCACCTCGCCCTTCGTTCGGGCCACGGCGCCTTCAGTTACGCGGGGCAGGGGACTTGGGACGTGGGAGAGGGTCACCTCCGGATCGGCACCGAGCACGGTCCGCCATTCGAGCGCCTCGTGGTCGAGCTCGCGCTCGCGCTGCAGCCAGCGGGGGAAGGGCGCCTCGGATTCACCGCGGAGAAGGTCCACCTCGGGGCGCGCGCGCTCCCCCTCGGGAAAATCTCGCTCGATCTGGAGCGGCTCGACATCGTCTCGCTCGACGAGGGGGGCCTGCTGTTTCAGGGCTCGGCGCCCCAAAAGGTGGGTGCGACCGGTCGGGTGGTGGCGCTGCGCAAGCTGTCCCTGCGCTGGCCCTGAGGCCAGTCCGTGCGCTGAGTGATGGGATAGCCCACGTGCTTTCAGGTACATCGGGGCTTCACGTGCGATGTGTCGCGCGATGAGTATCATGCGCCGCATGACATGTGACATCACCGGTATCGGGAACGCCATCGTCGACGTGCTCGTCAACGTGAAGGATGAGTTTCTGGTCGAGAACGAGCTGACGAAGGGCGCGATGATGCTCGTCGACGAAGCTCGAGCCGCGGAGCTATACGAGAAGATGCCCCCGGGCATCGAGTGTTCGGGCGGATCTGCGGGCAACACGATGGCAGGCGTGGCCTCCTTTGGAAGCAAGGGCGCCTACATCGGGAAGGTCGCCAAAGACCAGCTCGGCGAGGTGTTTGCCCACGACATTCGGAACATCGGCGTCGACTTCCAGAGCACTCCGGCCAGCGACGGCCCCTCCACGGCCCGATGCCTCATTGCAGTGACGCCCGACGCGCAGCGCACCATGAGCACCTTCCTCGGCGCATGTGTCGAGCTCGGTCCGGACGACATCGACGAGGCGCTCATCAAGAGCAGCAAGGTCACCTACCTGGAGGGCTACCTGTGGGACAAGCCCACCGCCAAGGAGGCCTTCCTAAAGGCGGCCAAGATCGCCCACGACGCGGGCCAAAAGGTGTCACTCACGCTGAGTGATTCCTTCTGCGTCGACCGCCACCGCGAGTCCTTCCAGGAGCTGGTAGCCAACCACGTCGACATCCTCTTCGCCAACGAGGCGGAGATCGTCTCGCTCTATCAGGCGACGAGCTTCGAGGAGGCCAAGGCGGCCATCACGAAGCGCTGCGAGATTGCAGTGCTCACGCGCAGCGACAAGGGCGCCGTCATCCTGGGCGGCGGGGACGAGGTCGCAGTGCCGGCCGAGCCCACCGAGCTGGTCGACACCACCGGCGCGGGTGACCTCTACGCCGCCGGTTTCCTCCACGGCCTCACCAGTGGATGCAGCCTGGCCGACAGTGGCCGCCTCGGCGCCATCGCTGCGGCCGAGATCATCAGCCACTACGGCGCGCGCCCCTCGGTCTCGCTCAAAGAGCTCGCCGCCAAGAAGATGGGCTGAGCGGTGTGGCGACTCGTTCGCGGCCGTGCGCCGCGGGCGAGCTCAGCCCCCTTCCAGCGGATTGAGCCGCGCCCGGTCGCGCGCGAAGCACTCGGCCAGGTAGTCGAGTACCGCTCGAACGCGGACGTTCTCGCGCAGATCGCGATGCACCGTGACCCACACCGGCTCGGTGGGCTCGTCCGGCATCGGGATGCGACGGAGACTCGGCTCGGCGTCGCCGAGGTAGCGAGGGAGCACGGCGACGCCGGCGCCGGCTTTGGCCGCCTCGATGAGGGCCATGGTCAAGTCGCAGATGAGGGCCGGCGGTGTGTCGCCCGCGTGCGACGCGAACCATGTGGCGTCGACGACCTTGGGGCCGGCTACGCATGTGAGCAGCGGATGGCGAGGGATGTCCTCGGGGCCGCCGACCGGGTGCTGGTCGAGGTAGCCGGTGGACGCGTAGAGACCGTAGGCCACGAGGGCCGCCCGCCGGACGACGAGGCTCTCGTGCTGCGAACGCACGAGTCGCACGGCGATGTCGGCTTCTCTGCGGGACAGGTCCAGGACCTTGCCCGTGGTCACCAGATCGACCGAGAGCCGCGGGTGGAGCTCGCGTAACCCTGCCAGGAGGGGGGCGATGTAAGTGCACCCCAAGGTCTCCGAGGTGGTCACGCGCACCATGCCGTCGACGGCGCTGCGTTGCGCCTCCGCGCCCCGCTCGAGCCGGTAGACCGCCGCTTCGACCTGCGCCAGGTCCTGCACGATGCGCTCGCCTTCGGCCGTGAGCACGTAGCCCGCTTTGGTGCGGGCGAAGAGGCGCACCCCTAGCGCGGACTCGGCCGACTCTACGTGGCGACCCACGGTCGAGTGGTTCACCCTCAGCCGGCTGGCCGCCTTGGCGAGGGTCCCCGTCTTGGAGAGCGCAAGCACGTAGCGCAGGTCGTCCCAGTTCATCCCTTCACGTTGTCCGTCATCGGAGGCCGACGTGCCCCTGAGCATTCTTGCACGACGGTCGTGAGGGGTTGCCCCTTCCCCGTCTGAGCTTGGCCTCGCATCATGTCCCCATGACGACGAAACGGGCGGCGTGGCTGGCGATCGTGCTCTGGGGCTGCAGCAGCGAGGTGGAGGTGGTCGACGACGGCGGCTCCGGGGCGGGAGGAGAAGGCCTCGGACCCCGTAGCTGCGACGTGGTCGAAGGCGAAGTCGACCTGGTGCCGACGCGAGACAGTCCCCTCGGAGACTGCAGCTCCACCACGTGCACGGTGTTTTTTGGTCACGGTCGACACCTGCGCTGCCCCGGATGGATGCAGAGCGGCTCGTGGTCTGCCATGTGCAGCATCCGCGACTGCCACTGCATCGATGCCGAGACGGAAGACTTCTTCGCCGACTTCTCCACCGGGCTGGTGGTCGATGCGCGCGACCCCGCCGCGGTGTGCCGCTACACCATGGTCCCTCGCGAGCAACCCTGAACGCGTCGCGGCGTGAACCGCGACCCTCACGACACGTTGGCCGCAGAGGAGACGCGCATGTCTCGCAGGTAGAAGACGAACCCGCTGGCCAAGGCGAGGTGGAGGAGCGTGTTGGGCAAGAAGGAGCCGAGCGAATGGAAGGTGCCGGCGAGGTAGGCGATGGGGTCGATGGGCAGGATAGCGAGCTGAAGCAGGAGATTCGCCCAGAGCACGCTGCGCATGGTGGGGGAGTCGCCGTGGCTTCTCACCGAGAGGGCGAGCACGCCCATCGTGGCGATCAGAACCCCGACCGTTCGCCCCATGACTTCGGCCGCGGGACTCGTCTGGGCCTGTTTCACCCCCGCGATGAGGTAACCCGGGGCGGAGAGGGCGACGGCGCCGACGAGCAGCGCCACGACGGCGTGAAGGGTGAGGAAGGTCTTGCGGGTCATGGTGTTTCTCCTTTTTTTTTTGACTGAAAGGTCAAGAATGAGACGAACGAAGATGTGACCTTGCGAGGAGCCGGGTCAGAGGGATCGCAGCGCCGCATCGAGCGCCGATCGCACGCGGCGTGGTCCGCCGCCGGTGCGCTGCAGGGCGCTCAATCCGTTGAGCACGGCATAGAGGTAGTCGGCCCCTGCTTTGGGCTCGAGCGCATAGGGGAGGACCTCGTCGTCACGCAGTCGCTTCAACAGCGTTGCGAAGGCGCGACGAACGCTCGCGGCGCCCGCGTCGACCGCGGCCTGAACCTCGGGATCGGCGCTGGCCGGCCCAAAAGCGGTGACCACCAGCAGGCAGGCGCCACCACCGAGCTCTGCCTGCACCCCCAGGGCCTCGAGCATGTAGCGTCTCAGGTCTCCCAGCCCGCTCGCCGGACCCTTCAGCGGCGCGAGGTCCTCCTCGACGCGCTCTCGGTAGCGCGCCAGCACCCGGAGGAAGAGGGCGCGCTTGTCGCCGAAGGTGTTGTACAGGCTCTGTCGCGGCAACCCCGTCGCTTCCAACAGGTCGCGGATGGAGCAGCCCTCGTAGCCGCGCTGCCAGAAGGCGACCATGGCGCGTATCAGCACCTCGTCCTCGTCGAACTCCCGCGGCCGTGCCATCTCTCACCAGCATGCGAGTATTGGAACGAAAGGTCAATAACGTAGCGGTGGCGCGGTCAAACCTGTCCGAGAGTCGCTTGTTGCACCTCTTTCGCGATGAAGTGGGGACGCCGTGGCGCCGCTATCTGGTCTGGCGTCGAGCGCTCTCGGCGGTGGAGCTCGCGACCGACGGGCGGACGCTGACCGAGGTGGCCCATGCGGCGGGCTACGCAGACTCGGCCCACCTGTCGCGCCAGTTCGCGGCCCTCCATCGCCGACTTCGCGGCGCCCGCCATTCAGATGCTCATCGCTTCCCGCGATTGGAGGCAGCTCTCTGCGTTCGACCGGATCGGGGCCGCCTACGGCTTCGTCAAGGACGAGATCCGCTTCGGCTACAACCGCAGTGACGACCTGTCCGCCACCGAGGTGCTGCGCGACGGCTACGGGCAATGCAACACCAAGGGGAACTTGCTCGTCGCACTTCTGCGCGGGCTCGCTGTCCCCGCTCGCGTGCGAGGGTTCTACATCGACAAGGCGCTGCAACGCGGCGCGATCCCCGAGTGGCTGTACCCGTTTACCCCCCCGACGGATCCTCCACAGCTGGGTCGAGGTCCTCTACGAAGATGCGTGGCATCGTCGAGGAGGTCGGGGTCTTCGACCATCCCGACGCGCTCTACGCGCAGGAGGGCACCAACCTCCGGGGAGGACGACGCTTCGCCTATCGCCTCCTCCTGCGCCACGCCATGAACCGCACCGTCGATGCCATTCGTCGGGATGCCGTGACGTGGCGTGGATGACTTCGGGCTCAACGCCTGGGCTCCCCATGCCGAAGGCCCATTCCGTCGTCAGAGGATGCGGACGTCGACAGCGCCGCGTGGATGGAGCTGTTGGGGGGCTCGCTCGCGGTAGGGGCCCTTGGCGTCGGGGATGGGTTGGGCGTCGACATCGCCGCGGATCTCGACGCGGGCGCCCCGCTCGAGGCGGGTCTCCACCGCGGCGTCGTAGGGGAAGGGGGGGTAGTCGTCCTCGTCGGAGGGGAAGCCTCGCGACAGGCGCTCCACCAGGACGTCGACGTCGTCCTTGGGCCAGCGGTGGCGTTCTGCATCGCCCCAGAGGCGGATCCGGCCCGGCGGGACCACCAGCCGATCACCGCCCTCGAGCGTGACCGTGAAGCCCTCCGTGTGGTCGTGACGAAGCACCACCCGCTTGATCACCGCGCCCTTCGATTCGAGCTGCAGGCCGTACGCGAGGCAGGGCTCTCCCGACGCCGGCGCGCGGAAGCTCTCGCCGTCGACCTCCCCCGTTCCGACCACGTTCGACGATGGCGCTAGCTTGCGCTCGTCGAGCGCGCCGGCGGGTTTGAGGCGGTGGCGGTAGCGTTGGATGAGGCGCCAAAGGAACGAGCCCACCCAGTAGACGGCGACCGCCACCAGCGCGATGGCCAGCACGATGATGATCGCCTCTGGATCCCCGGGGACATCGCAGCCGCCGCACGCGTCGAGGCCGCCCGCACCCCCGCCCGCCCCGCCGGCTTTGGCCAGCTGCCGCGCGCGCCTTCGACGGCTGGGTGGACCCCAGACTTCGTCCAAGAGTGCACCGCGGCCCTTCTCGGTCGCGAGGGAGGCGACCCGGTGCTTGGGGGCGTACTCGCAGCGATCGGTGTCGAGCAGGGTGCGGCAGGAAAGGCAGATGCGCGGGGCCTTCGGGAGCGCCAGCGCCCTCTCTTCCGTCACCGCCCCTTTGACCTCCGGCGCAGCCACAGCCAGCCCAGGAGGGCGAGCAGACCGGTGCTCGGAAAGGACGGGCGGTCATCGATCGCGCACGAGCCACAGCCACCATCCGGGGGCGGAGCCGACGGCGTGGTGGTGGGCGCGGGCATCGGCGTCACGCTCGGCGCCGGGGTGGGCGTGGTGGTCGACGCCGCAGGCACCGGAGCGGGCGTGGTCTTGGCGCTCTGCTGACCCGCCCCGATCGAGGCGGCGAGCCCCATGGGGGAACCCTTGGTGGTGAGGGTGCGGCCGGTGGGGTCCTTCTTCACGAACGTCGACAGCGGTACCTTGCCCCGCGGAGCGAAGGCTGTGTCCTGTGCGGCCGAGGGCTTGGGCCGCGAACCACCACCGGGGGGGCCTCCCCAAATCCCGCGCCGCGGGTTGGGGCAGTTGACGGCCCCCGTCCAAGGGTGGCGGATGATGTAGCGGCCCTGGAAATTGTTCAGTGAGGAGAAGCTCGCCGTCTGCTCCAGCTTGCCGCCGGGGCCGTTGCGTACCTCACGTCCACCGACGATGGGCTTGGCCTTGCGGAAGACCAGGTCCTCGCCGAGGGAGCTGGCCTTGTACCGCGCGTGCAAGCGCGTGAGCACGAAGTCGTTGCCGGGACGAGGCCCGCGCCATCCACGGCGTCGTGACGGGGGGCCGTCGCCCTTGGGCTGGACCTGCGCTTGAATCGAAGGGAGGACGTCTCCGCCCAAGCTCATGAAGTCGGAGCTCCCGAGCGGCGGGCCCGGGCAGGGGTCACAAGAGGTGGCTTGCCAGGCGTACTCGGTGACCACGGCTTTCGGGTTCTTCTTCACCGTCGCGTCGAACAGTGCCGCGTAGAACTCACCGAAGCGCTTCTTCACCGGGTTGGTGACCTCCACGTTGGTGGGGATCGTCACGTTGTCGAAGTTCGCCACCTCGTACCGCTGCTGCTTGGCGAGGATGTGTACGATGAGGTCCTGCGCGTCCTGGGCGTTCATCAGGCCGAGGCGAACGGGGAGGGCGAAGTGATCGGTGTCGTAGTGGAAGCGCAGCGGGGAGAGCTCCGCCTGCCCGTTGGCCATCTTCACCTTCTGGATGTCGACCTTCGCCACGAAGAACTTCATCCCCTGCTGCACGTAGGGCCGCAGGAAGGGCTCGGCGCCGGCGGGGATGTTGTATCCCTGGTCCTCGAGCCACGCCTCGAGCCCGGCCGAGTCGCCGGCGCTGAGGATGACGACCTCGTACTCGCCCACCTTGAACTGCGCCTCGATCTTCACCGAGTAGGCCGCCGGGGGAGGCGATGGTTTGGGGGCCGCCGCTCCGCCGCGGGGGGCCATGGGCAGCATCCGCCGCCTGGGCATCGGCGGGAGACACGGGTCCTGCTCCCAGTATTCGACGAGACGCGGGGCGGCGAGCCGGTCGAGGCGATCGAAGATCTTGGCCGGCAGGGTCTTCACATTCTCCTTCTGGAGCACCACCGGTACCGGCACCACCATCGCGAAGTCGCTCGGCGGCCCTTGGTAGTTGTTCTGCATCGACAGGACCGTCCGTTTCCCGTCTCGCATCAGCGCCACCATCGTGGCGTTGTTGAAGAGCTTGGCGTCCGCGCCCCCGACGTAGAACCCGCAGAAGGCCTCCGCCTCGGCTCCGAAGAGCAGCGTCGCCAGCCCCAGCATCAGGACGATCCACCGACCACCATTCCCTTCACGACCCTCGACCATGTCCCGATCTCCGCATGCGCAGGCCTCCGTGTCCAGAGATGCGGCCGCTCTTCGCCGCTCGAGCCGCGACGGCCCCATCGCGGGCGCTACCCTCCGTCGGGCCGGACCTTCCACACCCCGTCGAGGTCACGCTCGAGGCGGTAGAGCTTGCGGTTGGGGAAGGCCTTCCTCACCGCGGCCTTGGCGCCGGCGCGCTCGACGACCACCAAGACCCGGTCGTCGAAGTGGGGATCGGGGTGGCGCCAGGAGAGGACCCAGGTGCCAACCGCACGGTACGGTTCGAAGCCCCACACCTCCCAGCTCTTCGGGACCAGAACCACCGATGGCCCTTCGGTCTGCGCGTCCATCCAGCCGTAGACATCATCCTGGAAGGTCGTCATCAGGCGGAGGGCTTGGCCCTGGCGCACCGTGAAGTTCCAGCCGCCGACGAGGCCCATCACGATGACGGCCACCCCGAGGCTCTGGCGCGGCAGCTCGACGTCTCGCAGACGGTCGGCGACACGCTTCGCGCCCGACACCGTCAGCAGGGTCAGCAGCACGATCGACTCCGACTGGTGCATGGGGCCCACCGCGTGGATCCCCGCGTCATCGTGACCGAGGCCGAGCGCGAACAGGCAGCCCACGCCGCCCGCCAGCCGCTTTGTGAAGGCGTCGCGTCCAGCGCCCACCACCGCGAGCAGCATGCCCAGCGGGCCC
>JGI12210J13797_12041472_pt1 | contig 12166 bp, 13 predicted proteins | sample ElkSlonscriptome_3_FD_13797 | JGI IMG/M metagenome (IMG submission 13797) | reverse complement strand
TTATACACCAATGCTTTTAGGTTGATTACTGAGGTGATTGAATCAAAAGAAAAGCCATCTTTGCCATTTGGAGAGATTTGTCAGAATGCTTTTGGGGTTACTCCTATCCTTCTTGATCGCGGTATTCACCACAGAGTCATTATCGCTTTAGGAAGGCAGGATGTTCTAATATCTAGCTTAAGTCCTAAAAACGATCTGGAAATACTAGGATCTAGCAGTGACCACATCGTTCTTGACAGCAATAACCATGCTTGCGAGGTTGGTAGTGAAGTAGAGTTTGACCTAGATTATGGTGGACTGCTCTCGGCAATGACTTCGCCTTTTATTACAAAGCAGTTTGTCGGCAGTAGCCATACAGTCGCCGCCGCCTAATTAACTAGAATGACAGCCTTCACCTGAAATTTTGACATCGGATCTTAGGTGGAACTATGTCTGTCTAAGAAACTATATCTGTTTAAGAAGATGGTGGAAAAGTGTTAGATGACATGCAAGCCTCATGATGAAGAGAAGTCGGCTGTGATGAGTGGGTGGGGCGATCGCCCCGATCAGTAGTCTACCTATCCTGTAGAGGCGAACAGTACTTGGGACGATTGTGGTAGCTTTGGTTAGTTCCAGTGGTGTTGTCGAGCTTCTTCAACTATTTTCTGAGCTTCTTCGAGTGGAATATCGTAGCGAGTGCTCAAAAGTTGAGGAATGCGACCGCAAGCGCGATTAGGATTCACCTCTGGTTTCTTGGAATAAGAAGGCAGCGCCACGTTACACAAAAAAGGTGAAGGTTTCGCTTCGAGTTGAAGGGGTTCAAGGTTTAGAACTTCTCGTAGATTTGTAAAAAATATTAAGGCTCCACTGAGGTTAGCATCGCTGAAATTTGCATCGCTGAGCAGAGTACAGTTGAGGTCGGCTCCGCTGAGGTTGGCGCATTTCAGATCCGCTCCGCTAAGGTTGGCATATCTAAGATCGGCTCCGCTGAGGTCGGCGTATCTGAACTTGGCACCACTCAGGTTAGCCCCGCTGAGGTTAGCACTGATAAGGTTAGCCCCGTTGAGATTGGCGTCTTTGAGATCCGCCCCGCCTAGGTCTGCACCATTGAGGTCGGCACTGCTGAGATCCGCTCCCCTAAGGTTGGCATCCCGAAGGTCAGCACCGCAGAAGTCAGCCCCGCTGAGGTCTACGGTCTCTGCATTGCTTTTGGCAGCGTAACAATTGAGTAAAAGGACGACTCCACCAGCAACTGCCGCTATCGTTCCAAGGTCGCTGATTAGAGTTGCACGATGTAGATGAGTCAGGGTTGCTCTTTCGTTTGGGGATAAACGATCGTTATCTGCTGCCTGAAGTCTACGATCGGGTACCAGACAAAGCGACAACACCATCCAGAGCAGAACTGGAGTGGCGATCGCCCCGATTACCCACTTTCTGGTGCCCTTTATCGTTGTCTGCCACTGCTTAAATTGCTTCTGCATGATTGAGACTCCCTTGATGCTGGCCCCATTATCACTCTCCTGATTTGGGAACGCTCTAATCTTCATGCACGCTTAAACAACTCCTAAGTACAGGACAAAAGTTGTATAGTGCTATGCGCTGATATAAAACCAATAGTTGATGGAGAAGCCGCGCACCGCGCGGCTTCTCCATTAATATCTGTCCTAACCTATCTGTGCATTGCTATAGTGACTGATTGAAGCGAGACTCAGTGGGACAACCAGGGTTAAGAACAGCACAAAGCTATCGTCAAAAGAGCAACCCGCTTGCGCAAGCGCTCTTGCTCGGTGAAATGAAAGGCCTCCAGGCAGAAGCCGCGAGTCTTGAAGATGCCAAAGAGAGTTTCGATGCCCCATCTGAGGGCGTAGCCTGCGACCAAAGGCTCGCTATTCGGTGGAGCGATGACAACAAGCAACTTGCCCTGGCGCTCGATGTTATCCGTGGCCCTGACTCTTATCGGAAGACTCAGGGTCGGTTCAAGCAGCAGGTCGCAATCACACCTGGCCAACAACCTCTCTATCGCCGCACAAGTCGTCAACGTGTTCATCGGGAAACAGTTTGCAGAACGCCTCGATGAGGCCGAGCCGCTCTGGGCTGTTGGAATTCCCCTTCTTCGCTAGCATTCACCACATCGCGGGGAAGGCGTCCCCCTGATGCACAATCCCCAGCGTCAAGATGTTGAAGCAGAGGCTCCCAAACTCCCAGGTGGTGCAGTCGATATTCACGACCCAAGGCTGGGGAATGTCCATCTAGTTGACCACGATCTTGGCGATCGTGTCGTAGTCAATTTCGAAGCTGCGAAAGAACCGTTGTAGGCGCTTGTAGCTGGATTCAGCCAAGGCACGGATCCCAAAGCCGAGCGAGATGGCGCTCAAGGTGTCAGTTTTGACCTTCACGAGAGCGATCAGGAACAGGGCTAGAAATGATACTCTCGCGCCGTGCCAGTCGAGGTGGGGTTGGAGTGCCTGTTTCAATTCGCTATATTGACTCATGGGGTTTCTAATGAACGTCGTAATTCTGATGAAACCCCATCCTCGTATCATTTTCAAGCTTGTTGTCCTGTACTGAGGTGTGGTGCATGTCCGTGGGCTTGAAACTTTTCCCAACACCTAGCTCGGACTGGCAAAAACAGAATCCAATTGGGATCGACACATCAAGAAACCACCCTCCCCATAGCTATAGCGATACTAAATCGCTCTTGAACTGCTAAGTGAGAGGAGCGGGCTGCGCCCCTCCTCTCACAAATTATCTGAGATTGCCCTAGCACAGTAAGTAGTTTCGCAAGACTTCCTGATACATTTTCCAGACGGGGCGGTGGCTACGAGGTGAGGAGTGAAACTGAGTCCTGAGCTGACTACGTTGCTGAAGCTTCCTTCACAATCTTCATTTGCTCTCCGCAACAGATCTCTGAGTGAGGAACGCTTTCAGGGCAAGGGCAAGGCTTTTCATAAACGAGCTGGGCTCCGCACTTCTCGCAGGCATAACGATCTCCAACTTGACGAGCCATATTCATCTACTCCTTTACTTTTTTGCTTTGTTTCGTTTGCGGTTTCTAAAGATTGACTCTGGCTGCGCATGTTGTTGGAAAGCGATCGCCTACTGCGTAAGACTTTCCTTGTTGCATTGAATGCAGCTCATATTCCAAACATAGCGTGAGTTCGTCAACATCACGAAAGTCTGAAGCCACTCAACGGTCAAAATCTTTCAAAAGACGGAATCGGCAACTCTATCAAAATAGAGACGTAGTCACTGGATCGACCAATCGCTGAGGTAACGAACCTGTACGACATCTACTTTACGGTTCGCCCAACGCCATCCAGCTCGTGATCAACAGCTTGCATCAACGAGGTGATGTCGAGCCGAGCAAGTGGAGTCGTTCTATGCCCATCAATCGCCCCGGCGAAGTGATGGGCATTCTCACCAAGTCCTTGCAGATTGAGTAAACCCGAATCTATCAGGGTAAGTGCTGGCATCCTCATCCTGATGAACAATCAACATCGAATTGATCGCTACTCCAACATGGTGGCATAGAGGGCAGCACCAATCAGTCCCACGCTCGGATTCAGCACAATGTTCACCGGAATATTCTCCAACAGAGAACTCACTCGGCCTTTTTCCAAAAATGCGCTCATAAACTCACCGGACTGGAGCAGCGCCAGATTTTTAGCCGCAATACCTCCAGCGATATAAAGACCACCATAGGGAAGCAGCTTCAGAGCCAGATTACCCGCTTCTGCACCGTAGGCTGAGGCAAAGATTTTCATTGTCCGTTCCGACAGATGATCATTTTCCTCGGCAGCGGCGATCGCAATGGTTGCGGCGGGGTCTACGCTCTTGTCTGCAACTCCTTTTTCTCGTTCCCAGATGCGCACAACTTCAGCTATCTCAGGAGACTCTTCTCCCATTTGGCGATCGCGCAAAAACTGGTAAATGGCGACGATGCCCTGGCCTGACACGACCCGTTCTGCAGAAATGCGAGTGATTCCAAACTTATCGAGCAAATATCTCAACAGTTCAAATTCAGTCTGAGAGCGAGGGGCAAAGTCGGCGTGACCTCCCTCTGAGGGATAAACTTGGTATCGGCTAGGAGATGAGGGGACAAGGAAGCCCTCTCCCAGTCCAGTCCCTGCTCCAATGACGGCGATGGGTGCTGTGGGAGAAGGGGTATGATCAGTCGATTGCAGAGAGCAAATGTCGTCTTCGCTCATGCCCAACACGCCATAGCCGATAGCAGCAAAATCATTGATCAGAGCGACCTTGCTAATGCCCAGATCCTTTTCGAGGCGATCGCCCTCTAGCAGCCACGACAGATTGGTGAGCGATGAAGCGTTGTCGGCAACAGGGCCTGCGATCGCAAAACAGGCTCGTTCTGGAGCCGGAACCGAGCCGAGCTTTTCTTGGGCTTCTGCCAAAAATTGCCGCACCATCGGTACCAAGTCTGGAAATTCGCCGCTGACGTAGCGATTTTCGTAGAGGGGCTTGAGAGACGCCTCTGTTGTAGTGCCGCTAGTTTGAGCATCGACCAGTCGCAAAATGGTCTTGGTGCCGCCAATATCGCCTGCCAAAAGAACTGTCATAGGAATGGTTTAGGAGTCACAATCGAATACATCCTACTCTTTTCGTAGCAGTGTTTTATTGCCAAAGTGACGGGTTTTGCGGTGAAATCTAGGGTTCTGGCGTTGGTGAAGACTTGTGACGAGCATTAGCACTGGATGGATGTTGACCTGCGAAGTAAAAGCCGAGGGCGATCGCCACAAGATAGACGCAAATTCCAAAGCTGTACACCAAAGCAGCGACAGTGTCGTCGTGAACCAGCAATCGCAAATCAAGCAAGATGAAGTGCCAGTCGTGCATCACCCCTTCTCCGCCGAGGAGGGGCAACATCCGCTCTTGGGCGTCTTTGATGTAAAGTGACACGTCAAGCAAGCTTTGTCCAGCCCACCAAAGAGCGACGGCTCCTGAAAATCGCTGCTTCGTCACGAAAAAGTAGCCACTAATCACAGCGGGAACTAAGACCTGCATCAGCGATCCGCCTAGAAGCATGATGAATCGACCAAAGAACGAAAAAATTGTGTGTCCTGCCTCGTGAAAAATGAGATTGATGTTGTGCAAAAACATCATCATCGGATCGCGAGCCAGCATGAATCCTTCAGGCGTGTAGTGATGAGAGGCAAAGAGACTGTGCAGAGTTAGGATCACCATCAGTCCCGTTGCAAAAGGATTCAGCTGCTTCAGTCGATCGACCAGCATCCAGCCCAGATCTCTTTGTCGGCGAGGGGCTGGCTGCCGATTTTTCTGCTCTCGGTCGATCGGCGAGACCATGTCGCCAGAGCGGATTTTTTGGGCGATCGCCGCTGCTGGCATCTGTGCAAGTTCTGCGGTGGAATATCCAATCTCTGCTTCCTGCTCCAGGTCTTGCTCCGATGAATTTACTCTTGAGCGGATCGGATCGCGGGGAGATGCCGGAGGATCTGGCATGTTGTTAGGAGTGACATCAGGAACGGGAGCATTGACATCAAATCCGTCACACCAGAGAAACTGAGCTTCATCGGGATGACGCGCATAGATTTCTACCGTCTCAAAACAAGCTATCTGGAGTTGGGCAATGCCCCTGTGGATATAAGCGACTAAGTGTTTGCGCGGTGGAAAGCGGTGAGCCTCTAGCAAAACCTGAAGGCTGGTGGGGGTGGCGTGGGCTTTCACTCGAATGCTCCGCGAGTAGAGGGCAATATGCAAAAGCTGGGCGATCGCCTCTGGGTCGCCCTGTTGTGCTCGTCGAATCCACTTCGCTTGTGACATGGCTGCTATAAGTCTTGGTCGGTCTGCTGTCAGCTTTATGGAGAACTCGGTGCTGAAGAACTCTGAACTAGAGACCTGTATTGTTGTTGCCTAGACTTAGAGTGCCCGCTCTGGTCGAAAGTCGTCACGCTGACTACAGCTATCCCAAATGACTAGCTGTGGGAACCAAGACCTGATAAATTTGTAGCGCTTTCGCTATGTATTTTTAACGCTTTCGCTATATAAAATAGTTCCTACATATTTAAGTTCCCTATACATCAACGATCGATCATGGTAGATCTGCAATCGGTAACCGTCAGAGTGCCTGCAACAACCGCGAATATTGGCCCTGGCTTTGATTGTCTGGGAGCTGCTCTCGCCCTTTACAATACGTTTTCGTTTACGTCTCCCCCCTCTGATCAATCCTCCCGTGTCAACATTCGCGTTACGGGGTTGGATGCCGACCGAGTTTCTACAGGAGAGCAAAATTTAGCCTATCAGTCTTTCCTCAAAGTCTTCTCGTTTTTGGAGCGAGAGGTGCCTAAAGTTGACCTAGACATTGATCTTCAGGTTCCCTTGGCACGAGGTTTGGGGAGTTCAGCGACGGCCATTGTGGGTGGGCTGCTAGGGGGGAATGCCATTGCCGGATCGCCGCTCTCGTCAGCAGAACTGATGTCAATGGCGATCGCCCTCGAAGGTCATCCTGACAATGTTGTTCCGGCTCTAAAGGGCAGTTGTCAGCTCACTACAGCAGATGCCTCAGGGGGATGGCAGGTGTGCGAGATTCCTTGGAACAGTGCCCTTGTTCCAGTGGTTGCAATTCCCAACTTTGAGTTGTCTACGGCTGAAGCCCGTCAGGCGTTGCCCCAGACCTACAGCCGGGCCGATGCCATCTTTAACACGGCTCATATGGGTTTGCTGATTCGGGCGATAGAGACAGGCAACCCCGACTGGCTCCAAACTGCCTTGCAGGATCGGATTCATCAGCCCTATCGCCAGCCTCTCATCTACGGATATGACGCCGTGCGGGAAACGGCCTTGGCAACTGGGGCGCATGGCGTCGTCATTAGCGGCGCAGGCCCAACGATATTGGCACTGACCTCATCCACCCATGCAACGGCGGTCAAAGCAGCCATGATATCAGCCTGGACTCAGGCGGGCTTTGAACCTCAAGCCCATATTTTAGCCATTGATACAGTAGGGGCGATCGCCACGATTCATTGATGCAAGTCGCGGCTAGATGCAATTCACGGAATATAGCGACTTCGGGTGCAGGTCGCGTGCGATTGATGGTGGCGAGGAAGAAACTACGGCAAGAGAGAGGAATTGCCCTGGACAACGCGCTTGATGCTTGTGAGCGTGTTTAATCCAATCAATCCTCGGTTGGAGCTACCCTGGCTAGACATGCCCAGGGCGATCGGATTGCCCCCTTTGGGATAGCGGTAAAAGCGAGGGGATGTGTTGATGTAAACTGTAGCGCTGGTGAGAGTCGTAACAAACTCACGACTCTCATTGTAGGATTCAGTCACGATACAGTCGGCATGACCATTGCTGTGTTGATTGATCCAGGTGATGGCTTCGTCTAGTCCGTCAACCAGCCGAAAGGCGACGGTCTTGTTTAGATAAGAATGATTCCACTCATCATCGCTCGTTGAAGACAAGCCTGGAAACTTGGAGACGAGTTCTGAATCGCCCTTTAGGTTTAATCCCTTAGCCTTCAGGTCAGCAAACAGCGAGGCCAAAGAGCCTGGGCTGCATCCTCGATGAATCAACACTTTTTCGAGGGCATTGACCGGATCGGGTTCGCTCTCGTGACTGTCTAGAATGACATGGCGCACCATGTCTTCATTGCCTGTGATAGACCAAAACAGGTAGCAATTTCCAATTGACGTGCGCAAGACCGGAGCCGTGGACTGCTTCATCACTTGCTGGACTAGACTGGCGCGACCGTAGGGAATGACTAGGTGAACATAGTGATCGAGGCTGACAAGCTCCCGCTGCACATCTCCCCAGTCTGAAGGAATAAGCTGGATACAGCTTTGAGGCAGATTGGCTGTAACAATGCAGTCTTGCACAATCTGGGTAATGACTTGGTTGGTTTGGCTGGCCTCAGAGCCGCCCTTTAAAAGCAAGACATTGCCTGTGCGAAGACAAAACCCTGCGGTCATTGCCGCGAGTTCAGGAAACGACTCATAGACCAGTGCGACCGTCCCGACTGGAGTTCTGGAACCATACACATCACAGTGCTCAACGGAGCTATCGCTGACCGTTTCTGCATGGAGTGGATCAGCAGAAACGCTTAACCGATCTAACACTCGTACCGTTGCGTGGATTCTTTCGGGAGTCAACTTGAGCCAGTCTAAAACCAACTCTGGCACGGCCATTTCTCGACTGGCTTCCAAGTCTAGAGTATTGGCTTCTAAGATGTCGTCTTGCTTTTGCCGAACCGCTTCTGCGATCGCCGCAATGACGGCGCTGCGACTCTCCCCCCCGGTTGCAGCAAGCGCAACTGAAGACTGTTGGGCACGCTGGGCGATCGCAAGCAAGTCAGAGGATAGGCTCAATGGATTCTAATTTTATAAATTAACGTCGGCATGCTAACCAGAATATGAATATTAGCATTCCGGTGAGGGTCAAAGCGGCAATGAGATGAAACTCAGAATTGTTGGAGCTGCCACCCGAATCTGCCAGTGTCGCCACTAGCAGTACCATCACCAAGCCGAACATGACAAGCAGAGCTAGAGGCAGATAGCTGCGGCTAATGGAAGATTTTGCAATGCTCCATTGCTGTCCTGTCCAACGCCAAGCCTTTTTATAGGGATAAGTTGTCGAGAGTTGTTCAATGGCATCCCCGCTTTCCTGAACCACGAAAATCTGTTGGCATCGGCTACAGCCAAATGCCTCAGTTAGGGCGATCGGAATTAGTTTCCCACGCCGCCGACAAGGACAGGGATAGTCGGCAGTTAAATCGATTTGACTGTGTCTATGTGTTTGCAAGGCTATGCAAATACAACGTGCTTAACATTAACAACAATGGATTGCCACACCGTAACCGCAGTTGTTTGACTGTTCGACCGTTTGACAGAGGTTGAGATGCCATTTATGAAACTCAACGGATCGAGTCCCTCTATGCATGGACGAGTTGAGATCAATCTCGCGGGCAGCTAGTGTGCAGTAGCAGACGGTAGTCACTACTAAAATAACCGCTGATACCTGATTCGGACAGGCTAAAAACCTAAATTTTTAGAACACAGAATAGATTAAACCACGGATCTCCTCAGAACACGAAACTCTGTGGTTAGATTGCACATGGGGAAAACGCCAACCTTACATGAAAATGCTTGGACAAAGCTTATTTCTATAAAAATTTTTTTGAAAGCGGGTAACGCGATTCGAACGCGCGACATTCACCTTGGCAAGGTGACGCTCTACCACTGAGCTATACCCGCAAAAATCAGCCGATCATCAATATCTCAGAAAAGGAGACGAGTGTCAACACTAAACTAAAAAAATTGAGCCGAGGTTATGGCTTGTCTTCATTCCTAGGATTGTTCAGATCCTTCAGGAATGGCTCGCTGTACGGAAGCCTGGAGGGTTGGGGTCCCTTGAGCTGCGTTTAGCGACAGGTTGCTGGTGTTGGGGAAGCGATCGCGCACTTGACGCATCAGGCTGCCCATTTCGATGGCGCTCATGCCATATTCCCAGCCCAAGTTGCTTTTGATTCCAGCCCGCTCTAACGCTTGCTGCATCGTATCGGTTGTCAACACTCCAAACACGACAGGTACCCCGGTCTGAAAGCTGGCTGCTGCAACCCCTTTGGACACTTCTGATGACACATAATCAAAATGAGGCGTTTGTCCTCGAATCACAGCTCCCAAGCAAATCACCGCATCGTAGTGGTGAGTCGCCGCAAGCTGTCGTGCCAACAGCGGAATCTCGAAACTTCCTGGAACCCAAGCATAGTCAACCTGAGTGCCACTTGGATCAGGGTCAATTCCATGTCGTCTAAGACAGTCTTGACACCCTTCGAGCAACTTGGTAGTCACCAAGTCATTGAATCGACCAACAACCATCGCCAACTTGAGATCGTTGGCGTGGACAAATGAACCTTCAAAAACAGCCATAGAAATCCTGAACTGATACAAAATCGCGTCCAGCAGCATAAAGCTGCTAGCGAGAGATTCGCTAATCAAATGAACGCCATGATGGAGGCGCGATCGCGAAGCCTGCTACCGTCTAATCACAATGAGTATGGCTGCTATGGACTCTTCAATCTTAAGCGACGAAGTAATTGAGCCCGCCGACAGCTAGCACAAGACCGACCCAGGCGACAGAGCCAAGCAAGATGAGACGCTTAGCCTGCTCCCAATATTGAGGAGATGCGTAACCCACAGGCACTGCGATTACCATCACAAATGACAGTACAACCAGCAGCGCTAGCAGCACTTGGAACAAAATAGTCAACATAGAACCTATAAACCTCCCAGTAATGCAGGTGCAGAGTTTGAGGAATGAATGAGCCGGAAAACCTGATCGATTAAACACTCTGCAATATCTTGACCCTGCATAGTACCCTATCAGAAATTGAGACCCACTTCTTAGAATATGACGCTGGATCGAACGGAATTTCAGAGGTTTTCTGAGAAATGTTACGAAAGCGTAATCTTAGGCGTGACTCTCATTTGTCGAGATGGTTTGGCGATCGCCCCTTTCGCAGTCTTGTGAAGGTGTACAGGGTTGGTTAGGAACTGTAGGAGTCCTGAGGATTGCCCGATAGCCACAGCGGCAGAATAATCGTTAAGGGAATGGCTGCGCAAAGATAGAGACCTAGCTGGTAGCTGTCAAAGACTTGCCTAAAGAGAGCCAGCAAAGAAGGGCCGATGGCGCTGGCAATGACCAAACTCATCATTTGGACTCCGGCGATCGCCCCCAAGTGTCGCCGCCCGAAGTAGCGCGGCATGGAGACCGTCGAGAGGGTGCCAAAACAGCCGCCACTCATTCCCAACCCGGCGATCGCCACGATTCTCATGACGGAGCTGTCCAAATGCGCCATGCTGACAATGCCTAGAGCCTCGACGACCATCATGCCGAGAAAGAGAAACTTAAGCTTGGCTCGATCAGATAAAATGCCGATGAGATAGCCCGTCAGGGTTGAGAAAATGGCGATTGGCAAAAACAGAGCAACAGTTTGGGTGCGAGTCAGACCCGCAGAGGTGCCGATGTCCACAATGTGAAATGTGATGCCTGTAATGGTGAGAGCCTGGGACGCGAGAGCCAGAGTGACTGCCCAAAAGGCCAGAGTTCGCAGTGCTTCTGCTCGTGTAAAGTCCCGCGTTGTTGAAATGGGGTGAAACGGCTCAGGGAGAGAAGATGCAGGAGTCGATGAGTTGGAATTGCTGGAACGCTGACCGGGGTCGGCAACCCTAGGTGCTTCAAAATTCTCAGGCGTGCCCCCTTGTTGCTCAGGTGGCTCCGTCGTTGCTGACCTTTCAAATTGCAGAATTTCGCCGTCCATTTGGAGACCACATTCTTCTGGATTGTCTCGATAAAACAGCCAGCCGATGGCTGTCATGCCGAAACCCACGACGACAGATAGGCACAACCATGCCCCCCGCCAGCCAAAGGTGTCGATCAGCAAGCTCAGGAGCAGCGGAGCCCCCGAAAAGCCGAACGAGATAAAGATCCCAGCGGTGCCGGAAACACGCCCCCGCTTGCGGTCAAACCACTTGCCTAACGTTGTGCGACTGACCATCGTCAACATGCCCTGACCGCTGAAGCGAAGGTTGACGAAGCCGATCGCCAGCAGCACAAACGCCACGGTTAAGGAAGACTCCAGGTTGAGCAGATTTACAATCATTGCAACGAGGCGATCGCACCAACTGAGGTAAACCAGCGTGAGTGCTAGCCACACCGATGCGCCGATGACCACAATCCGTGCTCCGAGTCGATCAATCAGCACTCCACCAAATGGCAGCAAAAGCCCACTGGTCAGGGTGCCAACCAGATAAGCATTGCTGAGATGAAGTCGCGATAGTCCGGTCGCTTCTAACAGGGGATCAGTAAAGACGCTAACTCCAGCCGTCTGCCCTGGAATGCTCATGAGAATGCCAATCGTTGTGACGATGACGATAATCCAGCCGTAGAACAGAGATACACGCTGAGGTCGAAACGGATAATTGGGCTGCATGAAACGACTTTGATGGAGTCGCTTGACTGGAGCCACGACACCTGAAGAAAGACGCTGAGCGATCGCCAATGTCGGTTTATGAACAGTGGATTTGGGAGAAGAACGGTTGGAGCGTTGAGAATGTTTCAGAGGAAAAGACCTTCCGTTTTAGGGTAGATGACAGGTTTAGGGTAGATGACAGGTTTAGGGTAGATGACAGGTTTAGGGTAGATGACAGGTTTA
>JGI12210J13797_10547842_pt1 | contig 12169 bp, 7 predicted proteins | sample ElkSlonscriptome_3_FD_13797 | JGI IMG/M metagenome (IMG submission 13797) | reverse complement strand
GGACCGATGGCGCCGGCTCTGGGGCCCGAGCCGCTGGCGGCGAAGCGGCAGCGGCGATTTCGTAACGATTGACCGGGTGCTCGCCGATGGTTTCATCGACGCCGCACTCCAGTTGCCAGCGCAGCCATTCGGCGACGGGAATGTCCGACTGTCCGTCCATGGCCTTCACTGTAGCATCGGGGGTGCCCCTATCAAACCTCGGGGTTGCCCAGATCAAGACTGTTGCCCAGATCAAGACGGTTGTCCGGGTCAAGACGGTTGCATGAGTATGTTTGATTGTGCAGAGGCAGTTGGTTCCCCTATGTTATAAGAAGAACAATTAAATCAATTTGCAGTGTGAGTGAGAGGGGTCCCATGGAACGGGAAGCAATGGAATTTGACGTGGTCGTGGTTGGCGGCGGGCCGTCCGGGCTCAGTACGGCCATTCGTCTGATGCAGTTGGGGCAAAAGAACGAGCGCGAAATCTCCGTGTGCCTGGTGGAGAAAGGGTCCGAGATCGGCGCGCACATTCTGTCCGGGGCTGTGATCGAGACCAAAGCGCTCGACGAATTGATTCCCGATTGGAAAGACAAGGGAGCGCCGCTGGTCACACCGGCGACCGATGATCAATTTTTGTTCCTGACGGAAAAGAAATCCTACAAGCTCCCGACCCCGCCGCAGATGAACAATCACGGCAATTACATCGTCAGCCTCGGCAACGTCTGCCGGTGGTTGGGCGAGCAGGCGGAGAGTGCGGGTGTCGAGGTTTATCCCGGATTCGCAGCCGCCGAAGTGCTCTACCACGAGGACGGCCGGGTCAAGGGCGTGGCGACGGGCGATATGGGCGTGGGCCGGGATGGCGAGCACACCGAGAATTATGAGCCGGGCGTGGAACTGCACGCCAAGTACACGGTTTTCGCCGAAGGTTGCCGGGGATCGCTGACCAAGACGCTGTTCGAGCGCTTCAACCTGCGCGACGGCGTTTCGCCGCAGAACTACGGCATCGGCATCAAGGAGCTATGGGAAGTGGAGCCGGAGAAGCATCATCCCGGCAAGATCGTGCACACCGTCGGCTGGCCGGTGGACACCGAAACCTATGGCGGATCGTTCCTGTACCACTTGGAAGATAACCAGGTGGCGGTGGGCTTCGTTATCGGCCTCGACTACAAAAACCCCCATCTCAGCCCTTTCGACGAGTTTCAGCGGTTCAAGACCCACCCCTCCATTCGCCCCACGTTCGAGGGCGGCCGGCGAATCTCCTACGGCGCGCGGGCATTGTCCGAAGGCGGGTATCAATCTATTCCGAAGCTGGTATTTCCGGGCGGCGCCCTGGTGGGCGATACGGCGGGCTTCCTCAATGTTCCCAAGATCAAAGGCACGCACACCGCAATGAAATCCGGCATCACCTGCGCCGACGCAGTGTTCGAGGCGCTTGCCAAGGACGATCCCGCGCCGGTCGTCGAGGCCTATCCCGAGGAGCTGAAGAAAACCTGGGTTTGGGAAGAACTCTACAAGGTGCGGAACATCAAGCCGGCTTTTCACAAGGGCTTTTGGGCCGGATTGATCTATTCCGCGCTCGATACCTACCTGTTCTTCGGCCGCGCGCCGTGGACATTCAAGCACCACGCGGATCATTCGCAGTTGAAGAAGAAGTCCGACTATCCGAAGATCGACTACCCGAAACCCGATGGGGTCATTACCTTCGACAAGCTTTCATCGGTCTTCATCTCCAATACGAACCACGAGGAAAACCAGCCCATCCACCTAACCCTCAAGGACGATTCGATCCCGGTGAAGGTGAATTTGACGGAGTATGACGGGCCGGAGCAGTTATACTGTCCTGCGGGCGTTTACGAGTTCGTAGAGGAAGACGACAAGCCGAAATTGCAGATCAACGCGCAGAACTGCGTGCACTGCAAGACCTGCGACATCAAGGATCCCACACAAAATATTAACTGGGTGGTGCCAGAAGGTGGAGGAGGTCCTAACTATCCCAATATGTGAGGCCGAAGTTGATGACATTGAAGTTCCGGTGTTTGCGTCTGTTTAGCGTGCGCCAAGCCCTCGCCGCCGTGGCGATCGGCCTGCTGCCGGTCGCATGCGCGTCGAGCCAAGTAGCGATCGGCGGCGGCGCGGCCGAAATCAAGCCCGGACAGACGTTAACGGGGAACTATCTGGCCGCACGACACGCCAGTAAAATTCGTCAGGATTCCGAGGCCGCCATGTTTCTCTTGTCGGCACTGGACTCGTCGCCGGACGACCCGGTGCTGGTGAACCGCGCCTACCTGACCCTCCTCCTCGATGGCAGGGTTCCCGAGGCGGTTGTGCTCGCGAAAAAGGTGATAGAGACCAACCCCAAGGCGACGCTGGCGCAGGTGGTCGTTGCGATCGACGACATCCGTGCCGGCCGATTCGCGGAGGCGGATGAACGGCTGGCGGCCTTGCCCGAGGGGCGAATCAGCTTGTTTCTGAGCAAGTTGTTGCGAAGTTGGACGTTGTACGGCCTCGACAAGCCGGAACAAGGGATCGCCGAACTCGAGGTCCTGGCCAACCAACAGGGTCTGGAGACGCTATACAACCTTCACGCGGCCTTGATCAGCGACGCCGCCGGCAACAAAGAGGAAGCCTTGCGGTTTGCGCGGGAAGCCGCGAAGGGCGAACGGCTGTCCTTGGTGCTGGTGCAATTGATGGGCGGGGTGTTCGAGCGGGACGGTGCGGCGGAAGAGGCCCGCGCGCTGTACCAGCGGTACCTGGACGATCATCCGGGTTCGGCCATGATCGCCGCCGCCATGGACGGCGTGAACGAGAACGCGGTGCATCCGCGGGAAATCGACACAGCGGCCGCGGGCGCGGCGCTGGGTTTATTTGACGCCGTCGGCGCTCTGTCGCGCCAGAACACCTCGGAAACGGCGTTGGTGCTGGGCCAGCTCGGCCTCCATCTCCAGCCCGACTTTCCGGCGTTGCAGATGCTGGTGGCCGATTTAATGGAAACGCTGGAGCGGCGTGAGCAGGCCAACCAGCTCTATGCGACGGTCGACCGCGCGTCGCCGCTGTCGCGCCAAGCGCGCCTCAATATTGCCCTCAATCTCAACCGGATGGACCGTTTTGACGAAGCGTCGGAGCAACTCCGCGCCTTGGCCGAGGAGTATTCGGACGACCCGGAACCGTTGGTCGATCTCGGCGACATCCTGCGCTCGCGCGAGCAATTCGACGAGGCCGTGGAGGCCTACGATAGTGCATTCGACCGTATTCCCGAACTCAAGCCCTATCACTGGCGGCTGCTTTATGCGCGGGGGATCGCTCTGGAGCGGGCCAAAAGCTGGCCACGCGCGGAAAAGGACTTCCTGAAGGCCCTGGAATTCGAACCCGACCAACCGTTCGTGCTGAACTATCTGGGGTATTCCTGGATCGAACAGGGGAACAATCTTGAAGAAGCCCAGGCGATGATCCGTAAGGCCGTCGAACAGCGTCCTGACGACGGATACATCGTCGACAGTCTGGGCTGGGCCTACTACCAAGTGGGCAAGTACGAGGACGCGGTGCGGGAATTGGAGCGCGCCGTGGAATTGCGGCCCGAAGACGCGGTGATCAACGATCACCTGGGCGATGCTTTCTGGGCCGTGGGACGCACCCGCGAGGCCCGCTATCAGTGGACCCGCGCGCTTGGCCTCGAACCGGACCCGGAACTCAAGACCAAGCTTGAAGACAAGCTCGACAACGGATTGGTCAAGGAGGCCAATGCCGCGTCCCATGAGTGAGTCGGCGAGCGATGGCGTGACGGTAACCGCGCCGGCCAAAGTTAATCTTTATCTCCACGTCACCGGCCGCCGCGACGACGGCTATCATCTGTTGGACAGTCTCATCTCATTTGCGGGCGTCGGCGATACTCTGCGCGTCCGTCCCGCCGACGCGTTGCGCCTGAGTGTGTCTGGCCCATTCGCCGCGGCCGTTCCCACCGGACCGGATAACCTGGTCCTTCGGGCGGCCCGAATGCTCGCCGATATAGCCGGGATCGAGGCGCGGGCGGATATTCAACTTACCAAGCGGCTTCCGGTAGCGGCGGGGATCGGTGGCGGCTCTGCCGACGCGGCGGCGGCACTGAAAGCCCTAATGGCGTTGTGGTCAGTGAGTCCGGCCGCCGCCGACGTCCGCAGAGAGGCTTTGTCCCTCGGCGCCGATGTTCCGGTGTGCCTCGCTGGCCATCCGGCCTGTGTGGCCGGTATCGGCGAGGATATTGCCGACGCGCCGCGCCTGCCGCCTTGCTGGATGGTTCTGGTCAACCCGGGCGTGGCGCTCTCAACCCCGGCCGTATTCAAGTACCGCGATGGACCGTTCTCGGTGGCGGCGCCACTGGACACGCCGCCCGCCGACGCCGACGAACTGGCTCAAGCGTTGGCCCAACGCAGCAACGACCTGACGGTTTCCGCTCTATCTCTGGCGCCGGAGGTGGGAACGGTGCTTGCCGAGCTTGATTTGCTTCCCGGCGCGCTGTTGAGCCGTATGAGCGGAAGCGGTGCTACCTGCTTCGCCCTGTTCGCCACCCACGAAGAGGCGGAGCAGGGCGCCCAGCGGCTGCGCCAGGAATACCCGGACTGGTGGATCGAGCCGGCGCCGTTGGCTCAAGGTTAGCGCAAACCGACGTCGCGGTCGGGTCCTCGGCGATCTTTGTTTCCCTTGGCCAACAAAATAGGTCATCTTCCGCCCTCACTCGAGGGACACCCGAGAAAGATCCAATGGAAGAATATCTCGTCATCAAGGTCGCCCTGATCTTCGTGCTCGGTTTGGGATCGCAATGGCTGGCCTGGAGGCTGCAATTGCCGGCGATCGTTCTGCTGGCGCTGGCAGGGGTGATGGCCGGCCCGGTTCTGGGGATTCTTAACCCGGTCGAGGATTTCGGNCCGCTGCTGCAGCCGGGCGTCGCCATCGCGGTCGCCATTATCCTGTTCGAAGGCGGATTAACCCTGCACTTCCGCGAACTGCGGAGTGTGTCCACAGCGGTTCACCGGCTTGTGTTCGTCGGCGCGCCCATCGGCTGGATACTGGGCTCCTTCGCCGCGCACTATGCCGCCGGCCTGTCCTGGCCCGTCGCTATTCTGTTCGCGGGAATCCTCGTGGTCACCGGCCCCACCGTCATCCTTCCGCTGTTGCGTCAGGCCAGGCTCGCGTCTCGTCCGGCGGCGGTATTGAAATGGGAAGGGATCATCAACGATCCCGTCGGTGCATTGCTGGCGGTGCTCGCTTTTGAGGTCGTGTCGGTCATTTACGGTGGCGACACATTGCTCACCGCCAGCGCCACGATGATTGCCGGCTTAGCACTTGCCACCATTCTGGGCCTCGGGTTGGGCCGGCTGATCGCGTCCGCGTTCTATCGCGGGTTGGTCCCGGAATACCTCAAGGCTCCGACCATTCTTTGTGCCGTTCTTGCCTGTTTCGAGTGCGCCAATCTGGTTCAGAAAGAAACCGGTCTGTTGGCCGTTACGGTGCTGGGGATCACATTGGCAAACTCGCAAGTGGCCAGCATCGACGAGGTGCGCCGTTTCAAGGAGAATCTAACCATTCTCCTGGTTTCGGCCGTGTTCGTTGTCCTGAGCGCGTCGTTACCCAGGGATGTCATTCTCTCCGCCGATTGGCGTATGGCGGTCTTTGTCGGCGCCATTCTGTTTATCGTCCGGCCTTTGACTATTTGGCTCAGCACCATCGGCACCGGGATGTCGTGGCAGGAACGGACACTGATCGGGTGGATCGCGCCGCGCGGGATTGTCGCGGTTGCGATCGCCGGCATATTTGGGCCCGCCTTGGTCGATATGGGGTTCGAGGATGGCGCCATGCTCGTGCCGCTAACCTTTGCCATTGTGTTCGCCACGGTCATCGCGCACGGCTTCTCAATCGGTTGGCTAAGCCGAAGGCTGGGTCTTTCGGCCACTGGAAAGCCCGGGGTCCTTCTTGTCGGCGCCTCGCCGTGGAGCACGGGGCTTGCGACCGCGCTAAAGGATCTTGAAATTCCGGCCACTGTAGTCGACTCCAATTGGCACCGGCTGCGCGAAGCCCGGCTTGCCGGATTGCCAACGTACTATGGCCAAGTTCTTTCCGAGGCCGCCGAGTTCCATCTCGAAATGAATAACTTCGGCTACGTTCTGGCGCTCACGGAGAATGAATCATACAACGCCCTGGTCTGTTCTCAATTGGCACCCGAGATCGGCCGACACCGGGTGTATCAGATCGGGTTGGGGGCGGATGACGATGAGGACCACAAGGACCTGGCGCACACCATTCGCGGACGAACCCTGTTGCGCTCCGGCACCGGGTACCACGAATTGGTTCAGCTTCGCAGGAGCGGCTGGGTTTTTCAAAAAACGCGGTTGACCGGAGAATACGATTTCGTTCGTTATATCGCCGATCGGCCGGACGGGACGGAAATGCTGTTCAATGTGTCTCCGTCCGGGGAAATGACCTTCAGCACCGACAAAGGCCGCCCGACGGCAAAGGCCGGTGACACCATTCTCAGCTTTTCTCCGCCGCCGGCCGAGAAACCGAACAGCAAGCGACGGTCCAACGGCAAAGCGGCCTAATGGAGGCTCTCTCGTTCCCCTGCGTCACCCGCAGGTTGCGAGCCGCGAGGATTACGGCTAAGTATGGGGTCATTCCCATGACAATTGGGGCGTGGTGAAATCGGCATCACACCTGGTTTTGGTCCAGGCATTTCAGGTTCGAGTCCTGACGCCCCAGCCACCGGCGACTCCGTTAACCGTTTGTTAGCCATTATCGCGTTCAATCGACGGATCCAAATCTGTGGGGATGAAGTCGATGCGGCTATGGTGTTTGCGTTGCAAGGACGTGAAAGCATGCGTGGACGAAGTCTTGCGCCTACTTCGTCAAGCGTGTGATTCGGACGAAGAGTGCGAGCATCGACGGTTACCGCACTGCCGATAAGGCGTCGGCCTTGCCGTTGTCTCCAAGGTCTATGGATGCTCATGCTCTGCCAAACTTTCTCTGCGGTTTAGTGCGCGGAAAGAGTTATTGTGCAGTGCACAAAAACTCTATCAGTCATATGGGGAATCGGCTAAGATGACGCATTGCCGAATGCAAACGGTTGCCCGACTTTCAAGACGTCGACACACGCCCCGCCAAATGAACACGCCGACCGCAACGCCTCAGACGACCAATACCGTAGAGTGGCACCTATTCGTTCCGAAACTCTACACCACGTTTAAGCATCACTATTCCTTCGCCGACCTCAGGCACGACGCCGTTGCCGGGCTGACTGTGGCGATCGTGGCGCTGCCGCTCGCCATGGCGCTCGCCATCGCCTCAGGGACGACACCCGAAAAGGGCCTGATCACCGCCGTTGTGGCTGGTTTCCTGATTTCCATGCTGGGCGGCAGCCGGTTCCAGATCGGCGGTCCCACCGGTGCGTTCGTCGTCGTGGTGTTTGGCGTCATCCAGCAGCACGGCTACGACGGCCTGGTGCTGGCCACGCTGATGGCCGGAGCGATGCTGATCGTTGCCGGTCTCTTTCATCTCGGAACATGGATCAAGTATATCCCCGAACCGGTGGTCACGGGGTTCACCGCCGGCATTGCCGTCATAATCCTGACCAGTCAGATCAAGGATATCTTCGGGCTGTCGCTCGATCAGGTTCCCGCCGACTTCCTCGAGAAGGTGCCGGCATTGTGGAACGTGCGCGAGACCATCAATCTGACAAATCTGGCGGTCGCGCTGGGAGCTCTGGCGCTGATCGTCGGGCTCCGGCGCTATGCGCCCAAGGTGCCCGGATTTCTCGTTGCCGTGGTTCTGGCGTCGGTGGTGACGGCCATGGCCGGTCTTCCCATCGACACCATCGGCTCCAAATTCGGCGGTATTCCCAGTTCCTTCCCCATGCCCGCGTTTCCCAAGGTGACCCTCGACCGACTTTGGGACTTGATGCCGAGCGCGTTTACGATTGCGTTTCTGGCGGGTGTGGAGTCGCTGCTGTCCGCGGTCGTCGCCGACAGCATGACCGGGCGGCGACACCGCTCCAATTGTGAACTGGTGGCCCAGGGAATCGCATGCAGCGCGTCGGCGCTGTTCGGCGGTCTCCCCGCCACCGGCGCCATTGCCCGCACCGTCACCAATATCCGCAGCGGCGCCCGCTCGCCGGTGGCCGGAATGCTGCACGCGGTGTTCGTCTTAATGTTCATGCTGGTCTTCGCCCCGCTCGCGGATCACATTCCGCTGGCGTGTCTCGCTGCGGTGCTGGTCATCGTGGCCTGGAACATGAGCGATATGGGCCGGTTTTTCCATCTGATGACCGGACCCTGGGGCGACCGCGCGGTCCTGATCCTCACCTTCGGCCTGACGGTGGCCGTGGATCTCACCGTGGCCATTGAGGTGGGCGTGGTCCTGGGGGCCATTTTGTTCATGCACCGCATGACCCAAGTGGTCGCCATCAGCGCCAGCGGCACGACGATTATCGAGGACGACGCTGATGACTTCGACAGATCGACCGCCCTTGACGCCTCCCAGCGGAATGCCTTGCCGAAGGGCGTGGAGGTTTTCCAGTTGCGCGGCCCCCTGTTCTTCGGTGTGGCCAACCGGCTGGCCGACGTGATCGACAGCGTTGCGGGGTCGCCTCGGGCGTTCATCGTCCGCATGCGCGACGTTCCCATGATGGATGCCACAGGCGCTTCCAAATTTTCTGATTTTGTTCGCAAATGTGCCAAGCACCGGACCGCGCTGATTATCTCGGGACTGCAGGCCCAACCGGAAAGCGTGCTTAGGCAAATGCGGATTATCGGCGGCGGTGCGCCTGTCCATCTCGCCGCCGACTTCGCCGAGGCCACCCGGATCGCCGAGAGGATCACTAAATAGTCGTCCTCCGGAACCGCCTGAAATTGCGGTGACCGGCTCTCTTGATCATCGCAAATGCTCATTCTTACGCTACATAATTCGGTATAAACGCTTCACGGGCGTCCGCCGTCAGATCAGGCGCATTATGTGCGAGGAACACCGATGTGGTAGAGCTTGCTGGAGGCCCTCCGGAAACCGTGACCGCGGTGCATCTCGATTCCGTGGGCGGTGTCGCTGGCGACATGTTTTCGGCGGCACTTCTCGACATCCGCCCCGATCTGTGGCCGGCGTGCCAAGGCGCCATCGCCGCCGTTGGACTTCCCGACGGGGCAGGCGTGTCGCTGGCGCCCCATGGCGATGGCGTGCTGACGGGATCGCGGTTTAATGTGGACGGGCCGGCGAGCGACGGCGATTCACACGTTCACTGGCGAGAAATTCGGGAGCGCATCGCCGCAGCGCCGCTCGACGACCGTACCCGGACAGCGGCGCTCGGTATTTTCACCTTTCTCGCCGAAGCGGAGGCGGTTGTTCACGGCATTGATGTGAACGGCGTGGTATTCCATGAGGTGGGAGCATATGACTCCCTTGCCGATATTCTTGCCGCGGCGGCGATTATTGCTGCGCTTGATCCGTGCCGCTGGTCTATCGGTCCGATCCCGCGCGGCCGCGGACTTGTGCGGACGAGCCACGGCCTGTTGCCGGTTCCCGGTCCTGCGGCGCTGGAACTGCTCAAAGGGTTTGTTCTGGTGGATGATGGCGAAGAGGGAGAGCGGGTGACACCCACCGGCGCCGCGATCCTTCGCTTCTTGTCGCCGACTCTGGACGCGGATTTCATTCCACGGCGTCTGATTGGCGCGGGAACCGGTTTCGGAACGCGGAAACTGCAATCGCGCAGCAATGTCCTGCGCGCCTCGGTGTTTGCCGAGCCCCATACGGCGCCTGAGTCCGCGCCGGTCGAGGTGATGCGGTTCGAGATCGACGATCAGACCGGTGAAGACCTCGCCGCCGCGCTCGATCACTTGCGTGGTTCTGCCGACGTCATCGATGTCTGTCAGTGGCCCGTTCTAGGCAAGAAAGGCCGTCAGGCGGCCGCAATCCAAGTGCTGGCGATGCCGGAGGGTGCGGCACGCGTGGTCCACGAGATTTTTAACGAAACCACGACGCTGGGTGTGCGACGCGCAACGGTCTCGCGGACCACGCTCAAGCGAGAGATCCACGATTTTCAGGGCATGCCGGTCAAGCTGGCACGCCGGCCGAAGGGTGTGTCGGCCAAGGCGGAGATGAGCAGCCTCGCACCCGTGAAGGGTGCCGGCGTGCGTCGAGCCCGCCGTCGAAGCGCGGAAGAGGCGGCGGTCGATGCGGAGAAGGCGGATGGTTGACGGCGATCGCCTTGCCGATGTGATCCGCGGATGTGACGGGTCCTCGATCGCCGTGTCCGGCGGGGTCGACTCCATGACCCTAGCGAGCTTCGCCCAGCAGGTGCTTGGCGCCGCCCGAATACGCATGGTGCACGCGCTGTCTCCCGCGGTGCCGGCCGAGGCAACGGAACGGGTGCGGGCACAGGCCGCGGCCGAGAGTTGGCGGCTGGATGTGGTGGATGCGGGAGAGTTCGCCGACGAGCGCTACCGCGCCAATCCGGTCAACCGCTGCTACTTCTGCAAATCCAATCTCTACATGGCTCTCGGGCGCCTGTCCGACGGCGTGGTGCTGTCGGGGACCAACACCGACGACTTAAGCGACTATCGCCCGGGGCTCCAGGCGGCCACCGAAAACAATGTGCGTCATCCCTACGTGGAGGCGGGCCTTGCCAAGTCCCAGGTGCGTGCGCTCGCCCGGCGCCTCGGCTTGCCGGAACTGGCGGAACTGCCGGCGTCGCCTTGCCTGTCCAGCCGGGTGGAAACGGGCATTCGCATCGAGCCGGAGACGCTGCGGCGCATCGATGCCGTGGAAAGCTGGCTCCGAAAGACCGTCAACCCGGACACCGTCCGTTGCCGCGTCCGGCGATCGGGCGTTGTCATCGAACTCGATGCGGCAACGCTGGACGGTCTTGGCGCCGCTGGCCGCCAAGCGTTGATCGCAGATGCAGGGCGCAGAGTTGGTGATCGCGACGTCAAACTGGCTCCGTACGCACAAGGCAGCGCCTTTGTCGGCGGGCAGAGGACGCAGATCGCATGACCCGGTCCGACGTCATGCTCGATTTGAACCGGGCTGAGCGCCTGGGTTTCGGCGAGGCGATCCTATGTGCCCAAAAAACACCGGAACAGATCGACGAAATCCTGCGTATTGCCCGGGACCGGGGCGCCGAGCTTCTGCTCACCCGTCTGGATGGGGAGAAAGTGGAGGCGCTCTCGCCGAACCATCGTCAGGGATTGGACTATCACGCGCTATCAGGCACCGCATTCTTTGACCACACACCGATCCAAACCGATCATCCTCACGTGGCCGTGGTCACCGCCGGAACGTCCGACGCGCCGGCCGCGTGGGAGGCGGTGCGAACGCTGGCTTTCAATGGCGTGGGCGCGACCGTCATCTTCGATGTGGGCGTCGCCGGGATTTGGCGGTTGATGGACCGGATGGACGGCATCGCTCGGCATCCCGTTGTCATCGCCGTGGCGGGCATGGACGCGGCGCTGCCGAGCGTACTCGGGGGGCTGGTTCCGGGCGTGGTGATCGCCGTGCCCACGTCGGCGGGGTACGGTGCTGCGCGTGGGGGCGAAACGGCGTTGTTTGCGTGTCTGGCGTCGTGCGCGCCGGGGATCACGGTTTGCAACATCGATAACGGCTACGGGGCGGCCTGCGCCGCGCTTCGGACGCTCGGTGCGGCGGCTGTATTAGGAAACCCGGACACCGAGGACGCGCCGGCGGGTGATCGGATGCCGCGCGTCGCCGCCATCGTCCTCGCCGCCGGCGCCTCCGGCCGCATGGGAACGCGTAATAAGTTGCTGTGCGAGGTCGGTGGAACNCCGTTGGTACGCGGTGTCGTCGACAGGCTGGCGGATAGCCCCGTCGCCGAGCTCGTTGTGGTCACCGGTCACGACGCGCCTGCCGTCGCCGCCGCGCTCGCTAGTGCGCGCGCGAGCATNCGGCTTACGCATAACGACGATCATGCCGCCGGCATGGGAACGTCGTTGGCGCGCGGCGTTGCATCGCTTCCCAATACGATCGACGGCGCGATGATCTGCCTCGGCGATATGCCCCATGTTCGGGCCGATACCATCGATCGGCTGATCGCCGCGTTTTCCCCAGCCAGGGGCCGGGACATCTGCGTTCCGGTCCATCAGGGGCGGCGCGGCCATCCGGTTCTGTTCGGCCGCCGTTTTTTCGGGGAATTGAGCACGCTGACCGGCGATGCCGGGGCTCGGGC
>JGI12210J13797_11249531_pt1 | contig 12170 bp, 6 predicted proteins | sample ElkSlonscriptome_3_FD_13797 | JGI IMG/M metagenome (IMG submission 13797) | reverse complement strand
ATCGTGTCTTTGTCCGCCACTGCATAGGTGCTGAAGAAGTAAATATACGGCAGATAACTTACAACCCACACGGCCAGCAGGCCACGTCTCTCCTGCGATAGCCGCCACAAACCTACCACACCCACCAAGACCCCCAGCCCAATGAAGTTGAACCACAGCAACTGCGCCATGTTCCACACGTCCGTCACGGCAGGCAGGGCGCCCTCCTGGAACATAAAGTGACGAAAAGGCGTCCCGCTCACCAGCCAGTAGATGCCTGCCAATGTCTGTAGATTGGCCTGCTGGAAAACGCCGTCCGCATTGTAAAATCCGGCCACATTGAACACCGGGTCAGCCGCGTGTCGTAGCGGAAAATAGCTCAGCGAAAGCAGAAAAATAACAATAGCCAGCACACCCGCCAGCACACAACGCCGCCATGTCACCCGCATCAACACAAACGCGAGGGCTACCCCCGGCCCCAATAGGGCAGAACTAGGGTTCATTGCTACAGCCAGCCCATACGTAACCCCTACGGCCATCGCTAATCGCTCTTGCTGTGCAGTGTGCCGCCGCATCGCCGCCAGCAACCAGCCTGTGAGCGCTAATAACATTAGTTGCGGCGCATACACCTCTGCCGCTACCCCCACCTGCCACACGAACAACGACAGCGCCACAGAAAGCGCCGCCGCCGCTGCTGCCCAGCGATCACGCAACAGCGTGAGCAACATACCATGTGTAAAAACAACTGCCAGCGTCAGCGAGACAGCCGAAAACAGATTCACCCGAAAGGCTACATCGCCGAAGGGTAACCGTGTGAACAGGTGCGCCACCAGCAAATAGAGCGGGTATCCTGGCGCATGCACGATGCCCAGCGTGTGGGCACCAATCGCATATTCAGCGCTGTCTACAAATGAGTGGATGGTGGGTGCAATGGTTTGGGCCAGCAAGAACGCGACCAACCCACCGACAAGCAATCGGTCTACCCAGGGCGGGAAAGACACACTCATGGAACGAAACACAAGCTTAGGGACTCAATTCAGGCTAAGCATCATCTCGACACGGCGGAAATCAACCACATAGCCATGAGCATGATACGCTCGCCAAGCTGGATGATCGACAGGTACATTCTCGACCTTGGTGTCTCGGTTAGGGTAGAACTCGTGGATTTGGTACAGTAGAGCGAACATAATTTCGTCGTAATGGGTTTCCGTTGCCTGCAACACAATGTGCTGTAACTGGAAACGGGTCGCCATGAAAACTGCCCACCCCTCGCCGTCCCCCATTCGCAAATGAATTCCCTTCAAGTTTCCGCCGTTGAGCAGTGAGGCCGTTTCTTCCACCCAGGAAGCGCCCTCCTCACGTCCAGCCAAGTAGTGCGGGATTTCATCTGGTACCAGTTCGTTCAAATACTCCACCAGGGGTTGCGTGCCCGCTGCGTGCGGCCTGGGCGGACGACGAATGACGAGCAATTCTCGCACTGGCTCGAAGCCAAACTTGAGGAACATATTATAGGCGGGGTCATTGCCAACGATAACCTCTAGCTGAACCTGATCTACCCCACAGGTACGGGCATTGCTAATCAAACTTTTCATCAGAAAAGTGCCGACACGGCGCTCACGTTGGTTCGGTGTAACCCCCAAACGGGTAATCCACCCGCTTCCGTTACGCAACCCCAGCATGCCAATGCCGATCGGCTCACCTTCTTCGCTGGTCACCACCACGGAGTAATCGAGATTGACATCATAATTACTCACATATTCGCGCATCCGCTTGGTATTCATCGGCATCGGGACGATGTAGTCGATGCGCGTCTGGTTATAGATCTCAGCCAGTTCTTCGTAGGTGTAATTGCACGCGGGCACCGCCAGGTTCTTGAAGTTAGACACTCCTAGTCCTCGGTTTTGACGTCTGTGTTAGCCTCAATGCTTGAAGTCTTTTTGGAAATATCTGCGGAGGTTGTTTCATCAGTGACTACCGAAGTCTCAGTCTGTTTTGTGTCTGCCTCAAGAGAGGCACCAGAAGGGTTTTCTGCTTCGCTTTGTTCAGCCTCTGTAGACTGGACAGCCGATGCTCCCTCTGCTGACACTAGCTTAGCAGCTTCGGTGCGACTTGTCTTCGTTGTATCGGCGGAGGCCTGGGCTTCTTCGTTGGCGTCCTCTGCTTGCGGAGCGTTTACCTTAGCGGCCAAGGCTTTGTCCACGTACATCTGAATCTCTTGCACAAAGCCCCGCGTGTCAATCGGCTTTGTAATCACACCGTCACACCCATAGGCTTCAGCCATCTGCTGTGCCGTCTCAGGAGGATAAGCCGTAAACGCCAAGATCATGGTGCTTTTGGTGTCCGCTTGCTGGCGTAACATCGCCACCACCGTCTGCCCGTCCATGTCCGGCAGCCCTAAGTCCATTAGCACCAAATCTGGTTGATACTCGTTCACCATGTCGAAGCCTGTCTCACCGTCCGCTGCGATGTGAACCGTATGCTCAGACCGTTTAAGCAGCTTCTTTGCTAACCTAGAGCTATCAGCGTTGTCCTCAATGATTACTATTGTTGCACTCATAACACCCCCTCCCCTATTCGTCTCGCGATTGTTTGACAAACTGCCGCACCGTGTTCAACAATTCATTTCGTGTAATAGGTTTTGCCAGATAGCCGTCCATACCGGCCTCCAGAAAGCGCTCTCGGTCACCGTGCATGGCATTGGCCGTCAGCGCTACAACGGGAATATAGGAAGTATCATCGGATGACTTCAGTTGGGAACAAACTTCGATTCCGTCCATATCCGGCAAATTAATATCCAGCAAAATCAAGTCGGGCTGCTGGTCTTTAGAGGCGGCCAACCCTTCTTTGCCGTTCACCGCCTCAGAGACCTGATAGCCGCCCATCTTTAACATTTTACGCACCAAGCGCATGTTGTGTGGATTGTCTTCGATGTAGAGAATTTTCGCCATGTTCTAAAATTACCCCGATTGGCTGCTTTGCAGACCGTGCATATCTCGGTCTACTCTAGCTTAGACTCAATAATGGAAAGCAGTTTCGCTCGGTCTACGGAGGCTTTCTGCAAAATGCTCTCCAACTGTTGAGGCATCCTGGTCATATCCGCCGCCACAATGTCTTTGCCAGTGTACACCAGCACCGGAATGTGATTGATTGCCTTGTCGCTAACGATTTTTTCAAGCACGGTGAACCCGTCTATATCCGGCAGTTCTAGCTCAGTAATTACCAAATCCGGCTGGTTCTCATGGATCGCCTTCAGGCCATCTCGCCCGGTGCCAGCCTGGAAAACCATATACCTGTTCGTAGATTCCAGCAGCTTCTGCAACATAGCGACATCGTTTGGATTGCTGTCGATCACGATGATTGTCTGTGTGTTGGCAGGTACATTTACAGCAGGTTTGCTGCCGTTGCCGTTCTCACTGCCCAGTGCAGACACATGCCGCATCTCGGACGTGCTGCGGATGGGACGGTCGCCCAATGTCTCCACGATATGATCGACCAGGTCTCGGCGGCTAAAGTCCCCCTTCACCCATGCGGATTCGGTCATCTTTAATTTGTCCTGATCCACTTCGCTGAGCGATTTCGCGCTCACCACCACCACCGGAATCTGCGAGGTCTCTGGGTTCTCCTTCAATCGTGATAGCAACGTGAACCCGTCCATCTCTGGCATCATCAGGTCGCTAACGATTAGGTCAGGCTTACGATCTCGGATTGCCTCCAAGGCCTCTATACCGCTCTTTGCTTCCATCATGCGATACTGCTTATAGCGTCGCAGCAACTTACGCATCAAACGTCGGTCGTTGTTATTGTCATCCACCACCAGCACCGTTGTTACCTTCTCGTCGATGCTTTCCAAGGCGGCAGATAAATTGTCCGCTGTTTGTGCGTCCGCATCAGATTCCAAGTTCACTACATACTGGTTGCCCAAAATATGGCTCTCAGCAGGCAATGTGTGCCCGGTTGCGTTGACCACAACAGTTTCATCGGCGGCGATGGTGCCGCTTCGCAGCAACTTCTCTAGCCCAGCGAAGGCTACCGCTGTTGCAGGTTCCACACTTAGCCCGGCCTGTGCCGCCAAGTGACGCATCGCGTTGAAGGCTTCGCCGTCTTCGATCGCAACCATTGCACCGTTGTTGCTGCTCACCGCTTCATGTAGCTGCACATAGCTAAAGCCCGGCGCACCTGTCGCTAGCACAGTGATCAGCGTTTTGGGCACCACCGGTTCCGCTTGAGCTAACCCGGCGTTGTGCGCATTGACCATTGGCGCACAACCGGCGGCCTGTACAATCCCCAGCTTCGGCATTTTGTCAATCAGCCCCAGCCTCTTTAGCTCCGTAAAGCCCTTCCACACGCCCAAAGGACCAATACCACCGCTCACAGCCTGGACATACCAGTCTGGGCAGGCCCACTTCCCCTCACCTTTTTGATAGAGGCCAAGTTGCTCGGCCATCTCAAAGGCCATTGTTTTCATGCTTTCTTTGCCAGGGACGGACTTCGCACCCTTGTCATACTGAATGCCTTTGCGCTTGGCAAATTCCCCAGCAATCTGCTTGGCTTCGTCATAGGTGCCGGAAATTTTAATCACTTCCGCACCGTATAGGGCTGCCTCGCGCATCTTCTCTGCCGGGACAAGACTGTTCACAAACAGCCACAGCTTGATACCCGCCCGCGCACAAAAAGCGGCATAGGCCACACCGGCATTCCCCGTAGACGCTAGCACGACTTCTTGAATGCCAGCACGCTTCATAGCCGTCACACTCAATGCCGCCTGCCGATCTTTGAAAGAACTCGTCGGCGACTGGCGCTCGTCTTTGATATAAATCTGCTCGTGGTCGAACAAGCGCTCATACTGGTGCAACCGAATTAGAGGCGACCACCCCTCTCCTAACCAAATATCTGGATGACGTTCACCGATTGGCAGCAACTCTCCATACCGCCACAGGGTCGGCTCGCGATGCATCAACCTGTCATGCCAAATCTCGACGACCCCTTCGTAGTCATAACGAGCGTCAACCCAGGGCGAGCCACACGCTATACAACTAGCAATCATCGTGTCGGCGGGCATCTGCTGCTCACATTCCAAGCATACCACCTGGCTAAAACGACTCTTAATCAACTTCTCTGCTCCATTCGTAAAAACCAACAAAAGGGGCCTGACGTAGAAACGTAGGCCCCTCCCCCGAAAAGCAAGCGACTAAACCGGGGAGATAACCTCCTGCGGATCGACCTCACGCTCCACTAGCGGCAAGGTAAACCAGAACGTGGTTCCCTCACCCACTTCACTCTCAGCATAGATCTCTCCGCCGTGCATCTCTACCAGGTACTTGGTAATTGTCAGTCCCAGCCCGGTGCCCCCAGCCTTGCGTGTCGACGTCCCGTCAACTTGGCGGAACTGGTCGAACACGATCTCCAGCCCTTCCTCGCTGATGCCAATACCTGTGTCAATGACCGCGACACGCACCGTCTCATCGTCTTGCATCGTCAGGTCAAGCGTGATGCTGCCTGCTTCCGTGAATTTCACTGCGTTACTAAACAGGTTCAACACGACCTGCCGCATACGCAACTCGTCCACCGTCATGATCAGCTCGTCCACATCGGTTCTCAGCTTCAGCTCTAGCGGCTTGTCGCCAATCAGCACCTCGTTTGTCTTGATGACGTCTCTCAAGATGTTGACCAGGTCGGCGGGTTGCTTGTGCAACTGCATCTGGCCCGCTTCGATCTTCGCCAAGTTCAGAATATCATTGATGATCGCCAGCAAGTGCCTACCACTGGTGTAAATGATATCGACATCCTCATGGGCGTCTTCACTTAGCTCGCCGTCGCCGCCGTCCAGCAGCACCTCGCTGTAACCGATGATTGAGTTCAGCGGTGTCCGTAGCTCATGGCTCATGCTTGCCAGGAACTGGCTCTTAAGCTGGTTAACTTCGTTTAGCTTCTCGTTGACGACCTGCTGCTGCTCGTAGGCTTGTGCGTTCTTCACCGCTACTGCGATCTGCCCCGCGAGGATCGACTTGATCCGCAAATCATCTTCGGTAAATCGTCCGGCAACGTTTGATTGCACGTCTAGCACACCTAGCAATTCTCCAGCGACCATCATCGGCAACGCCATCTCAGAGCGTGTCTCTGGTAGCAGAGGGTTCGGCAAGAAGGTCGGACTGCTGGACACATCCGCGATGATAACACCCTGCCGTTCACGGGCGGCCTGCGCCACCACCGATGTATCGTTGCTCAGGCCAATTGCATGCCGATTTTGCAACATGATGTCGCCCTGATTGCCCGCGCCAGCCGCCAATCGTAATTGCTTGTTGGCATCATCATATAAGTAGATATGTGCATGATATAGCTCAAAGGCCGACTTGGTTAGCTCACTCACCTGCTTCAGTAGCGCGCCCGTTTCCAAAATAGTACTGGTGGCTGTCGTTACCTGTGCCACCGTCTCCAACTCAAGCGCCTGCTTTTGGCTCTCCTGGCTTACTGCTTGCTCACGCAGGAAGGCCTGTCGGCTGGCAACAGCCGCAGACAGTGTCGGTCGAATTCGGTAAAGCGTGTCTATGAAGTCGTCGCCGAACTCAGTTGGCTCTGTGAAGTTGAAGCTTAGCGTTCCTCGCCACCGACCGCTGTTCACAATCGGAACGGAGATCGTAGCGCCCACATTCGTCGCCTTTAAGAACTCGTAAATCGTACCTTTGTTCACTCGTGGGTCGTTCTCCACGTCGGAGATGACCAGGATTTCATCCAGATTGCTGATGACCAGATCCATCACCGGGAACTCTTCCACAGTGAATTCTAGCACCGGGAAGATCGAGAGCGGCATCGGTTCAACACCTGCTGCGCGGGCACCCACCAATGTAGAAACGTTGTCTTCCGCATATGCTAATGTAGCCAGGCTTGTGTTGTATTCCTGCGCGAACTGATCGAACGCGGCCAGGAGGTCCTGCTCTTCTTCCGCCTGAGTCAGCTTTTGGCCAATTTCCGCCAGCAGCTCATTTTCCCGCCGCCGTTCCTGCTCACGCTGGAAGGCGCCCGCATTTTCTACTGCAACAGCCAGTTGGCCCGCCAAAATTTGGAAGATAGTCTCCTCCTGCCGACCGAAACGGTCTGGTGTTCTAGACTGCATGTCAAGCACACCGATGACCTGTCGTTGATACGACAGCGGCACAGAGATCTCCGAACGGGTGCGTGGCAACAGGGGATTTGGTAGAAAATCCGGCTCCCGTGTGACATCTCCACTAATGACGGTTCGGCCAGAGCGGGCTGCACTGGCTACCAAACTGCTGTCGTGGCTGAGGCTGATCTGGTGACCGGCGCCCAGCATTTGCTGGCCGGCAGTGCCAGACCCAGCCGCGAGCCGCAAAACAGGCCCGTCAATCAGGTAGATATGCACATGGTAAAGGTCGAAGCGTTCCTTCGTCAGTTCTACCGCGTCCGTCATCAACCTGTTCATATCCATCACGTTGGTTGCTTCGGTTGCCACCTCGGCAACCATCGCCAACTCTTCTGCTCGCTGCTCAATTTCGCGCTCCGCTCGGCGGCGATCACTCACATCAAATATGGACGCACGAATGAGCGGACGCCCGCTCTCATCAGGTGGCATCAGAGTAACACGCACTTCAGTGTCTTTCAGATTACCTTTGGCAGTCTTCACCTGCCAGTCGTAAACCACCGCACTGTCGCCACTAAAGGCGGCCTGGATGGCGTTTTGGACTGTCTCTGCCGAAGTACGGCCATCGACTTGAACCTCTGGCGCAAAGTGCAGGGGCGTCAAGCCCATTACATCATCAATCGATTCAGCCTCGTAAAGCTTGACGGCAGGCTGACTGCCCTGTATGAATTCGCCAGTTTGTCCGTCCAATACCAAAATCGCCTCTGGCGCACTCTCAATCATCGCCCTGAAGCGTTCCTCGTTTTGGCGGGTGCGCTCCTCGAAACGTTTGTTCTCGATGCCGATAGCTACCTGACGCGAAACCGTGTCTAGCAGCGCGATCTCTTCCTGCGAGAAGCGATGGAAATCGTTATTGAAGTTGAAGAAGGCGACACCATGAACATCCCGAGCACCCACAACGGGCATTGCCGCCACAGACTTAATTCCTATCGACTCGACATATTCCATTGGAAAGTCTTCGTACTCGTAGGCATTATCCACGCTCACGACCTCGTTAGTGTTGATGGCTCGCATTCCGTGGGGGATTTCTTCGCCCGGGTTTCGAATGGTCAACACAAAGTCGTGGTCGATGTTGTAACCTGCAAGACCGTACCATTCTTCTGCTGTGTTGTCCCAGCCGGTATACACCGCGTTGTCTGCCCCAAGTGCGTTTGACGCCACCCGCAAAATTTCTTGGAGCATAGTTCTCATGTCTGTTGTTTCATTGATGATGCGCCCAGCTTGGTTAGCAACACTAATATTTCTCAGTCGCGTTTCTGCATCTTGTAGCTGTTGCGCATTAGACAGGGCTACGGAAAGTTGGCTTGCCACCAACGAGAGCAAGCGCACCTCGCTCTCATCGAAACCGTTCGCCTCATCAGACTGCACATCTAGCACACCCAGCAACTGTGAGCCAACAAACAGCGGCACCGCCGCCTCGCTCTTTGTATCCGGGATAAGTGGATTCGGTAGGTGCTTATCGTCGTCAGCAACATTCTGAATAATAACCGCACTAAGCGAGCGAGCAGCCCGAGCCACAACACTACGCTCCGCATCGAGTCGGATGCTATGCTCCTCAGCAACCATAGTGTCACCAGCCTTGCCCAAGCCCGCCAGCACTGTCAACTGGCTAGCTCGGTCATCGTAGCCGTAAACGTGCGCATGGTAATACTCGAACGCGCTCGCTAATGTTTCTACAGCGAATTGCAGCAAGTCACGCGGTTCAGTAATCGTATTAAGCTGCTGGCCAATGGCGTAAGCTAAATTCTCACGCTCCTCACCCTGCACCCGGTCGGTAATGTCCGTCTGAATTCCCACATAGTGCGTCAGTTGACCACTATCGAACAGCGGGGCTACACTTAGCTCGTTCCAGAACATCGTCCCGTCTTTACGGTAATTCCGCAAGACGACTGTGACAGCCTCTTGGTTCTGGATAGCATGACGGACAGCATCAACAGATTCCTGGTCGCGATCATCCCCCTGCAAGAAGCGACAGTTGGAGCCAACCGCCTCCTCCTCTGTGTACCCTGTAATCTGGGTAAAAGCCGGGTTAACAAAAATTAGCGGCATGTCTGGCATGGTGGCATCGGCAATACTCACACCCGACGCACTCGCCTGGATAGCTTGATTACTCAGCAGCAATTCCGACCGAGCCTCTTGCACTTCCGCAAAGGCTTGGGCACTTTTAACCGCAACGGCTAGTTGCTCTGCCAGTGTAGTCTTCACCCGGACGTCCGTGTCATCAAAGCGATCAACCGTGTCTGCTTGCACAGCTAACACACCGACAACCTCACCCTGGGTAATCATCGGCACCACCAGCTTAGCGCGCGTTCCCTCTACACTGCCGGAAAAATGATAGCGCGTGTCATGCTCCGTATCATTAGAGACAATCGCCCGCTGGTCTCGGGCGGCGTGCGCAACAATATTTCCTTCATCGGTAATATCGACCATGTAGCCTTTACGCAGCAACTCAGAACCCACCCTGCCAGATGCAGCCTGTAAAACAAGTTTCTCACCGGCTTCATCCATCATATAGATGTTGACATGGTGGAGGTTAAAGCCCTCCTTGATCTCCTCAGCAAGCTGGGGCAGTAGCTTCTTCAATTCTAGAATGCTAGCCACACGGGTGGAGATATCCGCTGCCATTTGGAGATCGTTAGTTAGCGTTACCACTCGGCCCTGGAGCCTGTCTAGCATGCCCCGTAGCTGATCGACGATATCGTCGAACTCGCCTACGATAGAGGTGTTCTTCTCTGTAACTTCAGGTCTTCCGTTCGTATGGATGGACAACGTTTTGTACCTCACTGTTCGCTGGTTGCGTTAAGATTTGAATCGACATGCAAATAAATATCGAACTTAACAGCTATAAGTCGCGCAATAATGCCACAATGCTTTATGTATATTAACACACCTCTGCGATAAATCTACATTTTCCCTTAAGCGTTATAAGTTTCTTACAATTTGGCTCACTGCTTCGGCCTCATCACTCTCTTGACAACCTATTGATCGGCCCGCATTGCTTTCGTTTATCCACGATCGGGAGTTCAACGGTGAGCACACCATTCAGGCAGTCTCGTAAGCTAGTTAGGGGGTTACTTGGAAATTAGAAAACCTCCGTCATTCCCTATTTCGCGTGCCTCACGCCCTATAATAATAGAAGCTAATCAACAGTTGTGAGACTATCTATATGAAGAAAACCAAAAAGGAAAATCTGCCTACAAAGGTATGTCCTGTTTGCAACCGCCCCTTCACTTGGCGTAAGAAGTGGGAGGGTGACTGGGAAAATGTGAAGTATTGCAGCCAACGTTGCCGCAAACGCCGCAGCCAGGCCCAAACAAATGACGATATCAAGCTAGGATACTGAACCTTATGACTGAGCTAGACCATCTCAATATGCGTACAGACTTCGATGACCGTGATGACCTGATTGCCTACCTTAAGGAAAGCTTCCCGGAGGCCGCTGCCCGTGATAGCCACATCCCGGAGACGCGAGGCGGGCGCAAAGCCGCCGAGGAGCGCCTAGAGCAGATCCAGCCGGCGAGCTATGGGAAGACCCGTAACCAGATTGACGGCGACGTTACCTATCTTTCTCCCTACATTCGGCACGGGGTGCTTTCGTTAGCGGAAGTGCGTGATAGAGCTTTACAGATGTCGAACAAGAGCAAGGCCTACAAGTTCGTCAATGAGCTGTGCTGGCGACAGTACTGGCAGAATGTCTATCACGTTATTGGTGATGGGGTGTGGGAGGACATTGAGCCGTGGAAGACGGGCTTCAAGGCCGACGACTACGCCGACGAGCTACCCCAGGATATGCGTGACGCCGAGACCGATTCTCCATGTATGAACGCGATGATTCGACAGCTTTATGAGACGGGCTATTTACACAACCAGATGCGTATGAAGCTGGCGGCCTACACGGTTCATTGGAGGCGGGTGAAGTGGCAGGTGGGGGCGGCCTGGTGGCTAGAGCACCTTTTGGACGGCGACCCGGCGAGCAACAATCTTTCTTGGCAGTGGGTGGCGAGTACATTTGGGAGCAAGCCGTACATCTTCAATCAGTCTAATTTGGACAAGTATTTTAAGAGGATGGACGGTTGCCGGGAAAGCGACCCGGCCTTTGAAGGGAGCTATGAGAAGATCGCCGCCCGGCTTTTCCCGAATGGGCAGGGGAGCAACGGCTACGTCGATAATGACTACAAGCAACGGCTGAAGGGGGTGACTTTTCGGGAGCCGCTGATGAAGGGGAACTTCGAGAACCCGATTGTGTGGGTACACGGGGACAACTTGAACCCGAACAACCCGGCTTTCGTCCAATACGCGGACGCGCCGGCGATTTGGGTGTGGGACGAAGATTTATTGGACGACTACCAGATCGCGCTCAAGCGGATTTTGTTTATGTACGAGAGCGTGCTGGAGACGGGAGCGACGGTGCGCCGGGGCAATGTCTATAACGAGGTGGTGCAGTTTGCCGAGGCGCACAACGCGGACGGCATCGTGGTGATGGACAGCCCGAGTCCGCGCTTTGACGGGCTGGTGAACAAGATTGATAAGCGGGTGCCGGTGAAGATTTTGGCGGAGCGCCCGATTGTCGATCATAACGGGCCATATGACTTACGGCGCTTTTCGCGCTACTGGAAGGTGGCGAAGGATTANGCGTTTGTGTAGGCGGTTTTTGCGGCGGCAGTGGCGCCTGTGTACCCGCGGCAGTCACTTCTGCTGAAAATTCACGTTTTCGGCAAGGGTATGAGCGGTGGCCGTGAGTGTTGTGTTGAGATAGCTCGGGCATTCACGGTCATCTTTTTGCAGTCCTGGGCTTATTGGCAGGGTTTGCGGTTGTGACGCCCTCGGTCGGTTGAATCCGGTTGGTGAGGGTGCTGGCTACAGGCTACCCGATTTGGGGGCCGGGAGGGTGAACATATGTTTACGATTATGTTCAGTCCGGGTGAGGAAGGGCAAAGCGGGGGTTGAATTGCGCGGGGGGCTAATGATGGCGTATGATTGGGTTGTAGGCAAGTGATTAAGGATAAGGAGCAACGGATGGGCGGACAGGACTTCA
>JGI12210J13797_10207490_pt1 | contig 12170 bp, 10 predicted proteins | sample ElkSlonscriptome_3_FD_13797 | JGI IMG/M metagenome (IMG submission 13797) | reverse complement strand
TGTCGTTAAGCAACGGAGACTCGAGTGCTTTTCTAGCCGCTTTAATTGCTCTGTCTTCACCTTCGGCAGTGGCCTGACCCATAATAGCCACACCACTCTCTTTCATCACCGTGTTTACATCGTTCATATCCACGTTAATCGCTCCGGTTACCGAGATAAGCTCAGCGATTCCTTTTGCGGCTGTTGCTAAAATATTATCAGCTTGCTCAAATGCGTTCTGAAGAGACAGGTTACCGTGCATTTCTCTAAGTTTATCATTTCTGATAACGAGCAGCGTATCAACTGAAGCCCGCATTTCGCGCAGCCCTTCAGCTGCCTGATTCATCCTTTTGCGGCCTTCAAAAGTAAATGGAACGGTAACGATACCAACCGTAAGAATACCCATGTCTTTGGCTGCCTTAGCGATTACGGGAGCTGCACCGGTTCCAGTACCGCCACCCATACCGGCAGTTACAAAAACCATTGTGGTTTGCTTGGCTAGTATTTCTTGTATTTCGTCAATATTTTCAATAGCTGCATTCTTACCTACTGCCGGGATTGAGCCTGCGCCACGTCCTTCTGTAAGGCTTTGACCTAACTGCACTTTTACCGGCACCGGGCTAATATCCAGAGCCTGGGAATCAGTGTTGCAGACGATAAAGTCTACACCTTTGATTCCTAATTCATACATGTGATTTACGGCGTTACTTCCGCCACCGCCAACGCCTATCACTTTGATGATAGAAGATTGGTCTTTTGGGAGATCGAAATTCATAAAATTTGGTTTATTTGGATTTATTGGATTTGGATTAATGTCTTAATTAAATGTCGTCGTCATCAAAAAAGGATTGACCTTTTGAGATTAATTTATCTAGCAAGCCACCTTTGTCTTTGCTACCTGAGCGAATAAGGCTACGCTTTGGTTTAAGGCGTTTCTGGCGCTTCATGTTAAGCTCGTGTCCTTTAAGAACCAGACCGATACCTGTTGCATACATCGGGCTACCCAGTTCTTCAGAGTTGCCTTTACCGAGGTGCTCATTTGGATAACCAATGCGCGTTTCAAATCCCGAAAGGTATTCAACCAATTGGGTGAGATTTTTAAGCATTGCGCCACCACCGGTAAGCACTATACCGGCAATAAGTCTTTTCTCGTATCCTGAACTCTTGATTTCATAGATTATCTGTTCCACGATTTCTTCTGTTCGGGCCTGGATAATATTAGATAGGTTTCTAACCGATATTTCTTTCGGCTCACGACCGCTAAAACCGGGAATACAAACTATTTGATTCTCCATGCTGTCTGATCCTAAAGCAGAACCAAACTTCACTTTTAGCTGCTCAGCATGCTTCCGCAAAATGCTGCATCCTGCTGCAATATCATCAGTAATAATATTTCCACCGAAAGGAATAACCGCCGTGTGGCGAATAATACCGTCTTGAAAAACAGCAATATCAGTAGTACCACCACCGATATCAACAAGCACTACACCTGCTTCTTTTTCTTCGTCATTAAGCACCGCCTCAGATGACGCAAGTGGCTCAAGCACCAGTTCATGCACTTCCAGGTTGGCTTTGCTTACACTTTTGTAAATGTTTTTTGCGGCGTTTACCTTTCCGGTAATGATGTGAAAATTAGCCTCAAGGCGAATTCCCGAGTGACCGATTGGATCCTTTATACCCTGCTCATTATCCACAATATATTCCTGCGGAAGAACATGAATAATTTCTTCACCCGGGTTCATCACAAGCTGGTGCATATCTTCCACCAGATTATCTATATCCTGCTGTGATATTTCTTCGTCGAGATCCTTACTCTTTCTGGTAAGAATTCCGCGATGTTGCAAGCTACGGATATGCTGTCCGGCAATACCTACGGTTACTTCGCCAATTTCTACACCGGCTTTTTCGGTGGCGATGGATACGGCGCGCTCAATAGATTCTACCGTAAGGTTGATGTTACTCACTACGCCACTTCTCACTCCAAGCGATTCCGAACGGCCCATGCCTATAATCTCTACCTTACCGTATTCGTTTATGCGGCCTACGATGCAGGCTATTTTTGTAGTTCCAATGTCAAGGCCGACTATGATTTCTGGTTCGTCCATAATTCTATTTTTTTGTGCAAACAATTTGATCCTTATATTTCAGGTTGATACTCGTGTAATTATTCCATCCGGCTTCTTCCAATCCCTTTTTGTAAAAGATAAAAAGGCGGTCTAATTTTTCTTCAATTGTATCGGCAGAGCCGAAATTTATTGTGTGTTTTCCCACTTGAGGGAAGGCTACAAAATCGCCATATATGTTTAAGTCCGTTTGTTGGATCTGTGCAGTCCAAAATGGATCTGCCGCTATTGCCGAAGCATATCGGTAAATGGGTTCGAGCGAAACATGCGCAATTGAATCCGAAAAATGTCCGTTTCCGGAAATAGTCCCTTTGGCTAAAGAAAACTGTCCGGTAATAACGGGAAGCCTCAGAACCGTATTGCCCGAAAGGGGCATCAAATAACCATCAACATCAAGAATAGCAGTTCTGCCTGAGCTATCTATCAACCTCACCAAAGGCTGCCGCTCCTCAAGCTCGATAATCAGCTTCTTATTGATGGTTTCATATACTTTGGCCGACTTGATAAAAGGGATCGACATAAGTTCACTTTCTATTGCTCCGGTGTTGATTTTATTCAATGGTTCGCCAATAACGACCCCTATTTTCTCTGAAATCTGATTTTTTATATCCGCTTCCGTCACCAAATTTTTTCCTGAAACGGCATGAACATGGATAATAAGCTCCTCGCAAGATGCGGATGAACGCATGCTACCAACAAAGCCCAGCAAAGCCATTACGGCTATAACCGACACCATAAACCCTATGACTTTCAGAATCTTATTCATCTTTTTCATTGAGTGCAGATTTTAATGGTTCAATCATTTTATCAATATCGCCTGCGCCCATAGTAAGCAGTACTTCAGGGTCTAATCTTAAAATTTCATCAACGAGATTTTCACGGTCAACCAACTTTTTATTCACCATGCGTACTTTATTAAGTAACCAGTCGCTGTCGATACCGGGTATTGGCTCTTCGCGAGCCGGATAAATCTCCATTAGCACAAGCTCATTTAACGCCTCAAGACTTTGAGCAAAATCATCACCAAAATCACGCGTGCGAGAGAATAAATGCGGTTGGAAAACGCCTGTAATTCTGCTGTTTGGATAAAGCTCTTTTACAGAACCTACACATGCCGAAATCTCTGTGGGGTGATGCGCATAATCATCGATATAAACGCGTTCGTCACGTTTGATGTGATATTCAAATCTGCGCTTTACACCGGTAAATGTTTTTACTCCATCTACTATTTTTTCCCAGGTCACTCCTAATTTCAGTGCAATACCAATAGCGGCAATCGCATTTTCTACATTGTGATGTCCAGGATAGGGAGAGTGTATCGTTCCCAGATTTTCTGTATTGTGCACCACATCAAATACATACATCCCATTTTCAATATGCAGATTGGTTGTGTGCAGATCAGACTCCTTGTCGTCAAGCGAATAGGAAATCTGGGGAGCTTTCGCCGAAAGGCTAATACCACTTTGCACAAACACAGCACCCTCTTCGCTTACCTTATTGGCAAACTCGCTGAAGGCATCTTGCATGGCAGTTGCGTTGTCGTAAATATCCAAGTGGTCAGCATCTACGGAAGTAATAACCGCCAGATACGGATTGAGCCTCAGAAAAGACCTGTCGTATTCATCGGCCTCAACCACAGCGTATTCCGCATTGGGATTAAGGATAACATTTGAATCAAAATTCAAAGCTATACCCCCTAAAAAGGCGTTACATTTTAATCCGGCGTTGCTAAGCATGTGCGCTACCATAGCCGATGTGGTTGTTTTGCCATGAGTACCGGCAATGGCGATTGTCTTTTGATTGCGAATAATTTCGCTAAGCACTTCAGATCGTTTAAGAACCTGATATCCATGCTGACGCAGATAACCCAACCCGGGGTGCGTAGCCGGAATTGCCGGCGTATAAACCACCAGCGCACTGTGGATGGGAAGCTGCAGAAAATCGGCTGAAATATGATCGGGATTGTCGGTGTAGACAATTTCCATTCCCTCTGATTCAAGCCTGGAAGTCAGAGTCGTCTTCACACGGTCGTAACCGTAAACTTCCTTGCCCATCTCTTTAAAATAGCGGGCAAGCGCACTCATACCGATACCTCCGATACCAACAAAATAAACGCTATGTACCTTATCTATAATCACTTTCGCTTCGCTATTTTTAAAACTTCTTCAGCTATTTTTTCTGCTGCATTTCGGTGAGCCATTTTTGCCGCATTTGCCGAAAGCGTTTCCTGCTTCTCTTTATCGTCGAGAAGGTTTTTCATTTCCTCGCCGAGCGTTTCTTCGGCATCTTTATCGGTCACCAGAATCGCGGCCCCTTTATCGGCAAGAGCCCGTGCATTCTTTGTTTGGTGATCTTCTGCCACATTTGGCGACGGCACAAGTATGGCAGGCTTTTCGGCCAAACAAATTTCAGAAACTGACATGGCTCCTGCGCGCGACACCACAACATCTGCCATAGCATAAGCAAGATCCATTCTATCGATAAACTTGAAGGTTTTAATTCCTTCATAATCCATTTCGCGCACAGCCTCATAGGCCGTTTCACCATAGAGCTTACCCGTTTGCCAAATAAGCTGGTATCCATTCTCTTTGAATAAATTCAAATTCTTTTGAATACTGTGATTTATAGTTCTCGCTCCAAGGCTTCCACCAACAACAAGCAAAGTAGGTTTATCGGTTTTGAGACCAAAAAACGTGCATGCCTCAGGCTTTTTACCTTCCAGCTGAACTACCTGCTCACGGACGGGATTGCCCGTCATTACAATTTTCTCTTTCGGAAACCATCTATCCATGCCGTCATATGCGACGCACACGGTATTCACTTTTCCGGCAAGCAATCTATTTGTAATTCCCGGAAAGGAATTCTGCTCCTGAATAAGTGAGGGAATTCGTTTTGAGGAAGCTACGCGAAGCAACGGTCCTGAAGCGTAACCGCCAACACCGATAGCCACATCTGGCTTAAACATGCGCACAATCGAATTCGCCTTTGCCATGCTGGAAATCAGCTTTAAAGGAAAAGCAAGATTCTTGAGTGTAAGACTTCGCTGGATACCGCTAATCCATAATCCTTCAATTTTATATCCGGCTTTAGGCACTCGCTCCATCTCCATTTTGCCCTTCGCTCCAACAAACAAAATTTCAGCATCCGGAACTCGGCGCTTTACCGCATCGGCTATTGCTATGGCCGGAAAAATATGGCCTCCGGTTCCTCCTCCACTAATTATTACTTTAAGCGACTGCATATTCCCCTCCCTTCTTTTTTACTCTGTTTACACCCGGAACTTTCTCTCCGTCATAGACCGACCGGCTCACGCTTAATATCATTCCCACTGCCAAACAGGTAAACCAAATAGATGTACCACCCATACTAACCAGCGGCAGGGGCTGACCCGTAACCGGTAGTAAACTCACGGCAACACCCATATTTATAAATGCCTGAAAGGCTATTAAAAAACTCATACCTATAACCAGGAGAGTCCCAAAATTGCGTTCACACTTTCGCGCTAATCTCAAGGCCCGATATAGAAAAATCAGATAAAGCAAAAGCAACCCGCAACCACCTATAATGGTTCCGTACTCCTCAATAATAAACGCATAAATCATATCAGAATACGGGTGCGGCAAGTAATTTCTTGAATCTCCGGTACCCGGACCTGATGGAAATACTCCTCCGGATTGAATAGCCATCATGGCGTGCTCTACCTGATAATTGGCTTCACTATCGCCACTTTCGTAGCTCAGCAATCGTGACTTCCAGGTTTCAACGCGTGGCAGCAAATCAGGAAAACTCGATGAGAGCACAAGTAGCAAAGCAAAACCTGCTCCGGCAATGGCAAAAACCATAATGAGATGCTTAAAAGGAATGCCGCCCACAAAAAGTAAAGTCACGCAAACCATAAATAACATGGCTGCCGTTGAAAAATTTGCCGGAAGGATTAAACCACAGATAATTACAATTGGAATTAAAATTGGCAGCAGACCTTCTTTAAAACTATGGAAATACTCCTTTCTAACTGTAAGCATTCGCGCTACGTATGCAATGAGTGCAATTTTCGCAAAATCAGAAGTCTGAAAGTTTTGATTGATAATTGGGATTTTAATCCACCGACTTGCATCATTGAGGTTTACACCCAAAAGCAATGTAAGTAGAAGCAAAATGGCGGCAAACCAAATAGCAATTTGCGAAAGCCTGGAGAAATACCGATAGTTTATTTTATGGACAAAGTACATGATTACGAAACCCGTAACCAGCATAATACCATGCTTGAAGAGGTAGTAAAATGTGTTGCCTTCGGTATATTTATAGGCAAGCGACGAAATACTGGAGTACACGGCCAGGATGGATATAAGTCCCAGAATAAGGCATACCATCCAGATCACTCTGTCGCCACGTAGATATTGTGCTACCAGTTGTTTCACTTTAATTTAATGTTTCTATAATGCGGAGGAAGTCTTTGCCCCTGTCCACATAATTTAAATAATCATCTTTCACTGCGCAGCTAGGTGAATACACGATAACGTCTCCCTTTTTTGCTACGCTGTGAGCGGCCGTTACAGCCTCTTTAAGCGTTGTTTTTGAGTCGAAAGACTCAACAAATTGTGCTAATTTATTCTCCATATCATCACTTGGTCCGCCATAAATTACAATAGCCTTAATTTTATGCGTCAGATAGTTTTCAAGAAGAGAGTAATCACGCTCATGCTGTGGTTTTCCCGAGATCCATACAATCGGTTTTTCTAAATATTTAAATGTATCGCGCGTTGACAGGAGGTCTGTAGCCCGCGTATCACATATAAATTCTACTCCATTCAAAGTCTTAACCGAGTCTACACGATAGGTAGTTCGCTTAAGATTTCGGCGCAAGTTCTCTCCAGCGCTTAAATTCTTATCGCTCTGACTTTTCTTGCTTTTGTGGATCGTGTATGACTTCTTTTTTGACTTCACAGTCTATCTATTTGTTCTGATGTCTATTAATCTATTCCAATATGCGCCTCGCTCTCTGAAGTTATCAAAGGGCTCGCTTGCACGACTACCCGGCGAAAAGAGTACATTATCGTTTGCTTTTCCAAGGATGAGACTCATGTCCAAGGCCTCTTCCCAGGTACTCGCCGAAACGAAATAGCCCAATTTTCTCTCAAGTGTTTGATGCACCTTATCCGCAAATTCACCAACTGCAACCAGAGCTTTAACTTTCGATTTTACGATGTCGAGCAAAATTGTAAAGTCCTGATTATCTGTATTAGCCTGTATGATTAAAACAACCGGTTCATCAAAAGTGATCAACGAGTCGGCCACTCTTTCGATAGAAGTAGCTGCCGAATCGTTAATAAATTTCACTCCATTAATGATTCCTGCAGGCTCCAAACAAAACGGCTTCGATTCCTGAAGTGAACGGATTCTGGTTTCAAGCAGTTCGTTTTTGGCTACAATTTTCTTTAAAAATAATCGGTGGTTTTCAGGCATATTTTAAGGTATTAAAGTGATCGTACAGCGCGCTTAAATTGGTGTCCACGGTCTTCATAGTTTTCAAACAAATCGAAGCTTGCGCAGGCCGGTGAAAGCAGAACTACATCATTCTTTTTGGCGAAAGCATAGCCCATATTCACCGCTTCGGATGCAGAGTGTGCTTCGCTTATATTCTCAACCATTGGAGAGAAATACTCCAGCAGCTTTTGGTTATCCGTTCCCAAACAGATAATGGCTTTAACTTTTTCGCGCACGAGGGCTTCAAGAATGGAATAATCATTCCCTTTATCAACTCCCCCAACTATCCAGACAATTTTTTCTGAATAATTTTCGAGCGCATACCAAGTGCTGTTTACATTGGTGGCTTTAGAATCATTAATAAATTTTATACCGTGAATTTCTGCTACAAATTCCAGGCGGTGCTCAATGTTTTCGTAGTCCGAAAGGCTATCGCGCACAAGTTCCTTTCGGAGGTCAAAAATTCGGGCAGAAACACTGGCCGCCATAGAGTTGTAGGCATTGTGTTTTCCCTGTAAGGCTAAATCGTGTATGGACATCGTAAATGGATTATTGGTAAGATTAATTATTAGTTCGTTTTCAGTTGTATATGCGCCGTTCTCAACGGGATGGTAATTGGAAAAAGGGTGAAGCTGTGCTTTAATATTCTTCGTTTTCAGGTTTTCCAAAATCACTTCATCATCATCGCAATAGATAAAGTGATCGGAAGCAGTTAGATTTCGAGCTATGGCAAATTTTGCATCCACATAGTTCTGCATCTCATAACCGTACCTGTCTAAATGATCAGGTGTGATATTCAAAAGCACCGACACATCGGGTTTAAAACTCACAATATCATCTAGTTGAAAACTACTTATTTCGAGCACCCAGTATTCGTGGTCGCTTTCGGCAAGTTGTCCTGCAAAACTCTTCCCCACATTTCCCGCTGCTCTCACATCGTATTCTGCCTTTGCAAAAATGTGGTGTGTAAGCAGTGTGGTTGTCGTTTTGCCATTGGTACCGGTTATGGCTATAATTTTTCCTTTGGTATGCCTTGCGGCGAATTCTATTTCAGATATCACCTCGGCTCCTTGCTTCCGCAGATCTACCACTACAGGTGTTTCTGATGGAATACCCGGACTTTTTATAACCAGTTCTGCACCTAGAAGAAATTCGGCACTATGTGCACCTTCTTCCCATTTAATTCCAGCCTTGTTAAGAACGTTTTTGTACTTCTCTTTAATTATTCCCCGATCCGAGAGGAACACATCGTGTCCCAGCTTCTTCCCGAGTATTGCGGCTCCTGCACCGCTCTCGCCACCCCCTAAAACCAACAACTTCATTTAGCGCAGCTTGAGGGTAACGATTGATAAAACAGCCAGCATGATTCCCACAATCCAGAACCGCGATACGATCTTAGATTCATGATAACCAAGCTTTTGGTAATGATGATGAAGTGGTGCCATCAGGAAAATCCTGCGACCTTCGCCATACCTCTTTTTGGAATATTTGAAGTATGCCACTTGCATCATTACCGATATATTTTCGATCAAAAACACCCCGCAGAAAAGCGGAATGAGTAATTCTTTTCTAATTGCCAGCGCAAAAACAGCTATTATCCCGCCCAGGGCAAGACTCCCTGTATCACCCATAAAAACCTGTGCCGGATAGGAGTTATACCAAAGAAAACCGATACAAGCTCCTACAAATGCACTGATAAAAACCGTTAGCTCTCCCGAGTTTGGTATAAACATGATGTTGAGATAATCAGCAAACACGAGGTTTCCAGATACAAATGCCAGAATAGCCAGCACCACCCCGATAATTGCAGACGAACCAGTAGCCAGTCCATCAAGACCATCGGTAATATTGGCTCCATTACTCACGGCAGTTACTACAAAAACAACAATGGGAATGAACACGAGCCAAGCCCATCTCGCTGCATTCTCTTTCGATAAAAAGCCGAGCAGCCAAGCGTAGTTAAACTCATTGTTTTTGATAAACGGAATGGTTGTAACCACAGAGTGTTTTTCAACCCATTCGTAAGCCACCGGCACTTCGGTTCCCGATTCAAGCACTACGTTTTGCGATTGCGGAACAGCTACTTTCTGTTTACTCACTACCCCTTCATTAAAGTAAAGAAGACTACCAACGACTACTCCGACCGCTACCTGCCCAACAACTTTAAACTTACCGGCAAGTCCCTTTTTATTCTTCTTGAAGACTTTGATATAATCATCTATAAATCCAATAGCACCAAGAAAAACGGTGGTAATAATCATGATGATCACATAAATATTATCGAGCTTGGCAAAGAGCAAAACGGGAATAAGTATTGCTGCCAGAATTATCAAACCACCCATGGTTGGGGTACCTTGCTTTTCTATCTGACCTTCAAGCCCAAGATCGCGTACCGACTCCCCCACCTGCTTTCTTCGAAGCATGCCCACAAGCGTATTTCCAAAAAGAAGTGAAATGACCAATGAGGTAATAACCGCCATGGCAGCCCGAAACGAGATGTATTGAAAAACCCCGGCCCCGGCGAGGTTGTAATGCGAATCGAGATATTCAAAAAGGTAGTATAGCATTAGTGATTCAATAGTTTAAAAGTGTCGTTTACAATTGCGAGATCATCAAAGTCTATTCGCTCACCTTTGATCTCCTGATATTTCTCATGGCCTTTCCCGGCGATCAGAATAATGTCACCGGTCCGCGCTATTGAGCAAGCCATTTTTATAGCTTCCTTTCTGTTTACTATCGTATTTGTCTTTCTATAATCTTGCGGCTCCACTCCCGCTTTCATGTCTTCTATTATGGCTTCCGGATCCTCATTTCTGGGATTATCTGAAGTAAAAATTACCCTGTCGCTGTATTTGCAGGCAATTCGAGCCATCTCAGGTCGCTTCCCGGCATCTCTGTTTCCGCCACAACCTACCACAGTGATCACCTCTTCGTTTCTGGTTCGGATATCTTCTACTGTTTTAAGCACATTCTTAAGCGCATCCGGAGTGTGGGCATAATCAATAATTGCCGTAATCTTATCAGGCCCCATCACATATTGAAATCTGCCGGCTACCGGATTAATATTGCTCAAAGCGGTTAACACATCAAGCTTTTCAAACCCGAGTAATACAGCTGTGGCGTAAGCCGACAAAAGATTGTAAGCATTAAAGCGACCTACCATCTTGGCGTACAAATCCAGTCCGTCGATATTTACATGAAGGCCTCCAAATTGATTTTCGATAACCTTCACTCTAAAATCGGCCATTGATTTCAACGCGTAAGTTCGCTGAACTGCTGCCTTGCAATTTTGTAGCATTGTAGGGCCTTGTCGGTCATCGAGATTCACAAGAGCAAAAGCTTCTTTTGGAAGCATGTCAAACAGCATTTTCTTCGCTCCGATGTAAGCATCGAATGTCTCGTGATAATCAAGGTGATCGCGAGATATATTCGTATAAACCGCGCCTGAAAATTTAGCGCCGGTAACGCGATGCTGGTGCAACGCATGCGAGCTAACTTCCATTATACAGTAGGTACAGCCGGCATCTACCATTCTCACAAGTAGCTCGTTAAAACTAACGGCATCCGGTGTGGTATGCGTTGCAGGTACCACCTCATTATTAATTTTATTCTCGACGGTAGATATCAAACCCACCTTCTTTCCGAGCAAACGGAACAAGTCGTACAACATGGTTGATGTTGTGGTTTTGCCGTTAGTACCGGTGATCCCGATGAGCTTCAGTTTCTCTGAGGGATTTTCAAAAAAATTGGAAGCTATAATACCGAGTGCCTCGTGCGAATCTGCAACCTCAACATAGGTAACATTCTTGTTCCTCGTTTCAGGTAAGTTTTCGCAAATCACGGCTGAAGCGCCACCTTTAATTGCGCTCTCAATATATTCGTGTCCATCAGAAAGCGATCCTCTTATCGCTACAAAAAGAGACATTTTAACTGCTTTCCGCGAATCAAAAACAATAGATTCGACAGCAACATTGGTGGATCCAACCACCTGCTTGATGCCAACCTGATATAATATGTCTTGAAGCAATTTCATTTTATGATAGCTCAATAGTTATATTCTGACCTTTTCGGGCGGGCGACCCCGGAGGTAAACTTTGTTTTGAAATCATTCCTTTACCCTGCACTTTTACAGTATATCCGCACGATTCGAGTAAGTAAATACCATCGCGCAACCCCATTCCTACGACATTTGGCGTAAGCCCCTCCTTCACTGATCGACGCTCAAGCTCAACTGTTTCTGGCTGAGTTTTAGTAGTAACCCACCCATAACCTTCGCTGTGATCATCGACTTTGACATCAAAAGCGTTGAAAATCGAAAGCAAATCTTCTGAATTTCCACTCATAGAAACCGGCGCTTTGTAGGCCACAAGATTCTCTGACGGCTCTATGCTTTTAATAAGATCAAATCGCTGAGCGTATACCTTATCAGCAATTTCCTTAAATACCGGACCCGCTACCCGGTTTCCATAATACACATCGTTGCTAGGTCCATTCACCACCACCACACAAGTGTATTCAGGTGCTTCGGCAGGAAAATATCCTACAAACGAAGCCTGATAGCTTACGGCCTGCTTGTATTTATAA
>JGI12210J13797_10148923_pt1 | contig 12170 bp, 9 predicted proteins | sample ElkSlonscriptome_3_FD_13797 | JGI IMG/M metagenome (IMG submission 13797) | reverse complement strand
ACACAAAAACCCGATCTTCCGGTACGCTGGCTCTATCTGGAAGATCTGCTGAAAAATCTCGGGCGCATCGAAAAATTCCGGGCGATCCGTGCCGCCGTCTTTGCATCACCGAAACATCTGGCCGGCGGCCGCGAGCCCGAACCTCGTGATCTTGCAACGATCATTTTTTCATCCGGCACCACCGGCACACCGAAAGGGGTCATGCTGAGCCACTCCAATATTCTGTCGAATGTAGAATCCACTCAGGCCGTTCAGGCGTTCACCACCAAAGATTCCATGTGTGCAATTCTTCCGCTGTTCCACGCCTTCGGTTATCTGGGTCTGATGTGGTGGCCGCTGCTGAAAGGGATTAGCGTGGCCTACCACCCGAATCCGCTGCAGACCGGACGTGTGATAAAACTCATCAGAGAAGAAAAACTGACGGCACTGTTGGCCACGCCCACCTTCCTCCAAGCCTACACAAAGAAAGCATCGGTCGAAGATTTCCAAACCTTGGAACATGTCATTACCGGTGGCGAAAAATTGCGCACCGAAATTGCTGAAGCGTTTAAAGCTAAATACGACGTCCAGCCACTGGAGGGCTATGGCTGCACCGAACTATCGCCGGTGGCGCTGCTCAGCCTGGAAAACGGATATCGCGCCGGCAGTGCCGGGCAACCGCTGCCTGGCGTTGCCGTACGCATTGTTCATCCCGAATCCCGCGAAATTCTGCCGGATGGCGAGGAAGGTCTTATGCTGATCAAAGGAGCCAATGTCATGCAGGGTTATCTGAACCAGCCGAATAAAACGGCCGAAGTGCTGCAGGACGGATGGTACAACACCGGTGACATTGCCCGGATGGATAAACGTGGGTTTGTCTATATCAACGGTCGTCTCTCCCGATTCAGTAAAATCGGCGGCGAAATGGTGCCGCATGGCGCCATTGAAGATGCGCTGCAGCAGATCGCCGAAACTACAGAACCCTGCGTTGCGGTAGTCGGTATAGAAAGCAAAACCAAAGGTGAACAGTTGGCCGTGTGCTATACCCCGGCGGCGGGCGATCCGGAGACCCTGATTTCCAAACTTCGAACCTTGGGCCTTCCGAATCTGTGGATCCCTCGCGCCGCGAACTTTTTCCATCTACCGGAACTTCCAACCCTTGGAACCGGCAAGCTCGACCTCCAGACCGTGTACAAAACCGTGAGGGCATCATGAAAAAATTTATTTCCATCATCCTGATCGTCTGTGGACTCAGCTTCGGACTTCATGCGTGCCGTCTCGACAGCCAGACCAGCGCATCAAAAAATGAGACCGTGGTGCTGCTCCACGGACTGGCTCGATCCAGCAAAGCCATGAACAAAATGAGCAAACAGCTGACGGCCGAGGGGTATTATGTGATTAACCATGATTACCCGTCTACCTCAGCAACTATTGACAAACTGACTGCGGACATTTTCCAATCTTTGGAACCGCAGCTGAACAATGCGCAAAAAGTGCATTTTGTTACGCATTCCATGGGCGGCATCATCCTGCGTGATTATCTGGAGGATCATACCCTTCCAAACCTTGGACGCGTGGTTATGCTGGCGCCGCCGAGCCGCGGCAGCGAAGTGACCGACAAACTGGGCGATGTATTTCTTTATAAATGGATTAACGGTCCGGCCGGGAATCAGCTGGGCACCGGAACCAACAGCCACCCGCTCCGGCTGAAGGCTCCGGAGTTTGAACTGGGTATTATTGCGGGTGACCGCTCGATCAACCCGATTCTCTCCTTGCTGATTCCCGGCCCGGATGATGGCAAAGTTGCGCTCAAGCGGGTTAAGCCGGAAACCTATTCCGACTACCTTCAACTCCACACCACGCATGCCACGATGATATGGAACAAGGAGGTGATTAAACAGACCATCCACTTCATTGAAGAAGGTGCGTTTGAGCATCACTCAACCAATGTCTCGTGTAATACCCAGCTGAACAACGATCTTTTTGCAATGAACGGAACACGTCCACTGAAGTAAGGATAAATTAGAATGCACCCAAAAATTAAAATCGCCATCGCCAAGAAGCGCGACCTAAAATCTATCGATACGCTTCGACATTCTGTATATGCCACCGAGTTAGGACAGTTCGAACCCTCTGCCGAAAAATCATTACATGATCGTCCGGAGGTCGAAAGCACCTATATCGTCGCCTATGAAGGTGACAAACTGGCAGGCTTTGTGGGCATCACCGCACCTTCGAGCCCGGCCTACTCCATTGACCACTACATTCTACGGAGTCAATCTGGGTTGACGTATACGGACGGCCTTTTTGAAATCAGGGCACTCACCGTTATCGATCAATCCCGCGGCACCCATGTGGCCCCGGCCTTAATGTATGCTGCCTTTCGTTATGCGCAAGAACACGGCGCACGTGAATTGATTGCGATTGGGCACCGTAAGGTCCGAAATATGTATATCCGTTTGGGTATGCGCCCCAGGGGACTCAATTTTAAATCGGGGAAGCTGGATTATGAATTACTCTCTGCTTCGGTTGAATCCATTGAAAAGGAGCTGACCCGATTTGATAACCGGTTGAAGCGACTTGAACAACTGGTGGACTGGCAGGTCGCGATACCCTTCCACCCTGAGAAGGTGTGTTATCATGGTGGCGCATTTTTTGAGGCTATCGGAGCAACGTTTGAGAATTTGAACCGCAGAAATCAAATTATTAATGCGGATGTTCTGGATGCCTGGTTTCCTCCATGTTCTGAATCCTTAAAAATGCTGCATGAACATCTGGGCTGGATTATGCGCACCTCGCCACCCAACCACGCGGAAGGGCTTGTTGAAACACTCTCTCAGGCACGCGGAATCAGACCTGAGAATATCCTGCCGGGAGGTGGATCTTCTCCGCTTATTTTCTTGGCGCTTACACAGTGGTTGAATCCCCGTTCAAAGGTGCTGATTCTCAACCCAATGTATGGAGAGTATGCTCATGTTCTTGAGAAGGTCGTAGGATGCCGTGTTGAGCGGTTTAAGCTCTACAGAGAAGAGAATTATGAAATCGACACCCATCGGCTTTCTGAAAAACTGAGCGAAGGTTTTGATCTGTTCGTCTGGGTTAATCCCAACAGTCCTACAGGTCAACATGTGAGGCGGGAAAAGGTGGAGAAGGTCTTGAAGCAATGTCCGGCTTCCACCCGTGTATGGATCGATGAAACCTATGTTGAATATGCCGGCGATGGCCAGTCGCTAGAATCTTATGCCGCCGCGAGCGAGAATGTGGTGGTCGTTAAATCCATGTCGAAGGTTTATGGATTGAGTGGATTGCGCGTGGGTTATCTTTGCGGTTCCGCCGCATTGCTTAACCCTCTTCGCCAGCTGACTCCGCCGTGGACCATCAGTCTTCCTGCACAGGTGGCAGCAGTCAAAGCATTGAAGAGTCCAGTGTATTATAAAGAGAAATACGAACAGACGGCATGTTTACGACATACCCTGGCCGAAGAACTGAACGCTCTTGGCATATCAGAAATCATTCCCGGCATTGGTAATTTCATCCTGTTCCATCTTCCGGACACCATGGGGGATGGCCCAACGCTCATCAAAGCATGCCGTGATAAAGGGCTCTTTATTCGCGATGCATCTGAAATGGGTGCCGGCATGGGCGACCGTGCAATTCGAATCGCCGTTAAAGATGAATTTTTAAACCGAAAAATGATCAACATTCTCCGGATAGCGTTAAAAGAATGCAACCAAAGGGAGGTGCTCAGCCATGCCTAATATTATCGCCGCGTGGATTGGATTTGCTCTGGGTGCCGTTTCCGGCGCCATTCCCGGTTTGTTTTTTCACCACTACGGATGGTTGGGCGGCTATACCTCTTGGCCGCGACGCCTGATCCGGCTGGGTCATATTTCATTTTTCGGAATCGGCTTCCTTAATCTCGGGCTCGGGCTCACCGCTCGTATGCTAAACATTGATCCGGGGGCTACATCCATCCTGATGATCGTCGGAGCCGTCATGATGCCGACCGTCTGTTACCTCAGTGCCTATAAGCCGACTTTTCGGCATCTATTTTTCATCCCTGCAGGCTCGGTCCTGATTTCCATATTGATATTCATATTTAACGTAGACGAGGCTTCCAGCCTCGTTATGCACCCCGACCAACTACCCCCGAATCAGACAACGAAGCTGGAAGCTTCGTCTACTTTAACGGAAGGAACAATACCATGAAAATTGCATTTATAGCCATGAGCGGTATTCGCGCGTGCGATCCCGAACTTCTCGAACTCGGACTCACGCTCCCCGGTTTTGTAGAGCGGAGCAAACAGATTGCCTCGCTTCCCAGCCTTGGGCTGCTTACCCTGGCCGGTATGACGCCGAGTCATCATGACATCCAGTATATCGAAATTCCGGATCTCTATGCCGAAGGCGTCGAACTGGAAACCTTTGATCTGGTTGCGATCTCCAGCTACAGCGCTCAGATCAACGAAGCCTATGAGCTGTCGGCACGGTATCGAGCAATCGGGGTATCTACGGTGATGGGGGGTCCGCATGTGACCACCCTGCCTCACGAAGCCCGAAAATACTGCACCTCGGTGATCCTGGGCGAAGGAGAGCCCGTATGGCATGATCTTCTGGCTGATGCGGAACAGGGCAAACTGAAAGTGTTTTATGATGCGCGGAACCTAGACTTTGATCTGGCGGATGCCCCGATGCCGGCGTTTGAATTGCTGGATATTGAAAAGTATAATCGCATCACCGTGCAGAGCAGCCGCGGTTGTCCGCACAACTGTGAATTCTGCGCGGGTTCCAATCTGATCTGTACTCGGTACAAACAGAAACCGGTAGAGAAGGTCCTGGCCGAGATCGATAAAATCTGCAAAATCTGGCCCCATCCATTTATCGAATTTTCTGATGATAACAGTTTCGTAAACAAAGCCTACTGGAAGGCTCTTTTACCCGAACTTAAAAAACGAAAGATCAAATGGTTTACGGAAACCGATCTGTCTGTTTCAGAAGATCCAGAGCTTTTAGATCTGATGAGAGCATCCGGCTGCGCACAGGTTTTAATCGGTTTTGAAAGTCCGACCCTTGACCCCCTGGATCATCTTGAAATCAAGACCAACTGGAAACTCAACCGATTCAAAAAATATAAAGCCTCCATTCGAACGATCCAATCGCATGGCATTACCGTGAACGGATGTTTTATTGTGGGTCTCGATGGGCAGACCTCTTCCGTATTCGACGAGATTTATGATTTTGTAAAGGAGACGGAACTCTACGAAGTGCAGATTACCATACTCACCCCATTTCCCGGCACCCCGCTCTATGAACGTCTCAAGCAAGCCCACCGTTTGATCGATCCAACCAACTGGAAAACCTGCACCCTGTTCGACCTGAACTTCCGGCCGCAGGGAATGACAGAACACGAACTTGCTCATGGATTCCGGCAACTGGGTGCTAAACTCTATTCCGAAGAGTTCACCAAGTGGAGACGCGACACGTTTAAATCAAATCTCAGAAAATCGATGCGTAACGAGCAGTTCCTTACGCAGAAAGGTGCAGCATGAGAAAGGTTTCATCTAAAAATATCCAATGGTTGGAAAATGAACTACCGATCCTGAAGCAGGCCGATGTGGTTTCCGCCGAAACAGCGGCAAACATAAAAGCCTACTACCAGACCCAGACCATCGGTGCATTGCACTGGGCGGTTGTGGCCTTCGCCGTTCTCGGCTCTCTGCTAATCGGCGGCGGCATCATCCTGCTCTTTGCACATAATTGGGACGAACTGAGCCGGCCCACCCGTGCCGTATTATCGTTCTGTCCATTGATGGCCGGGGCTCTGCTGAGCATGACGGCCATGATCAAAAATGGCGGAAACGCACTTCGGGAATCGGCCGGCATTTTTCACTCACTCATGGTGGGCGCCTCAATTGCCCTGGTCGGCCAGACCTATCACATTCCCGGCGACGCCCCGGGATTCATGCTGACCTGGGCACTGCTGATTCTTCCCTTACAGTTTCTACTCAGCTCAACGGGCGCCTATCTGATTTATCTCGGTTTAATCGGCGGCTGGTCGATCGCGGCTCAAGTCGATTATGGACAAGCCGCGGCTTACTGGTTATTGCTCCTTCCAGCCATTGGAAAACTCTGGGGTATGCTGAAAATCAAACGCCATGCTCCGGACACACTGCTTTCCTTTTTCGGCCTGCTCATCGCCGTGCTGATTGCTGTGGGCGTTGTATTTGAAAAGACCGTGCCGGGACTTTGGATTGCCGCCTATTCTGCGTTGCTGGGCGGAACCGCGTTAATCGGCCTCAGGCTTTATGGCCAGGAAGAAGGCTGGAGCAATCCTCCCAAGACCGTGGGGATTATCGGAATTGCGGTCCTGAGCTATCTCTTTACCTGGACCTACTTTTGGAAAGAGATTGGGTGGGATCATGTCCGACACAGCTGGCACTACAAACCCTGGGGTGAAACCTTTGATATTTCGATCACCTTAGTTTTTATTCTGATCTGGCTGATGATCAGCGTCAAAACCATCCGAACCCGAACCTTTGAAACCCTTACCCTCTCCGCATTTCCAATCCTTGGAATTCTCGGTTTTCTGTTCGGCATGGACGGCGGAGAATCTGCCGCTACTGTTAGCGGACTCGTCTTTAATGGGTTCATGCTTTTCTTCGGCGTCATGTACATTGTGCTGGGTTGCCGACAGGTGAAACTGCGCCAGCTCAATGGTGGGATGGCCATTGTTTCATTACTGCTCATTACCCGGTTTTTCGACGCCGGATTCTCCTTCGTCGCGCGTGGCATCGTCTTCATCCTGCTCGGCAGCAGTTTTCTCACCGCCAATCTGGTGATGCTCAAACGTAAAAAACAACAGGAGGTCGCATCATGAAAAAGCTGTATCTAATCCTTCTGCTGGGCATCATTTTTGTACAGTTGGCCGTTCCGTTTAAAATGATGTACGACCGGGAACGCGTGCTGAAAAACGGCACCCGGTTCAGCTTTAAAACACGGCCGATCGATCCCGCCGATCCCTTTCAAGGGCGCTTTGTCCGCTTGCAGCTGAAAGATAGCCACTGCACCATCCCCGAAGACCGGACGGAAGATTTCAGGCGCAAACAGAAGATGTACGCAACGATTAGAGTCCATGAAGATGGATACGCTCATTTTACGGCAGCCGGTAAAGAGGTCCCGGACTCCCCGCATTTTCTGAAAACAAGAACCCGGGGTGGATTTTCTAAACTGGATGACGCGCAGTATAACGTGCGGATTCAGATCCCGTTCGACCGATTCTACATGGAAGAGGGAAAAGCGCCGCGCGCTGAAAAATTAGCGATTGATGCCGCACGCAAAGGCGATTGCTGGGTTGACGTTCGAATTCTAAACGGCCGGGCCGTCATCGAAGACGTCTACGTGGAGGGCGAATCTATTCGTGCGCTTTCGCGCGTTGCTCAGTGATGTCCGCCGGAAGATTCACCTGTTGGGATTCGACGTGTTTAAACCAAGTCTAAACAAGCGCACAAATCGACATATAATATTTCAGTTGTTGGAAAAATGCTTTAATCCCGTATTATGTCTTATTGGGGAAGCAAGGATGATTAGAGTGCCATGGGACAGTAAATCACCCAGGATCAAATTATGCGCTCACGTTGCGAAGTCCCAGTCATAGCAGCAATTTAATCTGACCATTTTGATCTGAACTGAGTTGCAATGTCTTTTGTGCTGATGAAAAAGGGGGAAACAATTCTGATGGATTAAGCCAGCAGCTGATTTAAATGAAAATTACCTTCATACAACCCCGTATGCTTACCGGAAAACCAAGTGACTGCATGGAGCCGCTGGTTTTTGCGCTGTTGAAGGCATTGACCCCAGAACACATTGATATTTGTTTCTATGATGAACGGTTGGAATCGGTGCCTTTTGATGAACCTACGGATGCCGTGGCACTCACAATCAATACCTTTACCGCACGTCGGGCGTATGAAATTGCACAAACATACGAGTCGAAAAACATACCGGTCATCGCCGGAGGATTCCACGCGACCCTTCTGCCGGAAGAGGTGCTTGAATTCGTCCGTACGGTTGTCGTAGGTGATGCGGAAGATACCTGGCCCCGTATTCTCGACGATCTTTTAAATGATACTCTTCAGGAACGATATTTCAGCACGATGCCGCCCATGTGCGATACCGTGCCGGATCGGTCTCTTTTTAAGCGGCAGAGGTACCTTCCCATTCTTCCGGTGCAATTTGGCCGAGGCTGCCCACATCAGTGTGATTTTTGCTCTATCCATGCCGTTTACGATTCTTCACTGCGCCAAAGAAATCTGGATGATCTTTGCCGCGAACTTGCCCCAATCCGCGGCAAACATATTCTACTGACAGATGATAACCTTCTGCATAACAAAAAAATGGCCGAGAATCTCTTCATCGAACTCAAGAATATCGGATTGCGATGGTCCTGCCAGATCAGCATAAACGCTATTGCCGATAAAAATTTTATTGCCCACATGGCTGAGAGCGGTTGCACATCGGTCACGATTGGATTTGAGTCGCTCAACACGGGCAATCTCCGGCAAATGAATAAAAATGTGAATCAGCATCATTTCAATTATTCCGAAGCCATACATGCATGTAATGAGGTGGGCATAATGGTGTATGGGACGTTTGTATTTGGCTATGATCACGACACAAAAGAGTCCTTTAATGAAACCCTGGACTTTGCACTCGCCCATAACCTGTTTCTTGCAAACTTTAATCCGCTTACCCCCTTCCCTGGCACTCGTCTCTATGACCGCCTAATGGCAGAGAACAGAATGATTTATAAAGGCTGGTGGCTCAAGGACGACGTTCGCTATGGCCAGGCGGTCTTTCATCCCCGTGGAATGACGGCGGATGAACTAGAAGAAGGCTGCTTCAGGATTCGCACTGAATTCAACACACACCGCAATACAGCACTGCGTTTTATTCGAAACAAAACCAATCGAAAAAGCACCTATAATTCGGTGGTCTTCCTGTCATCTAACCGGGCCTCAAGAAAAGAAATTCGCCGAAAACAGGGCAAAATAGCGACATGGACTGAAGGATGAGAATTTTGTTAATCAAACCGAATATCGGTCAAAAAAATCATTCTTTATATGTGGATGAAGGTCGGATGGAACCGCTACAGCTGGGTGTACTGGCCGCGTTAACGCCGGCTCATCATCAGATCACTGTTTTTGATGATCGATGTGAAACACTCAACGATGACCATTATCGAGCTGATTTGGTTGCAATCACCACGGAAACATTTACAGCAAGACGCGCCTATGAACTTTCAGCACTCTTCCGCGCAAAAAAACATTCCGGTTATTCTGGGAGGGTTTCATCCTACCCTTCTGCCGGAAGAAGCCCTGCAGCATGCGGATGCCATAGTTACCGGTGATGCTGAATCTGTATGGCAGAATCTGTTGAACGATGCCGAAGCTGGCATGCTTAAAAGAAGATATGATGCCGCTCCATCGCAGCCCCAACAGATTATCCTGCCTCGACGCGATTTATTCAGCGGAAAGGGCTACCTGCCGATTTCCTTAATGCAGTTCAGTCGGGGCTGTATGAATGAGTGTACGTTTTGTGCGATCAGCAGTTTCTTTAACCAAACACATCGCACTCGGCTTATCTCGGAGATGGTCAGAGAGATCAAAAGCCAAAACCTGAAGATGATCTTTTTTGTAGATGATAATATCACCATGAATAAAGAGGCGGCCAAAGAACTGTTCAGGGCATTAATTCCACTGAAAATTCAATGGGTCAGTCAGGCCAGCATCGATATTGCATGTGACACCGAGTTGATGGACCTCATGGCGGCGAGCGGATGTCTTGGAAATGTCATTGGGTTTGAGTCCATCAATCCCCAAACGATTCGGGAAATGAATAAGACGCCCAACCGGGTAAGTGAAGGGTATGAAACGGAAATTTCGACCCTGAAGCGTTATGGCCTGCAGGTCTGGGCGGCATTTACCCTTGGACATGATACGGACTCGAAAGAAAGTCTATACGATTTATATGAATTTGCGCTGCGCCATAAATTTACCTTTGCAGCGTACAACGTATTGATGCCTTATCCGGGAACACCCTTTTATGAAAAGCTAAAACAGGAACATCGCCTACTGTACGATGGAACGTGGTGGAATCATCCCGAATACCACTTTAATCATGCCGCCTTCAAACCGGCACAAATGTCATCGAATGAGCTCACGGACATTGCGTTTGATATCAGAAAAAAATGGAGCAGCCCTTCCACTGTAATCAAACGCTCTCTCGACCTTAAAACCAACATGAAGACGCTTCAGAAAATGATGATTTTCTGGAAATATAATCTCCTGTTCAGGAGGGAAACCTTTAAAAAACAGGATATGAAATTCGGCTACGGCGACATCGGGAGCGGGTCATCATGAAACTTCTACTGCTCATGCCCGACGCGAATATTCATCGCATCAAATTCGGTTCGTTTTCCATGTCGTTCCGTGAAGCCCCCCTGACCCTGACGACCCTGGCCGCTTTAACCCCGGATGGACCGGAAATTACATTGATTGATGAAAGCATCCAACGCGTTCCTAGGAATCAGCGGTTTGATCTTGTGGCCATCAGCTGTCTGACCGGCACCGCACTGAAAGCATATCGTTGGGCTAAGCATTTCAGGGAGCAAGGTTCCAAGGTGGTGTTGGGTGGAATCCATGTCTCGCTCTGTCCCAATGAAGCCACAGAACATGCGGATACCATCATGACGGGATTTTCTGAAACAACTTGGCCACAGATGATTCATGATTTCATTGCTGGAAATATGGCCGCCCGGTACGACGGAGAGCGCGGGGATGTTTCCTTACTACCTTCTCCCTGTCGCAACCTGCAAAAAAGGTTTGGCTATGCGATGCCGCACGCGGTGTCCGCCACCCGGGGCTGCGGGTGCCACTGTTCATTCTGCTCTATACCCGCCGCCGACTATGGCTGGCAAACGCGCCCGGTTGAACACGTAATTGATGAAATTCGCCAATTTCCGGCGCGACGATTTACTTTCAATGATGTCAACCTCTTGCAGGATCGCGACTACGCCCTTGAACTGCTGAACGCGCTCTCCCCACTCAAAAAACTATGGGGCGGACTGGCAACGGCAGACTCGGCGATGGATGACGAATTGTTAATCGCATTGGAAACTTCAGGGTGTCAGTATCTGCTTTGCGGGTTTGAATCAATCTCAGCCGTATCCCTGGCCTCCATAAACAAAAAGTTTAATCAGGCACCGGATTATAAAAGGCACATCGAGGCTTTTCATCAACATGGCATCGCCATTCAGGGTTGTTTCATTTTCGGTCTGGACGACGACCCGCCGGATATCTTTGAAAAAACGGTCGACTGGGTGAACGAACTCAAGGTCGACATTCCGCGCTATGCTATAAGCACCCCCTATCCGGGAACACAACTTTTCAAATTATTAGAAAAGGAGAACCGCCTTTTGCACAGGCATTGGACGCATTATGATACCCAACACGTGGTCTTCCAGCCCCGGCATATGTCGCCGGAAGAATTGGATGCCGGATTCCAGAAGGCCTATCGGGAAACCTTTTCCTTAAAAAATATCCAGGCACGCACAAAAAGCTCACCCCATCCGCTGATCACAGGCATTGGAAACCTGGCCTACCGCCGCTATTTGAAACAATTACAAAACGACCGGGGACGCATCCATAGGAAGGAGGCATCATGAAAAAGCGAATCCTGTTTATTATGCCTTCTGTTGGACGAAAAAAGAATGAACCGTATGTCAGGTCATGGCAGATGGAGCCCTTGCCCATTGCCGCCCTCTCTGCACTTACGCCGGATGACCGTTTTGAAAAACAGTTTCTGGATGACCGGATTGAAAAAATTCCGAGCCATATAGAGGCCGACCTGGTTGCCATTACGACCGAAACCTACACCGCGCAACGCGCCTATCAAATTTCAGATCTATTCCGCAAAAAAGGCATTCCAGTTTTGATGGGCGGTTTCCATGCGACGCTTGTGCCCGAAGAAATCGCAGAACATGCAGACTCCGTCATGGTAGGTGAAGCTGAAGGGTGTTGGCATGAAATGCTCGAGGATCTGGAACACGAAACACTCAAACCCCGTTATCAAGCCGGGAATCGAGCCAACCTTGAAGGATGCTTTCCTGATCGCCAAATTTACGCGGGGAAAAA
>JGI12210J13797_10799534_pt1 | contig 12174 bp, 10 predicted proteins | sample ElkSlonscriptome_3_FD_13797 | JGI IMG/M metagenome (IMG submission 13797) | reverse complement strand
CCCGGGACATTGCAGAAGCCCTGCTGGAACTCGGCTGCAATATCGCACAGGGTTACTATTACAGTATGCCTTTGGAGGCCGAGGACTTTCGCTGGCTGCTTGAAAAGCAAAGTCCTCTGCCACTGGGCATGAACACTAATAACAACGCCAAAAACAGCGATTGATCGCCGGCTACAGCCGAAGGAGCACCGGGCATGAACGATACAAACTGGAAGCTGGAGAAACGATCGACCGGCATTCCCGGGCTGGACCGGATGACCTGTGGCGGCCTCCCTAAACACCAGACAACACTGATCCTGGGCCAGGCCGGCGCCGGCAAGACCGTGCTGACGCTGCAGATTCTCGCGCACGCGGTCGCAGAGGGCGGCGGTGGCGTGTTCGTCACCTTCGAGGAATCACCGGCGCAGGTGCGGCGAAACGCCGACTCCTTCAGCTGGGGGAAAGCACTCAACCAATCGGATTCATGGTTTACGATCGATGCCCGCCTGCCTGTTGGCGCCGAGAGCGCGGGCACGTTCGATATCGACGGCCTGCTGGCCGCAATCCAGGCGAAGGTCGATCAGCTCGATCACCCCTGGGTCGTCATCGACGGCATCGATCAGCTTCTGCAGCACCAGCCCGACCGGGCATTCGCGGTCGACCAGGTGCGACAGATCAACGAGCATTGCGAGAAGTCAGGCTGGACGCTGCTGCTCAGCGGCAAGGCTGAGGGCGACAGCGTTTCGCCGCGACATCTCGAAGGCATCGAGTACATGCTGCCAACCACGCTGGTGCTGACCGCGGCGATGATCGACCGACGCCTGCACCGGCACCTGCGCGTCGCCAAATACCGCGGCTCCGCCCACGTGCCCGACCAGGTTCCGCTGCTCATCGACGACGACGGGATTCAATTGCCCTACCACGCCGTGGCCACCGACGAGCGTGTGAAAGCCGGCAGCGACCGCGTCAGCACCGGTATCGTGCGGCTGGACAAGCTGCTCGATGGCGGACCGTACCGCGGTTCCAGCACGCTGATTTCCGGCCGCCCCGGCACCGCCAAGAGCACGCTTTCGGCGGGCTTTGCCGAGGCCGCGGCAGCGCGCGACGAACGAGCGCTTTACGTGAGTTTCGATGAAATGCAAGCGCCCTATGTGCGCAACCTGGCCTCGGTCGGCATCGAGCTGCAGCCCCACATCGATGCGGGCCGGATCCGGTTCTGCGCCCCTTCCGCGCAATCCGGTCTGATCATCGAGCACCTGCTGATGCTGCAGCGACAGATCGAGGAATTCGACCCCCATCTGCTGATCATCGACCCGATTTCGGCCCTGATTAAAGCCGCCGGCGGCGAGAGCCCGCGCATTGCCGTCGAGCGCATCCTCGCGTTGGCGCACAGCCGCGGCATCACGACCATTTTGACGTCGCTGACAGGCGTTGGCGACCCCGAAGGAGAGTCCACCTCGGCCGACGTATCGACCGTTGCCGATACCTGGATCGTGCTCGATTACAACGAGCGCGCCGGCGAGCGTAACCGGTCGCTGTCGATCGTGAAATCGCGCGGATCGGCGCACTCGAACCAGCAGCGAGAACTGCTCCTGTCCAGCGACGGTATCGACCTGGCCGATGTCTACGAATACGGCACCGAAGTCCTGATGGGGACAGCGCGGGTGCAAAAGGAAATCGAGGAAAACGTGGCGAACCGCAGACGGAATCTGGGGCACGAACAGCGGCGCGAAGCGCTGGAGCGCCGTATCGAGCAGGCAAGAAGCGAGGCGGAACGCCTGGCGACCGAGCTCGAACTCGAGGATCGATCATTCGATGAGGTCCGTCGAACGGACCGCGACTATATCGACAGAATAAAATCGCGGCGCGATCCGGCCAACCGAGAGATAGATGGAGGAAGCGACGAATGAACGTCAGCAACGATCGTGCGGAAGCCCAGGTTCCCGAGCTCATTCTGTTCATCACCGGCAACGCACCGCGATCCCGTCGGGCGCGAAGAAATCTGGACGAAGCGCTGGAGTCGCTCGGCCTGGATTCGGTCGAGCCGCTGGAAATCGATTTGATGGAACACCCCGAGCACACGGTGACCTACTCGGTATTCGCCACACCCGCACTGCTGCGCACCGACAGTAGTGGAGATGTACAAGTGATGTATGGCGATCTCTCCGAGGAGCGAAAGTTGGCAGACTTCCTGGACGACCTGCGGCGCATCCAGTAGCGGCGGGTCGGCTGAGACAACGCGAGCGCTGCGCGGGTTTGCTTGGTTATACGTGCGGCCCCCTCACAGCCTGTGCCGCGCCCGATCTGTTACTTGCCGCCTGTTGAACTTCCCGAGGGTTCACGCGCGACGAGCGCAGGGTTTCTGCCAGTGATTTCGATCACTCGACGGTGTTGACTTGAACGACCGGCCGTCGTCGAGCTTCATCCGGAGGACTGACATTCCCCGCAAATCTGTTTCGATAGCCTCGACCGGCCGGCGCCGACGATGAACCGAATCCCGACGACTACGCTGATCCTGTTCGGCCTGGTCAACCTGCCGCTGTCGATGCTGCTGTCGCCGACCGCGGCGATCCTGCCGAACTTCTACCTCGAATTCACCGGCATCACCGTCGCCGGACTGGCGACCGCGACGCTATTTGCGCGTCTGTTCGACGCGGTGACCGATCCGCTGATCGGGCTCTTCTCGGACCGCTCCGGCACGCGCAAGCCGTGGATGATCGCCGGCGCCGTCGTTGTGGCGGCCGGGGCATGGTTTCTGTACAACCCGGCGACGGACGCAGGCCTGGGCCACCTGCTGACGTGGTACCTGGTGGTGACGCTGGGCTGGACGCTGGTCGAGATACCGCACACGGCAATGGCGGCCGAGCTTTCGGTGGACTACCACGAGCGAACCCGGATCGTGTTCTGGCGCCAGATCCTGGGATTTGTCGGCGGCATTCTGTTCATGGCCGCGCCGATGATCCTGATGACCGGCACGACGGCCTTCACCCCCGAGATCATGCGGGCCATCGCAATCTTCGTCATGGTCATGCTGCCTGTCTTCGTGCTCGTGATGTGTCGCACGGTGGCCGAACCTCGACGCCATGTGGTGTCGCGCGAAATTCGTTTCGGTGACCTGTGGCGGGCGCTGCGGAGCAATCCGCCGCTTGTGTATTTCCTGAGCACGCAGATGCTTTTCGGCCTGTCGACCGGCGCGGTCTCGACGCTGTTCGTGATTTACGCGAGCCAATATCTCGGGCTGGCCGACAGGATTCCGCATATCGCGCTGCCGATGACGCTGGCGATGGCCGCCGGCATGCCGCTGTGGCTATGGATCATGCGCCGGGTGGACAAGCACCGGGTATGGGCCGCCGGCGCGGTCGGCATGATCGCAACGCTGCTTTCGGTGCTCTGGATTCCGCCGGGCGGACTGTTACCGATGATCGCGGCGACGACCTGCCTGGGATTGTTCATCGGGCTTTCTTCGATCGCACTCCCTTCGCTGCTGGCCGACATCGTCGACTACGACCTTTGGAAAAACCGCAAGGATCGTGCGGCGATCTTCTTTTCGTTCCAGGCGCTGGTCACCAAGATCAACCAGGGCATGGGCGGTGCGCTCGCGCTCGCAATTGCCGGACTGTTCGGCTTCTCGGGCAAGGAAGCGGTGACCGGCCTGGCCGTGACCGGCCTGAAGCTGGCGTTCGTCGGCTGGCCCTGTCTGCTGCTGGTACCGATGATCGTGCTGGCGTGGCGCTACCCGCTGGATCGGCGCGGGCAGGCGCTTCTGCGCGATCGGCTCGATCGGCGTGCGCTCAGATCAGAAAGGGGCTGAGGGAGAGATGGTCACGGCATTTCTCCACAATTGCGCTTAATCTATAAAGCCCGCATTCAGTTGACCTTTTCGATGAAGCGTATTTTTTCTGCAGTTTCCGTGCTCGCGGTCGCGACGCTGGCGATCTGGCTTTTCCTGCGCAGCGGCGACGATGCGCCGGCGAACCCGGAAGCAACGCGTGCTCAGACCGCCATGACAATTACGCTGACCGAGGCGGTCGCCGACCTGGAGCGTACGCGCGTCGAAGCGGTAGGCAGCGCTGAGGCCAGGCGCTCAATCACCTTGCCTGCAGCAGCCATGTTCTCGCTTCAGTCCTCGCCGCTGCCTTTCTTCAGCGCGATGCGCAGCAATGCGCCGACGGTCAGCGAATAGCCGCCGACGAAGAAGCAGATCCAGAATACGAGTTCACCGTTCATGACTGTCGCTCCTTCCAGCTGCGGCAGGGGCATCGGGCCGGGTCATCGGACCGTCCTTGACGCCGTCGGCCAGGAACCTGTTGAGTGCCAGAACCAGCGCCAGAACGATTCCCCACTGCAGCGCCATGGTGCCGGTGCTGTAGGTGACCAGCGGGTTCCACCAGGTCTCCGGGTTGTCGCGCACGGACTGATAAATCCACCAGCCGAACAGCACCAGGAAGACGACCGGGATTGCGCGTACGGCCAGCGCAAACCAGGCGCCGATGCGGATGTCGCTGCTGGCGTCGATCTCGGCTGCAGCCCGGTTCACCCCGTACTTGAGGATCGCCAGCGCGGTCAGCAAGCCGCTGATCAGCAGGCCCACGCCCCAGACCCAGTCCTGGTTGTTGAGAAATTCGATCGACAACGCCGACGGGATGCCGAGCACGAAGGCCACGATGCCGACCAGCAGAGCGGCCTTTCGGCGTGCGAAACCGAAGTTCATCAGGTTGGTCGTGGCCAGTTCGAACATGGCGATGAACGACGAAACGCCGGCCAGCGCCAGCGCCAGGAAAAACAGCGGCGAAATGATCCAGGCGCCAGGCATGGTCGCGATCAGGTCGACGATATAGATGAAGGTCAGGCCGACGTGACCGGCGTCCAGCGCCTGCTGGGCGAATTGCGGCGTCGGCGCCACGGCAAACAGCGTGCCCAGCACAAGTGCGGCGGCCAGCATGCCGACCAGCACATCGGAAAACGCCACGATGCCGGAGTTGACCGAAATCTCCTCGTTCTTGCGGGCGTACACGGCGTAGACCATCATCAGGCCCCAGCCGGCGCCGGTGGACCAGGCCGCCTGTGTGAATGCCTCCAGCCAGACCCTCGAGTGGGCGAGCTGAGACCATTCCGGCACGAACAAAAAGCTAAGACCGGCCGCCGAACCGGGCAGCATCACGGCGCGGGCCGCGAGGAGCACGATGATGACCAGCATGGCGACCAGAAAAACCTTCAGCACGCGCTCCAAACCGCCCTTGATGCCCTGGAACACGACAAAGGTGGTGAAGATGACGGCGGCCGCGTGATAGCCGACCGTCTCGACCGGGTTAGTGATGAACGCATCCCACTGGACCTCGCCGAAGGTCGTGGTCGCGCCCGTTGTGGTCGACGCATCCGGCAGCAGACCGCCGGTCGCTGCCAGCGCAAAATAGCGAATACACCAGCCGGCGACCACCGAGTAATAGAACATGATGCCCAGCGTTACGGCCACCATGAAGCCGCCGGCCCAGGTGTTCTTTCGGCCCATGAAGTCGCGGAATGCCCCGATGTTGCCCAGCCGGCTTCGCGAACCCATCAGGAACTCGCACATCAACAGCGGAATCGCCCAGATCAGCAGCGCGATGGTGACCGCGATCAGGAAAGCGCCCCCACCCCACTCGGCAGCAACGCGCGGAAAGCGCCAGATGTTGCCGGTGCCGACCGCCATGGACACCGCGGCGATGATGATGGCGAGGCGTCCGCTCCATTGTTCTTGTTGTGGCTGCGCCATGGCAAGCCCCTGATTTCGGACAGGCTCCGAGTATATACGCGGCGCCTGAGCGTGGTCCATCGGTTGGGAAAGCTCAAGACCCGCCTGCTCGAAATGCGGCTGATCTTGCGCCGGGACCAGGGCCCCACATGTAGCCGCTGAAGCACGGCGTTAAACTGGACCTTGCGTCGTATCTCGGCAGACGCCCTTGATGGATCGCGATGGGTAACCAGAACACCATGCCCCGGATCAAGTCCGGGGTAACCAGCCTGGAGGCTTGATTTGCCTGCCATCCCGGACTTGATCCTGGATCCAGCGACTCTGGCTTTCTTTCCCGTCTTCCCGGACTTGATCCGGGATCCAGCGGCACAGATGAGCGAAACACCATCAACTCACACACGGCAGTGAGACACGATACAAGTCAAAAATCAATTCAGCCCACAGCCTCCATGAGGAGATCGAGCATGAGGACGATTATGAAAACAATGGAATTCCGCAACGGAGACCCTGTCGACGCGATCGGCCTGGGCACCTGGAAATCCGATCCCGGCGAAGTCGGCCGGGCGGTCGAGGCTGCGCTGGACGCCGGCTGTCGGCACATCGACTGCGCGGCGATTTACGGCAACGAACCGGAAGTCGGCGACGCGCTCGAACGCGTGTTTGCGCGTGGCGAAATCAATCGCGACGACCTTCACATCACCTCCAAGCTCTGGAACAACGCCCACCTGAAGGCCGATATCGAGCCGGCGCTGAAGAAGACCCTTTCAGACCTGAAGCTCGACTACCTTGACCTGTATCTGATCCACTGGCCGGTGGCCTTCAAGTCCGGGCTGGATGGGTTTCCGGAAAACGAATCGGATTTCCTCACGCCCGACCAGGCGCCAATCACCGAGACCTGGGAAGCGATGCTGGCCGCGCGCGACAAGGGCCTGACCCGTCACGCCGGGGTCTCGAATTTCAGCACGCGCAAGTTAGACGAGCTTGCCGCGAGCGTTAACGAAAAGCCGGAGATGAACCAGGTCGAGCTGCATCCTTACCTGCATCAGGACGCGTTGCGGGCCTACTGCCGCGAGCGCGAGATACTTGTGACCGCCTACTCGCCGCTAGGCAGCAGCGACCGCCCGCAGCGGATGAAGAACATAGACGAACCCTCGCTGCTCGATAACCACGTAATCGGCAGCATTGCCGATAAGCACGGCACCCACCCAGCGCAGATTTTGATTGCCTGGGCTGTGGCCCGCGATACGATCGTAATTCCGAAATCGACCGATCCGGATCACATTCGCTCAAATCTGAGGGGCGCTAACGTCAAGCTCGACGACCAGGACATTCATCGCATAGGCGATCTGGATCTCAACTATCGTTACATCGGCGGCGATTCATTTCGGACCGAAAGCGGCTTGTACGCCAACGTTTTCGACGAATAAACGGCGCCGTAGTGCTCTCGTTTTCAGAACCCCAAAATAAGAAAGCCGGCGATTGCAGGCCTCCTGTTCCAAATCCCGATTATAGGCACCCGAGAGACGCGTCTATTATCGGGACTTAGTCTGACAAGGCTTTGATGCTTTCGGCAAAAAGCAATCTGGGCGCCGAGAAATCCCAGCCCCAGTAAAGTAAATCAATTCAGGAGGGAATTTATATGCACTCCGGAAAGTTCAATTGGTTTGAAGCTACCTTATGCGGTTGAGTCGCTGGATAACCGGTGGAGGTATGCGCGCATTGTACAGTTCATCGTAAGCGCCAAGCGTTTTCAGCTTCTCTGATTCCAGAAGCGTCGTGCTTCCCATCGATGTCTCGATAAGACCCATTTTGACCAGATCGCGGCAACAACGATTGGCGTGGACGTGAGAAATACCCAGCGCTTCGGCAATTAGTCTCTGAGTGATCGGCAGGGTTGATGCCTGCGCCGGCGGCGTGCCGGCGCGCAGCAGGCGCGTCTGCAGCTCAACAAGCAGGTGCGCCAGACGCGGGCGGGCGTGAAGCGAGCCGATGCGGAAAATATGCTGCTCCAGAAACCGTTCATCCTGACCGGCCATCCAGCACAGCGCCGCGCCCAGGCGCGCGGACTTGAGAAACACGTCAGTCATCTCTATGCTGGGAATTTCGGCCAGCGTCATGTCCGTCATCGCCTGCACGCCGGAAGTGCTTCGCGAAAATAAAGCACCATACAACCCAATGCTGTCGCCCGGCAGCAGGAAGTTGACGATCTGTCGCGCCCCATCGGGGCTGGTGCAGAACCGGAGGGCCCAGCCCGAAATGACGAACCGCGTCAATTTGGTCGGGCCTTTTTCACGCTGAACCATGGCGCCAGCCGGATAGTTGACCGTACGGCTATGCAAGCTTTCGAGGATCGTGTCATCGCCTTCGGTCATCAGCTCAAGCGACGAAAGTTTCTGCGACAGCGCCCTCATTGACTCTGTCCTATTTTGACCGTGCGGGCCGATAGCATCGATGATGTTTGATCCACCGGCTCACGGCAAGGCAAGTTTCCTGTTCGCATTGGTATCATCTGTGTTCTATCGGCTCGCGCGGTATCCAGCATTCTGTTTTAAAATTCGCCCTGCCGGCACGCTCAGGCGACGAGTTGCGCGACTCGGCCAGCAACGGCATCCGGGTCGTTGAAAATCATGCAGTGGTGAATTCAGTTGTGGTGCGCGGGAAGACAAATTTCCAATCTAGGTGGAAAACTCCTAAAGTCAACGCGGGCCAAACGCCATGAAACTAATCCGGCATTAAAAAACCCATTTATAACATACTGTTTTCTAGAAAAGCAGCAGAGAAATTAAAGCCGCCACGAATACGACAGTGGCGGTGTCCACGTGTTGAATCTGGCAACGCTAGGGATAGAGGTAAAAGCTGTTGGGGCGTCGATGCAGGTTCCAGATGGAGCGCACACGATATGCGAACTTGGCTATGAATTGCAGGCGCGGCGACAAGCGATCATCACTACGCTACGGCTAAATCAATCTAAGTTAATAATTGTTTTCGACGTCGACTAAGCAAGCAACATAGTCGGGCGCATCTGAAGGCTCTTCGGGCGATTGGGAATCAGAGCCTGTAGAATTATGATACGGGATTTGATCCTAACTGGATAGGTCGCGCCAGTAGCTGCTCAGCCTTTCGAGCCCACCGGGTTCGAGCAGCTTAAGGCCTGTTTCGGACACTTCGATCAGGTCTTGCTTGACCAGCTCTCGGCAGCAGCGATTCGCGTGGACCTGTGAAACGCCCAGCGCCTCGGCAATGAGCTCCCGGGTAATCGGCATGCTTGATGCCTCGGCCAATGGTGCGCCCGCCTGAAGCGCTCTTAGCTGGAGATCGACGAGCAGATGCGCCAGACGGGATGTGGCGTGGAGCGCGCCCGCGCGAAGAATCTGCTGTTCCAAAACGCGTTCTTCCTGGCTGGCCATCCAGCACAATGCGGCGCCGAGGCGCGCCGACTCATGGAACACGTCTAAAAGCTCGGCGCTGGAAAATTGCGCCAGGGTGGCATCCGTAATCATTTGCATGCCGGAATCGCTTTTCTCAAACAACGCGCCGTAGAGCCCGATGCCGTCGCCCGGCAGCAGGAAATTGACAATCTGACGACGTCCATCCGGGGCGGTGCGGAATCGGACGCCCCACCCGGAAATGATGAAACCGGTCGATTCGATCGTCGCTTGTTCGCGCTGAACCACGGTGCCGGCTGAATAGTCGATTATCTGACGGTGCAGGCGTTCGAGGATCTTGGCTTCGCTATCTGCCAGTACACCAAGAGCACTGAGTTTCGCCGACAAAGCCTTCAACACAATTCCCCGCTGTGGCGGCGCGGCTGACCAGCCACGCCGGCGCTAAAGGATCGCCAGTCGGTGTTATTTGTCATCAAAACCCGCGCCTTGCAAAAAACTTCGAGCTGCATCGGGTTTTGGCGAATGCGAGTGTGTCTGGAGTGAATATGCTTTTCAAACTGTCCAGCGAAGAAATCCCGGAAAATTAGCTAAGAAAAATTGTCCCAACGATCTTAAGGCTTCTTATCACCAACAAATATTAACATATGTTAAGAATTCGCCGCGTGATGTTTCGTCAACTGAAAAAGCCGCGCCGGCCGAGATGGTTAGGGTCCACAACGATAGGAGACTTCTAGCTCAATAGCCGCCGAGCGAAGTTTCAGACCAAAAGAACCTCTTCAATGCAAGAGGTGCGCTAAGAGCCACCTAGCCAGCGGCGTGAGGATGGGGGTAGCTGCGCACCGCCCCAGTTTTCTTCGTAGACGCAGAGCCTTTTCAATTCGCTCGGGTCCAGTAGCTTCACTCTTCTCGACGTTGTTTCGATCAAGCCCATCTTGACCAGCTCGCGGCAGCAGCGGTTGGCGTGGACGTGCGTAATACCCAGCGCCTCGCCAATCAGTTTTTGGTTGATCGGAATGATCGATGCTTCGGCCGGCGGAATCCCGACCCTCAGCAGGCGCAGATGGAGCTCGATGAGGATATGCGCAAGACGGGGGGTTGCACGAAGGGCGCCGAGCCGTAAGATCTGATGGTGGAGAAATCGCTCGTCCTGGCCGCCTATCCAACACAGTGCCGCGCCCAGGCGCGGGGACCTTTTGAAGATACTCATCAGTTCGACGCTGGGGATTTCGGCCACCATAATTTCGGCAATTACCTCCAGGCCGGATTCACTGTTCTGGAACAAGGCGCCATACAGACCGATGCTGTCGCCCGGTATCAGAAAGCTGAGAATCTGCCTTCTGCCGGCCGGGCTGGTTTGAAATTTTATCGCCCAGCCCGAAACGATAAAACGGGTGAGCTCGATCGGTCCGTTCTCGCGCTGAATGATGGTCCCGGCCGAATAAACCGCAGTCTTGGCGTGCAGGTCGTCGAGGATGTCAAAATCCTCGTCCTCCATCAAATTTAGAAAGTGAAGTCTTTCATGCAGAGCCCTCAAGAGGCCTGCTCAACATCACTTTGATGTATCCGAAGAACGAGCGCCCGGGCCCGGCCGCATGATTGGGGCGTCAGGATGCTGCTTTTAAATTGTATTCTTAGCATGGTCCAGCATACCGTATTTCCCGCTTTAAACGCCAAATCCAGATTTTAGCGCCTCGCCGGTCACTGCCCGACCGCGGCAAACCATAAATAGTGCCGAGCGCCCTTTCCGGCCCGGTGCGGACGAACGGTTTGCAAATCAACTTCGAATCCGGCGTTGATCAGTCTTTCCGTAAACCGCTTATCGGGCGATGCCGACCACACAGCCAGTATTCCGTTCGGTTTCAGCGCTCGACGAGTCACTTCAAGACCCGCCGGAGAGTAGAGCCAGTCGTTCGCGCGCCGGATCAGGGCCTCGGGACCGTTGTCCACGTCCATCATCACCGCGTCGAAGCGGTCAGTGCTTTCCTGCAGCAGCTTCGCCACATCGCCGATGAACATATTCGCGCGGGGGTCGTTTAAGGGGTGGCCAGCCGGTTCACCGATCAGTTCGCGGTTCCAATCCACCACCTCGGGCACGAGCTCGGCGACAACCACTTCGGCGTCGTTGCCGACCGAGGCCAGCGTTGCGGCCAGCGTGAAACCCATGCCAAGTCCGCCGATTAGCACGCTCGGTGGCGCCGCTGCGAGGATACGCCGGCAAGTCATCTCCGCCAGCGCAATCTCGGAACCGTGCACGCGGCTGTTCATCAATTCGCCGCGACCGGGAATCGAGATCGCGAAGCGGTCGGCGTGCTCGTGCAGCTTGAGTTCGGTATTGGTGTCGGGAATCCTGGCGGTCGCCAGCAGCTTCGAGCGCGGCATGGAGTCTCTTTCCGGTTCAGCGGGCGTATACCGGCGCCAGTGTATCCTGCCATTGCGGGTCGGGCCCGTCGGTCGAGAACTCCCGCGCCCAGGATCCCGGGTTTCCGGGCACCGGCCGATTTGAAACCTGCTTCACCAACCCCGAGATAAGATGCACGGGCGTTGGCGGCACGAAGATCGTGCACCGGCGCCTTCTCTCCCGAACCAAAGACATGCATGACTCAAATCGCGCAAACAAGCGCCGGGCTCGACTGGCCGGCTTCAGATGAACTCCGCTTCGATTCGGACGTGCGCGCCCGAACCGATCACCTGTTCGAGCGCCTGTCCGATGTGATTCCGGAAGCCGAATGGCCAATGCACGCGCCGTTGATCGACGCCATCAACCGGCTCAAGGTCGAGCGCAACGCGGTCATCCTGGCGCACAACTACATGACGCCGGAGATCTTCCATTGCGTCGGCGACGAGACCGGTGATTCGCTGAAGCTGGCGCAGCTGGCGGCAGAGGCCGATGCCGACATCATCGTCCAGGCCGGCGTGCATTTCATGGCCGAGACAGCCAAGATCCTGTCGCCGGAAAAGACCGTGCTCATTCCCGACCTGAGGGCGGGCTGCTCGCTGGCCGCCTCGATTAGCGGCGCGGATGTGCGCCGGATTCGGCAGGCTTATCCGGATTACCCGATCGTCACCTACGTCAATACT
>JGI12210J13797_10248987_pt1 | contig 12176 bp, 9 predicted proteins | sample ElkSlonscriptome_3_FD_13797 | JGI IMG/M metagenome (IMG submission 13797) | reverse complement strand
CGGGTCCTCGTCGACGTCGACCACTCGATGGCGATCATGAGCGATGAGACCTTCGGCCCGGCCATCGCCTTGATGAAGTACGAGGACGAGGACGAGGGCGTGGCCCTGGTCAACGACTCGCGCTTCGGGCTCACGGCCTCGATCTGGTCGCCCGACGACGATCGCGTCGACGCCCTCGCGGCCAAGCTCGAGGTCGGGACCGTGTTTCAAAACCGCTGCGACTTCCTCGACCCCGAGCTGCCCTGGGTCGGGGTCAAGGACTCGGGCCACGGGGTCTCGCTCTCACACCACGGGCTGCGGGCCCTGACCCGGCCCAAGTCCCTGCACTTTCGCCGCTGACGCTGTCGGCCGCCGTCGGCCGCCGCGATCCGCTACTCTGGGGCCGGCCATGCAGTTCGACGATCCCGCACAGCTCCTCGCGTACATCGACCGCGAGTCGATCCGCTTCCACAAGGTCGGCGTGTTCGACATCGACGGGGTGTTCCGGGGCAAGTACATCAACCGCGCCAAGCTCGAGTCGGCCCTGGCCAAGGGGTTTGGGTTTTGTGACGTGGTCCTCGGCTGGGACAGCAACGATCAGCTGTTCGACAACACCACGGTGTCGAGCTGGGACACGGGCTACCGCGACGCCCACGTCGGCCTCGACCTTCGCACCGTCCGCCAGCTCCCGCTCGAGGACGACACGATCCTGATCATCGGCCAGTTCGAGGGCGGCGACTACGAGCAAGTCTGCCCGCGCCAGCTGCTAGCCCGGACCGTGGCCAAGGCCGAGCAGCTGGGCTTTCGCCCCCGGGCCGCGCTCGAGTACGAGTTTTTCTTGTTTCGCGAGACGCCCGAGAGCGCGCGGGCCAAGAACTACCGCGACCTCGAGCCCCTGACCCCGGGCATGTTCGGCTACTCGATGCTCCGCTCGGGCGTCCACGCCGAGCTCTATCACGAGCTGCTCGAGACCATGGAGGCGATGGAGTGCCCGATCGAGGGCCTCCACACCGAGACCGGCCCCGGCGTGCTCGAGGCCGCGATCGAGCATGACTTCGCGCTGGCGGCCGCCGACAAGGCCGCGCTGTTCAAGACCTACGCCAAGGTCTTGTGCCAGCGCATGGGCCTGATGGCGACCTTCATGGCCAAGTGGAGCAACGACTACCCGGGCCAGAGCGGCCACATCCACGTCTCGCTCGAGTCGCCCGACGATGGCCGCAACCTGTTCGTCGACGCCGAGGACGAGCACGGAATGTCGAAGGCCATGCGCCACTTCCTCGCCGGCCAGGTCACGCTGATGCCCGAGCTGCTGGTCATGGTCTGCTCGACGGTCAACGCCTACCGGCGGCTGATCCCGGGCATGTGGGCGCCGACCCACGCCAACTGGGGCGTCGAGAACCGGACCACGGCGATCCGGGCGATCCCCGGCGGCGCCGGCACGCGCAGCGAGTACCGGGTCGGCCCGGCCGACGCCAACCCCTACCTGGCCCTGAGCGCGGCCCTGGCCAGCGGCCTGTGGGGGATCGAGAACGAGGTCGAGCTCCCGCCGATCGTCGAGGGCAACGCCTACGAAGATCCCGGCGCCGGCGCGCTCGCGCTGCCCGGGACCCTGGCCGAGGCGACCCGCAGCTTCCGCGCGTCCAAGGTCGCGCGCGAGCTGTTCGGCGAGACCTTCGTCGAACACTACGCCGCGACCCGCGACTGGGAGTCTCGCGAGGCCCGCAAGCACGTCAGCGACTGGGACCTCGCCCGCTACTTCGAGATCATCTGAGCCCCCGTGAGCACGAGCCATGACCGCCCCGGCAGGTAACTCCAACTATCCGACTCCCTACCGCATCGGCCAAGGCCGGATCCGCGAGCTGCCCGACGCCTGTCGCGAGTTCGGGATCAAACGCCCGCTGATCGTCAGCGATCCCGGCATCGTCAAGCTGCCGTGGTTCGCCGAGCTCGAGCGGACCTTGACCGCGCCCAAGGATCTCGACGCCGCGGTCTTCAGTGGCGTCCAGGGCAACCCAACCGGGGCTGACGTTGTCGCTGGCGTCGCCGCCTACCGCAAGCACCTCGCCGACGGCGTCGTCATGGTCGGCGGTGGCTCGGCCCTCGACGTCGGCAAGTGCGTCGCCCTGATGGTCGGCAACCGCGGCTCGGTGTTCGACTACGAGGACGCCGGCGACAACTGGACCAAGGTCGACGCCAGCAAGATCCCGGTCAAGATCGCGATCCCGACCACGGCCGGGACTGGCGCCGAGGTCGGGCGGGCCTCGATCATCACCGACGAGCACCACCGCAAGAAGGTCATCTTCCACCCCAAGATGCTGCCCGAGCTGGTCATCGCCGACCCCAACTTGACCATCGGCCTGCCCGCGCGGATGACCGCCGCGACCGGGATGGACGCCCTCGCGCACTGCTTCGAGGCGTTTTGCGTCGACGGCTACCACCCGATGGCCGACGGCATCGCGCTCGAGGGCATGCGCCTGATCAAAGACAACCTGCTGAAGGTCTACGCCGATCCCAAGGACATCGTGGCCCGCACGCACATGCTCATGTCCTCGACCATGGGCGCGACCGCGTTTCAAAAGGGCCTCGGCCTCGTCCACGCCCTCAGCCACCCCCTCGGCGGCGCGACCGACGTCCACCACGGCACCGCCAACGCGATCTTCTTGCCCTACGTCATGGTCTTCAACCGTGAGGCGATCGCGGCCAAGATGGACACCCTCGCCCGCTATCTCGAGATCCCCGTGGCCAGCAACGGCTTCGACGCGATCTTGGGCTGGATGATCGAGCTGCGCCGTCGGCTCGAGCTCCCGCACACGCTCGAGAGCGTCGAGGGCTTCTCCGAGTCGATGGCCGCCCGCCTCGCGCCGCTCGCCGTCGCCGATCCGACGATGGGCGGCAACCCGATCCCGGCCGACGAGAGGGCCTGCGAGAAGGTGTTCCTCAAGGCCTTCGAGGGCGATCTTTCTTAGACCCCCGCGGCCACCGATGACTGCGCCGAAGCGAGCGGACGGAGTCCAGCTTGCTGGACGGAGTCCGCGCAGGTCGACGAGCACGGCCGCGAGGCCGCGCGCAGTCAAGCGCCGAAGCGGAGCCTCGCGGCTCGGCTAGCTCGGCTGTCGGTTGCTGTAGTCAAAGGTAGGGAACTCGACCATGTAGCAGCGCGATCCCTCGAAATGGGCGATCATGCTGGTGAAGTCGAGGGACTCGCCGTGGACGTGGAGCACGAACTCGCCGGCGCGGGTCTCGGTCTCGACCTTGGCGTCGGGGAAGCGTTCGTTGCACGAGCGAAGGAGCTCGGTCACGGAGTCGAAACGCAGCACAGTTCGCTGTCGATCGGTGTCCGAGCGCATACTGGAGCTTGACGCCTAGTTGGTCGAATGGCCAGTCGAATTTTGTCGATATCGACAGTTAGTGAGGATTTTATCGCATCGCACAACGTGAGCTGAAGTGCTCGATTGTGCGCTGCTCAGCGGCGACGTCATCACCCTCACCACAAAACTTTGAGCAGCTTTTTGCACTCTTTGGCCAGGGCTTTGTAGTGCTCGCCGTCGATCCACTTGGGGTCGAGCTTGGCGCGCTTGCCCGGCAGGTCCTCGGGCACGCTGGCGAGCGCGACTTGGATCGGGAACACGTCGGTCCGCTTCCACTTTTGCTTGCGGATCTGCGGGGTCTCGAGCGCGAGCCAGGCCCGGGGATCGTCACCCCAGACCAGCAGCGTGGGCGGCGGCGGGGCGCCCGGGTGGTCTTCGACGACGCCGGGCCACAGCAGCAGGGCCGGGCGGGCGGTGCCCTCGGCGAAGCGGACCATGGCCGGAAACAGCAGGGCGTCGCCCGGCAAGATGGCGTCGGGGTCGAGCTTGGCGATGGGACGATCGAGCAACGAGCCGCTGCCGTGCGTCAGCCAGTAGTCGACCTTGGCGCCGACGATGTCGTCGACGGAGATCGACGAGATCTTGGGGCCGCTGAGCTTGTTTTTGGTCGCGATGAAGCTCGGCCGCTGGGGGGCCGGGGGCTCGGCGTCGGGGTCCGGCGGGGGCGGGGGTTCGGCGAGGGTCCGGGTCGTGAGCGCGAGCTCGTCCCAGTCGAGGGTCTCGGGGTCGAGGGTCCACAGCCGCCCGAGCGCGCCGTCGGCCTTGGGTCCGCCGAGGACCAAGCTGCGCTTGTCGCCATCGACGAGCAGGGTCATGCAGCTGGCGAGCTTGCCGAGCCGGGCCTCCTGGGCCTCGGGCAGCGGCGGGGGCTCGAGCTCGCCGGTCTGCTGCCCGGACGCCTCCGGGCCCCGGCGCCGAGCTTTTTTACCCTTGGCGCCGGCGCTCTTCTTGCCGCTGCCGGGCTGGGCGATGAGGAAGCGGTGGAGGACGCCGCGCCGGCGCAGGACGTAGACCCAGCGCTCGTCGGCGGCGAGGGCGAGGGGGGTCATGTCGCGCTTGCCGACCGGGACGCGCTCGCCGCCGAGGCGCAGATCGCGGGTCGTCCACGCGAGCGCGCCATCGGCCGCGCCAAGCAGGACCCGGCCGCCCTTGCTCGGATCGCTGCGGCCGAGGCAGACGATGGCCTCGGACTCGACGCTGATCGGGCTGGTCGCGGCGAGGCGCAGCTGGGCGTAGCCCTCGGTGTGGTTGGGATCGATGACCCAGGTGGTCTCGGTCCCGGTGCTGAACACGGCCCGGCCGTCGGCGCTCGCGACGGCAGCGATCGCCGCCGAGGCGCTCGACTTGCGCTTGTGGACCGGGCCCTCGCGGTCGATGTCCCACAGCAGCTCGCCCGTGGCCCCGACCCCGCACAAGATGTCGTCGCGGACGAGGCACAGGTGGTCGACGTAGCCGCCGAGCTTGGTCCCGATCTTGGTCGCCGAGGTGCTGTGGATGTTGGCGCGGTGGAGGTGCTGGCCGCCGATCCAAAGCGTGCCCTCCCAGCCCTCGACGACCGAGGGCGCGGCCATGGTCAAGGCGATCGAGCGCTGGGTCGTGAGGGTCTTGGCGTCGACGATCCAGACCTCGTAGGGGAGGGTCACGATCAGCACCCGGCCGTCGCTGCTGCGCTCGACGGCGAGCGGGCAGTCATCGAGCCCGAGCTCGTCGCGGACCCCGGCGCTGGGCGCTTTGATCGTGCGACGAGTGCCCCCGTCTCCACTGACGACGATGCGTCGCTTGGGTGCAGTTCGCCGGGCCATGGGATAGCGAGAGTACCACGCTGGCGCACGCGCGGCGGCGGTTTTGACCGGTCCAGACAGCCCCAGCCCAGGGCGGGCGCTCGAGTTCAGGGCGCCCGTACGGCGCGGAGCAGCCCGTCGTCGACCCAGCGGTGGAGCCAGGCGGCGACCCGGTCGGGCGCGGCGCCGAGACCCCCGTCGAGCTGTCCACCTGCGGCTTCGCTACAGATCTCGATGAAGCGCTTGCCGCCGAGCAGGGCCCGAAACGCCCGGGCCTCGTCGGGTCCGACGTCGCGGTGATGGACGGTCAGGCCCCGGCGCCAGATCATCGTGTGCCCCGGCGCCGGCGGATTCCGCCGACGCGCACGCTCGAGCGCGATGCCCTCACGGCACAGCTCGAGCATCGGCGAAAAGGGCCGCGAGCAGGCCCGCAGGCGCACGGTGTTGATGGCCTCGAAGTGCAGCTCGGGCCACGCGTCGAGGGCGATCTCGGCGAGGGCCTCGCGCGTGAGCGGGGCCTGATCTTCGCGGTCGAGCAGCTGGACGCGGTCGAGCTCGATCCACGCGACCTCGACGAGCTCGGGCTGCTGCTCGCCTTGTTCGTGCTGGCTGAGGAAGCTCGGAAAGCCCGCGGAGTAGCGGCGCAGATCGGGGTCGCGCGAGGGACTGACGAGGACGTAGTCGGTCACGAGGTTGTGGAACGCGATGTGGCCGAGCATCCACGCGACGGTCGGAAAGTGGAGCTCGAGCACGCCGGCGAGGCGCCAGTAGTAGTCGTTGGCGTAGACCTCGAGCCGCTCGATGCGGGCGAAGCTCGGGGTCTCGGCGAAGGTCTCGGCGTAGCGCTGGCGGACCGCCGGGGTGTTGGCCGCGAGCATGGTCTCGGCCCCGGTCGGGTAGGTGATCGCCCGCCACAGCAGGGTCTGGGGTTGCTCGAGCGCGGCCTCGGCCGCGGGGCTGGGCGCGGGCAGGTCGGCGGCCGAGATCGCAGGCGGCCGCGGGCGCGCCGGCGCAGGCCGGTGGGCGTCGGCGGCCTCGCCGAGGATCTCGCGGGCGATCGCGGCCGCGCGGGCTTGCTCGGCCCGCAGCGCATCCCACTCGGGCGTCTCCTCGTCCCACTCGACGAGCGAGGACACCGGGCCGAAGCGGGCCAGGGCCGCGCGATACAGGGCCCAGACCTCGTCGGGCACGGCCCCGAGGTGCGAGTCGAATTTGTAGTTGCCGCGCTCGCTGTGGTTGGCGAGGTGAAACTGGATCACGCGCTCGCCGGGGACCCCGTCGAGGTAGGCCTGCGCGTCCCAGCCGTGGTTGGTGCAGGTGACCACGACGTTGTTGAGATCGAGCAGCAGCAGGCAGTCGGTTCGCGCGCACAGCTCGGTCAGGAACTCCCACTCGCTGATCTCGTCGGCGCTGTGGGTGATGTAGCTGGCGACGTTCTCGACCACGAGCTGGCGACCGAGGCGGTCTTGGACCCGGGCGACGCGCACGGCGATCGCGTCGAGGGTCGCAGGGGTGCGGGCGAGGGGCAGCAGCGCGTGGCTGTGGAGCCCCTCGTGGGTCGACCAGCACAGGTGATCGGAGACCCAGGCCGGCTCGACCCAGTCGACCAGGGTCTCGAGTCGCTCGAGGTACTCGTCGTGGGGCGCGTCGGCCGAGCCGACCCCGAGCGACACCCCGTGGACCACGATCGGCATGGCCTCGCGCGCGCGCTCGAGCACCCGGCGTGGGCGTCCGCCGGCGCCCATGAAATTCTCGCTGACGACCTCGATCCAGTCGACGTCGAGCTCGCCGTCGAGCGCGCGCTGAAAGTGACGGGTCCGCAGGCCGACGCCATGCCCGATGTAGGGGCGCTGCTGGGCTGGGGCTCGATCGGGCAACGAGCTCCTAGTGTACGCAGGGACAGGTTCGAGTGTCGAGGTCGCGCACCGCCCGTCGCGGGCCGATCGGTGGGTCGAAACGCACCACTGGGGAGCAGCCCCGCCCGGCGACTCGGTTGACGGGGGTGTCCCACCACGGCCAACCTCTGGTCTGGCAGCTGCTGGGCGCCGACGTAACGTCCGAGCCCGACCCGACGATCCTCCGAGGCCTCGCGCACGAAAGCTCGACGATGACCAAAACCAGCAAGCAATACATGTCCGTCTTCGCCCTCTCGGCCGCCGCCTTGTTCCTCGGCGGGTGCAAGGACAAGGGCGGAACCGAGCCCCCCGAAGGCGGCGACGGGGCCAACGCCGATCAGCAGGTCAAGTGCTTCGGCGTCAACGAGTGCGCCGGCGAGAGCGTGTGCGCCGTCAACAAGCCCCAGCTCGGGATCGAGCACTCGTGCGCGGGCGAGAACGACTGCAAGGGCAAGGGCTGGATCAAGATCACCCGCGCCGAGTGCGAGGAGCAAAACGGCGAAGTCCTCGGCGTGCTCTGATTGGCTTGGAGCGAGGATAACTCGGCTCAGCCGCAGGTCTGGGCCTTGTCGGTGCAGCAGTCGCCGTACTTGGCGCACTGGCTGTCACACCAGCAGCCCCCCGGGGCCTGCCCGCCGCACGAGCCCGCGCAGGAGTTGGGATCGGGAGCGCAGATCTCGGCCTTGTCGCTGCAACAGTCGCCGTACTTGGTGCACTGGTCGTCGCACCAGCAGCCCCCGGCCGCCTGACCACCGCAGGCGCCATCGCAGGAGTTCGGTCCGGGCTCGGGTCCGGGCTCGGGCTCGGGCTCGGGCTGAGGATCGTCGGCGGGGCCATAGGCCTGGCCGCAGGTCGCGGACGGGCCCGAGAGCGGACCGGCGCTGCAGCTCGGCCAGCTGCCGCCGCCCATGCTGGGGTCGGTCGGGAAGCCGGTGCAGCCCGGGCCCGGATCCCAGTTGCCCTGGGCGTCGGTGCATGGGGTCAGGTCGAGGCCCGAGTCTTGCTCGAACCACGGCATCCCGAGGTGCATCATCGAGTAGTAGCCGCCGCTGCCACACGCGCCGCCGTAGGAGGTGATGCCGAACACGCGCCAGCTGCCGTCGTCGAGGGGCACGAACACCGGACCGCCCGAGTCGCCCTGGCACGAGTCCTCACCGCCGCCACCGACGAAGGCCTCGTTGTCTTGCGTGATGTAGTTGAGCTGGGTGTAGACCTCGCGCTTGATACCGTAGCCGAGGTTGTCGTCGGCGTTGCCGAAGCCGACGACGGCGACGCCCTGGCCGGGCTGGAGGGCCTCGGTCTCGCAGCCCATCAGCGGGGGCACGATCGGGTAGTCGTCGACGGGCGCGGCGAGGCGGCAGTAGGCGAAGTCGTTGCCGTTGCCGACGCCGGTGTAGCCCGGGTAGGTCCGGCAGTACTCCGTCGCGACCGCGGTGTTGCCGTAGATGTCGTCGCCGAGGCGGATCGAGCCGTAGTTGGTCCCGCAGTGGGCGGCGTAGACGACGAGCTCGGGGTGGATCAGCGTGCCGGTGCACGAGCCGCCGAGCGAGACCGTGGTCGGCCACGCGCAAGGCGCGACCGGGGCGCCGCCGTAGATCCGCGGCTCGTCACCGGTCTCGTCCTCGTCCGCGCCGGTGGGGTCGTCCCAGGCGATGCCGTCGCCGCGGGTCGGGCGGGCCTCGTCGTCGAGGTCGCAGCCGCCGGCGAGGCCGAGGGCGCTGATCAGGGTCACTACTGCGCTGAGCTTTGGTTGGGGGGTAGCCATCACGTCGCGCGAACGGTAGGCCAAAGCCTGCGTCGCGCGTGAATTCAAAGATTTGAACCCTCGCAGTCTTCGCGCAGCACGAAAACCACCCGAGCCAGACCACGTCGACTGCACGCGCCGCTGTTGCGAGCACGGGCGCGCTTGCACCATCGAAGATCAACGAGCAACGCCCGCACATCGGCGGCTGTGCTCGTGCTGCCGGGGACCACGGCGCTTTCACGGCCCGCAGATGTGCGAAATCAAACGAGCGATCGAGATTCTAGATGGGCGCTGCGACGGGGCAATGTGGCCAGCGCAATTTACAGTCGCCGACGTGAGCGAGGGTCCCGAACAGCGCAAGCCGAACACGGCGAGGCAGGTGCTGATGTGGCTCGGCTCGATCGTCGCGGCGGCGGTCTTGCTCGCCCTGGTCGTGCGCTTCGGCGCCATCGATCTGTGGCCCGATCCCCTGGTGTTGCCGCGCCCGTGGCTGCTGGTCGCGGCCGCCCTCGCGCAGATCCCCTACACCTGCACCCGGGCCATGCGCCTGCGCTTCGTGCTCGATCCGATCGTCAGCGCGGCGAGCGAGGACACGCGCGCGCGCTTCGACTGGCGCGTCCTCCAAGGCAGCGGGATGGTCAGCTTTCCGATCGTCATCTTGTTGCCCTTTCGCCTCGGCGAGCTCTCGCGCCCGCTGCTGCTGACCCGCGCCGAGCAGCCCGGGGTCGGCTTCGCCGAGTCGCTGTCGGCGATCGCGGTCGAGCGGGTCGTCGATGGGCTCGTCGTCGTCGGCATGCTGTTTTTTGGCCTCGCCTTCGCCTCCCTCGACGCCGGGATGGCGAGCGGCGGGGCCGAGGAGGGGGCCGAGACCATGGCCTACATCCGCGGCTTCGGCCGGCTGATGGCCCTGACCTTCGTGCTCGGGCTCGTGGTCCTGCTCGCCGCCGCCGCGCGACCGGCCGTGCTCGAGCGCATCGTCAGCCGGACGATCCCCGGTCGCTTCGGCCGGCGCGCGGCCGCGGCCGCCGGGCGCGTGGCCGCGACGATCGCGGTGTTGCTCGACTGGCGCCGGGGCCTGCCCTTCATGTTCTGGTCGCTGGTCTACTGGGCGCTGACGATCTGCCAGCTGTGGCTGGTCCTGCTCGCCTGCGGGCTCGAGCTCGGGTTCGCCGACGCCGCGGCGATCGTCGCGATCGTCGGCCTCGCCATCCAGCTGCCCGGCGGCCCGGCCCAGGCCGGCAGCTTTCAAGTCGGGATGGCGGCGGCCTTCGCCCTGCTCACCCGTCCCGATCAGGTCCAGGCGGCGTCGAGCTTCGCGGCGCTGATGTACCTGCTCCAGCTCGGGGGCGCGGCCGCGATGGCGCTGCCGGGGCTGTGGCTGCTCGCGCGGGCCCGCCAGCGAGACCTCCGTGGGGCCCCGGGCGAGGCCGGTGACGAGGTCGGGGCGTGCGAGGCTGACGCGCAGGCGCGCGGGTCCGACGACGCGTAAGCGAGGCCCGCTCGCGCCGTTGGTCGGCTCACGGGAGATCGTCCGGCCGTGTCCCGCGAATTGCCCGTACGGCCCCGCCTGCCGTTGCCGACCCCGACATGCGGCGGGTATGCTCCCGGCCACCATCGCCGGCCGCCCCCGCGGTCAGGAGAACGTGAATGCTCAGTTCCCGCAGCGTCCTCGCCCCCCTCTCTTTGGGCCTGCTCTTGGCCCTCTCCGGTTGCAGCAAGAAGGGAGGCGGCACCAAGGGCCCCTCCGGCATGTCCGAGGAGGAGGTCGAGCAGAAGAAAAAAGAGGCCCAGGCCCAGGCCAAGGTCAACGCCCTCATCGTTCAGGCCAACGAGGCTCTCCGCGCCGGTCGCTACGTCACCGCGACCAAGATCGCCGAGGACGCCCTGGCCGAGAACGACCAAAACGCCGACGGCTGGGTCGTGCTCGGCGCGGCCAACTGGAGCGCCGGCAACTACGAGGCCTCGACCGAGGCCCTGCAAAAGGCGATGGAGATCGACCCGACCAACTTCGGCGGCGCCATCGCTCTGGCCCGCAACCTCCGCGCCGGCGCCGAGTACGAGCAGTCGCTCGCCGTGCTCGAGCCCCTCGTCGAGGCCGAGTCGGAGGGCTTCGAGGAAAAGCCGTGCGAGAAGCTCGAGGACTGCGAGGACATCGCCGGCTGGTGCGACACCCAGGCCAAGGTCTGCAAGCCCCCGGTCCTCGTCGACACCCGCGTCGGCCAGCTGTGGGCCCACTACATGATGCTCGACACCGAGAAGGGCCCGGCCGTCGCCGACGAGGTGTTCCTCAGCGGCGCCCAGGCGGCCGACCTCACCGTCGAGGCCATCCGCGCCTACTCCGGGTTCCTCAACGCCTTCGCCGGCCAGGGCCCGCTCGTCGAGATCGAGGGCGAGAGCGGCAGCTCGACCGCCGGCATCGACGCGACCAGCGGCCTGCTCAACAGCTTCGCCGTGATCCGCAGCGGCTCCGACGAGCAGCCCGCGACCGCGCTGTTCTCGCCGCTTCAGATCGAGTCCCGGATCAGCCGCCAGGTCGTCGACGCCCTCGGCCTCGAGGTCGTCGGCAAGACCGCCGTGTTCAACCTCGGCGAGTTCGAGCTCGTCTTGATCCCCGAGGTCGAGTTCAACGGTCTCAAGATCAAGAACATCCCGGCGCTGATCGACGAGGACAACCTCATGGGCTTCTCGGGCGGCCTGCCCGAGGCCGCCGGCGTCCTCCTCGGCCACCAGGTCCTCAACCGCATCGGCTCGCTCCAGGCCAACTTCGCCACCCAAGAGCTGACCGTGACCAAGGCCCCGCCGAGCGCCGCGCCCGAGGGCGCCGTCGAGCGGCCGCTGATCGCGCTCGACCTGTGGTACCTCCACGCCCCCGCGACCAAGGTCTCGATCGACAGCTCCGACTTTAGCTTTTGGGCCTGGCTCGGCTACCCCAACCCCAGCGCCGTGACCTTGACCGAAAAGGCCTTCCTCAAGAGCGGCCACCTCCCGCGCGAGGTCGAGAACCCCGAGGACGCCGAGTACGGCCGCAAGATGGTCTACGTCGACCAGGTCTCGTTCGGCGAGCTCAGCACCGTCGGCCTCGGCGGCCTCGTCTACCTCGACGAGCCCGGCGAGATGAACATCGCCCAGGTCCGCAACTTCGCCGGCTTCGAGCTCGGCGGCTTCGTCAACGTCGCCCTGCTCGAGACCCTCGAGGTCACCTGGTCCTACCCAAGCGGCAAGGTCTGGTTCGAGGCCGCCGGCGCCCTCGCCGAGGCCAAGTCCGAAGGCTGAGCCTCGGCTTGCTCAGCCGCGGCCCCGCGCCTGGACGCCGACGGAGCCCACCGTTGGCTCCGCGGCGTGGTGGGCGACGCCGCGAGCGGCCTGCCCACCGCGTGGCACGACGTCGACCGGGTAGGCTGACGAGCCG